>UMHE01035907.1_pt1 | contig 17471 bp, 3 predicted proteins | sample 1965451 | NCBI WGS metagenome assembly UMHE01 (sample SAMEA4836090, study PRJEB28245) | human gut metagenome | biome: gut microbiome; material: fecal sample | place: Denmark | collected 2008 | reverse complement strand
CTGCTGAAATGAGACCGTGGAAACCTTCCGAGGCATCCCACAGATGGCTGTCCTTGACGTGTCCGTCACCGTCAAGAGCGGCAACACCGTTGTTGGCACCCTTATCCGTCCAGGGAATCTGCTTGACGTTAGTGACGTTGCCAAGTCCTACCTGGTCTTTGGTCACTCCGTGCGGATTCTGCTTGTTGCCGGTGTGGGCGTTAAGATTTTTCTGTACGGTATCTATCCCACTTTTGACAACCTTGTTCTGCACCGGATTGACGGATGTGTCACTGAGAGCTGTGTCCACGATAATCTTGACGGCAGCCTCACCCAGCTTCTCCCATTTCGAGGCGTCGTAGTTGGCCGTATCGCCCGTGTAGAGATATTCGGCATAGACATTCTTGTTTTCTGATCTCTCCGAGAGCAGGAGGTAGATTTTGTTCTTGTTGATGCCTGTTGTCGGGAGAGCGGAGACAATCTGGAAAAGAGTCGTGTCGATGGTGTTCGGGTCAACCACCTTGCGCCAGCCGTTTGTTGTCTTTCGGTCATTCCATGATACCAGTCGGTAGTGTCCGCTGCCCTTTACGTACCACTCCTGTCCGAGAGCCAATGCGGTGTCGGTCTCGCCGGGGTTAAGGAGCTGCCAGTCCTGAAGCTTGATAAGGGCATCAAGGGATGCCACTACTCGGTGACCGCCTATGTGACGTGCATCACCTAACGCAAAACCTGTTGCGGAGGTATTGGCAGGTGCTAATGTATTCGCTTGTTTAAGTGCCATTTTATGTTCCTTTCTTTATGCTATGTCAAGAAATGAGTTATCCTTAAGAGCTCCGGGCTTCTCGGTTCTGTAGACGTAATAGTCAATAGCTAAGCCCGCTGCATTGGTGACCTTCACCTCGCTCTTCACGAAGCCGCCGTTGAGCAGAGGTGTCGCTCCGTTCTGCACAATCTTTGCCAGCTCGCCCATGCTCTTCGGGTAGGCGATGACATAGTACTGTGAGTCGTTTGCCGAAATGCCGCTGAGATGCTGTGCCTTGGTGGTGTCAAGTTTTGTGCCTGTCAATGCCTTGATGACATCTGCCGACACGTTGGCGTTCGTGGAAAGTCCGTAGTAGAATCTGCGCATGAAGACCACATTTGCCGAGGCTGACTTGGTGTCGTTGCCGGATGCGGGCTTCACGTCCTGTCCGCTTACCATAAGACCTGTCTTGGGTGCACCGATGGTCACGCTGACGGAAGCGTTGGTAGATGCCTTGTTGACCATTGTGTAGGTGTTGGATGCCACACCGCTTGCAGGGACGACGTTCCAGTTGCCGCTGACCACGGTCGGGTCTTTGCATCCGTCCGCTCTCGTCCACTTGAACGAACCGCTCCACTGTGCGAGGTAGCCGTCCTCAAGAGTCACGTTGAGGTCGGTCGAGTCAAGGGAGGTTACCGCTACTCCTGCGTTGTTGAAGACGCTCCATTTGCCCGACAGTACAGGTGTCGGTAAAGGACGGTTTCCTGCCTTGATGCCCGAAATGAAGTCAGCGTTGGCCTTGCCCTTCTCGCCCGGATAGGCTTTTCCGGCTGTCTCGCCAATGGCCACCTTGTTGTCGGATACCTGCTTGTTTACAAAAGTCTTCAGCACATCAGTGTAGTGCTTAAGACCATTTTTGTCAAGATATTCTGCCATAAGTACTAATTGTTAAATGTATCGTTAATAATACTGTCTATAGTTTCTTTGTCAATGATACCGCCACCTTGTGACGATACCTCATTAAATGTCTTGTTTTCCTCACTCCATGCATACAGATGCTGCGGGGTCTGGCTTGCGTCCATATACACGCATTCCCTTTTGGGTGTCACTCCTTCATCATCCTGGTCTCCATAGTATGCACAGCCGGGGAAAGTACTGTAATACTTGTCGTTCTTCTTTCCGATGAACTTCTTGCGTTGTAAGTCGAAGACAGGAGCAGAGTCGGGCTCCTGGATTAACGTTTCCAAAGATACCGTCCCCATCACAAAGCCTTGGAAAGACAGCACCTCCCGGTATTGCGTCGGGATGGCTGACGTGTTCAGGTTGCCGTCATCGTCAGTCAGGTTCACAAGCGTTTTGGAAATTGAGTCGAATTTCTGCTCCGTCCAATAGTCAAGCCCTGCGCTCCACCTTGACCATGTCATCGGCTGCACACCTTCGGTCTCCTCCTTCTTCGCATTGTAGAATCTTCGGTACACGTAGGAGCGTCCGTCAGCATGTGCCGAATTGGCGGTCAGCTCACCCGTCATGGTCTCGTAGTCGAAGTTTTCAAGCGTGTAGCTTGTCTGCACCACCTGCCATAACTGATGATGGCTGTTGTCGCTCCACATGTCTATGACACCTACGGGCTTTCCGTTGTCCACAAGACGCAGCCGCATGGGCATACCGCCCGTCATATAAGACTTCAGAGTATTGATGTCGGTGATGTCCATGTCCCTTATGTCCATGTCGGTATTGTCGGGTATTGCGGACGTGCTGAGGTCATCGGTGATGTAATAGCGGAGGTTGTAGAGTCCCGTAAACTCTCCGTCTATCACTCCTGCAGGGACCATGGTCTGCCTGTTGTCACTGACAATCTGCACGACGCCGCGTTCCTTGCTCGTCAGCTGCTTCTCTCCGTCCTTCCATTTCACCTGCAGGCTGTAGTTGCCGATATCCATCGTAGGCGGGATAAGGCATACAACCTCTGACCTTGTGCGTTTCACCTCCTTCAGAACGTAGCTCTCGCAACAGTAGAAGTCTCCAAGCATCTTTACGACAAGGTCTTGCAGACCGAGGACGTCGACGGACGCTGACCGTCTGCTGCCCCATGTCATCTCCACCTTGTCTATAAGCACATGAAGATAGAAGCTGTTGCCTTTAAGTATCTTGTATACCATTTCTTGTTTTTTGCAAAGGTAGGCAAGAATACTCCTGCCTACCTTTTATTTATTAATTGCGCTGCGCTTTTATCTTTTCGAACATACGGTTGCCTTCTTCCACAAGTTGCACGTACTGTTTGCGTAGTGCTCTGTACTCTTTCATCTTCTCAGGGTCAAACGTAGCCTTGTGTTCGTCATTGACAAAGCTCTTCACAATGGCGTTCATCTTCTTCTTTACAGACTGAGCCTCCTCCACCTTTCCTGCAAGGTCATAGTACTTGTTGAAGGTGTCCATACCGGATGGCGTGTTTATGTCAGCCAAGTCGAAGATGTCCTTTGCCGGCTTGATCTTCTGATAGAGGATTGATGCCTTGGTGTCCTCGAAGTCATCGGCAGGAGTGGAGTGACGCTTGTATACGTCCTCGCCTGTCTGCTGATGAGGCTGATAGAGGTCGGCATTGCCTTCCTCCTTCCATTTCTCATACTTCTGCTCCTCCTTACGTTGCTTCGCCTTCGGCTCGTACTCCTTCATCTCCTTGTATTCTTCGGATTTGTAGAAGTCCTCAAGCACGCTGAAGTTGCCTGTCTTACGGGCATCCTGACGAATCACTCCCAAGGTATGTGACGTGCGTTGGTATTTCTCGAAGTCCTGCCAATACGCATCACCCTTGTTCTTGCTCTGAGGTCTGTCGTTCGGATTAGCCACAAACTTGCTGAAGAAAGGAATGTCAGCGGTCTTGAAGTCCTTCCTTGTCTCCTCGTCAGAAGCCTTGGTTATAGCTCCTGCTATCTGGGAGCCTAACGTGTACATGCCTCCGAGATACGACTTGAGAAGATGGTCTATGACTGTAGGGTTGTTGGCGTACCTTCCCACAGCGGTCTGCTCCACTGGACCCTGCTGCGCCTCGGGATATTTGTTGCCTATCGAATTCATCCACTTCGAGTACCTCAGCAGGAAGTCTGGTGTTCCGGCATAAGCTTTCTTGAAGGACGGGTCATACTTGTTGAAGTCACTCTCCCTATAGATCGGCTTTCCGGTGAACGTCACGTTCTGGGCTATCTCCACCAGAGGTCTGATGGCATTTGGCATCAGAGACACCAAGACGTTGCCGTCATAGCTTACAGGGTCAAGCGGAGAGAGGTCTATGATTTGCCCCATGAGGTCGGCAGCATAGTTGCTCCACGATTCCTTGGCGTTCTCTCCTCCCCACATGGCTGATGCCACCATGTCTCCGATGCCGTAGAAGCCGCGGAACTCCTGAGCCAAGGGTATCTTGATGAAGTTATGCGTGAACGGAATCCACAAGATACAGTTGTTGCGTCTGTCAAAAGAGCTGAACTTCCAGTACTCCTCCTTCGGGCTGTACTCGTCATCGTCATCACCGCCGCCTCCTGCCGCAGCGGATGCAAGGTTGAACATCAGCTCGTTGAAGAGAGGCACAAGCATGCCGCTCGCCATCCACGCTGACGTGACAGCCGTAAACTTGGCTTTGTGTTCCTTTGCCAATGCTCCGAGTGTCTGAAGCGACTGTATGGCAGGATTGATGAAGAGATACAGCTGACGTATTGCCGACATGCCCATCTCGCCCGTTCCCTTTCGGTTGAAGTTGAGCGTCACGTTCTTGGCATCCTGCACTGCCTCTTCTATGCCTCTTCCGTATTCGATGCTTGTCTGGTAGATGGCGAATCGGTTCGAATCCTCAATCACTCTGTTGATGTATTCCACGCTGTCCGCTATCACATGGCCCACCTTCACCGGATTAAGTCTCGTCCTGCCCATATCCTTCAGGTCACGCTGAATCTTCTCACGGAATGCGTCCACGTCCATCGTTGAGACGAAGCCCGTCTCACCGCCGTTAATCATGAAGTTCCAGAAGTTCTCCTCTATCTTGGTAGCTTTGTTGCTCTTCACCTTCTCACGCAGCTTTCCGTTCTGATATTCCTTCACAAGACCGAACATACGCATCTGCACGTCCGGACGAATAAACTTGGTTCTGAGCAGCCAGTTGTAGCGTGCATCTTCACGGATGGCTGTCGAAGCAAGGGTCATGGTTGTGTCTCTCGCCCAGTTCGAAGGAACGAACAGCGGAGACAGGGATGTGTAGACCGCTGCCATCTTCCTGCCGAGCCAAGCACAGGCTTTCTCGAAGAGGCCTTCATGCTCCCTTACACGCATTGCCCTTGTGTTGTTGAGAGCCTGTGCGAGCTGCGGGTCTCCGTTCACATACACAACATACTCTTCGCCATCCTTCATTACACGTACTTCATGCTCACGCTCCTCTGATTTGGTCTGAGGATATTCTATGTTCAGACTGCCTCGCTGTTGGGTAGCGTCACCGCTCTGCTCCATCTGCTCCATCTTGGTCTGGAAAGCATCCAAAGCTGCCTGTATCACAGCCGGGTCGGTCTCCTCCACCGGGATGTTGGGCGAAGCCGGAATCCATACCTCGTTGCCGGATTGGTCTTTGGTCTTTACATACCATGCCTTGCTTACCGTAAGCAAATCCGTGGGATGGTTCATCGCCATCGTGAGGAAATGCTGCTTCACCCAGTTCCTGTTGTTGACAAGGAAGCCTGACTCTGCCATGTTCATGATGTATGCCACGGGGTCATCGGCAAGAGACTGTCTTCCGTGAGCCTCCTTGAGAGCAGCGTTGAACACGCCACGGCCGCCTCCTGCGTAATCCCAGACTTCATCCGCTGCCGAGTCGTTCCATCCACGAAGCGGAATGTAATGCTCGTACATTCCTCTTACATAGTCATAGGTTTCGTCCGACATCATTCCTGCGTCATGGCTGTTCTTGAGAATCTGCCTTGTCGCCTGTCTTACCGCATCCCACAGTTCGGATGTCTCATGTCCGTTCTTGCTCTCTATGTCGGCACACAGTTCCGCTGCCTTTTCCTCGAAGTCCGTTTCGTTCTGGAAGAGTGAGGAGAGGCCTGCATAGTCCCTTACCACCCCTCCCTTGTCGTATCTGAAGGATTCATAGTTGCTGCAATAGCTCTTGCGGATGGCATCGTCTGTCCTGCGCCACTGTGCGTAGTCGTACTTTCCGGCCTCATAGTCTGCATCGTTGATGAGTCTGCGAGAGTCTGCCTTGTATTGTCTGTAGGCATCGTGCACCATCTGCGCCCTCAGTCTCTTTGCGTCCGGCTGAGTGTTGTCGATGGCTTTCTTTGCCTCTGCCTCCAATGCTGCCATAAACGCCATATGCGCATTACGCTCAAGTCCGTGCTTCGCTATCATATAGTTTGTCACGTTGTTATAGCTTCCGTCCAGACGCTTCATCATGACGCTGAACCATTTGCGCAGTGGCTCGAGGTATTCCTGGTCGTATTGCTCGAACTCGTTCTTCGCCTTGCCGTGACTGTTGTTCTCTGCCATGTAGGCATCCTCAAAAGTTCCGACCTTCAGAAGTCCCGAATGACGGGCAATAGCCTCCTGAGCCTTGCGGATGGCGAGCATGCTGTCCTGCACTGCTATACGCGTAAGGACTGACCCTCGCTGAAGTTCGTAGTTGAATTCTCCACGTGCCGTCATACCGGACGACAGGTGTCCCTCATATTTGGGTGCGGTATTCCACAGCGCCTTGTCTTGGTTGTATTTTGCCAAGCGGCCAGCGAAGTGCAAGTCACTCTCGCCTATTTCTCGCTGTGGAACAACCGGACGCTGTGCGTTCTTGGAAAGACGGTTACGCTTCAGCCACGAAGCCATCTCACTGTTCCACTTGTCATAGTTCAGAGAAAAGCGGATGCTATCATCGCCATCAAGCTGCTGCTCAGAAAGGCCCAAAGAGGCATAGCGAGGCTTAGCCTCAGCAAATTTCTCACCAGAAAACTTTGCCGTCTCAAAATCTTTCGCTACCTTTGCCGCAGGTGTTGAATTGTTTCGGAACAAAGTTCCGTCGGTATCCCGTTCTTGCGGTAGTAACAATTCAGCACCATTTTTTATCTTATTACGTAAGTTGCCGTCTCGTTTAATATGCACGGAACTTACATAGTCTTCTACTTCCCCGTGCTTGTTAACAGCAACCACATTATACGTATTTCCGCTATTATCACTTTTATAACGTTTCACATATAATGTGCTGCCATCAGTATCATGTATGGCAAAGTCTGCGTCCTCAACAGTTGAAAGTATTGCACCAGATATCTTAGACCGTCTCTCACGTATGATTTTATTGAACACCTCTTCTTTAACTTTAACAAGTTCACCCAAGAATGTTCGAATAGGATGGTTAAACACTTCTTTGAAACTCTCTAAAGTAGATAATGGCCTCGGCATACTTTCACTTGTAGGTTCATTGAATATATTATCAAGTGCTGTAAGTGCTTCCTCTCCTCTCAATGTCTTTGGTTTACCATCACCCAACGACCTAGAAACGCCTAGAGATGCATAGCGCTGCCTATCAGCACCATCCCCCATCTTCCTCGGGTCCACGCCCTCAAGCAAGTCCTTCATCACACGGTCAGCCACCTCCTCCGCACTCTTATAGTGGATATGCAGGAAGTCAGCCACACCCTTCCAGAACATCTTCAAGGCACGCTTCACCTTCTCCAAAGCACTGATAGCCTCAGCCTTCTCGAACACACCGCCATCGCCCTCGGCTATCTTGCGCTGCTCCTCACGCAGACGCTCGGCTCCACGTCTGCCCGAATAGGTGGCAATAACCTCGTCAGCAATCTCGTCATCGGTCTTCAGCTCAGGATAACGCCCTTTCACCTCATCCCAGACCTTCGAGTCCTTCATCAGATTCACCACGTTCCGCCACTCCTCCACATTACCGCTTCTCAAGGCAGAAGCCCACAAATGAGCATATTCATGCACCGGGGTCTCGCTCGTAGCAATCCTCGGGTCAACATAAATCTTACCGCCAACAGTAAAGCCATACGCCTCACCGTTCGCAGTGCGGAAGAACCTTACATGGTCAGTAATCTTCGCATCCTTCTCGTTGAAGATGACATAATTCATGTCCCCCTTCTCTGCACCGCCATGAATAGTGCCAGCAGGGTATTTGATACCAGTAAAGCCAAGACCGGACAAGAACCTGCTTGCCTTCTCTTTTACATTGTCGGCTTTACCAACATGCACACCACGTAGCATCATCGGAAGCGAAGCAGAGTACACGTACTTAAAGGACGAATCAAGAGTAAAGCCAAGCCTCTTGAAGAATTCGACGCTGACCCCTGCTGCCATCAGACCCTCTTTCAGAATCTCCTTCTGAGCATCATTCAAAGGATTCTCCCAGTCCAGATAGTTACTGCCGTTGTCCTCAGGTATCTCAACTGTATAGAGCTGTCTCTTGCCCATCTCAGGAAGCCTCCAATCCTCTGGTTTGGTCTTTCTCAGCAAAGCAAGAACCTTCGCACTGCGTTTTGCACCGCCAGCACTACTATTGACAACACCTTCCAAGAACTGCTCTGCTTCATGGTAAGAACGCGCACCGCCATCAAAGAAAGAACCGACCAGACTTGCCTCATTTGCAGTAAGCGCATCACCAGTATACTCCACTTCTTTAGTATGTCGAGTGTACTCCGCATAGCTCTCACCAATAGCCTTGCTGCTTGTCACATAAGTGCCCCAACCGAAGACCTGACTTCCCTGACCCTCGCCCATGTGCCTATGGTCGAAAGCCTCAAAGTCAGCACCGCTGCCATGATAAACGCGCTGCTCACGAATTTTTTTGGCATTCACCTCCTGACGCTCGGCAAGACCCGTCGTGTCCTTGAACTCACCGCTATACAAAGTTTCGGAAACAGAACGGATTATATCCGACAATGGTTTACTATCGGCTCTTTGAAGTGACTGTTTGGAGTAGAAGAACTCAATAATATGGGCATTACCATCGTTCAGTAGCCCTTTGTTCTTATGATTTGATATAACAATGCTAATGCCATCATTTTCGCCATTCTTGTCAAAGAACGAAACACGTGCATTGTGATTGCTCACACGGATAGTAAAAGTCTTACCATTTTCCGTTACAAATGTTCCATACTGACTTGCCTCATGCTGCTCTAAGCCAAGACTTCTTGACAAATCGGTTATAAAACCTTTCGCCTTGTTGGGTCGATTCTTGTAACTATCTGCAAGTATTTCAAGATTATTTTGTACCTTTGCACCATCAGCACTTGAAACGACTGTGGCTTTATTGGTGGATTCGTCTGCCATCGTTGCGGTTTCAAGTGCTCTTTTTTGTTTAGCACTTAACATCACATCTTCCCCGTTCGCCTCGTCCAGCTCCTTCTGCCCCTCAGCCACGTCAGTAATCACCTCCATGCCATTCTCGCGCAGACGGTCAATCACAGCATCACGGAGCACCGCCTCAGCCTTAGAAGGCTTAGACGGAGAAACCACAGTACCCTTGTCTTTGTCAAGAGAGAAGCGGATGGTGTCGCTACTATTGATAGCTTCATTGAAGGCACGACTGCGGTCACCTTCCTTCTCCTTATCATATTCGAAGATCTGCACACCAGCATTCTGCAAAGCCTGCTTTACCTCGTTGCTAGCCGTTGTTGGAACAACAGCAGCTGCAAACTCGTCCAAATGCACAGGACGTTCAAACTTGGTCTCGAAGTACATGGCTGGGGACTCTTCCTTGATAGCCTTAACCATTTCCTTCAAACGTTTTGTGTCCTCGTCTGAGAAATCCACATTATACTCCTTCTTCAAATAGGCTTGTGGGTCACTGGTCATAGCTGCCTCAGAAAGTCTTGCCAAACCATAATCGTCAAAAGTACCAGTTGCATCAGGCTGGCACTTCATGCCAAGTTCAAAGAATACATTCGACCACTTTTCTCTGAAATTATCAAATTTCTCTCGGTCAGAAGTCAATAAGCCCTTCTTGGAGCGAATATCCTTCAATGTTCCATAAGAAGGCATCAACCTGGCAGCAAAGTTTTGGAAAGATACCGATATTCCAGTTGAACCATTTCGACCTTGTTTCTTCATTATCTTGGAAACATTCTCCAAGGTGTTTGGCACATATCTACGAATGCCGCTAGGAGTAAAGCCATCAAAGATTACCTCTTTAATGCCATATTCCTTTTCCTTACCTTCCATCCAAGTATTGAACTCATCTGTCAGGTTATTAGTCTTAATGTAGTCTTCAACCTCATTAAGGGTAGCATTCATGTCAACGCCAGTCTTACGATGGTCAAACTCTACATCACGGACGAAAGTCTGAACACCCTTGTAGTTGAAACCATATTCATCATATAGTTCAACATTCTCCTTGGCAATGGCATATCTCATTCCACCATTAGCACCAGCATCAACGATAGACTTATTTCTTTCCAGCCAAGCCTTGGTCTTCTCCTCATACAAATCCTTATCGCCATCAAACTTTGCATCAATGTACATATCCAAGACCTTCCGAGCATCAGCCTTGCCGATACCATAGATATTGAAGTTTCCAGCAGTAATAGACTTCAACTCGTTATATGCTTCATCACTAAACTTAGGCTGAATCTTCTTCGGTTCAGGAGCCACACCCTTTTCGTGAAGGAACATATAAGCCATAGCAGAGTTTTCCTCTCCACCATCCAGCCATCGGTCAAGTCCTCTTCTTACCTCGCTATACATATAGCTAGGAACAGAACCAACATCATTAGAAGCTTTTTCAGCCCCCTTATTGCTCATCTGTCTCTCTACTTGCGGATAGGTAGGAGTCCAAGCATCGCCCTGCCAAGTACCAGCGTTCTTTCCAGTTCTCTTAGCCACCTTATCAGAAGGCAATATCAGAGAAATGTCACCATAGTCATCATGGTTCTGCTTACTAGAATCAATAACAGCCACAGACGGATTGGCAAGACCACCCTGCTTGATAGCCTTCAACAACTTCTCCTCGGTAATATTATGGACACCTGCAAGAGTCCTGTCATTTTTCAGTGAAAAAAGTGTTGTACCGCCGTTCACCTCCTGTCGCTCTGCAAGCTGCTGCTCAGAAAGGCTCGAAGATGCCCGGCGAGGCTCACCCTCAGCAGCCTCCTCACCCAACGACATAGAAACGCCTAGAGAGGCATAGCGCTGCCTATCTTTTCCCTCAGATTCCTTGGGATTTACAAAATCTTTGACTACCTTTGTCGCAGTATCAAGGACTTGCTTGTCTATTTCCTGCTGAACCGGTTGTGACGCTGAGGAGAGATAAGCGAGTCCTTTTTCTTTATCTACCCACTTCAATGTCTTGTTATTTGCAATCGGTTCTACAATATTTTTGAACTCTCTGCCGTGGAACGAACGCACATCATTCACTTCGAGATATTCCGCACCCTGCTGTATCTGTCTCTTCAATTCAATAGCCACACACACATTTTTGCCATTGCGGTCTCTCATGTCTGTAAGCACACCAATTGTGTCCTCGCTACGTTGGAACACGAATATAGGCGAAGATAAGTGTTGCGGCATATTCATTATGGCAGATACATCTACTTCATGCTTCTTCTCTGAACCTTTCTTTATCACACGCTGGCGCATTACAATAGGCAGATTAGGCAAGAATGCACGCATTACACCTTGTGGTCTGCCAAGATGTAGCATTTCATTCTTATCCATTTCGCCATTCTGATAGCGTGTAAGTTCATTATTGAAACGCTCGTTAGCAGCCCGTTGCTCACGCTCACCCCTCGGCTCAGAAAGGCCCAGCTCCGCACCTTGCCGTGCAGTCATCTCGTACGTGTCGCGGATGTCGTTTACGAGGTCTCCGAGCGCACCTCCTGTCTTACCACGGAAGTACTGCCGTACATTGTCTACGACCTTGAGGAATCTGTCAAGCAAGGAAGGATTTTCCTTGAGACTACGGGCGATGTTAGGCAGCATATCAGTATGTGTGATGATATCACCGAGCGTATCGGCAATGACCTCCTCGGCATAATCCTCGAACAATGTGTAGCCGGGGACATTGGCATACGTCATCTGACGTGCCTTGACCTCCATCTCAAACGCCTTGCGTCCCATCACGTCAATCACCTTCTGACGGATGCGCATATAAGAGTCTGCGTCTATCTGCTTGAGCTGATGCAGAAGCTCATGACCGAACGTAAACTGTGCGATGTCTGCCTCCTTGAGCGAGAGATAGATGACACCGTTGCGGACAAAGCCGTTGCCCTCAAAGTCTTCTACAGCAGGGTCGTCAGACTTGATGAACACCTTCTTAAGGTACACCACCTTCATTCCGAATGCCTCAGCAATGCCTTCCGCCGCTTTCTTCAGCTCCGACGAGATAAGGAGTTCCGACACATCATCCACCCTCTGCTCCTCAATCATCCGGTCTATCATAGCCGGAGTGGGAGACATCGGTTCTTTCTCGCCACCAGCACTTTTCTCCTCATTCCCTTGCTTCGTATCAGTATTATTCGTATCTTTGCCACCAGAAGAAATCCTTTGAGGAGTTTCTTCTTGTTTGGACGGAGTTCCGTTAGAGGTAGAGCCGTTATCGGCGATAGGCTCAGACTGCAAACCGTCACTGGCAACCGCCGAGTTGTCATTCTGCACTTCGGAAGCAGACCAAATTTCTTCTTTTTTGTCTCCGTATTTTTTACCAAATACACCTGCACTATTCACATTCCAATACTTGCCATCACGTGACAACTGCACAAACAACGTGTTGTTGTGGCCATCTTGTAATTGTATCAAGTAAGTATTGTTCTTTCCGCCACTCGCATTTTCATAAGATGCACCCTCTTTAATGCGAGTGAAGTTGTTAACCACATAATCCACAAATGCCTCTATCGAATCGAAACCTGCCTTTTGAATTTGTTTTCCGTGACGACGATTGATGTGTATGTAGCCATTGGTCATATTCCCCATGGACAAACGTATTGGCGCAGCAGGCAGATGATGAGCCTCTGTTATCTGACCAAAATCAATTTGCCCATTAGGAGAAAGGATAAATGGACTGTTGTTTTGGTCCAATTCTCCACTAAGGCGCAAGTTCTGATACCATTCACTCACGCCATTGTCTGTTACGTCCCCGGTCTCCGCCAGATCACCCTGCCGTTCGTCAGAGCTTCCCTCAACTCGTCCTCGTCTGCTGAATTTCGGCTTCCGTACGTTTCCTGACGCTCCATTTCCAGGCTCCTCAAATGCAGCTTCCGATTCAACAACGCCTTCATGGCGAGGGCCGACTTCTCCTGTGGAGTCTTTGCCGACCTCACCTCTTCCGGTGTCATCAGTCCGTTCGCCAGATTGTACTTGATTGCTTCGACCATGTCCAGACTCTTCTCCTGCGGAGACATTTCCTTCTTTTCCATTTTCTTCTTGTTTTAATTGTTCCTCACGTTTTTGCAAAGCAGCCTCTATCTCGTCCGCATAACGCTCCAAGAAGAGCTGCTCGTCAAAGTTACTATATTTACGCAACAACTCAGGCATCTCCTGAGAAGAATACACCAGATACTCCTCATACGACATGTGGTACTTCTCCTGATAATATCTGTCACGTTCTGCCTCATAAGCCTCCACATACTCACGTTCAGCCTCAGACTGCATCTTCTTAACACCTTTGCGAGAGTCTGGAGAAGACAGATAATCCAATATGGCATCCTTGGCAACCGAACTGTCACCGCCGAAATACATGCCATTATAGTTTTCCCTATCAAAAACCTCAAGGTCTTCAGCCAGCCTGTCTATCGACTTGCCGCCTTTCGAAATCTTACCCACCATAGCACGCTGCTCTGCAGCACCGAAGCCGGTCTCCTTGCGATACGATTCAGGCGTAATCTTCACATCACCGCTCTGCATAAACTCAGCGGTAACCTCCCTTGCACCATAGGCAGCGGCATCAGAACCATTACGATAAGCTGTCTGCGCTGCATCACCGTTCAATTCCTCCTCGTAGCCGCGGGCATCCTCGGGAGTCGTTATCTTCTCCACCTCTGACTTCACGTCCTGCCAATACTGCACCTTACGCTGCGCTTCCTGCAAGCCCTCTTCCCAAGCCTTCTTGTCTGCCAGATATTTCGCCTTGTCCGTACCGACTTTCGGCTTTTTCTTCTCCATCTTCTCCACAGCCTTCTCGGCCTCGGCAATCTGAGCAGAAACAAAGCCGTCAATCTCTGCATCATCCAGCGCACCGTCATACAGGTCTGCGATAGTCGCAGATATAGGCATCTTATCATAAATCGGATTACCGTTCTTGTCACGGACAGCTGGCTCAGATGCTGCCCCTTCCTCTCCTGACGTTGCTGCTGTGTCCGCAGAAGGAGCCGCATCACCAGCGACAACACCCTCTTCATCCACGTTGTTCTCCTGCCCGTTCATGTCTGCCTCCGGAGCCATCCGTGAGCTTACAGCCTCCTCGTATGCGTTACGGAAATCCTCCGCACTCATACGTCCGTCCACCTGCACGCTGCCACGTTTCATCATACGATTTGTGACGTTGCCATCGGCGTCCACGATGGTCACCTTGAGTCTGTCTTTCGTCTTGCCGTCAGGACGACCGCCTGTCAGATAGGCGTTTTCGCCCTCTGCAAGTCCCTCAAAGGAGACGGGTATAACCTCACCTGTCTCAGCATTGACAACCTGCCCGATGTCGAAGCTTGCAGCATTGCGCTCTTCCAGATCTGAGAATTGAGGGGAGGTAGGCATTGCCTCAGACACGTTACCGTCTTCTCCGACACCTCCGTCAATGTCACGGCTCTGCGCCTGTGCTGCCTGTTGCTTTGCCTCGTCAATGGCTTGCTGACGAGCCACGGTAGCGTCAGCTGACTCTCCGAGAGAAGCGAAAGTGGATGCGTCTCCATGCTCTATCTTGCCTGTCTCCGGGTCGAAGTAGAGAATCATCTTGTCGCTACCGCTGACATCAATAGCTCCGTCCGGGTGTGTGGCTATATTGCCGTTGACGATATAGCCTTGATAGTCCTCCTTGCCGTTGTTGCCCTTGATGACACATGGACGTATCTGACCAGTCGAGTGGTCAGTATACAGGTCTATCTGATGTGCTGCGTCAATGCCAGCCTGTTCCACCTCGTCAGTCGCTCTGTCAATGACACCCTGATATCGCTCACGTGATGTCTGATAGTCATATATGGCTGTGTCAAGAGCGTCATTCTGCCCGGTCATTGATTCGATGTCCTCGTCCTCCATGCGGTCAAGCTGTTCTGCGCTGATGCCGAGCATCCGGGCAAGACTGTTCTCCTTCAGCTGATGTTCCTGCTGTATGTCATGACGTGCAGTTCCTTCCGCTGCGAGTCCTTCCTCATGCGCCTGTTCGATATCAGCGTCACGCTGCGCCTGTTCCGGTGTAATCGTACCATCTTCGATGGCGCCCTGCGTCGCCTTGTCCATTCCTGCTAACTTCTGTGCGTTAGCCGAATAGTCGTACATGGCTTTCTTGATGTTGCCATTCGTGTTCTCCGATATCTCCTTGAGAGCCTGTTTCTTCTCCTCGTCAGTACCTTGTGCCAGAGCCACACGCCACTCCTTCCACTTGTCAGAGAGCTTGGGGTCTGCACCTAACGCATAGCGGATGCTGTTGTCAAGGTCAAGACTCTGCTGCATGAGTATCTTGCGCTCACCCTTCACCTTGTCACGGACGTACGCTCCTGTCTTGAGAGTGGAGAAGAAACCGCCCATCAGCGATACGCCCAGGAACGTGTCGATGTTCTGGTCAAGGTTAAACACACCCGTACCTTCCTTTGTGTCCAAGGTGCTGTCACCTACAAGAAGAGCGTTTTCGATGTTGCCTACCACCTCTTCCGCATACTCGCCTATAGTGCCATGCCACTGCGTCTTGTCGAAGAGATTTCCGAGCCACTTGGCAGTAGACGTACTGCCCATATCCTTGAGGTTGTCAAGGAATGCGTTTGCGCTCTTGGCGTTCACCTTCTTCCATCCCTTCATCGTCAGAGCCCCGACACCCTTCAGCAGAGGATTGAAGTATTCGCCTACAAACTCGGAGTGGTTTTCAATGGCGGTCGCTCCGAATGCCTTAAGGTAAGCCTTGAGGATGCCCTTCTCCTCGTTCTCCGTGCCGTCATACACGATCTTGCCATTGCTGTCATACGTTGACTTGATGTCACCGGTGAGTCTGTCGTATGCGTCCGCAAGAGTTCGGGCCGAACCTGTCGTACCCGTCATAAGGGCAGCACCGAGCACATCACCTGCGACACGGTAGCCACACTTCTTGGTCACGTATTTCCACGCCTCCTTGCGCACAGCCTCCTTGCCGTATTTTGCAATGGCATTGCGCATATACTTCGACATGGCGGCTTCACCCAGACCGGATGCCGGATTGAGAGCCATCTCCACCATGAACGGCAGAGACTCGCCCGTCACGTTTCCTGCCTTATATCCTCTGCCAAGGTATTGCTGATTCTCAGCAGTATAAGCACCTGTCTTAGCTGCCACGTCAAGCATCTGACGCTCCTCGCTGTTGAGGTTCTCATAGCCTTTCTGACGAGCTTTCTTGACAGTTGTGTACAGCGTCATGTTATCCTGCAAGTCCTGCAAGCCCAAGTCCCACGTTGACACGTCAGATACGGCATTCCACAAGCCACGTAATGCGGACGCACCGAAACTCTTCAGGTCACGGTAGGCGTAGCCTAACATGCCCTTTGCGTTCTTCACGTATCTCTCTTCTGCTCTGCCCTTGACAGCCTCTTCGCCCACTCCGATGGCATTGTCCAGCTGATGCAGCTGTGCCTTTAGTCTGCGGTATTGGGCATTGCTGTTGAGATATGCTTGCAGACGCATATTGTTATCGTCTATTCCATATTGGGAATGTGTGTTAATGGAGAAGGGTGCGCTTCTCTTGAAGTCCTCCTCCAACTTGCGGTAAAGAGCGTTGTACTGCTCCTCCACACTCTTCCTCGTATTGACCAGACCCGCAAGCTGCTGCTGCTTGCCCTTCTCCGTGACGTGTACGCCCGGCTTGACGCCAAGGTCTTCCACAAGCGCATAGTTTCCATTTTCGTCCTGCACCTCAAATGCAGAAGGAATGTCTCCTCGCTCTACGGCTTCGGTGTATCTTTTGCCCGTTTCGTCAATATGGTTCTGCGCTCTTGCAGCATCTTGCTCTTGAGCATATTCCGCACCTTGTGAAGTTAGATATGTATCCGTCGCTTCGTCACGAACGACATTGTCGTTTGTCAGAGGATTTTTAACTCCTAAATCCAAACGACCATATCTGCCTCTCTGCTTGTCCTGATGCTGCTTGAGCTTATTGTATCTCTGCTGTCCTGCAAGCCGTGCTTTTGTATTGGCAATCATATTGCCGACACCCTGCGTCATATCCTGCTTGTCCTCGTCAGACACGCAGAAGTAGTCACGGAAACCTGAAAGCGTGTCGAATGCGTCTCCGCTGCGACCGTGCGCACGATAGTTCGCCTGTACGGTCTGCACGTATTTCGGGTTCTGCAATCTACGCTGAAACTCCTGAAACGATGGTGTGGCGTTCCAGAACATCTTGTTCTTGACGGCATCGTCATACAATGCACGTTGGTTTATCGCCAGCTGTTTTCTACTTGTCATTATCTTCTATTTGTTACTCCGGCAAGTCCCGAATTCTCCCTTCGTGGACCGGATGGTTTGTGTGATTTTTTCTGAGGTGTCTTCTTTGCAGAAGGTTTCGGATGAGGCTGTGCATGTGATGGCGATGTTGTGCCGCCGCCGTCAT
>UMHE01082682.1_pt1 | contig 17579 bp, 15 predicted proteins | sample 1965451 | NCBI WGS metagenome assembly UMHE01 (sample SAMEA4836090, study PRJEB28245) | human gut metagenome | biome: gut microbiome; material: fecal sample | place: Denmark | collected 2008 | reverse complement strand
TCGCCGCAGCAGAGCCAACATCCGTAGATGAAATCTACAAGGTCGAGGCTTTTAAGGAAAAGCCTAACCTGGAGACAGCCGAGCAATACCTTGCTGCCGGCAACTACTATTGGAATGCCGGAATCTTCGTATGGAACATTGATACCATTAGCAAGGCAATCCGAACCTTCCAGCCAAACCTTGCCAACATCATGGATGAGATGGCACCTTCTTTCTATACTGAACAGGAGAATGAGGTAGTTGGCAAACTCTTCCCAACCTGCGAGAAGATAAGCATTGACTATGCCGTGATGGAGAAGTCGAAGGAAATCTATACCTTGCCAGCCGAGTTCGGCTGGAGTGACTTAGGCAGCTGGGGCAGCCTCCGCACCTTGCTTCCACAGGATGAGGCTGGCAATGTCAAGGTAGGCAAGGATATCCGCTTGTATGAATGCAAGAACTGCGTGGTTCATGCAGCCGATGAAAGCAAGGTGGCAGTTCAAGGCTTGGATGGCTATATCGTTGCCGAGAAGAATGGACAACTGCTTGTCTGCTCACTGAAAGAGGAACAGAGGATTAAGGATTTCAATAGATAAAAATATATTAAAATCAATATTTAAGTCATTTTCTTTACCAATTATATGGCTATGGCTTTTACGTGATTCTTCAATGGGCGAGAATATAGTAAAACAATAAAAGAAGAAAGAAGAAAATAGAATATTATCTTGCTATCATTCAACTTAGATAAAAAAGATAAATTGTTCGCTAGGTTTAATTTTAAGTGACAATACACTTTACTGTTGTGTAAAAAATAAGTAAATGAAATTTTCAAAATCAAAAATACAAGTATTATATTTATATGTTAGTACACTTGTTGGAGTTATACTCGGTGTACTCATTTCTATTATTAATACCCGATATCTTGATCCTGTGGATTATGGTGATGTGCATTATGTACAAAATATCATCAACTTCTTTTCAGGCTTGATGCTGTTTGGCTACTTTGTGTCGGGATGTAGATTGTTGGCTATTGCCAAAAACAAGAAAGAGGCGAATGAAATAAAAGGTGCAATGACTCTCATTTTAGGGGTTACAGTTATAGTTATGATGATCATAATGGCGATATGTGGAGTAATACATAGCTTTGTTTTGCATAAGCCATTTGCTCATCTTTTCTATTACGTCATACCTTTTAGTGGCTATGCATTATGTTTAAACTATATCAATACTTCGTCACAAGGTGATAATAGTATTGGTGTCATAGCTTTGGCTAGATTACTTCCTTCTGTCATATATTTAGCCTCCATTGCTATTGTTTTCAAATTATGGGGAGCAACAAGCATGATAGCATTATTATTAAACAGTGGTATATCTTTTTGCATATTGGTTTCGTTAATTCTATTGAATAAACCATCATTTAAAAACCTACATCAATCATGGGACAGGTTAAAAGAAGAAAATAAAAAATATGGTTTTCATGTTTATTTAGGAAGCGTTAGTAATGTTTCTGTTCAGTATGTTGCTGGTATGACATTAGGTTTGTTTGCTGTTAATAATGTAAATGTAGGATATTATTCTTTAGCACTTACTGCTACTGCTCCTTTAATGATGTTGCCAAATGTCATTGGTACGACTTATTTTAAACGTTTTGCAACCCAGAAATGTATAGAAAGAAAAGTACTTGTAACAACATTTATAATGGCCATAGTAACTTTAGTTTGTTTTGATCTGCTCATTTATCCAATAGTAGACTTTTTATTTAACGACAAGTATCAGGTTGTAGCACAATATGCTGCATTTTTAGCGTTGGCTAGTACATTACATGGACTAGGCGATGTCTTTAATCGTTTTTTAGGAGCTCATGGAAAAGGCAAGTGTCTTAGAAATGGTGCTTTTGTTTCAGGTGGGGTAGCTTTAGTTGGATATACATTAGGAGTCTATTTGTGTGGTATAAATGGAGCTATTAGTACAAGAATTGCTTTTGCTTTAACTTATTTTGTGATGATGGTATTTTATTATTTACAATTGACTAAACTATATAACTATGATAAGAATATCAAATAACCTCAAACTTTCATGGTTTGAATACATTTATATGTTTATAGTTGTTGTATATATGGGTACTGCGACTGCTGATACAAAATGTATGCAGAATGCTGACGTAAAAAATCAATTAATACCTATGCTAATACCTATGGCATTGACGTTTATCCTAGCTATACGTCATAAGGTTAGGTTTAATAATATACAATTGCGGAAGATTAATCTAATCTTTGCAGTATGGTGTATTGCAGAAGTTTTTAAGTATCAATTCGGATTAGGAGATTTTCAAGTTATTAATTTTGCATTCTTTTTGTTCTATACAATTTTGATAGCTTACATACATAGTCAAGTTTTTGGAAAAGATTATTTCCCTATAGTTGAACAAATATTGGTGGTTTTATGCCTAATATCTCTTATACTGTGGAGTTTTAGTGTATTTATGCCTACACAAGCTAGTTCTTTGTTTAAATCCTCTCTTTCACAAGAGGTTACTTTTGGAAATAATTTCTTGTATTTGTTTACTTGGATGGATCCTGCCAAAGGGCAATATAGCGGTGGTATTGCTCGAAATGCAGGCGTTGCTTGGGAGCCAGGTCGATTTGCTATAATGATATGTTTAGGTATATGTTTTAATGTCCTCAGAAAAGGTCAATTAACTTTTAAAGAAAATAAGAAATTGATTATTTTATTGATAACATTGCTTACTACTCAGTCAACGACAGGTTATTCTACATTAATGATTTTATGGGCTGTATACTCGTTATATGGGAAAGGTATTAGGGCAAAATTATCACTTTTAGTTGTTGTTATAATCTCTATTGCGGCAATAGCTTCTCTGGATTTTATGGGAGATAAACTAAACGAGCAGATGAACTTTGCAGAAGAAATGGACAATATCAACAAACAAATTTCTACTGCAGAGTCTCGTATTGATGAAGGCGAATATTGGATGTCACTAAATCGTTTCCCTTCGGCATATTTTGAATGCTACAATATAGGCAATGATCCTATTTTAGGCTATACTCAGATTCCTTTGTATTCTTATTTTTACAATGAAGTTTCTTCAAATGTTAGACTTACAGGAGGATTGATGAAAATCTTTGCTGAATTTGGAATTCCTTTGGGACTGTATTTATATATATTATTATACAAATCCTCTGTAGCAATAGCTTCTGAGTTTGACGATAAAAAACGATCTCAACTACTGATATTCATATGTTTAATACTGTCTTCCATTTCGTATGTTTTATTCTGTGTCCCTGTATTTATGACAGTTTGGTTTTATGGGATGTTTTCAAAAAAAGAAATGAAATCAAAATATATTAGATTATGATTAATCTTCGTTTTTTGAGCAAATATAGAACTCAGCTAATGGGTATAGCTGCTTTGCTTATTATAATATGCCATGCTCCGTCTTACGGCGTTGAACTTCCTCATTATATAAGAATACTGTTCGTATGGGGAAATGTGGGCGTTGATATTTTTTTATTTTTGTCAGGTTTGGGTTGTTTCTATTCATTAGGTAAATTCAGTGGCAATAAATTGAAGTGGGTTGAGAAGAGATATAAACGTATAGCGATTCCTTATATCATAGTTCAACTTATTTTCTTGCTTTACCTTGTTTGTACACCAGATTTTAGCTTTTTATCTTGGTTGTATGAATTCTCAACTCTAAGTTTTTGGACAAAACATGTTGGGTGTTGGTATGTAGCTTTTTTGATACCTTTATATGCATTAACACCATTCCTGTTTGTTATGATGAGAATAAATGGAACTACCAGACATATTGTATTCTTCTTTACAATACTCTTGATAATAGTGCTAACGTTAGGGGCTGATGCTGTGAAAGAGAATACAAGTATTATTTATAATGTTAGATGGACTTTTAAAAGACTGCCAGGTTTTCTCCTGGGATTGTATTTAGCACCATATATTATGCAAGGAAAAAAGATCCATGCTTTAGTTCTTGTTGGAATTACTTTGATTGGTTTCTTGGTGTTTAATATAGTATTAACTTCAACATACGGATGGTGGTTTTACGTTCCATTTATTTGTATTACATGTTGCTATATGATAAAATATTTGTTGGAATCAACGATTGTAAATACATTCTTACTTTTTATTGGGGGGGCAAGTTTGGAATCTTATCTTACGAATATAGGAACAAAGGCAATAATGCCGTCCATCTTGTTTCCTTATAGAGGTCACCCCATTTTTTCAGGATTTTATCTTGATTATATTTTAATTATAGTAATAGGTTTGTTTTTAACTTATTTCAGTCATAAATTATCAAAAATAATATCACAGAAACTATGAAAGTATATATCGTTACAGGTGAGCCGTTCCCTAATGGTATGGCTGCAACTAATAGAATAAAATGTTATGCATGGGCACTGTTAGGTCAAGATGTTGAAGTTGAGGTTTTAATATTCAGAAGAACCGAAGGACCTGATCTTATGCTTGGCAATAAGACAGGTGTTGGTAATTTTAAGGGAATAAATTATCGCTATATTGGGAATACATCTATTCGAAAAAAGAATCCTTTGGTATGGAGAATTATAGAAAAAATAGACCATTATAAGACTATAAAGTATCTTAGCAAGAATCTTACCAAGGGAGATGTGGTCTTGTTCTATTGCAATCTTCAGTTGGAATTGACTCTTCAAATTATGAAGAAAACTCGTTCGACAGGAGCTAAGTTTGTTCGTGATTTATGTGAATTACCATTTGGTACGGGGGCAGAAACTCCTGATAAAATAAAACTTAGAGAAAAAACTTACAATGAGCAATTCCCTCTTTTGGATGGTATTGTCAGTATATCTGACGCATTGACTGATTTGGCAATGAAGTATATACCAAATAATCGTATTATAAAAGTACCTATACTAGTGGATTATAACAGCTATAAACTGGATGATAAATCTGATGAAGTATCAGTTCCATTTATTTTTCATTCAGGTACATTGTATGAACAAAAAGATGGCATCTTAGGTATGTTGGAAGCATTCGGTATGGCAGTTGAAAAATTGTCCACGCCTTTAGATTTTATACTAACGGGTACAAAAGAGAAATCTCCTCATGCTAAAGAAATTGATGAGATCATTTCTAAATATGATTTAGGTGATAGAGTTAAGTTTACAGGTTATCTTTCAAATGAGGATTTGAAATTATATTTATCAAAAGCCTCATTGGTTATCATAAATAAATATGAAACACAACAAAATGTGTATTGTTTCTCAACGAAGTTGGGAGAATATCTTGCTGCATCTAAACCATTAATTATAACTAATGTTGGTGAAGCTATGAATTGGCTGAAAAATAAAGAATCGGCTTACATAATTCCACCTAAAGACAATTACGCATTGGCTAATGCTATAGTATATGCTATATCTAATCGCAAAGAAAGCTATAAAATTGGCTTAAATGGTCAAAATGTATGTAAGAAATCCTTTGATTTTAGTGCATGGGGAAAGTATATGATTGATTTTTTTAAAACATTATAATAATAATAGTAATGAGACTTTTTAAATATGATTTATGGGGACATGTTTTAAACAAACTTGTCTATGTTTTACCTGATGAATGGTACATTTATTTAAGATTTAAGCATCGAGTTGGATATTGGCCACATTTGAGCAATCCGCGTTCTTTTAATGAAAAGTTACAATGGTTAAAGTTACATGATATTCATCCTGAATATACCCAAATGGTTGATAAGATAGAAGCAAAAAAATATGTTGAATCCATAATAGGGGGGGGTAAATATATTATTCCAACATTAGGTATATGGAATTCTGTAGAAGATATTGAATGGGATAAACTTCCAAGTCAATTTGTTATTAAAGTTTCCTCAGATAGTGGTGGTATCGTTGTTTGCAAAGATAAATCTAAATTGGATATCGAAAAGGCTAAGAAGAAACTTTCTAATGGATGGGGAAAGAATTATTATCTATTCAATAAAGAATATCCTTATAAAAATTGTTCTCCTAGAATTATAGCAGAGAAATACATGGAGGACGAAAGTGGTTATGAACTTAAAGATTATAAGATTTTTTGTTTCAATGGCGAACCCAAGATACTTTTTGTTGCTTCTGATCGTCAAAAAGTAGGTGAGGATACAAAGTTTGATTTCTTTGATTTAGATTGGAATCATCTTCCTTTTACTAATGGTCATCCAAATAGCAAAGAACACATAGCAAAGCCGAAGAATTTTGATGAGATGTTGGAGATTGCTAAAAAGTTATCTGCAGGTATTCCACAAGTTCGTATTGACTTGTATAATTGCAATGGTAAAATATACTTCGGAGAAATTACTTTCTTTCATTGGAGTGGAATGACAGCATTTGATCCTGTGGAATGGGATTTTAAGTTGGGAAAAATGATAAAACTTCCTTGTGATAAGTAAAAATGAGAGATTTACAAATTTCGGAACGTGGTTTGGAAATGCCTTCTTCTCCGATTCGAAAGTTGGCTCCTCTTGCTTATGCTGCAGAAGAGAAAGGTGTACAAATCTATAGACTGAATATTGGCCAGCCAGATTTGCCAACACCTCAAAAGGCCTTGGATTCTTTAAAGCATATAAATCGTTCTACTCTCGAATATAGTCCTTCACAAGGTTTTCATTCTTTGCGATTAAAATTAGTTGAATATTATGGTCGATTTAATATTCAATTGTCACCTGAAGATATTATCATTACGAATGGTGGTAGTGAAGCTGTCTTGTTTGCGTTTATGAGTACGCTTAATCCCGGTGATGAAATCATAGTTTCTGAACCTGCCTACGCTAATTATATGGCTTTTGCAGTTTCGGCAGGTGCTGTTATTCGTACTGTGATAACTACGATTGATGAAGGATTTTGTTTACCTAAAGTAGAAAAGTTCGAAGAACTTATCAATGAGAAAACACGGGCTATTCTGATATGTAACCCCAATAATCCAACAGGTTATCTTTACAATCAAAACGAAATGCTTCAGATTCGCGACATTGTGAAAAAACATAATCTGTATCTGTTTTCTGACGAGGTTTATCGAGAGTTTATTTATACAGGTTCTCCTTATATATCAGCTATGCATTTAGAAGGTATTGAGAATAATGTTATATTAATAGATTCTGTCAGTAAGAGATACAGTGAGTGTGGTATAAGAATTGGAGCATTGGTAACACGTAATGAAAAGGTACGTCAGACGGTTATGAAATTCTGTCAAGCAAGACTTTCGCCTCCATTAATTGGGCAGATTATTGCAGAAGCTTCAATAGAAGGTACCGCTGATTATAGTCGCCAAGTTTATGATGAGTACTTAGAACGTAGAAAAGTGTTGATTGATGGAGTGAATAAAATTCCAGGTTGTTATACACCTATTCCTATGGGCGCATTCTATACGGTAGCCCAATTACCTGTTGACGATACTGAAAAATTCTGTGCGTGGTGTTTGACAGACTTTTGTTATGAAAATGAAACTATTATGATGGCACCTGCAGCGGGTTTTTACTCAACTCCGAGAATGGGAAAGAATGAAGTAAGACTTGCTTATGTCTTGAATAAAAAAGACTTGAAACGAGCTTTGTTTTTATTGGAAAAGGCATTGGAACAATATAATAAAAAATGAGAAAATGATACAAAGTCGTAAGGATTTAAATTTCTATATAGCAGAAGACTGCAAAAGAAATGGGCAAAATAGAGGCATTTTACATTATATGTGGAATCTACTTCGCGGGCAAGAACAGGCTCATGCGTTTCGATATATAAAAGCTATGCGTCATTTGGAATATCATATGAATAATACAGGTTTAATTCATGCAATAGCAAAAGTCTTCTATAAAATTAAAGTTGGACGATTGGGGTTAAGATACAGTATTGAAATACAGCCAAATAGCTGCGGTTATGGACTTCGAATTGTTCATTTGTCTTCGGGGGGGGGTACTTCTAAACGCAAAGAAAATTGGAAACTACTGTGGTTTTAATGCAGGATCCTTGGTTGGCAATAAGGATTCCCAAGAAAACAGACCAGAAATTGGTGATTATGTAGCATTTGGTCCAGGAGCTAAAGCCTTTGGAAAAATAACAATTGGAGACAATGTTTTTGTAGCTTCAAATGCTGTAGTTGTGAAAGATATTCCTTCAAATGTTATTGTAGGAGGGCTTCCTGCAAAAATTATAAAAGAAAAACAAAATGGCAAGACAAAATAAGAAAAAAATCGTTTTTTTTATTAAATGTAACTTTGGTGGAGCAGAGCGTATTACTATAAATATTGCAGAAATGCTGCCTAAAGAAAAATTTGATATAGTTTTTGTGGTTGTAGGAAAGAATAAGGATACAGAACAATTCATTCCTTCATCTTATAAAGTGTATCATATAAGACAGCGTGAATACCGTTTGTTGGGTATTGGTAGAATCTTATATTATTTGCATAAAGAGAAAGCTGATATAGCATTTTCTTCAATGATTTATATTAATGTACGCATCATCCTGGCAGCAAAGATTCTTGGGATTAAGGCGATAGTAAGAAACAACAATTCGGTTTTTGCACCAACTATATCTGCACCTATACGGTTAGCGATGAAAATCTTGTATCCTTTTGCATATACAATAATTGCTCAACAAGATGAAATGCGCGCAGAAATAATTAAAGCTCTTCATGTAAAACCTCAAAAAGTTGTGGCTTTACAAAATCCGATCAAAACAGAGAATATAGATGTATTATCTAAAGAACCGTCTCCATACGAGAATAATGAAAGTACAAACTATTTATGGGTTGCACGATTTGATAGAGCAAAAGGGCAAGATATATTGATTCGTGCTTTTGATATTGTCCACGCAAAGAAACCAAGTGCTAATTTGTATTTTGTAGGTTCTTATAATGAGTCTAATGAAATTTATCTTGATGTTTTGAGCTATATGGAAAAACACAATCTAAAAGATTGTGTACATTTTGTTGGGTTGCAAGATAATCCATATAAATGGGTTAAAAACTGCACATGTTTTGTTATGCCTTCTCGTATTGAGGGTTTACCGAATGCTTTAATTGAGGCTATGTATTTGAAGCGTCCTGTTGTAGGGACTAGTTGTATACCTGTAGTTAATAGAATTATCAAACATGGATACAATGGTTATGTAGTTCCCGTGGAAAATCCTACTGCTATGGCAGAAGCTATGCTTCAAGCTATTGATCTAAAGAATTTTGAAATGACTTATACTCCATCTTCGAAGGAAGATTTTATTAATTTGTTTGAATAATATGAAGCAATCTTTTATTTTCGGGCTTTTAATTGCGCTAAAAAAAGAAGCATCTTAATTTCTTGATGAATTGTTTTTGAGATTGAAACTTTATTATGTTCTAGTGTGAAAAAATAAACTTAAGCATTTAAAGACTTTCAATCCAATGTTATATTGGTTAAAATTGCATGATAAACATTTTGAATACACCAAGTCTGATTTTTTAAATTCAAATTAGAATTGTATTTCTGTAACTCATGGAAATTTTTCCTGTAAGAAATGTAATTATTCAATTGATAATTTATTTTATAAAGATGAAAGCAATAGTATTTACAGATCATTTTGGAAATGGTGGAGCAGAACGTGTAGCTTCACTTATTATTAATGGTTTAGCAAAAGATATAAATAATGAAATTCATGTTTGCGTATTTGAAGATTTAAACAATTATAATATGGCAAAAGAAAGAGTAGTTTTCCATTTGCTAACAGATGCGCAAAAATCTCATTTTCAAAATGCTTGGTTAAAAATAAAAAATTTAGCCCACGTAATTAAAACAATAAAACCAGATGTTATTTATTCATTTGGACCAATTATGGCTGCATATGTGTATTGTGCTAAAATAATAAGCGGCTATTCCAAGCTAAGAGTTATAGATTCTGAAAGAAATGACCCTCGTTTTGAACCTGTAGAGAATTGGAAGAAAAAAATACGTAATTTTTGCTATAATAGGGCAGATATATTAGTATGTCAAACACCATTGGCAGTTGAGTTGTTAGAAAAGCAATATGGGGTAAATTGCCGAAAAGTAATAATCCCTAACCCTATTTCTGCGAATTTACCTTCTTGGAAAGGTGAAGAATCTAAAGAAATCATTACTGCAGCGCGTTTGACAGAGCAAAAAAACCTTCCTTTACTGATAGATGCTTTCGCTAAATTAAATGCAGAACATCCAGATTATCATTTGACAATTTATGGTGAGGGTGAACAGCGCCACTTCTTGTCTCAATATATCGAAAAGAAACAACTGATGGGTTGTGTTTCTATGCCCGGTTTTGCCACTGACATACACTCGATAATGTCTAACGCTTATATGTATGTATCTTCATCTGATTACGAGGGCATATCTAACTCTATGTTGGAAGCAATGGGAATAGGATTGCCTTGTGTCTGTACGGATTGTCCAGTAGGAGGAGCTGCTATGGTAATTAAGAATGGTGTAAGTGGTATATTGACTAAAGTCGGTAGTGTAGAAGACTTATATAAAGGAATGAAGACCCTTGTGGATGACAAAGAATTACATAAGAAAATTTCAAAATCCTCAAGATATGTGAATGCAGAATATTCTTTAGAAAAAATTACAGAAAGATGGATAAAATTAATGTAAATTTGCATAATTCTAATCGAGATGCTACTATCGATATTATCAAAGGCTTTGCCATAGTTGCAGTTGTTTTATTACATATCAATTTCTCTTTCCCCAAGATAGGTTTCTTTAATTCTTATTCAATATTTGGTGGTTTATGGCATGTTGCTGTTTTCTTTGTAGTAAGTGGATGGTTTTTAAAAGATAACAGACTTTTGAATTTCAGAACTTTTGCAAAGGGTAAAATTATTCATCTTTACTTAAAGGCAATGTATGTCTATATACCTTTTGTTCTTCTGCATAATGTTTTTCTTAATATTGATTGGTTGTATGACGATGTCAATTATCATCATGGAATATTGAGCGATTATACTTTTGTGCAAACTCTTTATCATGTAGGTTGCCAGTTTCTATTTACTCAAAGAGAACCATTTTCTGGGGCAATGTGGTTTGTGGATAGCTTATTCTTTGGCTTGATCTTTTATTCGTTAATTACCATAATGGTTTTCAAGTATTTAAATACGAGAAGTGACAATGATAAGAGAATAGTCAGATTTATCATTTGCTTTTGTTTGGCATTTATGTCTGCTGCGTTAAGAGATGTTTGTGGATTGAATATTCCAAAGATAAGCAATACATTGAGTGCTTTGGTCTTAATCTGTGTTGGGCAGTTTTTGGGCCAAATGAAATTGAAGTTTGATAACCTGTTGTTACTATTGGTAGCTTTTGTGATTTTTATTCAATATACAGTATTAACCCCTTCTGTTGCCCTTAATGGAAACCAATATAAAGATGTAGTATATTTGATAGTATCATCTGTTTCGGCACTTTATATGTTAGGTACAGCTTCCAAGAAACTTGTTCAATCACGTTGGGGGGGCATTATAGAACATATTGGAAAAGAATCTTTTTGGGTTATGGGATTTCACATGGTAGGATTCCATGTTTTTACATTGATTCTTACACTCTTTGGGCTTGAATTTGAACATCATTTTACGACACCCCAAATTGGACATAATGTGTTTTTGCTTTTAGGGTATGTCTTCTTTGGTGTAAGTATACCTTTGTTGATAAGGTATTTGTGTTACAATAAGATATATAAAACTTTTATAAAAAAGTGATTTATGATAAGTGTATGCATGGCCACCTATAATGGTGGGAAATATATAAAGGAACAGATTGACTCCATATTGCCTCAATTAGGCGAGAATGATGAACTTGTTGTCTCAGATGATGGAAGTAAGGATAATACATTCTCTATCATTGAATCATATGGTGATGAACGTATAAAATTATTGTATAATCATGGCAAACATGGGTTCGTGGGCAACTTTGAAAACGCTCTGAAACAATGTAAAGGAGACTATATTTTTCTTTCGGATCAAGATGATATCTGGAAAGAGAATAAAGTATCTGTTGTTATGGAAAAACTAAAGGACTATTCTTTGGTGATACATGATGCGGAGATTGTTGATGGTGAAGGAATTTCTAAAGGTTATACTTACTCCTCTGGTATGCATCATAGTTCATCTTTCCTGATGAATTTATGGAAAACAAGATGGCTTGGATGTTGTATGGCTTTCAGAAAAGACGTGTTGGAGTATTGCTTGCCTTTTCCTGAAAACATTGTAGGTCATGACTATTGGATTGGTATGATGGGTATGTTGAAATTTAAATATCTCTTCATGCCAGAAGTTTTGATGTGCTATAGAAGACATGGAGATAACGTCTCCCCTTCTGGAGAAAAATCACCAAATTCGCTCTTTTATAAATTATTTGTGAAGAGATGGAATTTGATAAAGTCAATATTGAAAAGACTTCTCCATAAGTAATGAGAGTGTTAAGTTGATTTTTTCGATCATCAAAAGGGAGAAAATCGCAGGACATCCTGCGATTTTTGATATTGGACGAAGCTCATAAAGTATATTAGAAAGGATATAGAAGACATCTTGTGAGATAATATATTTTGGAAGATAACTAGAGAGGTTAGAAAGAATTCTTTCTTCTTATAGATTTCTTCAAAACGGACATCTACTTTTACTAACCGTATTGATGAAATGTAGAAACTATATTTTGCATCGTATACAAAATGAAGTACACATGAATTATATCTATTTCGTTCTTACTTATCTAATCCTTTGATTATGTCAACAAAAGCAAGCTATTCCTAGTAAGGCACTTTTGGGGCAATCGCTGATTATAACGATAAATCGGCTTTCACCAGCCTCAAATAGTCTCAACTGTCAGGTTTACAAGGAATGGTTTACTATTCATGAAAAAAATAAATAATAAGTAAATTATGATACATGAAATTAATATCTCGAATATGACAGAAAAAAAACGTGACCAAAATCTTGATATTATGAAAGGTATAGGAATTTTACTCGTCATCTTTGCCCATATCTTTCATAATAGTGGAATCATTTATCAATTTCACATGCCATTATTTTTTATACTATCAGGGGCTGCAATGACATATTCTTCTTCGAGATATTCCTTTAAAAAGAAATTCAAAACATTGCTGATTCCTTACTTCGTGTTTTCAATTATATGTTTTGTCTATTGGGCTTTAATTGAGTCAAAATTCAGGCCTTTACATGATGTACCGATATTTGGAGATTTTGAGGAAGTGAATATAAAGTTACAACAGTTGATTAATATCTTTACGGCAATCAATTGTAAGTCGGCTTTTATCTATAATATTGTCCTTTGGTTCTTGCCTTGTCTTTTTATGGCAGAATTGCTTTTTTCAATAATAAAGGGTACAAAAGTCGAATGGATTATAGATGTATTGTGCATCATAGTTTGTTATGTAGCTGTAAGTTCTTCTAATGGGTGGCCTTGGTGTTTAGGAGAAGCAGTGGTAGCTGTACCTCTCTTATCATTAGGCAATAGATTCTATCAGCCTTTGATGAAAGTTTTGAAGAAAAAAACAATCAATGCTGTGGTAATAGGGGGAGTTTGCTTATTGGCTTTTATCCTTTTGTTTCTATTATTGAATCCTCACACGGATATGGCTCATAATGTAATACCGAAAGAGTTCTATCTTATGGCAATATTAGGCAGTCTGTGTGTAGTCATTCTTTCTTTAGAGATAGATAAATTTACGATTCGGGGGGGGCAATATTTAGCATATTTAGGTCAAAATAGTTTGATTATCATGTGTGTGCATGAACCTTTGAAAAGAATAATTCTTATGGTATTATCAAAGGGCATGTCAATGCCTACAGACGTTATAAGAGACGAAATTGGAATGAGTATAGTTGCTACGTTAATAGTTGTGGCTGTATGTATTCCTGTCATAGAAATCATCAATAGAAAATTTTCTTGGACAATCGGAAAATTTTGATATTCATAAAATAAAAATCAATAATATATGAAAGTAGCAATAGTACAGGAATGGCTTGTCACTGTCGGTGGCTCAGACAAGGTCGTAAAGGCAATCTTGGATGTATTTCCAGATGCCGATATATATACATTGGTAGCAAAAAAAGAAGTGTGTGATGAACTTGGCATTCCTTGGGAAAAGGTTCATACCTCCTTTATTCAGAAAATGCCTTTAGGTACTAAGAAGCATCGTGCCTATCTTCCTTTGTTCCCTTTTGCCATTGAGCAGTTTGATTTGAGAGGATATGATGTTGTCATCTCTTCTTCTCATTGTGTGGCGAAAGGTGTGTTGACCAAGGCTGACCAGCTCCATATCTGTTATTGTCATAGTCCTATCAGATATTGTTGGGACATGTATAATGAGTATCTGGAAGAGTCGCATTTGGATAAGGGATTCAAGAGTTGGTTAGTTCGTCTCATGCTTCATCCTATCCGTCAGTTTGATGCCATTGCAGGTAATCGTGTGGATTATTATATCAGTAATTCTGATTATGTGGGACAGCGCATCAGAAAGACATATAGAAGAAAAGCTACGACTATCCATCCTAACATTGATATCTCCAATTTTGAATTATGTAATGATAAACAGGAGTATTATCTAGCTAGTAGTAGATTAGTAGCATACAAGAAGATTGATACCATCATCGAAGCCTTTAATCAGATGCCTGATAAGAAACTTGTTGTTATCGGTGGCGGTCCTAATCTAGAGGCTTATCGTAAGTTAGCTAAGGATAATGTGACGGTAATGGGGTATCAGCCATTTGAAGTACTGAAAGAGAAGATGCAGCATGCCAAGGCTTTTGTCTTTGCTGCTGATGAAGATTTTGGTATGATTCCTATCGAGGCTCAAAGTTGTGGAACACCTGTTATTGCGTATGGACATGGTGGCTCGCTAGAGACTGTTAACAGTGGTAAGACAGGATTGTTCTTTAAAGAGCAGACTCCAGAAGCGATTGTGGAAGCCGTCAATAAGTTTGAGTCTATGGGATCGCAACCATTTGCTCCTGCTGATTGTCGTCAATGGGCTGAAGGTTTCTCAGAAGAGAGATTCAAAAGAGAAATCAAGGAGTTCGTTGAAGAGAAATACGAGGAATTCAAGAAGAACGGAATAAATATTGATTAATGAATTATATTATCACTGGCGGTACCGGCTTCATCGGTACCCATCTTACAAATTTGATTAAGGAGCGTTATCCTAATGCTCAAGTATATAACCTCGATATCGTGAAGCCAGGTACTCCTAATCCGGTAGTAAAGGATTACAAACCAGCTTTGCGTGATGGGCAGAAGTTGCAGTCAACTTTCATTGAGTATGACATCCGCAAGCCTATCGAGAACTTGCCATTTACTCCTACTGAGGATGATGTCATCTTCAATTTTGCTGCCGTGCATCGTACTCCTGGTCATGAAGATCATGAGTATTTCGAGACGAATATCCGTGGTGCTGAGAATGTGGTGGCGTTTGCTGAGAAGTGGAATATCAAGAAGATTGTGTTTACTTCTAGTATTGCACCATACGGTGCTGCAGAGGAGTTGAAGAAGGAGACGACTTTGCCAACTCCTAATACTGCATACGGTATCTCTAAGTTGGTAGCAGAGAAGATTCATGAGAAGTGGCAGAATGGTGATGCGACTCATCGTCAGCTCACTATCGTTCGTCCTGGTGTGGTATTCGGAAAGGGTGAGAATGGTAACTTCACCAGATTGTATTGGGCTATCCGTGGTCATAAGTTTGCTTACCCTGGCAGAAAAGATACCATCAAGGCTTGCATCTATGTTAAGGAGTTGGTTCGTTTTATGCTCTATCGATTGGAGCATCATGAGCATGGTGTGGAGTTATACAACTGTTGCTTTGAACCAGCTTATACTATTCAGCATATCGTGGAGGCAATGAAGAAGGTAACTGGTTTGACTCAGTTTGTTCCTGATATTCCTAACTGGGTTATCATGCCTATGGCAAGAGCTGCCATGCTTCTTGGCTCGCCAATGGGTATCTGTCCTGCAAGAGTGAAGAAGCTCCAGATTTCTACTAATATCTGTGGTGAGAAGTTGAAAAACTGTGGTTATCAGTTTAAGTGGAGTTTCGAAGAGGCGCTTGCTGACTGGTTCGAGGATAATGACAGGAAGTGGCTGAAATAGGTTTGAATAACACGACAGACACTCTAAAAATATCATAGAAATTTAATCTGATCAGAACTCTAACTATTTTATTATCATATTATTGAACTCTATAATAACTCGTGTAGTTCAGTATAATATCATTAACATTCATTATTTGGAAAATGAAAGATTTTAAGAATTTAAGAATCGCTGTAGCCGGTACAGGCTACGTAGGTTTGAGCATAGCAACCTTGCTATCTCAACATCATCATGTAAGTGCAGTGGATGTGGTGCCAGAGAAGGTGGAGAAACTGAATAACAAGATTTCTCCTATCCAGGACGATTATATCGAGAAATATCTGGCAGAGAAGCCGCTGAATCTGGTGGCAACATTGGATGGCAAGGCAGCTTACAAGGATGCTGACTTTGTGGTGATTGCTGCTCCTACCAATTACGACCCAGTGAAGAACTACTTCGATACTTCGCACGTAGAGGAGGTCATCGACCTGGTTTTGGAGGTGAATCCTGATGCGGTGATGGTAATCAAGAGTACCATCCCTGTGGGTTATACCCGTAGTCTCTATCTGAAGTATGCCAAGAAGGGCGTGAAGAAATTCAACCTTCTCTTTTCTCCAGAGTTCCTTCGTGAGAGTAAGGCGCTCTATGATAATCTCTATCCTAGCCGCATCATCGTGGGCTATCCTAAGATTATCGACCGCCCTGAATTTGCTGAGGAGAATGAGGCTATCAGAAGTGTAACGGATGTGGAGATGCTGAAGGTGGCTGCCAAGACTTTTGCGGCTTTGCTGCAGGAGGGTGCCATCAAGGAGAACATCGATACGCTCTTCATGGGTATGAAGGAGGCTGAGGCTGTTAAGCTTTTCGCCAATACTTATCTTGCTCTGAGAGTAAGCTACTTCAACGAGCTGGATACTTATGCGGAGATGAAGGGGCTGGATTCTGAGGCTATCATCGACGGCGTGGGTCTGGATCCTCGCATCGGTACGCATTACAACAATCCTAGCTTCGGTTATGGCGGTTACTGTCTGCCTAAGGATACCAAGCAGTTGTTGGCAAACTATGCCGATGTGCCTGAGAACCTGATTGAGGCGATTGTGGAGAGTAACCGTACCCGCAAGGACTATATCGCTGATGCGGTGTTGAGAAAGGCTGGATATTATAACGAAAACAGCAGTTATGATGCTGGCAAGGAGCATGAGTGTGTGATTGGTGTGTATCGCCTGACGATGAAGAGTAACAGCGATAACTTCCGCCAGAGTGCTATCCAGGGTATCATGAAGCGTATCAAGGCAAAGGGTGCTGAGGTGATTATCTATGAGCCAACTCTGGAAGATGGCAGTACCTTCTTCGGCAGTAAGGTGGTGAATGACTTGGATCAGTTTAAGGCGCAGAGCCAGGCGATTATTGCCAACCGCTATGATGCCTGCCTGGATGATGCCAAGGAGAAGGTTTATACACGTGATATTTTTA
>UMHE01072524.1_pt1 | contig 17612 bp, 19 predicted proteins | sample 1965451 | NCBI WGS metagenome assembly UMHE01 (sample SAMEA4836090, study PRJEB28245) | human gut metagenome | biome: gut microbiome; material: fecal sample | place: Denmark | collected 2008 | reverse complement strand
TTCTTCAGGCACCGGCTGGTCAGCAGCCTGTCGGCGGCGGCTGGTCAATGTGGGTAATGCTGATTCTCATCTTCGTGATCATGTGGTTCTTTATGATTCGTCCGCAGCGCAAGCAGCAGAAGGAATTGGAAAAGTTCCGCAATGCCCTCAAGAAGGGCGACAAGGTCGTGACTATCGGCGGCATCTACGGTGAGGTGGCTGAAATCAAAGACAGGACTGTCATCATCAAGGTGGACGGTGAGACCAAACTCAGAGTGGACAAGAATTCTCTTGTAAAGGATTTCTCTGAAACTCAGCAGCAGTAGTTCCATAATCCGGACTTCAGGCTATGCGGAACGTGTTCGGAAAAATAACGGAAAAGTTGAATATCAGCGGGAGGGATGCAAAGCTTTTTATTGTCTCTCTCCTGCTGGCTTATAGTATATGGCTGATACATTATCTGTCATTGAACTATACCGAAATCGTCCGTGTGCCGGTTCAGGCGCAGTGCGACATCAACGGTCATGCTTTCCAGTCTTCGAACACGTCTGTGGCTATGGCGAGGTGCCGCGCTACGGGATTCGGCCTTATCCAGCTGGAAAGGGCTGAGAATCAGCGACCTGTGGTCATCCGTTTCAATTCGTCGGATATGCACCGGAGCAGTGAGGAGATGTACTACATCACGTCTGACGAGTTGAACAAGTACGCTGCGCAGATTTTCGGCACGGGGACCAAGCTGGAGACCTTCCTGGTCGATACGTTGTCCTTTAGGTTTCCTTTCGAGAACCATAAGCGGGTGCCGGTCCAGCCGGTATATTCGCTCAGTTTCAAGCCTCAGTATATCAATGTCGGAACCCTCTCGGTGTCGCCTGATTCTGTTACGATTTACGGCGAGCCGTTCCATCTTTCCGGCATTGACAGGGTTTATACTGAGTCGCTTACGCTCAATGACCTGGACGCTTCGGCTCACGGAGAGGCGAAGCTCGACAAGATCAAGGGCGTGAGGATGTCCGATGCCACGGTGCGTTATCGTCTGAATGTCTCGCGCTTTGTGGAGGTCAAGGTGCAGATACCTGTGGACACGAGGAATGTTCCGCGGGGCAAGTCGCTGATTATCTATCCGTCTGTGGCGGAGGTGACGTTCCACTGCGCGTTCCCGATTTCGTCGGCTCCGACTGACGATGTGAAGGTGTATGTGGATTACAATGATTTTACCCAATCGCTCAAGGGCCAATGTCTTCCGCGTATGGAATCTGTTCCTGTCGGGGTGTTGGACTATATGGTGAGCCCTGAGGTGTTTGACTGTGTGGAGAGCGGGAAATGAAGTCATTGACATTGCTCATAACTGGCGGTATCGGCAGCGGAAAGTCGCTGGTCTCCATGTATATGGAGGAGCTGGGCGTGCCAGTGTACGACAGTGACAGCAGGACGAAAGCCCTCTATGAAGGGGAGTTGCTTTTCCGGCTTGAGACTGCGTTGGGTGCAAGGCTGAGGACGGAGGACGGGCGGTTCGACAAACGGGCGCTGGCTCGGCTGATTTTCAGTGACAATGTGAATATGTCCAAGATGGAGCAGGTGGTCTATCCTGCTGTGATTGAGGATTTTGAGTCTTGGAAAAATGAAGTGTCGGGGGGAGTGTCAGAGGACATTGGCAAGTGTGGCGGAAAAATTGTAGCGATGGAGTCGGCATTGGCATTGACAAAACCTGCTTTCATCGGGATTTTCGACATTGTCCTTGCTGTGAGGGCGCCGGAGGAACTGCGGGTGAAGCGTGCTTGCGAGCGTGATGGTGTGGATGAGGCTGCGGTTCGGGAACGGATCAGAAATCAGAGCGTGGATGTGTCTGCGGCTGATTATATTATCGATAATGACGGGACTCCTGAGGAACTCAGGGCGAAGACCGAGGCGGTTTTGCGTGAGATTCAGGTGGTGCTGTCCAAAATGAATGAAATTTAAATTTTTTAGGTTATGAAAACAGATTTGGCAAAAATTCTTTCAGTGTCAGGCCAGCACGGCTTGTTCCTGTATATCGCTCAGGCTCGTAATGGAGCAATTGTAGAGGCGTTGAGCGACAAACGCAGAACTTGTTTCGATATGAAGAGCAGGATCACCACATTGGCTGATATCTCCATCTATACTTCTGAGGGTGAACTGAAGTTGAAGGATGTGTTCGAGAAGCTTCACGCTGTGCTTGGCGAGGCTGATGCTCCGTCTTCCAAGAAGGCTACCGCTGAGGAGCTCAAGGAGCTGTTTACCAAGGCTGTACCTGATTATGACGGGGACAGGTTCTATGTTTCTCACATGAAGAAGGTAGTGGACTGGTACAATGAACTGAAGAATTTCGCTTCTCTCGAGTTCGTGGAGGAAGGCGAGGCTGAAGAGGCAGAACAGAAATCTGAGGAATAGAATGTCAGAAAAAAGGTCAATTCAGATAGTAACATTAGGGTGCTCGAAGAACGAAGTGGACTCCGAGCATCTTCTTGCCCAGATCCGTGACGAGTACGAAATCGTGCCGGCAGGGGAGGAACGGGATGTGGACTATCTGCTTTTGAATACGTGCGGCTTTATCGGTGATGCCAAGGAGGAGTCTATCCAGGCCATCTTGGCGGCGGTGGAGCGCAAGAATGCCGGAAAGGTCGGAAAGATATTTGTATTCGGCTGTCTTTCACAGCGTTACATTTCTGATATGCCGACATTGATTCCGGAAGTGGACGGATGGTTCGGTGCGAGGGACATTGATCCGATCGTGAAGGCTCTCGGCGTGAAGGTGCATCCGGAAAGGCGGACGGAGCGTGTGAGGACGGGCAAGAAACTGCCTTACGCTTATCTGAAGATTTCGGAGGGGTGTGACAGGCGCTGCTCGTATTGCGCGATTCCTTTCATCAGGGGTGCGCATCGTTCTGTGCCTATCGAGGAACTGGTGAAGGAGGCTACGGTGCTTGCTTCTGAGGGCATCAGGGAGCTGGTGCTGATAGCTCAGGACACCACTTATTATGGACTGGATCTGTATCACAGGCGCGCTCTGGGAGAGTTGCTCCAGAGACTGTCTGAGATTGACGGTATAGAGTGGCTGCGTGTGCATTATTCGTATCCGGCTGATTTTCCTGAAGATGTGCTGGACCAGATGGCTACGAATCCGAAGGTGTGTCGGTATATGGATATTCCTTTGCAGCATGTTGCTGACAAGGTGCTGGACATGATGCATCGCCACGTGGACGGGGCCTGGACAAGGGCTCTCATAAAGAAAATGAGAGAAAAAGTGCCGGGAATCGTGCTGCGCACTACTATGATCGTGGGCCATCCTGGAGAGGGGGTAAAGGAGTTCAATGAACTTCTCCAGTTCGTGAAAGAGGCTAAGTTTGAGAGACTTGGAGCGTTCATGTACTCTGAGGAGGAGGGGACTTTCGATGCCCTGAACTTCAAGGACTCCGTGATGCCGAAAACCAAACAATCACGGCTTGACAGGCTGATGGAATTGCAGAATGGTATATCATTTGCTTTCAATTCCAGCCGTGTGGGCTCGCAGGTGAGAGTTATAGTCGATGACTTCAATGATGGGGTGTTCGTGTGCCGCAGCGAATTTGAAAGTCCGGAAGTGGACGGTGAGATTATGGTGCGTTACGACAGTTCAGTGATGACTGGGGAACCGCAGGCTTATGTGGGCGGTTTCATGAATGTCAAGATCGTGGAAGCCGGTGATTATGACCTTGTTGCCGAGTTCGTATCTTTGTAAATATTATAGACTATGAAACCGATTGTTTCTGCAGCATTGGCAGCCGTGGCTGCTGTCGTGTTGGCATCCTGTGATCCGCAGGCGTTCAGTTTGAATGTGGAGATGCGTTATCCTTCGAAGTCCGGCATTGACCTTGCCGGCAAGTCCGTGGCGGTCGTTTATCTTGAGGACAATGCGCAGAGCGATTCGGTGTTCTGCAAGTATATGGCGAACGGTTTTGCCTCAGCCCTGGAGAAGGATTATTTCTCCGGAGAGGAGGCGATTCCTATCTACAAGCGTTCCAAAGACGGTTCTGCAAGCTACGCTTCGAAGGAGAGTCTGGTGAATATGGTGATGGAGACGGGGGAGGACATCGTGTTCCTTTTCGATTCTCCTGAGTTCGGCGAACTGTCCGTGGGCGATATGCAGGCGGCTTCCGACGGGCTTTCCGCCCAGTATAAGGTCAATGTCCCTGTGCATATCCGTCTATACGCGTTCGACAGTATGGGAAAGGTGGATACTGTATATACCTGGGCCGGCAGCAAGACGATTTCTGATAATCTGAAAACGGATTTCTATACAGTGCCGGACAATGTCCCGTCTCTTTTCTGGCAGTCCCTTTCCAAGCCGGGCGAAAAGTTCGGCAAGTTGTCGTCAAGGATTTTTTCTCCGCAATGGAAGAATGAGCAGCTGACGGTATTGTATTTCGATTCGCCTTCCCAGTGGCAGGCGGCATCGTTGGCGGCCTATGATTTCAAGTGGAAGGAAGCGATGGAAATCTGGATGTCCCTGACTGACACCAGGAGTATGATGAAGCGTTCCTGCGCGGAGTACAATATCGCTCTCGCTTGTTATATGCTCGGTGACAAAGCATTGGCTCTCAAATGGTTGGACAGGTCTGACGAGGATTATCCCATCTCATTGTCCAAGAATTTGAGGAAACTGATTACAGCATCGCGGTGATTCTGTTTCTCCGGCGAGGTCGTTACGTTATCGCAGAGACGATGGTCGCGATTTTCAGAGAGGCCGTCACAGCATCGCGGTGACGTTCGCGTAATACCTCTTGGTGACGGGGATGCTGGTGGTTTCCGGTGTGTCAATGTCCGCGAACACCAGTCCGTTTTCGTCTTTTTTCAATATCCTGATATGCGCGGGGTTCACGAAGTATGAGCGGTGGCACCGTACCAGTGAATTTTTGGCGCAGATGTCCTCGATACTCTTCATGGAGTTTCGCAGGACATATTTTTTCGTCTTTCCGTCTTCTATATAATGTATGTTCACGTAGTTCTCGTCTGCGCTGATATAGTAGATGGACGAGACATTGACCACCAGTTTCAGCATCTTTCTGGAGTCGTAGAACCGGATTCTGTCGTCCGGGCCTTCTTCAGCTTTTTCTGCCTGCTTCTTCCGCAGATGTGCGAGCAATGCCAGGTAGATAACCACGTACGGATAGACGGTGGTCAATGCCATTGTCCCGAATGACCAGGCTGCTGCGCTGAAATAAGAGATTGCCGTGCGTTTCATCAGCCAGATGTACAGGCCCATGAACAGTGACGCGGATACCATGTCCATCAGGCACCAGAAGAGGTAGGCTGTCCTGTTGATTTTTCTCCTGAAAATGTAGAGAATGCTTCTGCTCAGGCCTTCACTTGCGGCGATTATGCATGTCAGCATCGCCAGGTGGAACGGATATCCCAGTTTCATGTCGCTGAAGTAGCCCTCTGCTCCATATGGTGTGTAGATCATCATGAAGCAGAAGAAAAAGGCGGGAATTGCAACAATGTGCACCGTCTGCGGCCAGAATTTCCTGAATATTTCGTTGGTGTCGTTCATAACATTATGTTGTGACGAATGCAAAAGTAATCTTTTTTCGTCACTATATATCTGTTTTTGTCACTGAAACGTCTGTTTTGTCACAAATCCTATACCGTTATCACCTTTATTTCCCTGAACTGCCGGCCTTGTTTACTTTTGCAGCGTGTTTAGTAATCCTTAAAAAAGAACTTGGCATTATGATGGGTAACAAGATTGTTTCATTCGGTGATTCGGTCATGAAAGGGATAATCACCGGGAAAAATACAGAAGATAAGGGCAGAGGCCGCTATGTGATTTCGGACTCCGGATTCGCGGCTCTCTGTTCCAAGCGGATGGGTGTCGATATCGAGAATTATGGACGTTTCGGCAATACCGTAACAGGCGGCATGAAGGATGTGGCCAGGCATACGAGGCAGATCCAGGATTCGCAGTTTGCGTTTCTCGAGTTCGGGGGCAATGACTGCAATTATGACTGGAACGCTATCGCCGAGCGTCCTGACGAGGACCACGTGCCCCAGACTACGCTGTCGATGTTCCGCGAGACGTATGAGAATCTGATTGTAAAGGTAAGGGAACTGGGCTGCATTCCGGTCATGCTTTCGCTTCCGCCCATTGACTCCATAAAGTTCTACTCCTATATCTGCTCTGGTTTCTGCACTGAGAAGCGGAACAATGTCCTGAGGTGGCTCGGCGGCACTGTGAATACGATAGGGAACTGGCACGAGATGTACAACCTGGAGTTGTACCGGATTGCCGCGGCAGAAGGAGTCAGGCTCATTGACATAACTACCTGCTTTCTTTCCCGTAGGGATTTTACTGAGCTGTTCTGCGACGACGGTATGCATCCGAACGAGGCTGGGCATCATATCATATCAGACGCCATCTGCGCGTCGTTTGTGTAACTCGTAGATGGCGTAAGTATGAACTTTCTGTATAGATTTGTGTTTCAGGCGATTGTGACGCTCTCGATTCTGAGCTGGAATGTTCCTGACGGGGCATTTACATCCACTACATCGCCGACTTTCTTCCCCATGAGCGCAATGCCGATAGGGGATTTGCAGGATATCTTGCTTTCCTGAAGGTTCATTTCGTGCGGGCTTACCACAGTGTAGGTCATACGTACATTGGTGGCAAGGTTCGTGAACTCAACCTTGCTCAGGAGCGAAATCTGGTCCTTGGGCAATGCCTTGGTGTCGATGATCCTCGAATACTGCAGTATCTTCTGCAGGAAACGGATTCGGCTTATGGCCTTGGCCTGTGCCCTTCTTGCCGCGCGGTATTCGAAGTTCTCACTGAGGTCTCCCTGGGCGCGCGCCTCTGACAGGGCATCCTTTATCCGGGGATACTCCACGTCAATGAGGTTGTTCAGTTCTGCCACGATTTCGTCGTAGCGTTCCTTTGACAGATATTCCACGGCTATTCCAATTTATTACGTTTGTAATACTATTGTGTTTTGCTCGCTTGCGGGCGGATTCCTTGTGCGAAAGTGTGAAGGCCATCGCGCTGTTTTATCCACGTTACCCCTCACCTAAATCCTCTCCCTCGAGGAGAGGACTTACCATCGCCACAAGGGCTCAAAAAACGGTGTTTCGCTGTGCGAAACTTGACAATAATTGCTATTCCTTTTTTGTTCCTTCCGTTGTTCTGAACTGTCTGCTCGCTTGCGGGAGTTTTCTATTGCGAAGGTGAAAGGCCCTTGCTCTGTTTTATCCACGCGCGCTATCCGTTGAGTTTTGCGGTGGCTTCGAGGTCGAGGGCTTCTGCGAGCACGCTGATAGGGTTCTTCACTGTAAATCCGGTGGACATCTCTATCTGCCATTTGCAGGTTTCGCAGTCGCAGGCCACAAAGTCAGGGGCAACCCGTCCGATCTGGTCGAAGAGTGGCTTTCCGATGGCCTGGGACACTTCGTAATTCTCTTTCTTGAAACCGTATGTTCCGGATATGCCGCAGCAGTTGCTGTCCAGCATGGTGAATTCCACTCCCGGAATCATCTTGAGCAGTGATGTGGAGAAGATTCCCCAACCGAGTTTCTCGAGATGACAAGGTGTGTGGTATGCAATCCTCGCCTTGTAGTCTTTCTTGAATGCGAGTTTGACTTTGCCCGAGTCAATGAGACTGTAGATGAACTTGGTGGCAAGAAGCAGGCTGTCTCTTACTCCGGAGTTGTCTATTTTCAGCAGGTCCTTGTACTCGTCGCGCATCGTAAGCACGCAGGTGGATGAGGTCGTGAGCACTTTCATGTCCTTGTCCACGGCCTTCTGGAGCACTTTTACATTGTGCTTGGCGTGTTTCTTGGCGCCTTCGGTCAGGCCGTTCACGATCATTGCCACGCCGCAGCATTTCTCCCCGTCCAGCAGGTTCACTCCGTATCCGAGTGCATTCATCACTGTCACGAAGTCTTTTCCGAGCTGTGGATAGTTGTAGTTCACGTAGCAGCCGTGGAAATATGCTATCTGCTTCTTGAAGGCTGCTTGTTTTCCGGCTGCGTTCTTCTTGAACCAGCTCTCGAATTTTGTACCTGAGTATTTAGGGAATGTCCGTCTGTGGTCTATCCCCAAGACACCGTCAAGTATGGCTTTTACCGGCTTGAGAGGCAGGGTGGCATTGACAATGGGAGCGAACGGGCTGGCCAGTGTTCCCATGAAGTCGGTGCTTGCGAGCATCCTGTCCCTGAGTTTCGGTCCGTGGGTGCTGAATTCTATTCTCGCTTCCTGGATGATGTCGGATATTTTTACTCCTGACGGGCAGGCTACGTCGCAGCGTTTGCAGTTCAGGCAGTATTTCAGCGCCTCATCGAAGAAGTATTTGTTCTTCAGTCTGAGGCGTTCTCCGTCCGGGCCGGCCTGTTTAGGTCCGGGATATTCGGGTCTTACGGGGGTTACCGGGCAATATACAGTACAGATAGTACATTTGATGCACTGCTCGAAATTGTTTTCATTTGTGATTTTTGCTTCCATATTCTATCTGCCTAATATTGAGTCTGTTACATTAAATGCTGTCATGAGTGCAACGCCTGCTCCGCAACCTTCGTGAAGAGGATTGAATCCGCCGAGCACTGAGCCTGACGCATAGAGGTTCGTTATGCTCCTGCCTTCTTTCCTGACGTGGAATTTCTCGTCAGTGTCCACGCCGAAGCCGATGTATTCCTGTTTGTGGAAGAAGTTCTTGTCGTACCAGGTGTTTCTGTCGGCATTGAAAATGACGTCTGCTCCGAAAACCGGTTCATATACTTTTTCTGAGTCGGAAATCAGTCCGTGTCCGAAATAGCTACCTGAAGCGAGGATGTAGTTCTCGCCTGTCAGCAGGATATCGCCCATGTTTGCGGTCCTTACTGCTGTCACTTTGTCTCCGTCGAATTCTGCGCCAACTGCTTCGTCGCCTTTCAGGAATGTGCCTCCTGCTGCCTCGAATGCGGTCTTCAATGCCATCTGGTATCTGATTCCGGGTACTGACGGCGGAAGTGTGCCGACGAACAATGTCTTGATTTTCAGATCTTTGGCTATTTGTTTGCCTGCTGCATTGTCCTTGAGTCCGAATACGGCCGGAAGTATGATGCAGTCCTCGTCATTGACAAGAGCCTTGATGGCGCCGGTCAGTTTCGTGCGGACTTCTTCCTTGTCCAGCAGTCTTGCGATATTGGTCGCTCTCATTTCGCTCGGATTCTGTCTGAGCCTGCGGATTTCGTCTGTCGTCACGGCTGCGATTCTGCATGCGGTTCCGCGTTTTTCCAATGACTCGGCAATGAAGGATGTGTTGAAGTCCAGGAAGCCTTCCACGTTTATTATCAATGCTTTGCTTCCGATTTTCTCTGTCTTGTCAGTGACTGATGCGATGTCTTCGACTGTCAGCCATGCCGGTTTCAATGCTCCTGATGCTGAAATCACGTATCTGTTCCTGGTGGCGTCGCCTTCTACGGGGATACCGACTTCTTTCAGGAGGTTTTTTATTTCATTGTCATATGCGGCAATCTTCTCTGCGCCGATTTTGGAGTATGGGTGTGCGGCGCCCAGAGACGGGATGGCTTTGAGCGGCTCGTCCACGCGTGTGCCGTCGTCAAGTCTTGACAGGAGTCCGAAACCGCCTGAGAAGAAGTGCATTGCGTTCTGTCCGGCTGCGACTACTGCGCATTTCTGTCCGTTTTTCTGTAGCCTGAGTCCGCATACAAGTCCTGCGAGTCCGCCACCTATTATTATTGTATCGAATTTCATAATGCTGCTGTTTTATTCAAATACAGGTGTTTCAGGGTTTGTGCCGTCTTCAGCCTCGTCACCTATTCCGAGGCATTCCGAATATATCCATGATGTGAATTCGGCTTCACGCATGGTTTCGCCCCAGGCTACCGGGAACATTCCTTTCCACCTTTCGTTCATGAACTGCACGAGGTCCTGTTTTGCGCGCTGTGTGCATCCGTGTGCTTTGCCGAGGAGGCCGGCTGCACGGCATGCGCAGAGTTCGCCTTGGCAGGTTCCCATTCCGACTCTGGTTCTGCGGCGCAGGTCCACCAGATTGTGTACGTCGAGATGTTCAATGGCATTGACAACCTCGCTTTCAGGTACTTCCTCGCATTCGCAGACGAGGCTCTTTTCTTCTTCGGTGTCGAATTTCAGTTTGGATGCGAAGCTGCCGATACGTCCTGCTGTGGCTTTCTGTGCTGTCGATGGCTTGGTCCAGATGTTCTTGGCCACTTCCTGTACGTCTCCCTTGCCGGAGCCCGGAAGCGGTGTCTCTCTTGTTTCACATTTCTTGTCAATGTGGAGTTTCTCGCAGACGAGGTCTGTGGCCATTTCCGCCATGAGACGGTATGTCATGAGCTTGCCGCCGGTTATGGTGATGAATCCCTTGATTCCGTCACGTTTTTCGTGGTCGAACAGCACGATGCCTCGGCTGATGTTTCGGCCGCTGGTGTCACCTTCTGCTGCCACGAGCGGTCTTACGCCTGCGTAGGCTCTCAGGATTCTGGTGTCGTTCAGGCATGGTGCGAGTTTTTCGCCTTCTGCCAGAAGCAGTTTCACTTCGTCCGGGGTTACGCGCATGTCATCGCACTCTTCGTAAGGTACTCTGGTTGAAGTGGTTCCGATGACGCAGACTGTGTCGCCCGGTACCAGGATATCTGCATTGGCAGGCTTCCTGCATCGGTTGAGAACGATGCTGTTCACTCTATGTGCGAAGATGAGGAGCGCGCCTTTGGCAGGGAACATGCTTATCTGTGCTCCTGCCATTTCGGCAATGTGATGGCCCCAGATGCCTGCTGCATTGACGATTATCTGTGCTCTGTATTCTGCTGTCTCGCCGGTTTTGTGGTCGAGGACTTTTACGCCGGTGATTCTGTCCTGTTCGCGCAGAAATTCTGTAACTTCCGTATATACAAGGACCTCCGCTCCGTGGAGTTTGGCGTCAACTACGTTTGAGGAGCATAGTCTGAACGGGTCCACTGATCCGTCCGGCACTCTTACGGCGCCGATGATGTCCGGATTGACTGACGGTTCGAGCCGTATGGCTTCTTTCGGATCTATCACTTCGGCCTTGATTCCGGCTTTGGTGCATGATTCCACGAACTTGGCCTGATATGCGAGGTCGTCTTCCGGTAGTGTGATGAAGAAGCCTGATGTGTCATCTACGCAGTGGTTGGCGATTTTCTTGAGAATCATGTTCTCCTGGATGCATTCGGCTGCGGATTCCTGATCTGTTACGGCGTATCTCGCTCCGCTGTGAAGCAGACCGTGATTTCGTCCTGTGGCGCCGTCAGCGATGTCGTGACGTTCAATCAGCAGGACCTTGAGGCCTCTCAATGAGCAGTCTCGTGCGGTTCCTGCGCCGGTGATGCCGCCACCGATGACGATGACGTCAAATTCGTTTTTCTGTGTTCCGGACATTGCGATATAATAAAAGTTAAAGTGTAAATCTAAGTCTGAAACGGAGGCGTTTTTCGGCTTTGAGGCAGCGGTGTTTCTCTTGCGTTGAAGCTGTTTTTTCCTGCCTTTAAGCCGAGGTGTTCCGCGCTTTCGTTTCAAAATGCAAATATAAGAATTTGTTTTCATTCCGAAACGGATTTTACTTTCAAATTTCGTGTTCCGGCTTCAATTTTGTCCCAGATTTTAGTGCCTGGGGTGGAAATTTGCGAGGAAGGGGGCGTGGGGCTTGGTCACTGGTGCAGATTGTGGGGTTTCTGCCCCCGTGGTTCTTCTCATTGAACTCCACGGGTGCAGATTGCGGGTTTTTGCCCCCGTCGTTCTTCGCATAGTTCCTCACGCTGCTCTTCACATAGTTTCTCACGTGTGCGAATCGTGGATATTTGCCCCCGTCGTTCTTCTCATTGAACTTCACGTGTGCAGATCCGGCCCTTTTGCCCCCGTCGGCTTTAATGATGTTGTCCCGAACTGCGGCAAGAGCCCGCTCAGCTCAGGGTGCTTCGCAATTCGCCGCGGGCCATGCTGCTGTTCGGTTTACCCATCATAGTGATGGCCGCCCTGTGCACATCATGAAAACAAGTTCAGTTACAGCGCGCCTGTGTCTGAGGATGTCCCGGAATGTACGTGTGCAGATCAGGCCTTTCTGCCCCCGTCGTCCCTTTATTTCATTGTCACGTGTGCAAATCGTGGGTTTCTGCCCCCGTCGTTCTTCTCATTGTTCGTCACGTGTACGGATCCGTCTTTTGCCACGCGGATTTTCTTCTAAAACGTTTCTTGTTCTTGATTAATTGTAGTATATTCGTAGAACGAATCAGGAAAGTTATCCTGACACTGATAGTTGATATAGTATATAATAATCGGTGCGTCAGACGGGTAAATGTTCTGACGTATCACAAATCTAACATTATGAAAAAATATTCTTTTCGTGAAGCAGAAGCGAAATGCGAAGCCACGTTTTCGTACACTAAACATGATTGGTGGCATCTTTACACGCTGGGGAAGGAGACATCGATAATCTTTTCCGATGATGACGACTATCGTTATTCCATGAATCAGATGGCAAAATGCAGTAGTGAGTTTCCTGAATTGACAATCGTGGCGTTTGAATTGATGAGCAACCATCTTCACATTGTATTGACAGGAGAGGAAAAACGGGTCAATGATTTTTTCGCGGTGTTCCGCCACCGTCTTGTTCGTTATTTCGCTAAGCGGAATGTCGTTCTTGCTGATGAATTTAAGATGACCCTCAAGAAAATCAAGGATCTCGCTTCATTGAGAAACGTGATCGTGTATGTCAATCGTAATGGTTATGTTGTCCAGCCGAATCATACGCCGTTTTCGTATCCCTGGGGTACTGGATTTTGTTATTTTAACATGGAACCGAAAGGCTTGCCGCTTCTTAAGGATATGCCATACAGGGATTTGCGAAAATTTTTTAAGGCACGGCCCCCAGAAAATCCGGAGTCAATGCAGATGATGAACGGATATGTGATGCCATCCTCTTATTGTGCCGTAAAACTAGGAATGGCAATGTTCCGTGACGCTCATCATTACTTCTCATTGTTGACCAAGAATGTGGAGGAATACTTGGGGATTGCCAAGGAATTGGATGATGGTGAATTCCTGACTGACAATGAAATGTATGCCCAATTGTCAAAGATCTTGCAATCAGTATATGGTGTATCTTCCGTAAAAGAGTTGTCTAAGGCGCAGGTCCGGGAACTGGCGAAAAAGCTGCACTATGAGTATCGTTCTTCCAATGGTCAGGTCAGCCGTATGCTTGGTCTCACCAAGTATGACGTTGATGCAATGTTTCCGCTTTCCAAGTCCCGAGAGTGATAGGACGGCGGGGGCGAATCGTGGTTTTCTGCCCCCGTGGCTGGATTCACGTGTGCGGATCCGGCTCTTTTGCCCACGTCGTTCTTCATATTGAACTTCACGTGTGCAGATCCGGCCTTTCTGCCCCCGTCATCCCTTTATTTTATTGTCACGTGTGCAGATCCGGCTCTTTTGTCCCCGTCGTCTGGATTTCCGGAACTTTTACTGGATAGCAATGTCATCTGCCCTATAAATGCATATCTTTGTAATCTCATTACATCAAATAGGTGGTAATAAAAATAATAGTAGAACGGAAAAAAAGGATAATAAGAAAAATAACAGTAAGTTGGATTCCGGTAGAGGAGGGAAAGATGAGGAAGAGATGAGGAAAAGAGGAAAAGAGGAAAAGAGGAAAAGAGGAAAAGAGGAAAAGAAGATAGACGAGAGAAGTGGAAAAGAAGATGAGATGAGGATGAAGCGAAAAAGAAGATGAAATGAGGATAAAATATGATTTGAAATAATTCCAGTTCGTAAAATGCAAAATGTATTTAGATTAAGATTAGGAGCATTGCTTCATTTTCTGATAGCATTTGGTCATTTGATTTGCCTCTTCTTTTTAGAGGATGCATTCAGGGCTTATGGAATTTTAGATGAAATGAAGCATCTCTGTTTCGGGCGGGAATGGCTGTTGTATGTTGTTACGGTTTGCTTGGCAGCTGGCTTTACCATTGCAGGCTTTTATGCGCTCGCCGCTGCTGGCGATATCAGAAAGTTACCATTGCGGAGATTGGTGATGATAGCAATTGTTGGCCTGTATTCTATCAGAGTTATAGTTGGGATTGGTTGGTTGTTGTATGCGTTTACTTATCTGCAATTCTTCTCGACCTTAGTGCCGGCGTTTCTCGTCTATTGCTATCTTCCCGGATTGAAACGAGATGTTAATAATCAAAAGCTCCCTTAAAGAGGAGATAGTCGGGCACTTCCTTAAAAAGATAATCGAGCACTTCCCTAAAGAGATAATCGGGCACATCAAGAATAATATGTATTTTCGCATTCATGATAAAGAAATTCCCTATTATACTTCTCGATTTTACAGGCATATATGATTATGAATCGTTTGCCTCTGGTCATAACATCACCCATGTTGATTGCCGCAACATAAATGGTGTGGACTGCTATTGTGATGAGGAAGGAAGGAGAAAACTGCATAGTCTTCTTGCTCCCTATCCCGCTCAAGCTCTACATTTTATAGATTCCGGCGATTACCATTATCTGACAGAATATTGGGTATCAAAACTCCAGGAACCTTTTACATTAATTGTTTTCGACCACCATCCAGACATGCAACAACCTCAATGGGAGGGAGTTGTCTCATGTGGCGGTTGGGTGGCTGATGTATTAGAGAAGAATCCATTTGTAAGAAACATCATTATCGTAGGTGCTTCAGACGAACTTATATCACAAGTGCCTGTTCATCTGAGAGAAAAGGTGATGTTCTACAGTCAAGCGGAAATCGACCATCACCAGGCATGGCCTTCAAAGGCGGGCAAACTGATACATGAGCCAGTATATATTTCCATAGACAAGGACGTGCTTAGAAAGCAAGACGCCATTACTGATTGGAGCAATGGAGACATGAGCCTCATGCAGATGCAAGCCGTGCTGCGCATTATCTATGCCCACGAAAAAGTAATCGGCGTGGATATAACAGGCGAATGTTCTGCCACGCTCGACTATCTTTCTGAAGTAAAGGATGCGTCGGTAAACAACAGAGCCAACGAGGAACTGATGAAAATGATATTGACTGAAGAATGTCGTTTGCGTCCATATTGGAATCGGTAGATAATGTGCTGCTAAGCGCATATGATAGACCGAAAAGACTCGCAAAGATTCTCTAGCTGTTTTTAAAGGATTACTTATATTTGTAATCGGAAAAAATAATAGAGTATGAAGAAAATTGCATTGACAATGTTGCCTGTGGCATTGACACTTACCTTGCTGGCGGGCTGCGCGCCGAATGGCGGAAAAACGGGTGGCGAAATTACTAATCCTGTCATTGACAATATCATGGCGCGGAGAAGTGTGCGTGCGTACAAGGCAGTTCCTGTCGGACGCGACACTATGAATGTGATTCTGAAATGCGGAATCAATGCTCCGAACGCGATGAACAGCCAGAATTGGGAAGTCCGCGTCCTGGACAATGCGGATGAGATTGCTGCGGTGACTAAGATTTTTGCGGAGGCGAATCCGGATCAGGCAGCGCGCCCCGGCTTTGTGAATATGTTCCGCAATGCTCCGACAGTCGCTTTCGTGGCGCATAAGGCAGACGCCGGTATGTCACAGATTGACTGCGGATTGCTTGGCGAAAACATGATGCTCGCTGCCCAGTCGTTGGGCATTGGCACATGCTGCCTCGGCGGTCCCGTACGGTTCTTGACAGATTCGTGCCCGGATTTCCTGAAGAAACTCGACTTCTCGGAAGGTTACGAACTGCTCTTCGCCATCGCTTTCGGCTATCCTGACGAGTCGCCTGCCGCAAAGCCGAGAGACGAATCCAAAGTCCGCTTTGTAGAGTAAAGCGGGGCTACTCCTTTTCGTAGATCGCCTTGTTGTTCTCTGACTCCCAGATCTCGACCTTGTAGCAGTTCTCGGTCTCATCGCATATCCATTTGGCGATGTTTTCTGCGGTAGGGGAGAACGGCAGCACCTCGTTCAGATTCTTATGGTCAATGCGGGACATTATGTTCCGCTTGATTTCCGTGAAGTCCGTCACCATCCCGTCATCGTTCAAAGTCATTGACTTACAATGCACTATCACGATCCAGTTGTGGCCGTGAAGTTCCTCACATTTGCTCCTGTGGTCCGTCGTCACATAATGCGCTCCGGACACCTCGAATCTTTTGCTTACGTAATACATATTTTAATCATTATATCACCGTCAGTCATGTGACGGGAAACTTATATAAGAATATCGGTTAGGGAATGACAACGTGGTGATTTCCGATAGGGGAGCGCAGGAAATAGTCGGCTAGACCTGGCGCTTCCACGACAATCTGCGTGCGGCAAAGATTGTCATTGTATTGATTTTCAACGACATTGACATTCTCTAAAAACATTTCGGTGCAGTCAGGGGAAATTTTCAGAATCTTCGCCGGGCCGGCAGGTATGATGCCGTGCACCGCAACTCCTATCCCCGATTCGAAATGCGTGTCATAGCAGTATCTGCTGACGATGCTCAGCGGTACGGTGCAATGCGCAAAAAGCAGTTTGTCTCCGTCAATGCGTGACAGGTTCGCCTGAAATCCCGGTGTCCCGAATTTCTTGAGCGCAACGCACATTGACAGCAGTGTCGGCACATCGCCTTCGCAAGTCGCCACAACTCCCTGACTATTAAGTATTGCCAATGCCATGCACCCGGTATTGTTCAATGCCGTAAGCAGGTCGAAGCATCGCAGGGTAACGCCTCCGAGGCCGTATTCATCCACGATTGATTTCATTGCACAATAAATGTCGAGAGCTTTCCCGAAGTCGGCCTCCGTGATTGCTCGCCCGAATTTCGGTTTGTTCAATGCATTGAGTTTCAACCCTTCAAGATGCTTCCTGTCAGGATTCTCCGCGCGACGGACAAGTTCCTTTATGTCAATGTCAATGATTTCCACGCCCAGTCGTTCCTTGGCTATCTCGTAATCCACATTGCTGGAAATCAACCAGTCAGACGGCTTCCCGACCACGCCGACCTTCATCCCGTCCAGTATCCGTCCCATGTCATAAGCCTTGACATGGCATTTGTTCCCGGCTGCGAAACCTTGGCGCAGCCTGTCTGCGATAATCTCCGGACTACCATGTATGATTTCGCCCGGATAACCGTTCCGGTTCAGGAATGACAGTATCTCCATTGACGCTGCCAATGAATTGCTCTTGCCGCTGGTCAGTAGTCTTATCTGCTTATTGTCAGGCACTTGCAGGTGCCCGTCGTTGCAGAATACGCTCTTGAAAACGCCCTCTGTCCCGCCGGTCCTGACATAGATGACATTGTCCAATGTCTCTCCATATCCGCTGAAATCTTCGCCCCGAAAGTCAAACTCCTCACCGAGCCTCTCCTCAATCTCGCGTATGAACCTCTCTTCCGACGGCCTCCCTGCCGCCTCGCTATGCAATCCTGATGTCAATGTGTATAGTGTGAGCATGTCAATATTGTTTTACGGCACAAAAATAAGCAAAAAACACCTTGTGCGAAAGCATCTGTCTTGCATTTAGGACTACTTCCCGGTCTTAGAGGTTGCAAGAAGAAACTGGCCTGAGGCAGCGTCAGTTTCCGTTCACCGGCAACACATTTACGATTATCCCATCGTTGCCGTTATTTTCGCAACAATTATAT
>UMHE01078160.1_pt1 | contig 17876 bp, 18 predicted proteins | sample 1965451 | NCBI WGS metagenome assembly UMHE01 (sample SAMEA4836090, study PRJEB28245) | human gut metagenome | biome: gut microbiome; material: fecal sample | place: Denmark | collected 2008 | reverse complement strand
TCAGCTTGTCAAAAAAGTCCGAACGGACTTTTTTGACAAGCTGGGAGAACCGCCCGATGGCGGTTCTCTTTTTTTATTTCTCCTGTTCGGCCTTGCACTCCATAGCCTCCTGCTGGTAGTCCAGCGCCGCCTGGTGCAGCTCGGCAATGGCTGCCTCGTCCAGCGCGGAGCGCACCTTGGCGGGGGAGCCGAAGGCCAGCGAGCCGTCGGGGATCACCGCGTGCTGCGGCACCAGCGCCCCGGCGCCGATGAGACAATTGCTGCCCACCTGCGCGCCGTTGAGCACGATGGCGCCCATGCCGATGAGCGTGTTGTCGCCCACCGTGCAGCCGTGGAGGATGGCGCCGTGCCCCACCGTCACATTCTGCCCGACCACCACCGGGTAGTCGTAGTCCACATGCACCACGCAGTTGTCCTGAATATTGGTGCCGCTGCCGATGGTGATGGGCGCTCTGTCGCCCCGCAGCACCGCGCCGAAGAACACGCTGCTGCGCTCGCCCAGCGTGACGTCGCCCCGGACGGTGGCGTTGTCTGCCACAAAAGCGGAGGAGGAAATGGTGGGATTTTTCATGGGAAGCACCTCGCTGCAAAAATTTCTCCTCATTTTACCACACTTGTCAGAGAAAATCGACAACCAGATAGAATTTTGTGCTTACATTTTTCGACAGCATGTGGTATAATACAACAGAAGGGGGGACGCATGGCTGGTATGCCGTGTGCTTTTTTGTGTCAGTGTGTTGTGTGCGAAAAGGAGTGTGCATGATGTTTGCAGTGGGCGATCTGGTGGTATACGGCGGCGAAGGTGTCTGCCGCGTGGAGAGTATCGGGCCTTCCGGCCTGCGGTACGACGGCGGCGACAAGACCTATTACCATCTTGCGCCCCTCTATCGCAGCGGCACCGTCATGACCCCGGTGGATACCGCCGTGATGATGCGCCCCATTATCAGCCGCGACCGGGCTATGGAGCTGATCGCCGCCCTGCCGCAGCTGCCGCCCCAGCGCCCCGCCGAACGGGGCATGCGGTTCGCCAAGGACTTTTACCACCAGCTGGTGCTGCGGTGCGACTGCGGCGAGCTGGCGGCCATGATCCACGGCATCTGCCACAAGCGCGCCTGGGCGGTGCGCCACGGCAAGAAGGTCAGCCAGATGGACGAGCGCTATCTCAAGCGCGCCGAGGAGCAGCTGTACGGTGAGCTGGCGGCGGCGCTGGATATGCCCCGGGATCAGGTGCTGCCCTTCATCCGCCAGACATGGGAGAAGTGGCCGGAGCAGCTGCCCAAGCAGGAGCAGGAGAGCGCCCCCGCCCAGGAAGCGGCAGAAGCAGAATAACAAACAGGGACGGCGCTGCCGTCCCTGTTTCGGTGTGTCGATAAACCTCACCCCTGTCATTCCGAGGAGCGAAGCGACGTGGGAATCCGTATCTTTTCAGACAGAAACCTGCGAAAAGCGCAGAATTTGTGCGTTTTAGAAACGGATTGCCGCGCCAGTGCGCGGACTGGCTCGCAATGACAGGCTTTTTTGACAGACTGAGCAAGGCAGCCAGCGGCTGCCTTGCTTTTTTCTGCGCTATTTCGGTTCGTGGGCGTCAGTCGCCCTCCCGCATGCGGTAGCCCACGCCCACCTCGGTGAAGATGTACTGGGGGTTGCCGGGGGTCGGCTCGATCTTCCGGCGGATGTTGGCCATGTTCACCCGGAGGATCTGGTTGTCGGTCTTGGCCTTGGGACCCCACAGCTCGCGGATGATGAAGTCATACGTCAGCACCTTGCCGGCGTACTTGCCCAGCAGCGCCACGATCTTGTACTCGTTGACGGTCAGCCCCGCGTTCTGGCCGTTCATCAGCACCTGATGCTTGTCGTAGTCGATGGTCAGGTCGCCGGTGACGAACTTGCCGGACTGGGCGATCTGGGTGTTGGACAGGGTGGTGCGGGTGTGGCGGATGGCGGTGCGGATGCGCGCCAGCAGCTCGGAGGTGCCGAAGGGCTTGACCAGATAGTCGTCAGCGCCGTAGTCCAGCGCCTCCACCTTGTCGTGCTCGTGGTTGCGGGCGGATACCACCACCACCGGCAGGTTCGACCACTTGCGCACGGACTTGAGCACCTCCATGCCGTCCATGTCGGGGAGCCCCAGATCCAGCACGATCATATCGGGGCAGTGGGAGGCGATCATGGTCAGAGCCTCCTCGCCGCTGCGGACAATGATGGTATCGAAGCCGTTGGCGGTGAGGATCATGGAAATAAAGTTGCTGATGGACTGCTCGTCCTCCACGATCAGGACCTTGTCTTTAATCTTCATCGCTTTCTCCTTTCATGGGCAGCGTCACGGTAAAGACCGCGCCGCCCTCTGGTTTGTTGTCGCCGCGGATCACGCCGCCGTGCGCCAGCACGATGGTGCGGCACACGGACAGGCCGATGCCCATGCTGCGTTTGCCGTCCTGACTGCGGTCGCTGCGCGCCGAGCCCTCGAACAGCTTGGACAGCAGGTGCTGCGGGATGCCCCTGCCGTCATCGGACACGGTGATCACCGCGCAGCTGCCCTCCTCCCGCAGGCTGACATCAATGTGATTCGTCTCGCCGTGTATCACGGCGTTTTCCATCAGGTTCACCAGCACCTGCTCTATCAGCAGCGGATCCATGGGCACCATCATCAGCTCGTCGGGCAGATGGACGCGGATGTCCACCTCCGGATAGTGCTTGTGGGTCTTGGCTACGGCGGACTCGATGACCTCCTCCGCCGGCTCCGGCAGCTTTTTCACCCGCGCCTCCTCCTCCGAGCTGATGCGGGTGATGGACAGCAGGTTCTCCACAATGCGGATGAGCCACTGGGCGTCCTCGTTGGTGGAGCGCAGCAGCTGCTCCCGCTGCTCCTGCGTCAGGGTGCCGTCCTGCTCCAGAAGCACATTGGTGGCGCCCACAATGCCCGTCAGCGGCGTGCGGATGTCGTGAGACACGGCGCGCAGCAGGTCGGCGTACATCTTTTCCCGCTCCGCATCCCGGCGGATCTGCTCCATCTGCTTGGCGCGGCTGGTGACGGTGGCCGTCAGGATGGAGATGGTCATCATGACCAGGAACGTCAGCGGAAAGCCGGTGAGGGTAAAGCTGATGTGCCAGAAGGGATAGGTGAATATGTAGTCCACGCTGAACACGCCCACGACAGCCGCGATAATGCCCAGCAGATAGCCGTCCGTCCAGAAGGCCGTCAGGAACACGTCCAGCAGAAAGATCATGGCCACATAGCTGGTATCGTTGTGCATGTCGAAGCTGCGCAGCAGCAGGCACCCCATGACGGACATCAGATACATGCCCAGCGCCTTGAGCGTGTCCACACCGGAGAAATGCAGCCCGATGGTGCGCAGCAGCTTTTTGCGCCGCACGTCTTTTGCGGTCATAGATGTCCTCCCCTCATTTTGATGGTGCCATTGTACCACATTCCGCCGTTAAGAAATCGCTAAGAACGCGTTAAGATTTGAGGGGCAAATCGTTAAAATTGCAAAAAAACAGAGACGGCACCGCCGTCTCCTCTCGTCTTTGCTCCCGGTACGCAGGGATGGGTCTTGCTGTCTATATGAACGGGGCGAAGGCCGTCGAAACGGCTCGAAAAAATCCCCATAAAAAGCAAAATCCCACGCACATGGCGTGGTGTTCTCATCGGTGGTCGTTACCGCTGGCTGATCTCCCAGTCACAATCGGCAAAGATCATGTCGTCCAGGTCGCCCCAGATCCACGTTGTCGTCATAGTGCTATCACGCTCCTTTCTTTCATTTTTACACCCTTATTATATGCAGTTTCAACTTGTTTTGCAAGAAGAAAATTGGATGTATTGTATAAATACTGCGTAAAGTTTTTGTGCAGCTTCAACAAATTCGGGCGGATAATATCTCTTGCGCTAAGGCGCGGTACAGGGTATAATAAAGTGTTAATGCAGGCGAGGTGAGCGCGTATATGAGAGAATTTCACGGCGGAAGCTATGACGTGGCGGTGATCGGCGCCGGTCACGCGGGCATCGAGGCGGCGCTGGCGGCGGCGCGGATGGGCATGGAGACGATATGCCTGACGGTCAGCCTGGACGCGGTGGGCAACATGCCCTGCAACCCGGCCATCGGCGGCACGGGCAAGGGGCATCTGGTGCGGGAGCTGGACGCGCTGGGCGGCGAGATGGCGCGGGCGGCGGACAAGGCGTGCATCCAGTACCGGATGCTGAACCGGGGCAAGGGCCCCGCTGTCTGGTCGCTGCGGGCACAGGCCGACCGCAGAAAATACCAGCAGATCATGAAGCACACGCTGGAGCTGCAGCCCCACCTGACGCTGCGGCAGGCGGAGGTCACGGAGATCCGCTGCGAGGATGGCCGCGTGACCGCTGTGGTGCTGCGCACCGGCGCGGTGCTGGAGGTCAGAGCCGTGATCCTGTGTACCGGCACCTATCTGACGGGGCAGACCATCGTGGGCGAGTGCATCGAGTCCTCCGGCCCCGACGGGCTGCACCCGGCCAACGCGCTGGCGGACAGCCTGCGGGCGCTGGGACTGCCCCTGCGCCGGTTCAAGACCGGCACGCCGCCGCGTATCCACCGGGGCAGCGTGGATTTCAGCAAAATGGAGATACAGGAGGGGGACGACGCGCCCCTGCCCTTCAGCTTTGAGACGGAGCGCGCGCCGGAAAACCGGGCGGTGTGCTATCTGACCTACACCAACGGGGAGACGCACCGGATCATCCGGGAGAATCTGGACAGAAGCCCCATCTACTCCGGCGTCATCGAGGGCATCGGCCCCCGGTACTGCCCGTCCATCGAGACGAAGGTGGTGCGGTTCGCGGACAAGCCCCGGCACCAGCTGTTCATCGAGCCTATGGGTCTGGATACGGAGGAGCTGTATGTGCAGGGCTTTTCCTCCTCCATGCCGGAGGAGGTGCAGATACAGATGCTGCACACGGTGCCGGGGCTGGAGCACGCGGTGATGATGCGCCCGGCCTACGCCATCGAATACGACTGCATCGACCCGCTGGCGCTGCGCCCCACGCTGGAGGTGCGGCAGATCGCCGGGCTGTACGGCGCGGGGCAGTTCAACGGCTCCTCCGGCTATGAGGAGGCGGCGGTGCAGGGCTTTGTGGCGGGCGTCAACGCGGCGCTGAAGCTGCTGGGGCGGGAGCCGCTGGTGCTCCGCCGCAGCGAGAGCTACATCGGCACACTGATCGACGATCTGGTGACCAAGGGCACGGAGGAGCCGTACCGCATGATGACCAGCCGCTCGGAGTACCGGCTGCTGCTGCGGCAGGACAACGCCGACGCGCGGCTGTGCCCCATCGGGCACGCGCTGGGGCTGGTCAGCGACGATCGGATGGCGAAGGTGCGCGCCAAGTATGACGCGGTGGCGCGGGAGATACGGCGGTTGGAGCGCACCGGCGTGCCCGGCGGTGACGGGCTGAACGCGCTGCTGGCGGAGCGGGGCACCGCCCCGGTGGACAGCGGCAGCCGCCTCATCGACCTGCTGCGCCGCCCGCAGCTGAGCTACGACGATCTGGCGCCCTTTGACCCGGAGCGCCCCGACCTGCCACAGGACGTGCGGGAGCAGGTGGCCATCACCGTGAAGTACGAGGGCTATATTCAGCGGCAGCAGCGGCAGGTGGCGGAATTTGAAAAGCTGGAGCGGCGGCTGCTGCCGCCGGACATGGATTACAGCCATATTCAGGGTCTGCGTCTGGAGGCGCGGGAGAAGCTGGACGCCCTGCGCCCGCTGAACGTGGGGCAGGCCGGGCGCATCTCCGGCGTGTCGCCGGCGGACGTGGCGGCGCTGATGATCTGGCTGCAAGCACACGACAAGGAGGACAGGGACAATGGGTAAGCTGCGGTTTCTTTTCGCCCTGTGGATGGCAAAGCTGTCCATCCCGGCGCTGAAGATCACACGGCACAACGGCACGGATTTCCCCGGCAGTCTGGCGGTGAAGCTGTGCCCGGACTTTCTGAAATATATCGGCCGGCCGGACACCATCGTGGCCGTCACCGGCACCAACGGCAAGACCACCGTGGCCAACATGCTGGGCGACGTGCTGACCGCCGAGGGCAAAAACGTCCTCAGCAACCGGGCGGGCAGCAACATCATCTCCGGCGTCAGCACGGCGCTGCTGAAGGGCTGCGATCTGCTGGGGCACATCCGCCCCGGCTACGATCTGGCGGTGCTGGAGGTGGACGAGCGCTCCGCGCCCCGGATCTACCCCTATGTGAAGCCGGACTATATCATCGTGACGAACCTGTTCCGGGATTCCATCATGCGCAACGCCCATCCGGGCTACATCGCGGATATCCTCACCCGGTCATTCCCCAGGACCAGTAAGCTCATCCTCAACGCCGACGATCTGATCTCCGGTTCCGTGGCGCCGGAGAACCCGCGGGTCTACTTCGGCATCGACCGGCTGCCCACGGACGTAACGGAGTGCGAGAATCTGCTGAACGACATGCGCATCTGCCCCCGGTGCGCCGGAAAGCTGCGGTACGAATACCGGCGCTACCACCACATCGGCCGCGCCGTGTGCGAGAGCTGCGGCTTCCACTCGCCAAGCAGCGACTATCTGGCCACGCAGGTGGACGTGCAGAGCCGCACCATGTGCATCCGCGAGGCCGGGAAGGACTATCCCTACACCCTGATAACGGACAGCGTCCACAATATCTATAATATGGTCACGGTCATCGCCGCCCTGCGGCAGCTGGGCTACGACCACCCGACCATTGCCCGCGATCTGGCGAAGGTGAAGATCCCCGCCAGCCGCCTGTCGGAGGAGACCATCGGCGGGGTGAAGGTCATCATGCAGATGTCCAAGGACAAGAACGCGCTGGCGTGCAGCCGGAACTTCGACTATATCCGCTCCAAGCCCGGCAAAAAAGAGCTGCTTGTGATGATGAACTGTATGGGCGTGGCCAAAAGCTGGTCGGAAAACCCCAGCTGGATGTATGACACGGACTTTGAGTTCCTCAACAGCGATGACGTGACGTGCCTTGTGTGCGCGGGCCCCCGCGCCTACGACTACAAGCTGCGGCTGCTGCTGGCGGGCATCCCGGAGGAGAAGATACGGCTGGCGGAGGATGAATTCGCCGCGCTGGAGCTGCTGCCCCTGACGCCCGGCGAGGATGTGTATATCCTGTACGGCGTGGACGGCATGCCGCTGGCCTTCCGGGTGAAGGCAAGGCTGAAGGAGCTGCTGACGGCAAAGGAGGGTGCGCGATGAAGGCGGAAATTCTGTTCCCGGAGGTCTGCAACCTGTACGGTGATCTGCAGAATGTGTACTATCTCCGGCGCTGCTGCCCGGAGCTGGAGGTCATCGAGACGGATCTCCACAGCAAGCCCCGGTTTCTGACAGAGGACGTGGCGCTGGTGTACATGGGCAGCACCACGGAGCAGGGGCTGGCGTTGGCTGCCGGCGCCCTGCGCCCCTATACGGCGGAGATCGAGGCGAAGCTGGACGTGGGGCAGCTGATGCTGCTCACCGGCAACGCGCCGGACGTGTTCTCGGCCGCCATGGACAGCGACAGCGCCGACACCATCGAGGGGCTGCATATTCTGCCCGGCCGGGTGAAATACACCATGATGAAGCGACACAACAGCTTCTATCTGGGCACCTTTGAGGGCATGGACATCGTGGGCTTCAAGAGCCTGTTCGGGTTCCACTACGACGCGCCGGAGGACGGCGGCTGGTTCGACACCGTCCGGGGCGTGGGACGCACGCCGGAGACGAAGGTGGAGGGCTTCCGCCGCGGCGGGCTGATGGCCACGGCGCTGATCGGCCCGCTGCTGCTCCTGAATCCCCCGCTGTGCAAGTGGCTGCTGCGGCAGATGGGCGCGCCCTCGGACGCGCTGGCCTTTGAGGATGCCGCCTTCGCCAGCTACGAAAAGCGGGTGGCGGAGTTCAGGGAGAGCGGCCGGAGCTGGCAGTATTCGTGACAAAACGCAAAAGAGGAAAAACCGCCCGCGGCATAGCCGCGGGCGGTTCCTGTTATTGCTCGATGATGCGGAACAGGCGCTTGCCGTTTTCCAGCGTGGCGTGCTCCAGCGCCTCCGGGGCGATGTCCTTCCACTCCGCCAGCTTTTCCGCCACCAGACGGACGTAGGACGAGTCGTTCCGCTGTCCCCGGTAGGGCACCGGCGTCATGTAGGGGCTGTCCGTCTCGATAAGCATGTGCTCCAGCGGCGTGACGGCGGCTACCTCCGGGGCGCGGCGGGCGTTCTTGTAGGTCACGGGCCCGTCGAACCCCAGATACCAGCCCATGCCCAGCAGCTCCTGCGCCATCTCCGGGCTGCCGGAGAAGCAGTGGAACACGCCGGTCACGTCCGGGAACTCCTTTACGATGGCCAGCGAATCCCCGTGGGCGTCCCGGTCGTGGAAGATCACCGGCAGGCGCAGCTCCCGTGCCAGCGCCAGCTGGCTGCGCAGCACCTGCTGCTGAAGCTCCCGCGGCGGGTTTTCCGCCCAGTAGTAGTCCAGCCCGATCTCCCCGATGGCCACCACCTTGGGCTGCTGCGCCAGCTGCCTCAGCGCGTCCATGTCCGCCGGGGTAAAGCCGCCGCAGTTCTCCGGGTGGATGCCCACGGCGGCGTAGACGTGGGGATACTCGGCGGCGTAGGCCACCGCCCTGCGGGAGCTTTCCAGATCGCAGCCGGGGTTCACCACCAGCGCCACGCCCCGCTGGGGCAGGCTTTCCAGCAGCAGCTCCCGGTCGGGGTCGAAGGCCTCGTCATCGTAGTGGGCGTGGGTGTCAAACAGCATGTCTCACGCCTCCAGACGAACCTTGCCCAGCGTGGTGCTGTCCACATACTGCTCCTTGATGGCGCGCAGCTGCTGCATGTGGGGCTGCTGCATGTGGACGCGCTGGTGCTCGGCGCTCTGCCAGCGCTCGATCAGCAGCAGCTCGTTCTCGTCCTGGGCGGAGAAGTAGTAGTCGTAGGCCAGGCAGCCCGGCTCCTGCCGGATGAGGGCCAGGATGCCCTTTTCCACGATCTGGCGGACGAACGTCTCGCGGCAGCCGGGCTTGGCCTGATATTTCACATATAGGATCAATTCTTCCATAGAAAACACCTCCGGTTTTTTTCTCCATTGTAGCACGTTGGAGGGGAAGGTGCAAATTTTTTCCTCCGGCGGGCAGAAAAGCATTTACAAGTTGTATAATATAGGATATACTTTACGGGCTGTATTATGAAAGATAGGGTGGGAGAGACATGGCAACGGATTTTTCCAGAACGCTCAGCCTGCTGCGGCAGGAAAAGGGCATCAGCCAGCGGAAGGCGGCGGCGGCGCTGGGCATCAGTCAGGCGCTGCTGAGCCACTATGAAAACGGCATACGGGAGCCGGGTCTGGCTTTCGTGACGCGGGTCTGCGATTTTTATCATGTGTCGGCGGACTTCCTGCTGGGGCGCAGCGCCAGCCGGGACGGGTCGATGATCGACTCCGAGGAGCTGTACGACGGCAGCGCGGAGAAGGGCTCCCTGCGGGGCAGCATCATGGCCACGCTGCAAAAGAAGCTGGCGGTGAACACCACCGGACTGCTGTTCGACCTGCTGGGGCGCACCAACAGCCGGGAGGCCATCACCGCCGCCGGGGACTGCATCGGCGCCACGCTGTACGACCTGCTGAGGCGGCTGTACCGGCACAGCGGCGGCAACGAGGATCTGTTCGCCACGGACGCGGTGGACTTTGACGGCGGCGCGGTGGACGCGGCGCTGCTGCGCGGCCGCGCGGCGTACATGAAGGCGCTGGCACAGGCGGGGGAGCTGCCTCCGCTGAACTCCGATGCGCTGACGGCGCTGCCGGGCATTGGCCAGAGCACGGCGCAGGTGATCCACAACGTGGACGAAAGAGCGGGGAAATAAGGAGGCTATTCTATATGTTCGACCAATCTCATATTCGCAATTTTTCTATCATCGCCCACATCGATCACGGTAAATCCACTCCCCAGTTTGCCTGACGGCAAACCGGGGACCCCGGTTTGATCTGACATCCTCGGCGGGAGTGAATCCCGCCTGCGGCAAGGTTTTGCTTCGCAAAACGCTTGTACGCGCTCCGCGCGGGCAGCGTGGATTTCCAAAGGAGGCTATTCTATATGTTCGACCAATCTCATATTCGCAATTTTTCTATCATCGCCCACATCGATCACGGTAAATCCACGCTGGCGGATCGCCTGCTGGAGAAGTGCCACGCTGTGCCGGAGCGGGAGATGGAGAACCAGCTGCTGGACAACATGGATCTGGAGCGGGAGCGTGGCATCACCATCAAATCCCGCGCCGTCCGCATTTTCTACACGGCACAGGATGGGGAGACGTATGCCCTGAACCTGATCGACACGCCGGGTCATGTGGACTTCAACTACGAGGTCAGCCGCTCGCTGGCCGCCTGCGAGGGCGCGCTGCTGGTGGTGGATGCCACCCAGGGTGTGGAGGCGCAGACGCTGGCCAACACCTATCTGGCCATGGATCACGATCTGGAGATCCTGCCGGTATTCAACAAGATCGACCTGCCCGCCGCCGACCCGCTGAAGGCCAAGCAGGAGGTGGAGGACATCATCGGTCTGCCGGCGCTGGAGGCGCCGGAGATCTCCGCCAAGCTGGGCATCAACATCGACGCCGTGCTGGAGGACGTGGTGCAGAACGTGCCCGCGCCCAAGGGCGACCCCAAGGCGCCCCTGCAGGCGCTGGTGTTCGACAGCCAGTACGACCCCTATGTGGGCGTGGTGGTGTATTTCCGCATCAAGCAGGGCACGCTGCGCAGGGGGCAGACCATCCGGCTCATGGCCACCGGCGCGGAGTACACCGTGCTGGAGTGCGGCTATCTCAAGCCCATCGGCAACGAGCCGACGGATGCGCTGCAGGCCGGCGAGGTGGGCTATTTCACCGCCAGCATCAAGAACGTCAAGGACACGCAGGTGGGCGACACCGTCACCGACGCGGCGAATCCCGCCGCCGAGGCGCTGCCCGGCTATCGCCCGGCGCAGAGCATGGTCTACTGCGGCATCTACACCGAGGACGGCAGCAAGTACCCCGACCTGCGGGACGCGCTGGAAAAGCTGCAGCTGAACGACGCCAGCCTGACCTTCGAGCCGGAATCCTCCGTGGCGCTGGGCTTCGGCTTCCGCTGCGGCTTTCTGGGCATGCTCCACATGGAGATCATCCAGGAACGCCTGGAGCGGGAGTTCAACCTTGACCTTGTGACCACGCTGCCCAGCGTTATCTACCACGTCTATAAGTCCGACGGTACCATGGTCAAGGTGGACAACCCCCACAACTACCCTGACCCCTCCCTGATCGAGCACGCGGAGGAGCCGTATGTGAAGGTGTCCATCATCAGCCCGCAGGACTATGTGGGCAACATCATGCCCATGTGTCAGGAGCGGCGCGGCGAGTTCAAGGACATGCAGTATCTGGACACCCATCTGGTGGAGCTGCACTATCAGATGCCCCTGAACGAGATCATCTACGACTTCTTCGACACGCTGAAGGCCAACACCAAGGGCTACGCCAGCCTGGACTATGAGCTGTCCGGCTACCGCACCAGCGATCTGGTGAAGGTGGATCTGCTGCTCAACGGCGACGGCGTGGACGCGTTGAGCTTCATCGCCCACCGGGACAAGGCGTATCCCCGCGCCCGGCGGCTGTGCGAAAAGCTGAAGGAGAACATCCCCCGCCAGCTGTTCGAGGTGCCCATTCAGGCGGCCATCGGCGGCCGTATCATCGCCCGCGAGACGGTGAAGGCCATGCGCAAGGACGTGCTGGCCAAGTGCTACGGCGGCGACATCACCCGCAAGAAGAAGCTGCTGGAAAAGCAGAAGGAGGGCAAGAAAAAGATGCGCAATCTGGGCACCGTGCAGGTGCCTACGGAGGCGTTCATGGCCGTCCTCAAGCTGGACAGCGATTGATGCAAAAAGAGCACCCTTATGCCAGGCGGCCTAAGGGTGCTCTTATTATCCGGTTTACGCCTGGGGCGGCGTGCTGTCGGTGGGGGCGCTGCACTTGGGGCAGATGCCGTTGACCAGCTGCGTGCCGCAGAGCTTGCAATACTGGGGCGGGCACTTGGGGCAGACGCCGTTGACCAGCTCTGTGCCGCAGACGCGGCAGTAGGCGTGCCGGGGCGCGGTCTCCTGCGCAGACGGGGCGGCCTCGCGGCGCTGGCGGAGCTCCTGCATGTCCGGAACGGCAAACACATCGCCGCCGGCAGAGCCGGGCTTGTCAGGCAGCTTGCGGTTGATGGCGATGACGTTCTTCAGCAGCAGGATGGCCATCATCATCAGCTCATAGCTGAGACGGATGGCGATTGGCCCCAGAATGATGATCAGCAGGCCGTAGCCGCCCATCCAGATACGGCTGTCAGTCCAGTAATTGTACTCCGTGCGGAAAAGCATGAGAACGCCGAAGAGGATCACAGCCGCCGTGGAGAAAATGTACAGCGCCTGAAGGATCTTCTCCACCATCAGGTATTTGAAGTTGCAGGTGTCGTGCAGGAACTTGCCGAAAGAGCCCATCTTCTCCCGCCTTTCCTCGGGGACGATGTAGATAAAGGCCAGGACGGTGGCGGCAAGAGCCAGAACTCCGGCGACGATAAGCATGGTGCTGGGAAGCATGGCAATTTCTCCTTTTCTTTGAGTTGTGCCTTCAATATACCGGGAAAAGCAGCTGTTGTCAAGGAGGGAAAGTGCCGGTGGGACGCCGCCTCCGGCGCGGCGCGGCTTGCGCTGCCCCTCAAAAAAAGAGCACCCGCGAGGGTGCTCTTTTTTTATCCCTTATTACTTATTTTGTCAGCACAGCTTGGCGCCGGCGGGCACGGAGTCGTCGATCAGCATCAGGTTTACCTTCTCCTCGCCGTGCTCCTTGTGAACGGCGGAGATCAGCATACCGCAGCTGGGGATGCCCATCATCTTCCGGGGCGGCAGGTTCAGGATGGCGATGGCGGTCTTGCCGATGAGCTGCTCCGGCTCGTAGAACTGGTGGATGCCGGAGACGATGGTGCGGTCGGTGCCGCTGCCGTCGTCCAGCGTGAACTTCAGCAGCTTGTCGGACTTCTTCACCGCCTCGCAGTTCTTGATCTTCACCGCGCGGAAGTCGGACTTGCAGAATGTGTCGAAGTCCACGTTCTCCTGGGCGTAGGGCTCCAGCTCGACGGCGGGCAGGGCGGCTTTCTTCTGCGCCTCCTGCATGGCGTCCAGCTTGGCCAGCGCCTCGTCCGTGTCGATGCGGGGGAACAGGTTCTCGCCCTTGCTGATGACCGCCTGGGCGGGCAGCACGCCCCATACGTTGGCGCTGTCCCAGCTGCGGCACTTGTCGTCCGCGCCCAGCTTGGCGAAGATCTTATCGCAGCTGTCGGGCATGACGGGCTGCAAAAGCGTGGTGCAGATGCGGATGGTCTCCAGCAGGTTGTACAGCACGGAGGCCAGACGGCCGCGCTTGCTCTCGTCCTTGCCCAGTGCCCAGGGCGCCGTCTCGTCGATATACTTGTTGGCACGGTCGATGACCTTGAACACCTCGTCCAAACCGTTCTGCAGCTGGAGCTTGTCCATCTCCGCCTGATAGCGGTCGCGCAGGGCGCAGGCCATCTTCTTCAGCTCGCAGTCCTCCGGAGTGTCCTCCCGGCCGGCGGGCAGCTGGCCACCGAAGTACTTCTCCACCATGCCGGTGGTGCGGCTGACCAGATTGCCCAGCTTGTTGGCCAGGTCGGTGTTGATAGTGCCGATGAGCAGCTCGTTGGAGAAGTTGCCGTCGGAGCCAAAGGGGAAGGTGCGCAGCAGGAAGAAGCGCAGCGCGTCCACGCCGAACATTTCGGACAGGGCGTAGGGATCCACCACGTTGCCCTTGGATTTGCTCATCTTGCCGCCGTCAATGACCAGCCAGCCGTGGCCGTAGACGTGCTTGGGAAGCGGCATGCCCATGCTCATGAGCATGGCGGGCCAGATGATGGAGTGGAAGCGGACGATCTCCTTGCCCACGATGTGGTAATCGGCAGGCCAGTACTTGTCGTAGTCGTCGTATCTGTCGTTGTCAAAGCCCAGCGCGGTGCAGTAGTTGAACAGAGCGTCCACCCACACGTACACCACATGGCCGGGGTCGAAGTCCACGGGAATGCCCCAGCTGAAGCTGGTGCGGCTGACGCACAGATCCTCCAGACCGGGCTTGATGAAGTTGTTGACCATCTCGTTGACGCGGGTGCGGGGCTGGAGGAAGTCGGTGTCCTCCAGCAGATGCTGTATCCGGTCGGCGTACTTGCTCAGGCGGAAGAAATAGGCCTCCTCCTCGGCGTCCTTGACCTCGCGGCCGCAGTCGGGGCACTTGCCGTCCACCAGCTGGCTCTCCGTCCAGAAGCTCTCGCAGGGGGTGCAGTACTTGCCCTTATAGGTGCCCTTGTAGATGTCGCCCTTTTCGTACATGGTCTTGAAGATCTTCTGCACGGCGGCGCAGTGGTAGTCGTCGGTGGTACGGATAAAGCGGTCATTGGAGATGTTCATCAGCTTCCACAGGTCGAGGATGCCCCGCTCGCCCTCCACGATGTGATCCACGAACTCCTGGGGGGTCATGCCGGCTTCTTTGGCCTTCGTTTCGATCTTCTGGCCGTGCTCGTCGGTGCCGGTGAGGAACATCACGTCATAGCCCTGCAAGCGCTTGTAGCGGGCGATGGCGTCGGTGGCCACGGTGCAGTAGCTGTGGCCGATGTGCAGCTTGTCCGAGGGGTAGTAGATAGGCGTGGTGATATAAAACGTCTTCTTTTCCATGCGTATTTCTCCTTTTCTCCGTTCCGAATGGAAGAACGGTATAAAATCACGCATACCATTTTAGCCCACCCCGTATGATTTGTCAATCAAACTGCCGACAAAAGCCTTACTTTTTACGTAAAAAGCCATTTACATACCGCAGGGAATTCGATATAATATGGGGTGGAAATTTATCCGCTGTGCCGCGGAACAAAAGAGCATAGGAGGAAAACTATCGTGTCTTACAGAATTCTCGTTGTCAATCCCGGCTCCACCTCTACCAAGATCGGTGTCTATGAGGATGAGCAGCTGCTTTTCGACAAGACCCTGCGCCACAGTGCGGAGGATATCGCCCAGTTCAACACCATCCCCGCCCAGAAGGACTGGCGCCGTGATCTGGTGATGAAGGCACTGCGCGAGCAGGGCTTCGACGCCCGCACCCTCTCCGCCGTCTCCGGCCGCGGCGGTCTGCTGCGTCCCATCCGCGGCGGTACCTACGCCGTCAACGACAACATGGTCAAGGACTGCACCATCGGCGTGCAGGGACAGCACGCCTCCAACCTGGGCGGCCTGATCGCCCGCGAGATCGGCGACGAGCTGGGCATCCCCTCCTACATCGTCGACCCTGTGGTCATCGATGAAATGACAGACGTGGCCCGCTATGCCGGCCATCCCCTGTTCCAGCGCGTCAGCATTTTCCACGCCCTGAACCAGAAGGCCGTGGCCAAGCGCTTTGCCAAGGAGCAGGGCAAGAAATATGAGGAGCTGAACCTCATCGTCTGCCACATGGGCGGCGGCGTTTCCATCGGCGCCCACATGAAGGGCAGCGTGGTGGACACCCAGAACGCACTGGACGGCGAGGGTCCCTTCTCTCCCGAGCGCTCCGGCTCCCTGCCCACCGGTCAGCTGGTGAAGCAGTGCTTCTCCGGCAAGTACACCGAGGGGGAGATGCACCGCATGCTCTCCGGCCGCGGCGGTCTGGTGGCCTACACCGGCTCCAACGACATGCGCTATCTGCTGGCGCAGGCCGAACACGATAAGAAGATCGCCGGCGTGGTGGACGCGTTCCACTATCAGATCGGCAAGGAGATCGGCGCCATGGCCGCCGTCATGCACGGCAAGGTGGATCAGATCATTCTCACCGGCGGCATCGCCTATGGCAAGGAGACGGTGGATGCCATCTCCGAGATGGTCGGCTGGATCGCCCCCATCACCGTCTACCCCGGCGAGGATGAGCTGCTGGCGCTGGCGCAGGGCGCGCTCCGCGTGCTGAAGGGCGAGGAGAAGGCACAGGAGTACCGCCGTCCCCGTCCCGACGACAACAAGTAAAACAGGAAAAACCAAAACCGTCCCGCGGCTATGCCGCGGGACGGTTTTTGCGCAGGCGAGCGGACAGAGTCGTCCGCCCCTACAAGCTGGGAATGACAGCGCTTCGCGCGGCGGGGCGATGTGGGCATCGCCCTCTACTTTTCGCTGTCTGGGATGTAGCAGACGATATCGGACACGCCGCAATCCAGAATGCGGCATAGGTCGTTGATGGTGTTCAGTGTAACGCTCCTGTTTTTTCGCAGGGAGTCCAGCGTACCGGTGCTGACGCCATGCTCCTTGATAAGTGCATACTGACTGACACCCTTGCGCCGCAGCGTTTCCCACAGCGGGTCAAATACGATCATGGACTCACCTCCCTGTACGATAGCATACAGGGATAGTTTTCTCTTGAATATTGCCGAATATCAGGCTATAATGGGCGCGGGAGGGGACGGCATAATGAAAAAGTTATCCAATTTGCCGCGCCGTACAAGAGAGCGCGTTGGCATCATCGTGCTGCTGATCAGCCTTGTTCTGATTATACTGCTGTCTGACACCGAGGAATACAGGCTGCTGCTGTCTATCGCGCCGGTGATGTTCTTTGCGTGGCTATGTCCGGAGCTGTGGTCGGGACAATAAAAAAGAACCGCCCGCGGGCGGTTCCTTTTTTATACACCGCCGCCCTCAAGGTCGGCCGGCTCTTCCTCTGTATCGTCTGTTTCGATGTAGATGTCCTCACATTTCCGCTGCGCTTCCTCCAGCAGCGTCATCGCTTTTTCCATAGCGTCCACCGCTGTAAGGTACATTTTTTTATAATCTGCCATTTTGTATCACCTCCCGCCTTGCGCCATGCTTCTATTCTAGTAAATATATTTACTAAAATCAATAGTAAATATGTTTACTATGTAAAATACTGCCCAAAGGAGTTGGTGCAGTATGACATACCAGCGCAGGCTGCGCGACCTGCGGGAGGATCACGACAAAACGCAGCAGCAGATCGCCGATATACTGGGTACGTCGCAGACCATGTACGCCCGCTATGAGCGCGGCGCCAATGAGCTGCCCCTGCGCCATCTGCTTGTTCTGGCAGACTATTACGGTGTTTCTGTGGACTATCTTCTGGGACGCAGCGATGAGGAATAAAAAAAGAACCGCCCGCGGGCGGTTCTTTTTTTACTCCTTCACCTGCTTCATGGACAGGCTGATGCGGTGCTTCTTCTCGTCCACGTCCAGCACCACCACCTTGACGATATCGCCCACGGCCACCACCTCGGAGGGGTGCTTGATGAACTTATTGCACACCTGCGAGATGTGTACCAGCCCGTCCTGGTGCACGCCGATGTCCACGAACACGCCGAAGTCGATGACGTTCCGCACGGTGCCGGTGAGCACCATGCCGGGCTTCAGATCCTTGATCTCCAGCACGTCCGTCCGCAGGATGGGCGCGGGCAGGTCGCTGCGCAGGTCGCGTCCCGGCTTCATCAGCTCCTTTACCACGTCCCGCAGGGTGGGCACGCCCACGCCCAGCTTTTCCGCCACGGCAGCCTCGCCCATGGCCTGCACCTTCTGCATCAGCTGGGACACGGCGCCCCGGCGCACGTCCTCGTCGCCGAAGCCGCACAGCGCCAGCAGCTCCTCCGCCGCGCCATAGCTCTCCGGGTGGACGCCGGTGTTGTCCAGCACGTTTTTGCTCTCCGGCACCCGCAAAAAGCCCGCGCACTGCTCATAGGCCTTGGGCCCCAGCTTGGGCACCTTCAGAAGCCGCTTCCTGTCGGGGAACGCGCCGTTGGCCTCCCGGTACGCCACGATGTTCCGGGCTGTGGTGCCGTTCAGACCGGACACATACCCCAGCAGGCTGGCGCT
>UMHE01081014.1_pt1 | contig 17931 bp, 9 predicted proteins | sample 1965451 | NCBI WGS metagenome assembly UMHE01 (sample SAMEA4836090, study PRJEB28245) | human gut metagenome | biome: gut microbiome; material: fecal sample | place: Denmark | collected 2008 | reverse complement strand
TCACCTTAGAAGACATAATCTCACCAATGTTCTTCTTTACGAAGCTACGGAATTTCTCTGGAAGATTATACTGCTGCATGAAGCTGGCATAGTCTTCTTCCTTATACTCCATGTTGGCTTTCAGCATGTCGAGTAGGGGGAAACTGAGCTGCTGTTCCTCTGTATGTGGATATACCTGTTCAGGGAAGAGCAGAACCACATGCTTGTCCTTCCAATCATTTTCGATGGCATACTTGGCATTGAACCATGCACCATCAAACACCTTATATATATAGTCGTCATTCCACTGCTTCATCTCATCCAGTTCGTTCTGGATGATGTTCATCCTGTCGAAGATGAAGAGCACATGAAGTTGTGGATTGCGCTCGAAGTAGTTATATATTCTATCTTGTACCATATTCTTGAATGCTTTATAAATACGGATGTTACTTGTCTAAATCTATTGTTTCCTTCATTTAACCCCCAAACAGCATTTGACCAAGTTCCTCTTGTTTGACTTCCACTCTTTCTGTTGGAAAGATTGTAGAAGTAGCAAGAGAAGTCTTGCGAGACAACAAATCATCTAATGTTTCATCAAAAGATTTGATGTCAGATCTTACAGCCATTGGATAGTAAACGAATACATCCTTGGTCTGTCCAATACGATAAGCACGGTCAGTTGCTTGATTTTCTTTTGCAGGATTCCAATGTCTGCTATAATGGATGACATGATTAGCCGCTGTCACATTGAGTCCCATACCGGCAGCTACAGGTGACATGATAATCACGTTAAAACCATCAACAGCTTGAAATTCGTCTATACTTGATTGCCTTGACTGCTTGTTTGGCATATTCCTCTTAACAATAGATGGTGTATCACCATTAATGATTTTAGTAATAATGCCATATCTTTTCAGGCAAAGTTTCTGAAGCATTTTTTGAGTCTCCTTGCGTTCCACGAAGATTATAACCTTCTCTTCTTTTTTCTTTATTTCGTCAAGGAACTTGATTGTAGCTTGCAATCTTGCACTGGTATCAACGATTTCATCTGTTTCGTGATTGAGAAGAGTAGAATCATAAAGATACGGATGCTCTGAAACCTCGCGTAGGTGCATGATTGTAACGAGCATATTGGGCTGTATGCCACTCGTATAGTCATTCACAACAGAGGCATAGGCTTCCTTTTGTACTGGTGGCATAAGCACTTTTTCTTTTAATTCTATCTTGTCTGGCAAATCCTTTGCGGCATCTTTTTTCAGTCGTCGCATGAAGTACACACCAAGTTTGTCATGAACTTCGTTGCCAAGAGCTACAATGTCAGTATCTTCCTTCTTTAGTGGATTCTGATATTGAGCAGCAAATGCCTTAGCATTACCTAGAAGACCTGGTACACAGAAGTCCATAATACACCACAAATCCAGCAGAGAGTTCTCTACAGGAGTACCTGTCATGGCTATTTTGAAGTTACATTTTAATGCCTTAGCAGCATTGGTGACAAGTGTACCTGGCGATTTTATTTTCTGTGCTTCATCCAAAGCTACCACGTCAAATTCTACAGCACAAAAGTTCAATTGAGAGATGCGCAGAGATTCATAATTCGTAAGAATGATATCCATCTTTTGCATCTTATCTACTATGCTCTTATCGAACTTTCTTGTTACATCTTTCGATGTCAGCATGTTGATTTTCATGCGAGGTTGCATGAAAAATCTTTCATACTCATTCTTCCAGTTTTCTAATAGAGATATTGGTGCAACAATAAGATACGGTTTATGATTGGCATACTTACGTGAATGCCAGTCAATAAAATATAGTATCTGTAGAGTCTTGCCAAGTCCCATGTCATCAGCCATTAGGCATCCACTGGCTTTACTCTTATACAGGTGTTGCAACCATGCCACACCCTCTTTTTGATGGTCTTTAAGAGAGAACCCTTCTTGAAGAAACGGATCTGTGAAAAGCGTGTATTTATCACCTTTCTCTATAGCTCTTTCCTTTACCGCAAATCCCAGCTCTTCGGCATTTTCTTCAATAATGAGTACATTTCTCGCTTCATTGCCATTCTCACTTTCAACTTTTGCTGGCTGTGAAGGATCCTTCAGCTGTTTTTCTGCAGTTTGAGCTAGAAACATTGCATCTTCGATATCAAGTTGAGTATTGTTGTATTCGACAATGCCTTTTTTGTTTTCTTTTGCTGATTGGATTTCTCTCTTCAGCTTTTCCAATTCTTCTTCACTATTAATGGTGACTTTTGTTGTGCCATTTTGAGGAGTTTCAACAGATGCACCAGCAATCCAGCAAGATTTATATGGACAAATGAAAGGATAGAACTTTGGCTTATATACACCAATTTCAATCACTCTGTCACTATACAGTTCTGATAAATCAAAAGCATTAGGGTCAAAGTATTCAGTTGGTTGTTCTATCATCTTCTGAATTTCTTCCCTGGTCTTGTGCTTTCCGCACTGTTCTTTCAGATAGTGCAGGTTTCCTTTCTGTTCCTTATTGAGCACAATACGAACACGTTCACCGTTTTCACGCTGAACTGGATATTGAGCTTGTACTTTACGCATTTTATCAAAATACGTTTGGAATTTGTCATTTTCTTCAATATCAACAGCTGGTTCTACTGTAAATCCTTCATCATCTCGTCCGATTTCAATCTTAATACGCTTTGGCGCATATACATTTTCGTTTTCAAGATAACTGTCCAATTGACAACCAGCCTGTTCTGCAAGCGCTTTAATCTCTGCAAAACAGCGAAGATTATAATCTGTTGTTTTATCTTCTTCTGGTGTAGAATTGAAGGCATCAACTCTGTTGAGTAAAGCATACTGAGCTTCATTGAGCAAGTATTTATCACGTCCTTTGACTAAGATATTACCACCTCTCTCACATACTATCAATTCTCCATCAGGAACATAGGTGAGAAACTCTACTTTATATTCGAAGTCAGATAAGTTGAGCATACTTGTACCAACGAGACGCATAGCTTTATCGTATGGTTGTGGTACTCCAAGAAGAATTCTTTCATCCTCATCCAAAAGATATATATTCTCGTAAGGCAACAAGCATCCTTCCTTTGAAGCATAAGCATAGCCATTATCTACCAATGTTGCAAGAGGCAAATAGTAGATACAATCATCCGTGGCCTTCCATTCTTGGAAATGGAGGTCGTGACCATTGTAATTGACAATGAACATGATGCCTTTACTGTTTATAATCTGACTTAACATATTTGTTTCTAAATTTTTACTCTAATAAAATCATTTTTGCTATATTCTTGTTTATACACGAGACCCCCACCTGCTTCTTTTATGTAGCCGATAGAAAATTCACTGCCACTTGTTGAATGAACGATTTGTTGCCATCCATTTGTGTTCGGTCTTTTTATCCATATGCTACCTGTAGGTTTGGCTCCACCAACAAGAGGGCGTATATGAACATATTGTTGTCCTCTTGAAATGTTTATATAGAAACCTTTATTGTTGCATACAATTCTACATTTGTCATGTGCTATCCATTTACTGGAAATTGACCATGAGATTCTGGTTTCATAAACAACCTGCTTGTTTTTTGAAGGTAGTGGAGTAGTGGGCTTTGCCTCATTCTTGACATTCGTCTCTTTCTTCTCTACTCTTGCCGTTGGTCTCAAATACTCAGGGACATCATCAAACAATGTTTTTTCAACAGGTTTGGTCTTTGGCTGATATTTTTCTTTTGGAATAGGCTTTGCCTTGAACAAATCATTGTCCTTTGATTCCAAGAAAGATACGCTCGTGTTACTTGAAGATAATACCATTTCTTGCATCCAACCATTCAAACGATCTTGCCAGTAACCTTGATGGGTCATACGTCCCTCCTTGTAGTGAGTCTTATAGCCCCAATCACTAATTTCGATAAGATTATTCATTGAAGGAATCTTCAAATCGGCTGTACTGTTAATCAGTCTTCTTTTATTAGTGACCAGTTTAACCTTTGCATGATTATGATTGTAAACATACAAAGCACCTGTATCAGAAAACTCAACTATCATTTTATCCTTCATGAACAATACAAGAGCTGAAGTCTGAGATGTGCGAGACTCAGTCTCTATATAAAATGGTAGGAATATACCGCTTACACGGCTATCTCCTTGCAACAAGCGTTTTGTTGCAGTCGAACCTACAATTCTAAAGGCTGTAACCCTTTCGACATATCGAAGCCAGAAGACCTTACGGTCTCTGTCTTGAACACATACCTCAAAGAAAGTCTCTATAATCTTTTGATTGAACCAAAGATTTACAAGTTGCTTGGCCTTTTTGAGTTTCTGAGCTTCTTTTTCTGTTGCACCAATAAAAGGTGCCCATGTTGAAGACAACGTAATATCACCAAGTATTCTGTTGGCAAATTTGCATAGTCTTGTGCGCTTCAATTCGTTACCACTTTCGTTAACACGTGAAACTAAATCTGCAAATACCAGTTTCTTGGTGCGATCATTATCGTGAAGTTCAATGACAGACTCAACATAGTCGAGATCTGTAATTTTGTTAGCTTCCAAGAAGTTAACAATCACATCAGAATAGTAAGATTGACTAATAGAAGCAGATCTGTTACAGAAGTATGATGGTGCATCTTTTAAATCCTGTTTCTTTTGGGTCAACAAAGCACATAAGCGTCGTGGACCGGCTTCATCAAAGAGATTAGCATGATTCTTCATCGCCATATACTTTTTATTATTGTCCTTGTAAGCTTGTAACTTTTTTCTGAGAAGCTCACATGTCTGCGCACGAAATTCTGGATCTATCATGTTCCATGTATCAAGGCAATAGAATGACAATCCATTGAAAAATAAGTCTCTCCAGTTTGTATCAAGAAGAGTTAATGCATACTGATAAGCGCCTTCATTGCCCTGCAATTTCATGAGGTAATACGATACAATGCGAAGTTCACGAATACTCCAGATACTCATATCCTGATTATTCTCCTTTGCATTTTTGATTACCTTCATGATGACTTCGTCAATCGTCTGTTGGGAAACTTTTACAGTTGTGTCTGTCATCATGCGCTCCTCAATTTCTTTTAAGGTACGCATGTCGCGGTTGATGGCCAACTCTGTCTGATGGTCAACAGCACGGTCTGCTTGCAAGTGGAAATCTTGCAAGATACCTTTATTGATATTTAAGAGTGCATATATATCTTCCATTATTTTTTCTTATTTATTAATCGCTTGTTAGCAATATCTTCCAACTGCTTTTCTGCGTTTGTTCTTACTCGAAACTCAACACGTCGAGACAGAAATTTATCTTCTTCACCATTTTTCTTGTAAATCAGATGGCTTGATGATAAGCCGTTGGCTGTTACGAGTTTCTTCATCCAGATAATATCATTTGGTGGCATCAAACTAAAACAATATTGGAGTACAGATCTTGTTCTGTCCTGTGACAACTCCATGTTTGAGTAGTAGCCTCCATTACTGTTTGTATGTCCCTCGATACGTATCTCAACTATGTTGTCGCGATATTCCGGGCGTTTGAGAACTGCGATATATCTAGGAAAGAAATCATTTAGAATCTCCTTGAATCTTGGCTTCAATTCCTGTTTGCCTTCATCAAACAACATCGATGGTTCTTGAAAACGTATGCACAGTGAAGAGTCGATGGTCGCCCTCCATGTTGCCAAATCATCTTTGAACTCCTTTTGGAGGTCTATATATAATTGCGTCTTGGTCTTATCGTATTTCTTAACGATTTCTTCATCTTGTTCTGCGTTTTTTTGCACCTGTAAAAGTGCACCCATCAGCAGCAGAATAAAAATGAATAGAAGACCAGCCATCAAATCGCCTGTAGAGAGTGAAAAAGCATTTTCTTCTCTGCCTTCGTATTCAATATGTCTTTTCTTCATTATTTTTTATAACGTGAAATTGTATCAGTCAACATTTCTGTAACTTCATTCTGTCGTTCGATAGTTGATGCCAAGGCACCTGTTGTCTGAGTGAGACTAGAAGTGTAGCTTGCAAGATACTTGTCTGTGGTATCTTTTACTGTTCGACTATATTCTGTCAAGCCACTTTGCAATTGCGAGAAGATAGAACCAAGTCCTTGTTTGATGAGATCGAACTTTTGTACATATTCATCAGACAACTGCCCGGAGTTTTTGAGCATTTCAGTAACTTGATCAATACCTTTTTGACTTGCAGTCTGGAGTTGAGCTAGTCTTGAAGCATAGTCATTTTGTCCCTTATTGAACAATTCGGTTGCAAGCTTCATATCACTACTGATAGTTCGAAGATTGCTGGTACTTACAGTGATTTCTCCCTGAGCTTGTTTGAAACCATTCATAGTGCCGCTTACATACTCATTCATTTTTTCCAATCGCTCCAAACCCACATTGAAATTCTCAAGCAGCTTCTTTGTTTGAGAGGTTGTATCTTCCTGGAGAGCAATAAGGTCTGTTTGCTTGCTGTTGATGTCATCTGTGATACCTTTGACTGATTGCTGTACAGAGTTAGAAAGGGTAGAGATTGTACCTGTAAGGAATGATCCCATCTTTTCTGCAGCATCAGCAAGTTTGCTAACCATTTGATTGTTTTGCTCTTGTGATGATTGAGAGATACCTGACATGACTTCTTTGACCTCTGTGATAGCATTACTGATAGCTCCTGTAGCATAAGTAATCTGCTCCTGCATCTGCTGCATAGCCGTTGAATTGGCATTAGCAGATGTGTTTGAAATCTCTGAAATGGCATGTTTGACTTCTTCGATAGTAACTTGCAGTGTAGCAGATATATTTTCCATGTTTTTAGGGAAATCTGCCATTGCTTGTGTTGCAGTGCCAAGCTGCATCGCAAGATTTTCGAGTTCTGATGTTGCAGAACCTGAAAGACCTGTACTAAATTCATTTATGAGTGATTGCATACTTTGCTTCAACTCATCTACAACACTCTGCATCATATCGGTAGCTGGAGAAGAAACTGTGTCTGCCATCTTATCGATGTGTTCTACAACTGCCTTGGTGGTGGCATCGACACTTTCCATAAGTGGCACAATCTTTTGTTGCATCTGTCGTGAGAGCGTCTCGTCAAAACCTTGGTTTAGTTCCATTGCCAAATCTGTAGAGAATGACATGAGGGCTTTTGATTGCTTTGTATTCTCTGTAAGAATCTCACGTATAGCATTACCAATTGTGACATTTTGACCTTCTGCATTATTGTATGTTAGTTTGGTCACAATAGAGGATGCTTGATCTTGGATATCAGTTTTCAGAGCTTTATATAGTTGGTTGACTATCTTCTGTTGATTAAGATTAGCCAACTCAATGTCGTCTATATAGAATTCTGAATCCAGATTGTCTGTCAGCTCTTTTGTATATTTATAAAGTCTGTATCTGAAAGCTTTATCCAACCCCGTAAATAAAATAGAGGCTATCATACCAGCCAATGAAGTATAGAAGGCTGTACCCATACCGGCCAACAATCCTTGAATACTTTCATTGATTCTTTCTGTATTACTACTATCAAATCCTTTAATACCCAATGTCAAACCCAGGAAGGTTCCAAGGAGTCCCAAACCAACTAGTACGCCTGATACGGCATCGAGCATTCGTAAGTTCAATTTATTGTATTTACACACGCTAAAATCATTGATAAACTCAGAGGCTGGAATATTTGATTTCTTGCCTTTGTTCGTATCAATATTTATAGTCTTACTGTAAGTGTCCACAAGTGGAGCTATATTGGTTTCTTTGAGCGAAGCCAATATATTATCATTGTTACGAAGTTTTCTAACGGTCTCCTTAAGCTTGAACAACTTGTATTCTTCATTTGCAAAATACAAGAAGACAGCTATGATTATACCGATAGATATATACGTTATTATATTAGACATTGTCCTTTGTAATTTTTTTAAATAATTATTTTTAATATTTTTGTTGTAAATACCTAATATCAAAATAAGCCAACATTGTTTCTCAACCATAAAAGCTCTTTCTCAATGCTTGGATTATTTAATCCCAAACTTTGCGCTTTTTTCAAGCTTTGGAATGCTTCCTTATAACATCTTATAGATGACAAAGCCATTCCTAAGTTAGAGTAGATTTGCGCATCGGTGTACGGAGTACCTGGAATATAGGGCTCTTTCAATGCTTTATTGAACGCATCTACAGCTTCAGCATATTGTTTTTGTCTGTAGAAGTGTACAGCCTGATTAAACAAAACTGTTCGATTTCCGGCCAATTGTTTGAACCATCTAAAACGCATACCGATTTCAGGATGTTCCATGTCAAAGTATCCTGTTCTGTCATCTGGTTTAGAAAAACCACATTTTTTTGCAACATTGGTCGAGGCTATATTTTCTTCGCAAATATCCAGCATTACTTGTTGAAATGAGAAGTTCTGCAGAAGATAGTTAGACAATCCCGTTACAGCAGAAGATGCATAACCTTTACGTCTGTGTGCAGGATGAACGGCATATCCGACATTCCACATTGGCATACCTGTAGCTCTATTCATTACAGGTTCTGCAGAGATAAATCCAACTTCGTCTCCATAATCATTAAATATGATATAATTTAATGAAGCATTTTGAATGTTGCTATTTACTATATATTGGCAAAATGACCTAATGTTTGCTGCATGATCATCCCTTAATACATAATACTTCTTTACATCATCATGTCTGAAAAGTTCTTCAATGAACCAGACATTTGATTGGGTAACAGCAATCAACATGCAGTTACCGCATGGTATGTTATTTGGTATTCCCATATTACTCTTCTTTATTATTGTTTAAAAGTTTCTTGATGCTATCAAGCATTTCTTTATACATGTTCTTTTCACACTCTAGTAGTTGTGTCTTGTATTTGAAATCTTGATTTAGCTTTTCCAACTCTAAAACCTTTTGGTTTGATTTGAATAAGGAAGCTATCAATTCTCTCTCAGTCTGGGTATTGGCTTTTTTGAGCCGAATATACAAATCCCAAAAGGACTGAATGCAATTCTCAAATGGTGCTCTATGTGAGTAAAAATCCATTTGATTTGCACTTAGTCTTAACTCTTGATTAGCAAATCCACCAGCAGCTACAGTATATAGTTCAAATTCTTCATCTATACGATTTACGAAAACTTCTCCTTTTTCGTTGATGAATTGAACCATATACCATGAATACCAATTTGAGATTGCTCAACAAGAACGTTCATGAATCAGTATACATTTCTTAGCCTGTGCTAATATGTGAGGCGTTGTTGACACAAGGATATTATTATCCTCTTTAATGGCCACAAATATAGTTTTACTGTATTTGTTATTCTTACCATCAAGTGATGCCTTATATTCTGCTTGGCAGTATTTGCCTAACTCAATAAAATCAATATCCATAACTATTATTATTTTACTTTATTTTCTGTAATATATCACCGAACTTGGCATAGTTTACCACCACGCCATCGTCGAGGTCGAAACTGATGGCTTGCTCGGCTACTACCTGCAGGCGCTCGTGGTATTCACGGCACTCGTCAAGTTGCTTCTGCAGAGCCTGCAGCTGCTTGGTCTCTTTGGTAGAGAGTTCTGCACGGCGAGCATCGAGCTTGTCTATTTCTGCCTCCAGGTGTTCGATGTAAGGGAGGAGATACTTGGATCTTACTCGCTCTGCGGTGTAGGCATTCATGCGATGCATGTAGGCGATGACCTGGAAGGCACCCTTCTTGGATGAGAACAGCCAGTAGATAGGGCGGTTCTGATACATCTTCTTGTGGTCTTTCCAGAAGTCCTTTACGAAGTATTGCTCCAGTGTCTTGCCGAGGCATTGCTCCACGTAGTTCAAGTTTGCCACATGATCTTCGTTGCCCAATGCCACACGGATGAAGTCGGCAAAGCGGGCTGAGGCGTTGTCTGAGAAACCACAGTCGTTTGGCATGAGCGGCATGATGCCGTCGTCGTCTATTTCCCATTGTTCACCCTTATATTCGTAAGGAGCAATCTCATCATCAGTTGGGTTAGGGTGGGCGATGTGTAGCCCCGGCTTGTCAAGACGATAGCGTCCGAGCATGCAGCCAACAGCATAGCTGATGAGTTGCTTCATGATAACATCATCCTGCCACTCCAAATAAGAATCACCCGTGACAGTCAATATAGCTCCGTCTGAATCTGTAAATATACTGCCATCATTATCACACAAACTATACTGATCTGTTATCTTTATTTCTCCTTGTTGAAGGATGGTGATTTCACTCAATTGAACATCAGGAGTCAGCTCGTCTTGCAGGCCATAGATGTCGATGAATTGGCGGTTGAGCTCTTCCTCGTTCTTGTGCAGCTGCATAAACTTGCGCTCCCACTTCGTCTTGTATTGCTCCATGCGCCATTCCAGACTGCCTAACTGTGGGGCAGCAGGGGAAAGGCTGATATGTTCGCCCGTCTCCTCGAAATGCTTCTCTATCTTGTAATCGATGTTCTCCGTGTAGGTGGAGGTGTCGATGGATAGAAGCTCGTTACGCTGGAAATCCCAGGAGGTTTCGTGGGCGTCCCAGTCCTGCTTGGAGAGGGAGATGTTCTGCTGAATCAATTGGCTGACTCCTTTTTTAGTAGTGTCAGAAAAATCTTTGTATGGTATTTTTGCAATATCTCCTGACTGGCAACATAAAGATGGGTTTAAGACATTTACAAAAGTAGAAAGTATGCATGAATTCATAAGTCCTAATGTTGTAAAAGTATCTAATTTATTGTCAAAGAAAACGCAACAACCTGCAGTCTCCGAAATTGCGCCTGCAGGAGTATAGCGGAACGTAGGTGTAGTAGAAATAATTCGACCCCAAGTGATATTCTCCTTGAAATAATGTTTGATATTTTTTATTGTTCGAGTTGGAGAACCATAAAGCTTAGCAGCATAAGCTAGAACTTCCTGTCCATTGTTTTCCCAATTGATAGTATACTCTAAATTACCATACCATTTTCTAGCCGTTCCTCCTTTTAGAAGTGGAAACCATTTTTTTTGTGAGCGAGCCGCTAACGCGGCATTTGTATAGCCAAATCCTATTCGGCTATGGCTTGGCTCAAACCAGAGGCGGAGGAATCGTGCGTTGTCAGATGTTTGTAAGCCAACACAAGGGTTGGCTTACAAACATCTGACAACGCACGATTCCTTGTAAAGGTTTCGAAAATTTTCTCACTGACCCAATACCCAATCGGACAACCCGGAATCTTCTCAAAGTTCTTCTGCTCCACATTCGGATAATAAATATGCTTACCATCCTCATTTCCATCCTTATTCGCAAGGAACATCTGCTCTTTATCAGCACAGTTCTTCCCATCCACCAAGCGATAGTAAATACCTTTGGCCTCACGGATATTCTTTTTGAATTCGCCAGAGTCCACTTCCTCCATCAACTTATTAACAATAGCCTTTCGCTCTTCTAACGGTTTGGAAGCCAGTTCAAAACTTGTCATCTCTCCGTATGCTGAAAAATGTGGCTTGGTCAGTACAAAGGCAGTGTTCTGCACCACCTCGCCACTCAACTCGTCGAAGGTGCGAGGACCGAGATGCAACATGCTGTCGATAACATAATTGTGCAAGAAAATGTCACGCAACTTCTCGAACGAAGAGAGGAACATCCAGCTCTGCATGTTGATTTGCGCCATCTTGCCACCAAAGATCAATTGTTTCATGCCCATGTCCATGAACACAGAGAAGAGGTCGGCTTTCGCCTCCTCATAGTTGTCCTTCACATACTTGCTCAATACGCTGTTCATCTTACCACCACCCATATAAGGTGGGTTCATCACGAGCGCATGGTAATGTTCGGTGAGGGCAAGAATCACCTTGACACCCGGCAACAGCTGCTTGATGTTGGCAGGACAATCGTCGATACCATTCTTTGTCCAATCCTCATAATGACTACGAAGCATGTTGCGGTAGTTCACGTTGTCATTGAATATCATGATGCTGCCGAGGTTGTCAGCTTCTTTCAAATGTTCGAAGTCTTCCTTCAGCATCTCGCCAGCCACGTCCTCGTAGCCGCCAACAAACTGAAGGCAAGCCTCAGCCATTGCCTTTTTATCCAAGGCTGGTACCGCTCCCGTCATGTCGAGTACATTCGGCAATACGTGGGCATCCGCAAAGGCTGCATCCTTCTGGCAAGCCTTCAGAAGGAGTGCAAACTGGCTCAACTGCTTGGCACGGGTGTCGAGGTCGATACCCGTGAGGTTGTGACGGAATATATTCTCCACAGCTTCTCCACGACCATAGCCTTCGGCAATATAAAGGTCATAGAGTAGGTCGAAACATTCGTTGAGAATATGACCGGAACCGCAGGCGAGGTCTGCTACCTTCAAATCCTCTAATTCATTGTACTTCAAGGTAGTATCATTGCTTGACTTTTCTGAAGGTTCAACCAAATACTGCCACTTCTTTTGCAGCTGCGTCTCGTATGGATTATTGTCCAGATAGATTCTTCCCACAGTGTTCTGTACCATGTACTTCACAATCCAGTTTGGGGTGAAGATCTGGGTGGCTGCTGGAATCTCATCAGCCTCGAACTTTCCCTTCTTGGCAAACACCTCGTCCTTGCGCTCAGAGATATAGAACTGGTAAAGCCATCCAATCAACTCAGGTGACTGGAAGTCTTCATCGGTGATAAATTCTGTATGGTTCAGCATATCCACGAAACCGCCTTCTGCCAGGATATTGTTTGGCAGAAGCAGCTCGGTGTAATCAGCAATGCTGCCGAAACACTGGTTGATGATAGGGTTGTCGTGGCACCAAGCTGTAATAAGGATGGCAAACTGCTCTGTCACCTTGGTGTCATCATCAAGAAGTTCCACGAGTCGCTGGCGTAACTCTTCCTTCATCTGCGGAATGCGTCCCTGTCGGGCTTCATCCACGATGACGGGAGTGCGTGCAGCATCAGCATACGCCAGAACCGGACTGCAGAGATTGTTCTTCTGCAGGATTCGGATGGCGCAGAGACGGTTGAACCAGGTGTAGGCAGCTTCCTCATACACCTCGCTGATACCTTTCTGCTGAATACGGTTATAGAGGGACATCCACTGGTAGTAGAAGCCCTCTGTCTGCAACTGCTCATTCCAGAGAGAACCGCCCTGCATAAGCTGAGGCTTGTTCTCTTCTGCTACATTGCCGTTCTTGTCGAAGCCAAGCGTAGTAATCTTGGCAGCAATGCCGGCCTTCAATATATTTCGTGCTTCGGTAGCGAAGCGTTTGATTCTATTTGTATCCACGTTTGTAAATTTATTATTTATATAGTTGGGTTGTTATATGGATGGAGTGATAATTAATCTCCAATTGCCATTAGAAGCACGTTGAATATATCCTTTAGTTGTCAATTGCTTTATTTGTTTATTGACAGAAGCGATATTTATCCCAATGTTTTCAGATAAACATGGAATGGTGATATCCGGATTCGAATACATCAAGTTGAGCATCTGGCTTGTCGTGGCAGATCGGAATTTGACACGTTCGCCATCAAACCACCAAACGTTCTCTCCTCTTTCTGTTAAGAAGCTAATATTATATGAAACCTCTTCTATGAATAAATTGGAAAAATACGTCAAAAATTGTTGTATATCTCTCTTTGATGCATGTGCGCCAAGTGAAGGCGCAGCGCCTACCGTAAGATCTGTTTTATGGAGCGCTTCCAAATATTCATTTTTCTTTCGGCTTCTTACGACAATCATAGGATAATCATGACGTGAAAGAATATAATTAGCCATTAGTCTTGCAATGCGCCCGTTTCCATCCTCAAAAGGGTGAATGCGAATGTATCGATAGTGGAACATGGCAGCCAACTCAACAGGTGTGAATTTTCCTGATTTTTCAGCTTCGTTGTACCATTCTACCAAATCACCCATTAGAGCAGGTGTTTCTTCAGGCGAAGCGTACTCGAATCTGTCTCCATATCTAGTAATTACACTATTAGGGCGAGTTTTGTATATTCCTGCATGGATAGTATAACTTGTAGTTTCACCACCTGGTAGATTTCTGAAAACCTGATAATCTTCACGTAACAGCGTTTTATGTAATGTTCGGATAAAATGCTGCGTTAGTGGAATGTCTTTTAGCAGAGCTTCTTCTTTCATCATTTTCAGTCCTACATTACTTGCAGTCATCTCTTGTACATCCTTGGCTTCTGCTTCTCCTACAATTTTACCAAAGAGAAGTAATATCTCAGTCTGTCCATATGTCAGAGTGTTTCCTTCTATGTGATTGCTATTATAGTTAAAGTCTATAGTGAAGCGACGGCTTAGCAGCTCTCTATCTCTTTCTGAAAGAGGCAAAAGAGCATTCCATCGTGCCATTATTTCCTGTATTTTATCCATACGTTTATAGCTGTTATTTGCAAGAAAACACTTTAAATGGTATATGCCGTATACCTTTTAACGTGATTTCTTGCAAAGGTTTGTTATTTAACTATCATTACTCCATCCTGGTCAACAAGCAGCTTTTCGAGCTGCTGGCGCAGACCTTCCAGGTAGCGTTCTATATCCTCTGCATTTGTAATAGGCAACTTTGTCTTAGTCTGCAAAGATGCTTTACGGATGCGCTTTTCTGGAGTTTTTGGCGGTGTCAATTTTCCGTTTCCACCTTCATCGGTTAGAAGTGGCGGTTCGTATGACATAATCTTATCTATCTGCTCCTGATAGAACGTATCTGTATTAATATTGTTCTGCAGTACCAAGATGTTGGTTGGAGTAGTCTTGACACGGATAATGGTGTCTCGATCGGAAATTATACTCTTGGGAGCATGCCGCATCTCTACAACCTGCTCGAGATAGTCGAACATTTCATTATAGGCAGCTTTAATCTTCTCTCGGAGTTCATCTCGTACACCATCCAATATACCCAATAACTGGCGCTGTAGCTTGATGTAATCACGGAGACCGTACATAGGCCATGGATCGTTCTTTAACTTGCAGAAGTTGCTGACTGCTCCCTGCATCTCCATCGGAACGAATGGGAAGTTATACTGGTTATCGTCCTGGAACTGTATGAGCTTCTTATACGTAATAAGATGGTCATGAGTGAATAGTACCACCTCCTTGCACTTGTCAATGAGCACCTTTGCTTCATCCTTGGCTGCGATGACAAGGTTGAAGAACTTCTGCGGATCACGCTCGTTAAGCCATGACTCGAAGAGGTCAATTGCCTCACGGATAGGCTGGCAGAACTGGTATCCTGCAATCTGCTGCTCAATATCCTTATAGCCCTTGATGAACTTGGCAAGGCTGCGGTCGCTCTCTATGTCTCGACAGGCACGGAAGAGCTGAGTGCTGTCTGTAGAACTTGGAACGGCAGAAATACCGAAAATCTCTTTCCATGCGCTGGTGAAGTTCTGAATCACCTGCGGAGAGATGACCTTGGCCTGACGCAATGTAAACTTGTTTGACTCGCTGACGATGCGGTTGGCAACTGTTGATGTCTCTACATTCGGATTGTTAGCGTATGAGTAGTCACGATTGTGGCGACGTACCAACTCATTGATAATATAGAGCGTGCAGATGTTATCCCATCCGTATGGTGCCTTTGCAAATTTGGCAAGCACATCAGAAACGTTTACCTCAGCAAACTGCTTGTTGAGATAAATCTCCACTTCGTGCTCAGCATCAGTAAGCACGGCATTCATTCCATCGTAGTCGCCTGGGTTGACATTACGGAGAATAGCCTTCTTCAACTGCTCCGTGGTGCGAGGCATGCTTGGGTAATCCACCAGGTTAGCCTTGGTGTAGATGCTGGAAAGATGCTTGTCCATTGCTACACGATAGCGGTCGTTGCCACGCTTCTGTCCCAGTTCGGCTTCATCAATCACGCTGAGGCCGGAGATGATAGGACAGGTATCGAGAATCTTCTCAAACTCCCTTCTGATGATTCCATCGTAAAGTTCGTTGGCACGTTTCTCAAACTCGTCACGTGTCTTTTTGTTGTCCTCGCTTGTTACCGGAGTAGCCATGTAGCGGTTTGCCTGGCAATACCAGTAGAAGGCATTGTACAGACGCTTGTTGTCACGATATTGAGGTCCCACATAGTAAACCATGCGGTTGACATTGCTGTTCTGCAAAGCCAACTGCTCAGCACTTTCGTAGTCAGCATCCATTACAAACTCTACCTGCACATCAGGATTGTTGCTGAGGAAGGTGCGCTGCTTGATGGTAAGACCCACGGAGAAACTGCGTGTCTTGTATTGCTCCTTGTTACGGAGTGCCGTGATGTAACGGTTGAAGATTTCCTTCAGCTGCTCTGCCTGAGTATTGTTGTCAACCACCTGGCTCTGAATAAGCTGAGCTACCTTCATTTCTTCTTCACTATAGAAGGCGTAGGTTTCAGGTGCGCCCTGCTTTCCCTGCTCACGACGGATGATGTTGTTGTCGCAAAGGAATTCTATTACCTTCTCTACCTCGTTCTTGATATTGAGGCGAGGAGTCTCCATATCGTTGATAAGGAGTGAGGTTACATTATCCAATGTTGCAGGGAAGACCAGCTGGTCGGTCTGCGAAATATTACAGATCATGAAGAGCACATTGGCTACTCTTACGGCAAGACGGGTGCGCTCTGGGCGATCGGTCTGGTAGGTGCGAGCCATGCGCAAAGCATTATCCACAGCCTTTTGTCCACGAGCCTGCAATCCTTCTTCGAACATATTGTTATAGAGTTCGTCGAAAGAGATGAACTTGCCCAACTCAGCATCTGCATTTGTCTTGGCAGTAGAGTGGATTACCTTGATGATACTTCGCTCGTTACCCTTTACCTCCTTGGCTACATAGCCAAGGTTGAGGAACGAGTTGAATACCTGCATAATCAGCTTGAACTGATAAGGCACGAAAGGGTAGTAGTCCACAAAATCGTCTTGCGTTTCGTAGCTACTATATGATGTAGGCAGTTTGAACTGAAGGTCGAAACCTGCCTTATATTTATTGTAGAGGGCAGCAAGTTCTGGCTTCACTTCCTCTTTCTTGTCGAGAATACGCTTCTGGGTGATTACCTCTGGCTGTGTACCTTTCAGGGAAACCTTCACTTCGAAGCGTCCCTTAATCTTGCCTTCCTTATCCTTCTCTTCTGCAATATGGCAATCGTCCATAATCTCAGAAAGATCTTGCTGTGCAGTACAAGCCACCCATACCTTATTGTCGCAAGCTTCAGAGAGTTTGGTGATAATCTCCTGGAGGTTGAGATAACGGTCACGCTCCTTGTTAATGAACTGGCTCACCTCATCGGCAAGGAGGATAAGACGATAGTCATCGCCCTTGTCCTTCAGGTAGGAAGCCAATTCCATACCGAAGCGGTCGATGCTCATATTGGTGTCTCGCTTGATGATGCGCTCACGGATGCTATCTACGGAGAGAGTAGGGGCAAGTTCCTTGGCAATATCCAATACCCAATCCAGCTCATTGTCTATCAGGTCGGCAGCCATACCAGGGTCGTTCCAGTCACCACCTTCCTCGGCAATGCGCTCCTTGAAGGCCTCGAATACGCCCTTTTCGGCAAGAGGCTTTTCCAGGTTCTGTGCCAAGGTGATATTGAACTTATTGAATCCACGCTTGCCGTTGAACTCATTCCAGAATACGTGAAGGAAAGCCTTCTTCTTGTCTGTAGAGTTATCGTAACTGGTTTCCAGGTTGAAGATACAGGTGTCGATGGTGGCACGCTTCAACCAGTTGGCGATAGAGAGCAACTCGTCGTAATCGAAATTGAGGTTGTGCTTCTCGTCGAGTGGGTCGATAGCTTTTACTGCATCGAGGAGACGAGAAACGGCATCCTCCCGGGTCGATGGAGTGATACAGTAGTCGAGGTATTTCAGGAAGTGAGACTTACCCGAACCATAGTAACCATCAATCCATATACCTACATGGTCGTATGGCTTGTTGTTCTTGATGGCATCAAGTATGCGGAAGAGACCATTGATGATCTCATCCGTAAACACGTATTCTTGTATTTCGATGCGTTCTGTCTCTGGGTCAAACTTGGTAGCAC
>UMHE01025223.1_pt1 | contig 17935 bp, 19 predicted proteins | sample 1965451 | NCBI WGS metagenome assembly UMHE01 (sample SAMEA4836090, study PRJEB28245) | human gut metagenome | biome: gut microbiome; material: fecal sample | place: Denmark | collected 2008 | reverse complement strand
ATCCAAGAATGAAATCTGACAACGATTTAATCAGTGTTTCCCAAAATCCAAGAGTAAAATCTGACAACTATTGCATCAGTGTTTCCCATAGGAGTGATACCGCAAAAAAGGCCGCTCCCAAGAAAGCTCCCCACAGAGAACCATTGATACGAATGGCCGCCACATCTTCTGATACAGATTTTTCTGCCAAGGATGCCATCGTCCGGCCATCATAACCAGCCAAAGCCTTCTCCGCCACCGACGCCGCCATGCGATGCATCCATCCCACATGCGGCCGCACCAGACGTAAGAAGAAGGCATCGAAATCCCGCCGCTTCTCCTGAGCAGAAAGCTGTCCGTCCACCAAAGAAAGTAAAGCCTCTGCCAACCGATGCGCCAGTGGCTCTTTCTTTTCCTGCCACAAGGAAATGAACCAATTCCGCCCTTTCCCAGACAATAAGCGACGAATCAACTTCTGCGTAGCACCATTGACCTGCCGCTTCCAAACCTCATTGGTCTCTAGCTGGACGATCATTGCATCATAGGCCTCTCCCATCTTTTGGCGAAGCTCACTTTCCGGATCCGTCAAAGCCTCTGACAAGGACAACATCTTTTCCTGCACCTTTTTTACCATCTCTGCATCCCGATCCTCTACCGCATCCCGGAAGAGGGAATGAAGCCCGCCCTTATCATTATATTTCCGCCAAGCCAAAAGATAGACTCGCTGGATTTCTTCCTGCGTCACCTCAGCCTGCAGAAAGCCCTTCACCTCGGCCGCCAAAGCCTCCGTCAAAAGCTCCTTCTTCGGATAATCGCGGAATGCCGCCATCACCTTGGCCATATGCCCCGCCCAGTCTATATCTGCCGCTTTTCTCTCGATCGCCTCACTGGACATCGTCCATATCGATTCCGCAGGAAATACAGTCAGCACCATGTGAATTACATCTGCTGCCAGCTTCTCCGTCAGATCCCTATGGACTGTCAGCCAGTGCGCCACCACATCAGAAGGCACATGCTGCCGGAGAATCTCCGACAGCCGCCCCCTGGTCAAAAGCTCATTCACCACCATATCCTTCGCAATGGATACGATCATTTCCCGATTCTTCGCGATCAAATCCGTTCGCCAGGAAATGCCAAGGGGCCTGCGAAATAAAGAAGTCACGCCGAACCAGTCCGCAAAACCGCCCACCGCCGCCGCAAAAGACATATGAAACAACCCTGCGAGCCACGGGCTCTCCCCCTGAAACGGAGCTACCCCTAAGGTAAGAACCACAGAGCTCGTCAGTATACCGTCAGCAAACCATCGTTTTTTCAAAGAAATCACCACCTCCGATTAGATATCACTAGCATTCAGTATACACTGATGCGTAGATTGTTGTTGGTTGTTATTAAATACAGATGATAGGTCCGTAGGACAGTGCTCCCTTTGGGGGAAAGGTGGTGCCGAAGGCACCAAAAGGGGGTATTCCCTGCGACTGTAAGGCCGGTTGTATGGTTTCAATACTAAACGGGATAAAAACAATTTGACACATATCAAATATGAGAGTATATCGCCTTGTATTTATAAAAACCATACAACCAGCCGTTGGCTGAGAAAATGCCCCCCTCTTTTTATTCTCCCCCGAGGAGGCGATGTCCTAAGTCTGACAGCCAACAACCTACCCATTCCTGTTAATTTTTCAAAAAGAAATCCTCAAACGATTCCCCCTGGTCTTGCAGAATCACTCTCACTTCATCACGAGACAAAGATGGATTCTCTGCTGCATTCAGCAACTGGCATTTCTCATGGATTTTCTGATAGAAAAATTGATTGATTTTCTGGAACCCCTCTTTTAATTCCATGTTCTTACCCATAAGAGTCACCAATGCATCATCAGGAACAACAAGAATCGCATCTGCATACCGTTGAAGTTGTTCGAGCCCATGGTCCGCCTTTTGTCCCCGTATTTTCCCTTCAAAAGAAAATGGTCTCGTCACCAAAGCCACGGTCATAATGCCCAACTCTTTAGCCCGCTGTGCCACAAAGGGAGCCATCGTCGTACCTTCAAATCCACCCATACCAGCAACAATAAACAATACATCCAAATCCGTCAGCGCTTTATCTAGCTCCACCACCAATGCCTTCCTTTTCACTGCATTCCAATTTCCATCTTTATACAAACCGTGCACGCCGTCCCTATGAATTTCTATGGTACTTTCTGCGCCAAAATTGAGCAGCAGCATAGCCATATAGCCCACATTTTCTATGGATTGATTCATCACATATTTAAGTATATTGTTCCCACAACAACCAATCCCCATAATTTTGATATTCGGTACGTTCTTCATGATATATACTCCTTAATGATACAAGGTGTAATTTAGCAAATAAAGCTATGCATCTTATTGACCTAAATTCATATAATATTCTTCGATAAATACTGGCCACATGCATTAACAAGCAACCTCTACATTAGCAGATGGGAAATTTGAATAACAACCTGCTATTACTGTCCATTTTTCAAAAAGAAATCCTCAAAGGATTCCTCCTGGTTCTGTAAAATCATTCTCATCTCATCACGAGATACAAATTGATTCCCTACTGCATTCAGCAAGTGGCATTTTTCGTGAATTTTCTGATAGAAAAATTGATTGATTTTCTGGAAACCCGCTTTTAATTCCATTTTCTTATCCATAAAAGATACCAGTACATCATTGGGAACGACAAGGATCTCATCAGCATACCGTTGAAGTTCTTCAATACCATGGTCCGCCTTTTCACCCCGCGTCTTTCCTTCAAAAGAAAAATGGTCTCGTGACCAAAGCCATGGTGACAATCCCAAGCTCTTTCGCTCGCTGTGCTACAATCGGTGCGATGTCAGAGCCTACCTGTCCACCCATACCCGCCATAATAAAGAGGACTTCCGCACCAATTAGCACCTTATCCAGCTCCATGGTAATCCATGGCTTTATTTTCTTTACATTCAAATGCCCATCCATGTAAAAACATTTCATGACTTCTGCATCTAACTGTATGCTCCTTTCTGCGCCCGACTGCAGCAAGGTCTCTTCATCTGCCACTGTAATATACTCCACATTTCGTATCGATTGATTCATCACGTAATCGAGCATATGATTTCCACCATGACCGATACCCATCATTTTGATTCTTAGCATTTGCTTCATATGATATTCCCTCCATTAAGGAAACACTGATTAAATCGTTATCGGATTTCATTCTTGGATTTTTATACAGAGCGAGGAGACATTCGACGCGAATAGCGAGCTATTTAAGGAGGATGTCGACGACGCCATGTATAAAAATCCATATGAAATCTGATTCTGTGATTTAATCAGCGTTTCCTTAACTCATGTTGTCAGCTGTTAGTTGTTTGCCTCTCCCTCGTAACATAATGCTGTTAGGTTAAAGATTTGCAGTAGTAGTTATGAGACCGCTAGGGAGTATAGGGTTCTAAAGATACAAAGTGTTCTCAGGGTTCCTGAATGAGCTGATGAACGCTAATGCTATCATCTCATTCGGGGCTCTTTAGAACCTTTAGTCCCCTTAGAACCTTGAGAACCTTTGGTGAAGAAGAGATCATCGCATATTTTGTTTTACACCGGTAAAAAGCTGAATGAATAACCAGCCACTAAGCTAATGTGTAGTCATCTTCCCGATAACATTCTTTATTTCATGATAAGTCAGATAAGAGGCCTGTGTCACAGAACCATTTTCATCAAGAAGTAGTGTATGCAGTATCTTTTGCATCATCATCACCAACTGCCACGCTTTGGCCCAAGCATCCAAATTCACTTTGTCATATATATCCGCCTCCACCTTGGCTTCCATAACATTTGGCAGCTGGCTCATCGCCTTATGAAAATTCTCATGGACTTTCCCTATTAAATCAATCAGTAAATTCGCGCGACCACTGGCCTCCTGAAAGGCATCGCTCACCAAATTCATTTTCTGATTTGCCTCTTTTACTTCTACATAGTAATGCTTGGCCTTCTCTAAATTTTCATCGGCCTTCTTTGCCAACTCAAATCCATTCAGAAGAAACGTCAGATCTGAAATATCTTCATCAAAATCAACCACTCCATCTACCTGCCTCAAATCCTTCCCAGCCATGACGTCTCGCTTCCGTGCCATTAAAGCAGCTACTCCACCAAATGGTTTTGTATTTCCCTCCATAGGAATCATACTACATGCCCCAAATGCCATTTTCTCTCTAACCGTGGCCTCTTCCTTTTCTCTTTTCCTCCAATCTGCCGATAAACGACTCATGTACTTGACTTCCTTGCAAATTTCTTCTAGCGGTTCATCTGCTAATAGATCGCTAGCTCTGCCATCTGCCTTTAACATCTTTGCCAAATGCACAAAAGAAATCATATCCTTCACGAAAACACGGACCTTGGCCTGTCCTAACCCCACCAAACTATCACATGCCCTCGTTTTCGCCTTTTGCAATCGATTTCTGGCTACGCAGTAGTTATGCCGTGCTTCATTCACCATCTCCTTGGCCTCTTGATTGGTATCCTCCGCCTTAGTTCCTTTCATATAACTGGTCATGCCAGCCGCAATCATCATCGCACCTACAATAAATGGTAGTGCCATATGGTTCTCCTTCCCCTAAAATGACTACCTCGATAATTCAATTTTCAATAGCAAAAATCTGGATTACCGATTGTTGTTGGTTGTTAGTTGTTAGGCCAAACAACCGACAACTAATAACCAATTACCACTTATCAATCCATTTTTCCAGTTCATCCAAGGAATCAATGATAGAATCACAAGCCTTTTCCGTCACCGTATAGGCTTTATCCAGCGTATCCACCAGTGCGTCCGCCGTTGCCATCAATTTCATCTCGGCCGCTTCCTGCTCCTCTGCTGGCAATTCCTCTATTTTCTGATCCACATACTCTCCCACCTTGTCTAATAATTGATCCATCATCGATGGTGCTTCCTCTACCTGTTTTTCCTCCACCATCTTGGCATAAAACTGCTCTGCCCACTGTTGTAATGCTTTACTCGCCATCACATTCGCATCATCCCTATTTCCAAATGGAATCTCAGGAAGATTGTTTTCATTGTCATTCATCTTATCTCCTCCTTAGGAAATACTTTTCAGCTGTCTATACATCAGCTTTTCTTCCAGTATACTCATGAGAATGGACAAAGAATGGGTATGGAAAATATTTCTTTGCACAGTTTTAAAATGAAGATAGCAAAAGAAAAATGTTGCTGCGTATCTGGCGTGAACCAAATATGCAGCAACATTTTTATGAACATATTTCGTAGACTAAATTTTCCACCTTACACGTTATGTAATCCTCTGATAAAACGTTTCCTTCGCTTTTCCCCCTATCTTTTTTGTTGTATAAAAATCAAAAGCGCCGCCAATCCCACCACCAATGACGGGAACCAGCTTCCCTAGATTAATAAATCCTTTAGAGCCAAACTTTGTAATCAGCCGAAATCCCACGGCCCTATTGATAGCTTTAATTGCTGTCCCCGGAAGCCGTTTGATTTGTGCAGCCACAAACTTCTCCCCACATACAATCCCTGCATCTTTTAGCACATCTCCCATCGCCTTGCCACAAAGGCAAAGATAGGCTAATGTCTGAACCCTATCGCTATGAATATCTTCATGGCACATATAAGCAATCGCAGCAATCATCCGTAATTGCATATACAGTACGCTAGAAATATTTGCAGGAATAGCTACAGGTAAAGTTACTAGCCCACCAAGGCCTGTCATAAATCCAGAGGCACCACACTTTCTGCACTGGCAAGTAATCAATTCATCGATCGCATTCTCTACACTACTATTTTCAGTTAAATAGGATTCGGCCAATTCTTCCGCAGTTCCTGTACCTGGGATACCATTTAGGGATTTATCCCATGCCCAAGACAATGCCTTTTGCATCCCATCTTGAGAAATTACACTTGTACTCATAAATGACTCTTCCTTTTGGAAATATATTTTACTTTTGGCTCTTATGGTAGGCGTTTTACAACACTTTACTTACTGCCTTTCATATCAATAGCCAATTTATCATAGTCATCTGAAATTTTTGCTAAATGGCTAATTACACCTAAAGCATTTGTTTGATCGTTCATAAGTGTCTTCATTTTACCACTCAGATTATCTTCATAAGTTCCAATATGACTGCGAATCACCTGATTGGTCCAAAGAATTAAGTTTTCCTTAATGTCATCAACCATATACAGACACTTTTGTTGCAATGCCTGCCTAGCCTGTTCTTCTGCCTGAGCTTTTGCTTCTGCCATAGCATTTTCTCTTTCTGCCTGAGCTCTAGCCCGTTCATAGGCCCCATCATCGCCTAAGAAATGCTTCAATGCCTTATATCCCAGAAGAACAATTTGCAACGGTGGTACAGGAACCTTGGCTATGAATGGAACACTTTTAAGAAAAACTCCCAAACCAGTCTTTTTCAGAAAGTATTTACCAATTCCGCCTTTCCCTATTTTAAAGCCTACACCTTTCATCACATCCTCAAAAAATTGAGCACCTTCACTTGCTATTGTACGAGCTGTTTCAGCATCCATTTTGCTTTCTGCCCAAGCACCCATACTTTCTTTTATAAAGTCTGTATTTTCTTCCGGTATTTCCGTAGATTGAGCTGCCTCCACTTGCGGTTCATCGACTCGGATACGCTGGGCTTCCAGTTTCTGCATTTCTACCACAAAATTTGTCCAATCCATAGACAAATCATCTACAACGGTTTGCAATTGATCTTCCAAATGCGCTTTGACCTTTTCTGAAAGATTTTGCTGTGCCTGTTGTACAGTCTGGTCTATCTTTGCTTGATCTTCTTTGACTGCCCAAATCGCATCAGGCAATGTAACCCCTAACTTATTAGTTTGAGAAGAAATGAAATCGCTCATATTCTTTCTAACTTGAATTTTAGCGTTGTGCAAACCATTCAACACCTTTTGGATAGCCATATATTCTGGATTTGTATCTACTTGAGAAAGCTGTTCTCTAATGGCTTCTACATCCTTGTTGATTTCATCAATCGCATGTCGAATCACGGCAAAGTCATCGGAATTCTTCATTTCAGATAAGATATAAGATTCCAATTCTGCGATTTGGCTTTTCTCCCAGAGAAGATGTTTATTGGCTGTACGACCTTTATGAGCCAACTTGGCATTGACAAAAAGAATTGTAAACCTTTCTTTGACATTATCAATATCTAAAGCCATCATATTATCATAAATTTTCTGCTGAACCTGCATCATTTCTTCATAGCATTCTTGTGGCAAGAAGTTAGATTTGTCATTGATAACAATAATGATTTTTTTCCCAGCATCTATAATGTCTTTCATCCGGACATAATTTTCTTTCTTCTCAAAAGATCCTGCATTAGTCATTACGAAAAGTACCACGTCCGCTTTGCGAATGGCCTCGTTAGTGACTTCTTCATGTTCAATCGGCGCTCCTACCCCTGGTGTATCGGCGATAGTATACCCTCGCCAATTATAATAATCCACATGATCAGTAGTCGGAACATCTGCCACTTTAGCTACATCATCCCGAAGCAACTCATTCAAAAGGCTACTTTTCCCTGCATTATAAAGTCCGAAAAACATGATTTGTGGCTTTGTATTTTCAATTTTCTCTTTATAAAGTTTTTCAATATCTGCCATCTTAGCAGCTACTATAGGCATCTTTTCCATATAGGGAGCAGTGTCTTCCTTAAGACGTGTCAAAATGTCATTCAACTGTTTTTTGAAATCAATTAATTTACTTTCCATTATAGTTTCTCCTTTCTAACTCATTTCAATACAAGGAAAACAATACCAAGTGATTCTTCTCCAACCGCTGTAGAGCCCTCACGACTTGTTCTGTTCCTTCTTCGATTTGCTCTGGTTCCTTAATGACCCGGTGTATGATTTCTCTGACAGACAACTTGCCTACAGAATAGAGCAATACCTGCTGTTCCAATTCTGACAAATGAAAATTCATCAAATCAAAATGATTATCATCAGAATAGCTAATATGATAATTCAAACTCAATACACGCATAGGATGGGCGTCATAAAGTGCTTCCTTTGATATATCTTTCGATTCGCATACTTCCCCTGTATGAAGCATTTCATAATACCCATACTCTGCTGGCATTTCTGATAAAAGAGCATACCAACTACTTACCACCTTGTAATGACCAGCTAAATCGAACCAGGATAAAATGCGTGAAGTAGGAATTTTTCTCCTTCGTATCATATCTTTCATATAGTCATTCAAATCAAGCCGAAGTTGCTGTATCAGTTGAGAAATTTGAACTCTGTTAAATACTCGAGTCCGAACCTGGGGAAAATCATCTGCAGCCTGTTCAAACCGTGCATCTTCAATTTGAATACCAAAGTCATTGGGATGAGTCGTCATCGGTGTTTCCGCCAAAGGCCAATAAGAAACCACACCAAACTCCATTTGCCCGGCACCTAACCGAATCAATTTTTCTGCAAAAGCCTTATCTTTTTCATAGGTTTCTTTTGTAGCAAATGCACTACCAAGAATGATATTACCAAAAATCTGCTCAATTCCTGCATCCAAGGCATGCTGCACCACGGCTTCGATTTCTTCCAGTGTACAACCCTTGTTATATGCATCCAGTACAAACTGATTGCCTGATTCTATGCCTAGCTGGATACGCAAGCATCCAGCCTCTGCCATATCATCAATCATTTGTGGATTTTTATACAACATATGTACATGACCTTCACAGTACCAGGTGAAATCATAAGTCTTTTTGAGTTCCTTTAATCCTTTGCAAATAGCATGTACACGCTTGGGGATCAACGTAAAGGTATCATCGGTAAACAGAATATACACATGGCGATGCTTTGCTTTGAGTTCCAAAAAATGTCGAATTTCATTCAAAACATTTTCTACTGACCGAAATCGCACTTTTCTAGAATGATGCCCCTCGTGACAGAAAGCACAATGAAACGGACAACCTCGACCAGTCATGAGATCCAATTCATCATGCCGTGCTTGCGGATAGATATAGCACAAATCATCCACTACAGGCAGTGCATCCAAATTTTCAATTACTGGACGTTCCGGATGAATATGGCAGGTCCCATTCTCATAGGTCATAATGCCAAGCATCGTATCCAAAGTGCCACTTCCATCAATGAAATATTGTGCTAGCTCCAGAGTTGTCATTTCCCCTTCGTAGCGAACCACCGCATCACATTGGGATTTCAACATGAACTCTTCTCGAAGGGACGTAGCTTGCGGCCCGCCTACAATGACAGGCACCCCATAGGTTTCCTTGATATAGCGGCTTAGGAAAATATTTTCCGTTACATTAGCATAGTCACAATAGAGTCCTACTAAAGAGACCATTCCCCCTTGGCAAACTTTATCCAGTATCCGTTTTCCTTCCATGAGCGAGCCAGAAAAGCCTTGTGCTTCATATCCGTTTTCTCGTAAAAAGGCAGCCAACTGATAAATACCAAGAAAGCCACCATAACTAGGTTGTACATTGGTATACCGCCTATGGAGATTCAGAAAGATCACTTCATCCATTTTCTAAATCCTTCAGCATCTTTTTTCTAGACTTGATAATCACTCGATACTTTTCTCGATTGGCAATCAGTCGCTTTTTCAAAAGCTCCAGGCCCTTGGTTTTCAAGTATTGAATCAACCTACGACGTCCCTCGCAATTGGGATAGCGTGCTTCCAATGTGCCAAAAGCATTGAGTGCTTCAAAAGAACATCCACCACGGCACAGATTCCATTCCGGGCATCGACCGCAACCATGCGCTTGTAAGAAATCCTGACGGCCTCTAATGATCTTAGCATGAGCAGATTCATACATTTCTTGCAATGAAACATTTTGAATATTGCCAAATCCGAGATTTTCTTTTTCCTGTTCTGCACGACCACAGAACCCCATTTCTCCATTAGCAAAGATACACAAAATATTTTTCCCGCAGCTGCCATTATAGGAGCATTCCCCCAAATGACTATCCGACAAAATCGCCCGCATCATTTCTTCCAAAGGTTCAATAGTTCCCTCAAAATCCAAGTCAGACATCGCTGTTTCATAGAGTCTTTCCATGATATCCACATACCGATCATAAATTTCTCTTGCATGTGGATGTCCAGCTGCCCGACCACAAGGAATAACCGGATGAATTTTCATATGCAAATCATGGTTTTTGATAAAAGTATACAGCTTATCTATGTCAATATCTTTTTCTGTATTCAGCACCATGAGTGTGCCAAAATGAATCCCTGCTTCCTGCAGCCTATCCATGTTCTTTGTAACGATAGCAAAGGTGGGATTTCCTTCTTTAGACAAACGATTGGCATCATGCAATTCCTGATAACCATCTATGGATACCCCCACACCAATTTGATAAGTTTTGATTAAGTCAATCCATGCTTTATCTAGCAAAGTCAAATTGGTTTGCATCTGAAAAGACAATTCATAGCCCTGCAGTTTTTCCTTCGCATAATCCATGACCTGTTGTAAGTAAGCCGTCCCTACCGTCATCGGCTCCCCGCCATGCCAGAGCAATGTGATTTTTTTATCATGATGAGCATCCAAAAAAGCCGGTAACTCATCAATCAACTTGTACAAATATTCCTTTTTCAACGTCATTAGGGGCTTATCCCCTTCGCTGCAGTACACGCAGCGAAGGTTACACCCCGTAGTCAGTTTGACAACGATTTCCAAAATAGCCCCTCTTAATTTTCTCTAAATTTGACATTCTCCAATCTTTTCTGCAGTTGATCTATAGCAGTTTCCATTTTATTAGCATACTGTTCCTGTGGTTCGAAATAGGCTTTTTCAATCTGTAATAATGCATCAGACACAAATTCAGTAACCGCTTTGGTCACCACTGGTTCCAGTCGTTCCATATAATCTTCCATATTGGTTCCCACATCGATATGAATTTGTTTCTTTACAGTTTCATAGGTCACCTCATAATATTTTTTACCAAACCAAGAACGGACAGTTTCCCAAACACCATCTGCATCTCTTTCTTTAACCACTTGTTTCTTATGCTCTTGTTCAAGAGTTTTCGTCTTTTTTTCAATACCACCTACATTAAGATTGGCTTGAAAATGTCCCAATTGCGTACCACTGAAATGGTCGATGATTTCTCCCACTTCTTGATTGATTCCCTCTGAAACATGTTTCTCAATAATGGAAGAAACGACACGTTCTGCTTCCTTTGCCCGGATGGCTTTTCCCTGGTTTGCTTCTGTATCCCATACTTCTGCCTGGGCCCGAATTTCATGCTTTATCTTAGATAAAATACGGGCACATACTCTCTGTTTTCGTGCTTCCAAGGTATGTACATAGGCATCGCGTTCTTTACGGATAGCATCTAAACTCATCTGCACTTGAGCCAAACCAGCATCCTTTTCTTCTCCAGAAAGCAATTGATCCACAAATACATTGACTGTTTTCTGTACCCGTTCCTGTTTTAGCTGCCCAGCCTGATTGGCAAAGGTATCTCCTAATCGATTCATCAAAAGGTCCAAATGGCTAGCCTTAAATTTTTCATCGTTGTCTTCCTTGACTGCTTCTTCTGCCAATGCCGTAGAAACGCTGAAAATATCATAAAAATGCTGATCTACATTCGGATAGGTTTCCTTGAATCGTTGTAGTACACTCGCTTCCTGCAACTTCCTTCTTTCTGGTGCTTTAGGAATCGTTGTTTGTACCAATTTACCATCTTCCGTCTCATCCCAATCCGTTTCATCTGATTTGGTAATAAGAATCAATGCTTCCTGACCTACACGAGTCAATTTTTGGATATACTTCATATCTGACTGTAACCCAGGTTCGGAAGAATTTTGCAAGAATAAGCAGAAATCCGTATAGGGAATATATTCCTCCACCAATTTTTCCATGTTCAACTGATCTCCTTCTTTGGAGATAGCTCCTGTTCCTGGTGAATCCATCCACCGAAGACCAGACACGGTAAAGTATTGGATAGCCCCTGTCGTATCAGTAAATCCTACTTTAAAAAACTGCCGTCCTTTTTCATCCTTTTCAATACCACCTTCTACTCGTCCCGATTCTTCACTTTCCATAGGCACAAATGGATGATGCTTAAACGCATTATCAAAAGGTGCTTCTAAGAAACTTTTCCCTGCCATAAAATTCCCTAAAGAACTTTTCCCTGCTTTGACAGCACCAAAAACCATGACCACTAGGTATTTCTGGTGTTTGCTCATAAACTCAGTACCCTTTGCATTCTGTAGCTTTTGCTGATTCCAAGCTTCGATTTCTTTATCAATCATTTGAATGGCCTGATTGGTTGCTTCTTCTACATGATTACACTGTTTACCTTTCACCAAGTACTGCCGCTTGAGAATTCCAGTTTCCTTTTTGAAATCATCCAATGCAGAAATAATCTGTGCCTGTTTTCCTTTCACATCATCGGAAAACTGATGTAACGTGTGCCCCATACCATCCAACTGTGTAAAGAAGTGATCTACCGTTTCTACCATATATTGATGTGCCATGTTTCTCCCTCACTTTAACTATCCAACCACTTGCTAAATCTCATCATTTCTTGAGCTGCATACTATTGATCTTCTGTATAGCAGCATTGATGTCATCTACTTTTTTCTGTGCTTCCCGTACTTCCTCTTCCATATGAAATTTCATATGTTGTAGAAGTTGATTTTTATCCCTTAAAAAATCTTGTGCATCAGGGGAACTGATGGAAATATTGCCATATTTTTCTCTTAACTGATTCAAACCGTTCTGATACTCTGCCCGTAAAGTTTCTTCAGCTTCATCCAGATTTCTTTTCGCCTGATTTCTTTTTGCTTTGGCTGCTTCCACCTGCTGAACCAAGTAGGAATCCCCATATTCTGAATAATCGCTATGATCAGAATATGGCGAATGTTTATCATGCCCAAGAACAAGTACCCCACCTACAACTGCACCAGCTACTATAAACATATGTATTCTCCTTCCAATGCCCCATTAATATGTAATCACATCTAACACTTTCCTATTTAGAAAAAATTTACCATCTTTCTGCTTGATGTTTCCTTTCTAAGGCATCAGCAGTATTTTGGGCATTTTTATAAAATGTATTTTTCCTATCATAATCCGCAGTTGCCGCATTTATCTCATCGGCTAATTTTTCTACATCTGCTTTAAACTCCGCATACCGTTTATCTACTAGTAGATTACAATGTGCTCTCTTTTCCATTGCAACGTTTCTCTCTTTTTGTAATTCCTTCAGTGCTTCTTTTTTCGCCTGCTCAACCATTATATGAATACGTAATCTTTGCTCAGTCCGATAAGCAGGTAACTTCTCATCAATAAATGCTTTAAGCTCAGCTACCTGGCTTGCTTTTTTCAATACTTCTTTTTTATCTTTTATTCCTTTTTCAAACAAAGAATTTGAAATACAGAACATAGGGATTGTAGTCAACTGGCAATAACCTTTAAGTTGTTTAGTAATGGTCTCCTGGATACTGCTCAATTCCTTCTTTTCATCATTTAAATCATCTTCTCGATGCGTCAATACCAGGCAGAAATGTTTTGAAAAATAGGAAGGTGTTAATAAAGATTCTATCTTTTGAATCCATTTCAATTCATTCTCATGCAATTCGCCTTTTTTCATTGCATGTACAAAAACAATCAAAGAAGCATTTTGATAAGCCTTTGGGGCAATTTCTTCATCAGATTCTGCTGCTTCTAATCCAGGCGTATCCATCAAATACACTCCATTATGATATTCTGCCTCCTGGTTTTCTACAGTAGTACGAACATCCTGCACCTTGAATGCATTTTGACCTGGCACGCACTTTCCTTCTAACATCAACAATGAATTAAAAGTACTACTCTTACCATTATTGGTAGTTCCTGCATTGACAATGTACACCTTATCTTTCATCAGGTCTATTTCATCAATCCGTTTCTGCGTACGATCCAGAATTTCTTGAATACTACTCATACTAAACACACCTTTCCTAGAAACATATAAATTCACTAGAATTTTATAGCAATCAGTAATTACATCCTGTATTTCCAAACAACCAGCAGCAAGTATCGCAATAAACACCCGTTGGCTTTACCATTCATTGGGATGCACGGCCAACTGGCTACTAACTGCCTACTAGAATCTATATCTTGAGTTTGAATTGTTCCTAAATTACCATTTCAACGAAAGAGCGACTGCCTATCTCTAATGTTCTATGTCATTTTGTATTCCTGCCTATAAAAACAATCAACGTTCCATAACTGCAATGATTCTAATTTTATGGAACGAATGACGACTTAACACTTTGGCTCTAGCATCCATACGATTAGCTGCTTGTACCGTAGTCCGCTGTTTAGTAGAACCCTGCTTCTCCACCTGAAATTCCACAATATACGATTTCATTGTAATGACTCCTCTCTTTCAATAATTTGCAATCACAGTGGCTCAAAAATTCACGGCCATATGGCTCATATTTTCATTACCATTCACAAAATCAGAACCTCAACATTAGTAAGTATCTCTATATCTTCAGTTCAAACTTATTACAAGTATGACGCCCCTTGGTCTTCAACCCCACAGACTTCATACAGCGAGCCTCTTTTTCTCTATCGAACTCCCACCAATTTCCGGGCAGTGGCTTGATGGCCGAATTGGTCGGATCATACCAATGTTTACAAAAAGCACAATATCCCAGACGAAAATCGCCGGCATAAAATTTTCCTTTGCTCATTTTAAGCACTCTCCTTTGATTTGGTTAACCGTTAGCAGTTAGCAGTAGGCAGCCCAGTAATCGTAATGACATGCGTCACTTCGCCCTTATCACTTGTCGAAGTATCGCATTTCATACCTTCTTCATCACTATGCACAAATACCACCGGCCCCCATGATGCTAGACATGAACCCAAATTAATGAGCATCTATACTAATTCGACAACACTTTTCCGTTTTACCTCCACCTTTCCTGCATGTATCAAATCAATACCAGGCAGGATCACTTCTTTTATAGTTCCACTATATGGACAACTTTCGTACCTATACCTAATATGAAAATGCTCATCAAATTGCATCCCTACCTGCTCTTGTCGCAAGACATAACGAAGCCTACCATAAGAGCCATTAACTTTTTTTACGCTATAAGATAGTAACTTCAATAAAATAGACCTATCGTCCTCCCAGAAATCCGTATTTAATTCTTTAACCAGATCCCACAACTGAAGTAAGTTTTTCTCTTGTCCCACACAAATCAAAAAAGATTCTGGTGTCTGCCATCTGAAATGATCCTGAACTTGACTCTTTATAACAGGTGACAAATCTGATAGCAGTTGATACATATGGAGTACCTCCACAAAAGGAGTGGCTATGGTTTTCCATTCATTTAAATCTTCTTGCTTCTTCTCCAATTCTTGCCTCAACCGTTGGAGCTGCTGTTCATAAGCCCCCTTAATATTAGCCAGTTCGCTTTGCCATACCCAATAGTGTTTCTGATATATATCCCGCTCTCTTTGCCATTCTGTACGGGATTGTGCCAATTCTTTTTCCAGTTCCTTACATTTGGCAAACGCTTTATTTCTATCAAGAGTGTGCTGTTCCTTTTTATCTTCCTTCAAGCACATGACTTCTTTCTCCATTTTTACAGCCAACATCTGCTTCAGCTTTTCCTGTACTTTCTCATCATCCCAAACAGATAACAGCTGTTCTTTGAAAGCCTTCATTTTATCTTCTTCAGAACTCACAATGCATTCTCCTTCTTATCAATTACCAGTAAGTGGTAAACTGCTCAACTGCCTTTCGTTAACTACTTAAAATGGCACGCCAAACCGCATTTACTTGTTTAGATGTTTTTACGCCCGTTTTACACCAAAGAGCGAAATGCTCGCAGTTATTTCCGAAAAGGTCATACCCTGCCTTTCCTAAGCAGGATTTGGCCCGTGCAACAGTTTCTTTAGCACTATACAAATGATAGCCTTTCAAATTGCTTGTCTTAGGAAAGGCCACAATCCGGTAATCGTTATCTTTTTCAAATGTAGCAAGAGTTACTTGGCGAATTTTCGCATTCTCCCCGAAATCCCCCTCATTGGCGGCGAAGTGAATCACATTCCCATGTCCTATATATACACCATAGTGTTCATACAGATTGCCCCACCGAGATACGGCCAGTATGTCTCCAGGATAAATCCGTTTATGCAGCGTCCCACCTTCATGATGATTCAGTAATACCCGCTTCACCGCGAGAAGTAACAAATCTTCCACAAAATCGGATGACAAAGCTCTCTCCCCCTTATCTTATATGACAGTTAACGACCTACCCCTAACGACCTACTGAATGACCTTCACCTTATTTCCCTGGCTTCCCAGCCACATATCGATGCCAATCCCATAGGCTTCGGCGGTGATGGTGTAAACGCCCTCTTTTTCTTCCAGAATTTGTGCTGTAGGAAGTCTATCCAGCACAGCTTCTACGGAAGGGCCGCTGTAGGTGAATTTCACGCGGCGCAGAGGCCCTGGGTACATGAATTGCACCCGTTTCCGGAATTCACCATCTTTGAAGCGGTCGGCATAGGGGATCTGGAAGGTCTTTCCGGTCTTCTCCATCTCTTCGATGCGGTCGACACGGAAGATGGTGGGGTATTCGCTTTCTTCTTCTTTGAATGAAACGAGGTAAAAGTAGTACTCGGAGAAGAGGATGGCGACAGGCTTCACGAGGTGTTCCCGATGGATGCCGTCCATGCGGGTGTAGCGGATGTGAAGGATCTCCTGGCCGCGAATGGCCAGCGAGAGATCCCAGAGTCGATTCAAGAGTTTCTTTCCGTGTTTCAGTGGGACGTAGTAGAAAGTCTCGCTTTTGATGATGCCTTCGATGATGCTCCGCTCTTCGGGCGGACACTCGGCGATGAGTTTGTCTAAGATGCCGTGAAGTTCAACTGGCTCTAGGGCGCGGCTTTCGAGGAGAATCTTCGCCAATGCCAGGATTTCCTTGTGATTCAGGTGCTCATAGGAAGAATGTACCAGTCGATATCCCCGCGCTCCCATGTCGTACTGGATCTCCCCGCGTCCGCCACGAAGGGCGGTCTCGGACAGATGCGCGCGGAGCTCATCGATGTCACGCTGGATCGTTTTCGTCGTGACTCCGTAAGCATCAGCAAGCGCTTTCTTCGAGAGGATCTCTCCATGGCCCAGCCTATCGTACATATCGAGCAGGCGCGCGCCTTTGTTTTCGTTTTCGTTCATGTATCTCTCCTTTGTCTGGAATTTGAGAGTGGCCAGGGAAACACTGATTCAATCGTTGTCTGATTTCATTCTTGGATTTTTATACAGAGCAAGGAATCATCTGACGCGAATAGCGAGCTATTTAAGGAGGATGATGACGAAGCTATGTATAAAAATCCATATGAAATCCGACTCTGCGATTTAATCAGCTTTTCCCTAGAGGTTAGGTTCAGGCGGGTTCAGATCACCGCCTACTCTTACTATACTCAGGGCCTTGGACATTCTTTGGGATAGGGAAGTGAATTTTCCATTTCTTCCAAATGCAAAAAGACCGCATGACAGAAAGGTAGACTTTCTATCATGCGGTCTCGAAAAGCAGGGGACGGAACGCTTGTTTACCCCCCCCGATTTTTCTCTTGTTTCATCATTGCAACGTGGCAGCACAGCTTCATTTTTTCTTTCATATCCATGCTCCTCCGTTTCATACCAACGATTTTTGAATGGTTCTTGTGTTAAGGACACACTGATTGAATCGCACAGTTCGATTTAATCAGCGTTTCCCTCATTATATCATGAATTCCATTTTTGGAAATACCCTTTTCCTCATTTTTCGTCCTGCTAAGAGATAAAAGATGTCTCTCTATATAGCTGCTCAACTGCCCCCCCAAAAAACATTTCCTGCTGTTCGGCAGTGGTTATTCACCATCCTGTGCAAAGTCCTTGCAGTAAAAAAAGGCGATGTGAAATAACGATCATCTCATTTTCGCG
>UMHE01079760.1_pt1 | contig 17957 bp, 17 predicted proteins | sample 1965451 | NCBI WGS metagenome assembly UMHE01 (sample SAMEA4836090, study PRJEB28245) | human gut metagenome | biome: gut microbiome; material: fecal sample | place: Denmark | collected 2008 | reverse complement strand
TCTTGGAGAAGCGCCAGGGCTTGAAGGTAGCTTGCTTGGAAGGCATCGCATATCGTCAAGGTTGGATTACCGCAGAAAAATTGAGAGAGAATGCCCTGCCAATGTTGAAGAATGACTACGGCAAGTATCTCCTTTCAATACTTGAAGAGAAAAATCAAACATTAAAAAAGAATTTAGAATATTAAGCCGTTAATAATTATGGCAGGTGAAATGCTTGGAGTATATTTTATTAAGCTATTTTTCGGCTCTTTATATGGAGCCTGCTTTTCTTAAAATAAGAAACGGTTAATATAATTGAAAACAGATATTGATAGAGTTCTTTCACTTACCTGAGGTAGAGGATGATACAATTTGGGAGAATGATAGAAATGAGTTTTTTAAATCAATAGAAAAGAAAAAGTAAATGTCAAATCAAACATCAGATAATAATAAACGAATAGCGAAGAATACATTGCTATTGTATGTGCGAATGCTCTTTACAATGACTGTAAGTCTTTTTACATCACGAGTGATATTGAACACCCTTGGAGTGGAAGACTATGGTATTAATAATGTGGTAGGTGGAATTGTTACCATGTTTTCTGTACTCAGTGGTTCGTTGTCATCTTCCATTAGTAGATTTATTACTTTTGAATTAGGAAAAGGTAACTTGCAACGTCTCAAAACTGTGTTCTCCACAGGTGTAAATATCCAGTTGGGAATGTCAATATTGGTGGTAATCGTAGCAGAGGCTGTAGGAATTTGGTTTTTGAATACTAAGATGAATATCCCTGTAGAACGAATGAATGCAGCAAATTGGGTATTTCAATGCGCCATTCTCACTTTCGTATTAAATCTTTTAAGTGTTCCATATAATGCTGCGATAATTGCTCATGAAAAGATGTCGGCATTTGCTTATATCAGCGTAGTGGAGGTAACATTAAAACTGATAATAGTCTATATGTTGACTATTTCACCATTTGATAGATTAAAAACGTATGCAGTACTTCTCCTTTGCGTTGGAACAATCATACGATTCATATATGGTTACTATTGTAAACGCCATTTTGAGGAATGTACCTATCATTTAGTTTTAGATAAGCCTGTTATAAAAGAAATGACAAGTTTTGCTGGTTGGAATTTTCTGGGAACAGGTGCTTATATGCTGAATACGCAAGGAGTTAACATCTTGATGAATCTATATTTTGGTGTAGCAGTTAATGCAGCAAGAGGTATAGCAACTCAGGTTGATGCAGCGTTAAAACAGTTCGTTAATAATTTTACAACAGCAGTTAATCCACAAATAACAAAATCTTATGCCCAAGGAGATTTAGACTATATGCATAAATTAATATGTAGAAGTGCTAAGTTCTCTGCTTTCTTAATGTTGTTTTTTGCAGTTCCAATTATTTTGGAAACTCAAACCATATTAACTATATGGTTAAAGACTGTGCCCGATTATGCTGTTGTATTTCTTCAATGGATAACCATTTCATCCTTTGTAGAACCTGTATTATCGAATGCTTTGGTAACATCAATGTTGGCAACTGGTAATATTAAACGTTATCAAATTGTGGTTACAATCGTTGGATGTTTAGTATTTCCTATATCATGGATTGCTTTTGCGATGGGCATGGAGCCGCAGGTTGGATATTTCATTTATTTTGTTGTGTATAGTGTTCTTCTTTTTGTGAGATTATACTTATTACGTGATATGGTAAAATTACCAATTATGTTATATATTCGTGAGGTATTGTTTAAATTGTTGCCTGTAGCTATTATAAGTTTTGCTATACCGGGTCTTTTCCTTTTGGTCATGGAATCTGGATGGATAAGATTAATCATGATTTGTATAGTTAGTCTGCTGGTTACATCTTCTACAGAATATTTTGTAGGTTTTTCTAATAATGAGCAAAAATTCATAAAAGACAAAATTAGTGTGGTGTTAAGAAAAATTTATCATTAATAATTATGAGTATAAAGAAAAAAATAAAACATGCAATATCATTTTTATTGCATGGCGAGCAGAGACCTATTTATGCCCAAATTTCTTATCTTACTCCAAATAATCGTTTGTTTGGTAAAAAGATTATTGTTACAGGTGGTAGTCGTGGTCTTGGATTTTCTATGGCGCAAAAGTTTGTTTCAGAAGGTGCTGATGTTTTGATTACTGGTAGGGATGAAATGAGTTTGAAACGGAGTGCACAGCAATTACATTGCAAATATCTTGTTCTTGATGCCCAAGATTTAGATTCTTTTAAATCGTTTTATACAACTGCAGAACAATTGCTTGGTGGTTTTAATTGCTTGGTTAATAATGCAGGTGTGTCACTGCATGAACAGGATTTTTTTCATGTGACCAAAGAAAGTTTCGACAAGCAGATTAATACAAATCTTCGAAGTTCTGTTTTTATGGCGCAAGGATTTATTCAAGAACTACTCGAAACAAAACAGAAGGGAAATTTGTTGTTTATTTCTTCTGAGGTCGGTGATCTAGCAGACAATCGTCCTTATGGTTGGACCAAAGCGTCTATAAATAGTTTGGTACGAGGGCTTGCTTCAAATTTTGCAAAGAATGATATAAGAATAAATGCTATAGCTCCAGGTGTTACTTGTTCTAGTATGACAGGATTTGATTCGCATGGAAATTTGCACATACCAACAAATGCAACAAAACGGGCTTATTTACCTGAAGAGATTGCTGAAGTTGCAACTTTTTTGCTTTCAGATTGTTCGGAATGTTTGTCTGGTCAAATTTTAGTTTGCAATAATGGGAAAACAATTTATTCGAGAGAAAAAATAGAAAAATATGGTTAAATCAAATAATCAAAAAATGGAAATACATTATACAGTTAATAAAAATGCGCTCGTATTGATTTCTTTATTGAAACAATACGGCATAAAAAAAGTGATTGCCTCACCAGGAACCGTAAATGTTCCTTTTGTGGCTAGTATTCAGCAAGATGATTTCTTTGAGGTCTATTCTTGTGTGGATGAACGCTCTGCTGCATATATGGCTTGTGGTTTGGCTAGTGAGAGTGGTGAGCCAGTAGTGATAACTTGTACTGGAGCAACTGCATCTCGAAACTATCTGCCTGCGTTAACAGAGGCTTATTATCGAAAGCTTCCTGTTATCGCTGTAACAGGTACGGATAGAATAGAGAATGTAGGTCATCTTATGCCACAGTCAATAGACAGAAGTCAAATTCAGAAGGATGTAGCAGTATGTAGCGTTTTCTTGAATCAGATAAGAACTGATGAGCAGATGTGGAAGTGTGTTGTTGATGCTAATAAGGCTTTGATAAATGCTACTAGAAGAGGAGGTGCTCCTGTACATATCAACCTGGAGATCAACAATGGCTATTTTTAAAAAAAAAACATGTTCCCTGTAGAGGAACTTCCTAAGGCAAAGAAGATTAGCTATTATGATAGCTTAGATGATAGCCCTGTTATTCCAAATGGTAAGGTGGCAATCTTTGTTGGTTCTCATATGCCATTTACAGAAGCAGAAACAAATACCATTGACTATTTTTGTGCTAAATATGACAGCGTGGTTTTCTGTGACCATACTAGTAATTATCATGGAAAATACCGTGTACTTACAGGTCTGATCGGTCAACAAGAAAATGCGTTGTCTAAAGTTGTCCCTGATATGCTTATTCATATAGGCCAAATTTCAGGTGACTATGCATCTATGGGATTGGCTGGATGTGCAAAGTCTGTGTGGCGAGTTGCTCCTGATGGAGAACTTCATGATACATTCAAAAAATTAGATTGTCTTTTTTCAGTAGAAGAGCAAAAGTTCTTTGAATATTATTCTGCCCAGAAACAAAACGGAGAGAATAATAGCTATCTTGCAATGTGTCAGGAAGTGTATAAAAAACTATATGATAAGATTCCGCAAGAATTGCCATTCTCTAATATTTGGGTAGCAAAGCGTTTGTATCAAGAGCTTCCTCAGAATTCATTTATTCAGCTAGGTATATTGAACTCGCTTAGAAGTTGGAACTTATTCGATTCTAAGAGTATTGTTAGTGAGTCTTGTAATACGGGTGGTTTCGGTATTGATGGAGGCGTTTCTTCTTTTATAGGCGCTTCTTTAGCAAAGAAAGCTGATTATTATTATTGTGTGACAGGTGATTTGGCATTCTTTTATGACATGAATGTTTTAGGAAACCGCCATATTGATAATAATGTAAGATTGATGGTTGTAAACAATGGTGTAGGGGTTGAATTTAAGTTCTATCACCATCAGAGTGATTTCTTGGATGTGGACAAATATATCGGTGCTGCTGGTCATTTTGGTAACAAATCGCATGAGCTTCTGAAACATTATAGTGAAGATTTGGGATTTGAGTATTTGTCTGCCTCAAATAAAGAAGAATTTGAAAAAGTCTATAGTAGATTTGTTTCAGAGAAGAAAGACAAACCTATTTTGTTTGAGGTATTCACTAATGCTTCCGATGATGATAAGGCTTTGTATATGATAAACCATTTGCAAGGTGCAACTTTAAAGCAGGCGGTTAAGCAGGAAATAAAAAATATTGTTGGGCCTTCTACCGTTAAGGCTATAAAATCAATAGTAAAGAGATAGAATGAAAAGAAAAATAGGAATATTAACAACATATTTTGCTTCTAACTATGGAGCGGCCTTGCAGCCATTTGCTCTAAAAAGAACTTTAGAAAATTTGGGTTATGATGTAGAAATGATACCTTATAAGCAGGAGGATATCTACAATCATTACAATCCGCTTTATGTTAGAAGATTTATTCGCAAAAATCTGATAAAGGCTATTCAGTATTGCTTTACATTGAAATACCTTTTGCCACGCGATCGAAAATTCAAGTCTTTTGTTGCTACATATATAACTAATGGTGTAAAAAAACTATCTGGGCAAGTTCCACCGGACAAAGATTTTTACTTCATTGGTAGTGATCAGCTTTGGCGAACTTTTGGAAAGGATGAACATTTTGATGATGTTTATTGTGGCTTTTTTAAGTCTAAAAAAGGAGCTAAGAAAATTGCATATGCAGTAAGTGGTGAGCATTTGGATTTGAATGAGACGAATAAGAAATACTTAATGTCAGCTTTTGATAATTTTGATGTTATTTCTGTTCGAGAGAAAAAACGTGCAAACGATTTTTCTGCGTTTTATTGTAAAAAGGAAATAGAAGTCATTCCAGATCCTACTATTTTAGTTGAGCCAAAGATTTTTAATGAGATTACATCTATAAATCCTTTGCCAAATACTGATTATGTTCTTTTTTACTGTATAAGGGATAAGGCGATTAATTTTATTGATAAGATTAAAGAATATGCCCAAAAAGCAAATTGTAAATTACTTGTTTTGAGTGAAGGATATTTACCTCAGTTACAGTCTTTATCTAAGAAAGATACGGATATTTTGTATTTACCGACGGCTGGTGAAGAGGAATTTCTTGGGGCGATGAAAAATGCAAAGGCTGTGTTCACCCCTTCATTTCATGGCAATGTATTTAGTATTCTTAATCATCAGAATTTATTTAGTTTAGTATTGGAAGACGGACATGATACTAGAGCTAACGAACTGTTAACTCAGATCGGCATGGGTGATAGACTCTTTAAAATTACTGATCAATTTATTGATACACCTGTTGATTACGATGCTGTTGATGCAGAAATTCAAAAATTAAGAACCAAGGCATTGGATTTCGTAAAACATTCATTAAGTTAAATCATATGAAATACGATTATTTAATTGTTGGCTCAGGCCTTTATGGAGCCACATTTGCTTATCTTGCCAAAAAACAAGGTAAAAAGTGTTTAGTGATAGATAAACGCCACCATTTAGGTGGCAATATCTATTGTGAGAAAATTGAAGGTATAAACGTACACAAGTATGGTGCGCATATTTTCCATACCTCCAACAAGAAGATTTGGGACTTTGTAAATTCCATAGTTGAGTTTAACCGCTATACAAATTCTCCTGTGGCTAACTATAAAGGAGAATTGTATAACTTGCCTTTTAATATGAATACATTCTTTCAGATGTGGGGGGTCAAAACCCCTATAGAAGCACAGGCTAAGATTGATGAACAAAAGGCTGAGGCTGTATCTGCTCTTCATGGTAGAGAACCACAAAACCTAGAAGAGCAAGCTTTAACATTAGTCGGAAAAGATATTTTTGAAAAACTAATCAAAGACTATACAGAAAAACAATGGGGGCGAAAATGTTCAGAACTTCCTGCATTCATTATCAAACGTCTGCCAGTTCGACTTGTTTTTGATAATAATTATTTCAATGATAAGTATCAAGGTATTCCTGTTGGTGGATATAATAAGTTGATTGAAGGCTTGTTAGAAGGAATAGATTATAAGACTGGAGTTGACTTTCTAGAGTCTGAATATAAGGATAATTGGAGAAATATTGCTAATAAGCTAGTGTATACCGGCGCTATAGATGAATATTTTGGTTATAAGCTAGGTAAATTAGACTGGCGAACTGTTTCTTTTAAAACAAGAATAGAACGTACCCCAAATTATCAGGGAAATGCTGTAGTCAATTATACTTCTCACGATGTCCCTTTTACTCGTGTTATTGAGCATAAACATTTTGAGATGTTTGGACAGGAAGTATATGCTTGTGCGAACACAGTAATCAGCGAAGAGTATTCTACTGAGTATAAAGATGGTATGGAACCATATTATCCAGTAAACGATGCTCGCAACAATACTCTTGCAGATGAGTATCGTAAATTGGCAGATGAAGAAGACCATGTAATATTTGGTGGACGTTTAGGGCAATATCGGTATTTTGATATGGCTCCTATTATAGAGCAAGTATTGAGTATAGAGAACTTCTAATGGCTTTTGTGGATGTTATTGAACTTATTATTGATTATACTTATATGTAATTTAATTATAACATATAAGAAACTACAAAGCCTTATAGCCCCTGCGATTCTATTTGTAGGAGGTTTTACAGTTGCTGTGTTTGTGGCAATATTATATGAGAAAGAATGGGGAATGTATAAAGTTCATACAGAAACATTCTGGTGCATATTGATTGGTACTACTCTTTTTAGTTTTATAAATATATTGTTTAATAAAGGAGATGTTAAGTCTAGTCATCGAGATTTATCAAATATAACATTTGAACAATTATTTAAAACGAAGAATTTAACAAGGTTGCTGATAGCTTCATTGTTTTTGCAATTGTATGTGTTCTATACAAAACTCACAACATTTATAAACTATTATGGAACAAGCGATATTGCAACATTGCTGTTTTCGATAAGAATGGATGGAAGAAGTGATGATAAAGTAATACTGTTTTCGTCATTATTTTCTAATATGAATTACGTCTGTTCGTGTCTATATTTCTTTTGGTGCACTATTATGGCAATGTATATTATAGGGAAGGGAAGAAATAAAACAATTTTTTTTCTTCTTCTCCTAAATATTTTTATGCAATTTATAAAGGAAATGTTAGGTGGAGATAGAGGTACTTCCATTAACTCTATGTTCTGTTTTGGTGTGATATTCTTATGTAAATATGCAAGCATAAAAAAACAACTTAAAATTCCAAAGAAGTATTTAGCTTATATAGCTGTTGTAGCCATTCTTATAGCGTCATCTTTAAAAGCAAGTGCATTGCTCATGGGAAGAGAGCAAGTCGAAGAGAGTACAGCAGCTTATCAGTTTGCTGTTTATTGTGGTGCAGAAATTAAAAATCTGGATATTTGGTTTGGGCATCCAACGCATTCTGATTGGTTTGGGCAGTCTACATTGTCAGTTCTGGTGGATGAATTGAATGCAAAATTTGATGTAGGAATTTTAGAAACCAAGTATTCTACAATTGACATGTTTAATACATTCGGAATTTTCGACTTAGGAAATGTGCTGACTACATTTTATAACTTTTTTCAAGATGGTGGATATTTGGGCGTTTGTATGTTTACGCTATTAATGGCATTGGTTGCGAGTCTTGTTTATTCTAATGTAAAGAAAGTGAAAAATCCAATCCATACTAACGTTATAGATGTATTATATGCTAAAATTGCATTTTCTTTGTTGATGTGTTTTTTTGCAAATCGTTTCTATAATGAAATTATAAGTATCATGTTCCTAAGATATTTGTTGTATTGTTGGATATTAGGATTCTTCTTTAAAAAATTTATTTATAAAATTAAATTATAAATCATGAATGTTAAAATACTTGTTTGCTGTCATAAAAAAGATATTATGGCAACAAAGGCTCCTTATTTTCCTATTCATGTAGGAAAAGAGTTACATAAGAATATATCTCTTGGGATAACCGAGGATAATACGGGTGATAATATTAGCATTAAAAATGCTTCGTATTGTGAACTTACAGGTCTTTATTGGGCATGGAAAAACTTGAAAGGGGTTGATGTTATAGGCTTGTGTCATTATCGTAGATATTTTGATTTTCACCACCAGTGTAGATTTTTAATGCCATATACACAATATAAAACTGATCAGTTTGATAATATAGATTTAAATATTCCAAAAGATATTTTAGAAAAAGTTTTAGAAGGTAAAATTATAGTTCCTAGATTTAAAAGTTATAGGGTTCCTTTGTATGCAGATTATTGTATCAATCACATCTCGGATGATTTCTTTAAATTAAAGGATGTCTTTAATGATGAACCTCAGAAATATAAAGATGCTTTTACTAAAATAATGTACAATAGTAATAAACTTATGCACTACAATATGTTCATAATGAAATGGGATGAATTTGATAGGTATTGTACTTGGATGTTTGGAATTTTGGCTAAGGTTGAAGCTAAGGTGGATATTACATATTATACACCATTGCAGCAAAGAATTTTTGGTTATATTTCAGAACGTTTATTTAATATTTATATAGAAGCAAATAAATTATCTGTTTTGCATAAACCAATTATATGGTTCAATGACAATCCTGATGTGTTTAAAGATATGTCTATGTGTAAATATATAGTTAGAAATATCTTTGATTCAATGGCTATGCAGTTTACCAAGTATCACTCAAGTCGTTTTTAGTTATTTACTAATATGCAAGTCTCTATTATTATTGTTAATTACAATACGAAGAATCTCACAGTAGATTGTGTTGATAGTATTATTAATAAAACTATTGGTATTGACTATGAAATAATTCTTGTAGATAATGCCTCTTCTGATGGAAGTCAAGAGTTCTTTGCTAATGATGCAAGAATTAAGTTTATTGAAGCTGGCAGAAACCTCGGCTTTGGCAAAGCAAATAACCTTGGTGTACAACATGCCAAAGGTGATTATATATTCTTCTTAAACTCAGATACGTTGCTATTGAATAATGCTATATATGAAATGTGGCACTATTGTGAGGAACATAAAGAAGATAATATTGGAGGATTGGGGTGCATTTTGTGTGATGGAAACAATCAACGATGTCATTCTTATGCCAAGTTGAATACCTGGAAGGATATCGTGAAATCCTATTTCATTGCACCTTTCTGTAAAAGCAAGGCAAAGGAAATAATGGCCATTGATTCTGAGGATGAAAGTAAAGAAGCTTTTGATGTGGGATATGTAACAGGTGCAGACTTGTTAGTACCTCGAAAAGTCTTAGAAGAATGCGGGTGCTTTGATCCAGATTTTTTTATGTATTCTGAGGAATCGGAAATGCAATGGAGATTTAGAAAGCATGGTTATCATAATATGATAATTAAGTCTCCTAAGATAATGCATCTTGAAGGAATGAGTCAAACTAAAAGAAAATCACCAACGATGAGAAAGATTATGATGACTCAATCAAGTTTGTATTTATATGTGAAGAAAACATCTAGCAAATTTGAGTATTTGTTATTTCAATTACTGTTTCCTATAACAAGGTTACCTTTCTTGTTATTGTCAAAAAAATCTATAAGAGATAAATTAATGTATATAAAAATGTTTTTTGTAAGATGAAGATAGTTGTTGATTGTCGCGTTTTTACGAAAAGAGCTACAGGTGTGGCCACGTATGCGATAGATGCCATTCGAGCTATATGTCAATATATACCAGATTGGCATTTGACGTTAGTAAGTCCTGTGCCGTTTCATAAATCTATTGTTGGCTTGCCTTTGGACAAGGTGGATGTAATTATCAAACCGATGCCTTTTGGACTAAAACTACCCAAAATATTGTGGTTTCATTTCTGTTTTTCCAAAGTGGTCAAAGACCTAAAGGCTGATATAGTTTGGTCTCCTATACCAGAAACCCCATTGCTATCTGTGGGAAATGCTAAAAGGATGATAACTGTCCATGATGTAGTAAATAAAGAATATCGTGAAACAATGTTGTGGAAAGATAAATTAGCATCATTTTTTTTAGCTGATTATGCTATTCGAAAATCTGATTTAATTTGGTGTAATTCATATTATACAAGAGATAAAGTAAATCAGTATTATATAAATAGGAAGCAGATAAACATGGTGATAGGTGATTCTTGTAGTACCATATTTAGAAAGGTTAATATAGATGAAGCTACAAAAAATGAAATATTACATGAGTATGGTTTAGAAGATAGATTTCTTTTGTTTGTAGGAACTTTGGAACCTAGGAAAAATTTGTCTTTTTTGCTAAAAATAATGCCGGAAATTTACAAAAAAACTGGTTGTAAATTGCTAGTTGTTGGGGCTAGTGGTTGGAAAAATTCCGATATAGCTCATATTATAAATGCTTCCGATTATCCTCCAAAAATTGTGATATTTGCGAATTATATAGACATTGAGAAGTTAGTATGTTTATATAATCTTGCGACGCTTTATGTTTCTACTGCTCTGAATGAAGGATTTGGTATGCCGCAATTAGAAGCTATGGCATGTGGATGCCCTGTAGTAAGTCCTCATAATTCTGCGATGATAGAGGTTGTAGAAGGTAGAGGTGTAACGATTAAAGGGAAAGATGAAAAAGTATGGATAAATACGATAGCAAATCTTTTACAGGATTCGTGTAAATTGAATCAAATGAAAAATCCTGACTTGTCTGACTTTGATTGGAAGAGAATAATATTAAATGTAAAGCAATATGTTATAAATAATATGTAAATAGTATGTTAGTTGTTAATGCCCGTTTTTTAACCCAGAAGGTTACAGGTGTCCAGCGATTTGCCATGGAAATTTGTCTTCAATTAAAGACGATGTTAAAAGAGGTAGTGTTTGTAACACCTGGTGATGTGATTCAAAAAGAAGCTTATCAGGAATTAAATGCAAAGATTATTGGTAGTCATCATGGTCATCTATGGGAGCAGTTGGATTTGCCTAAATATTTAAAGTCTAAGGGGAAGCCTTTGTTGGTAAATCTTGCTAATTCTGGCCCTTTGTTTTATAAAAACAAGATAGTTACTATTCATGATGTTGCATATAAAGTATTTCCACAGACTTATCCGAAATCATTTTTGCTATATTATAACTTGATGATACCTCGGTTACTCAATGGTTCAAGACATGTTGTTACGGTAAGCCAGTATTCCAAAGAAGAGATATGCAAGTTTTATCATGTCGGTAAGGATAAGGTTTCTGTAGTTTATAATGCTGTCTCTGATAGTTTTAAACCGTTACGTCAGACTATTGATGCAGCCTATTTCCTTGCCGTTTCGTCTATGAACTACAGGAAGAACTTTATTTATATATTAGATGCTTTCTGCAAGTATCAAGAGCAGAGTGGTAAGGAATTCCTTTATATCATAGGAGATTTGAAGAATGCAAGTTTTAAGGAAATAGACTTATCTAAATACACATGCAATCCCAAAATAAAATTTTTAGGGCGTGTTTCTGATGAAGATTTAATCAAGTATTACAGCAATGCTGTAGCTTTTGTTTATCCTTCCTTTTATGAAGGATTTGGAATTCCACCTTTAGAAGCACAAACTTGCGGTTGTCCTGCAATATGCGCAGAAGCAAGTTGCCTCCCTGAGGTTTTTGGTGATAGCGTCTTGTATTGTGATCCTTATGATTGTGACAGTTTGGTAAGCTCATTCAAGAAAGTAACATCTGAAAAGGCTTTGAGAAATTCATTGATAGAAAAAGGTTATATAAATACAGGTAAATATTCATGGGAAAAAAGTGCAAAACAACTTAGAGATATTATAGAAAGTTTAGTTTGATTTCTGTGCTTTTGATATAGAATTCTTTAATTTTTTTTATATGATTATACGTAGTAAAGCTCCCCTCCGCCTTGGTTTGGCAGGAGGTGGTTCCGATGTGTCGCCATATAGCGATATATACGGAGGTTTGATATTAAATGCAACAATCAATTTGTATGCATATTGTACAATCGAAGAAACTGATGACAATCAGATAACTATCAATGCGTTTGATGCGCATTGTAACAAGAGTTATCCTATGGCCGAAAGTTTGGAGATTGATGGTGAGGCAAGTCTCATCAAGGGTGTGTATAATCGAGTGGTAAAGGATTTTGGCGTAGGTGCTAAATCTTTTAAGATAACTACATACAATGACGCTCCTGCAGGTTCTGGCTTGGGTACATCATCTACTATGGTAGTTTGTATCTTGAAGGCATTTGTAGAGTGGCTTGGTTTGCCATTGGGTGATTATGAGATTTCCCGACTTGCTTATGAAATAGAGCGTAAAGACTTGGGATTGTCTGGTGGTAAGCAGGATCAGTATGCAGCGGCTTTCGGTGGTTTCAACTATATGGAGTTCTTACAGAACGATATTGTAATCGTGAATCCTTTAAAGATTAAGCGATGGATTATTGATGAGTTGGAGGCAAGTATGCTTCTTTACTTCACTGGTAAGAGTCGTAGTAGTGCAGCTATCATTGAGGAGCAAAAGAAGAATACCTCCCATGGTGATAATGATGCTGTGGAAGCTATGCATAAAATTAAGCAGAGTGCCAAGGACATGAAGCTTGCTATCTTGAAGGGTGATATTGATGGGTTTGCTGATATCCTCCGTGAAGGATGGGAAAATAAGAAAAAGATGGCAAATAATATCACTAATCCAATGATTCAGGAGGCTATGGATGTTGCGATGGCCGCTGGTGCCAAGGCTGGAAAAGTTTCCGGTGCCGGTGGTGGAGGTTTCATCATGTTTGTGGTTGAACCTACCCGTAAGAAGGAAGTGGAAGAGGCTTTGAAGAAACTCAATGGTTTTGTGATGCCATTCCAATTCTCAGATGGTGGTGCTCATGGGTGGAAAATCTATCCAACAGATAATGTAAATGCATTAAATAAGGTACAGTATAAATAAGAGTAAGATTATGGATAAACATATTGAAACACTGATACAACGTTATCCTCAGCTGGAAAGTTGTAAGGATGATATATTGAAAGCTTACCAAATTCTGGAGGAAGCTTATTCGGCTGGTCGTAAGTTGTTGGTAGCAGGAAATGGCGGTTCGGCATCAGACTCTGAACATATTGTCGGTGAGTTGATGAAGGAGTTTAAGTTGAAGCGTAAGATTTATGCTGCTCAGATTGACAGACTTATGCAGATTGATGCAGAGATGGGTACTGTGTTGGCTGATCATCTGCAAGGTTCGCTTCCTGCTATCTCTTTGGTTGGAGAACCTTCTTTGACTACTGCATTTATGAATGATGCCGTACCTGTGTTGATTTTTGCTCAACAGGTGAATGGCTTGGGTAGAGCTGGAGATGTCTTCTTGGGTATCTCAACTTCTGGTAATAGTAAGAATGTTCTTTATGCAGCAGTAGCTGCAAAATCTAAGGGATTGAAGGTAATTGGATTGACCGGTCAGAACGAAAACAAGCTTGAAACATTCGCAGATGTTTGTATCCATGTCCCAGAGACTGAGACTTACAAAATTCAGGAGCTTCATCTTCCTGTATATCATTGCTTGTGCTTGATGTTGGAAGAAAAGTTCTTTGGCAATCAATAATAACTTTACATTCAAGATTTAACATTGTTAGACATGAAGACAATACTTATGGCGGGCGGTAGAGGAACCCGTATCGCAGAACTTTTTCCAAACATACCAAAGCCACTGATTCCAGTGGCAGGTATGCCTATTCTTGAGCGAGAAATAAGATCTCTCTGTGCGCAAGGTTTTAAAGATATCATTTTAACCGTTGGTTATCTAGCCGACAAGATTATTTCTTATTTTGGAGACGGCAGTCAGTTTGGGGCAAAGATAGATTATTTTGTAGAAGAGTCTCCACTTGGCAATGCTGGTGCTTTGTTTAGACTGAGGGAAAAAATAGGTGATGAACCTTTCCTTCTCTTAAATGCGGATGCAGCATTCGATGTTGATTTCAATCGTATGGTTGCGTTCCATAAGAATCATGGAGGTCTTGTTACTCTGTTTACCCATCCCAACTCGCATCCATACGATAGTGGATTGATCATTGCTGATAAAAACGGTCATGTAGAGAAATGGCTTGCCAAGGAAGATGTACGTCCACAGTGGTATGACAATCGTGTGAATGCTGGTCTTCATGTGATAGATCCCAAGGTTTTGGATATTAGTCTGAAAACTCTTGAAATCAACAAAGAGTCTGGATTCCCACAAGGAAAGGTAGACTTGGATCGACAGATACTCAAACCTTTGTGTGGCTCAAACATGATGTTCTGTTATGACAGTCCTGAATATGTAAAGGACATGGGTACACCAGAACGTTTTCATCAAGTGGAGGCTGATTATAAAAATGGTGTTGTTCAGGCAAAGAATCTTACCAACAAGCAGAAAGCCATATTCCTTGATCGTGATGGAACAATCAATAAATATGTGGGATTCCTTCGCAATATAGATGACTTTGAATTGATAGAAGGAGTAGCTGAGGCTATCAAGCTGATTAACCAAAGTGGATATTTGGCAATTGTTGTGACAAACCAACCTGTGATAGCAAGAGGAGAGGTTACATGGGATGAACTCAACGAGATACACAAGAAAATGGCAACCCTCTTGGGTAAGGAAGGTGCTTATGTTGATGGTATTTATATCTGCCCACATCATCCAGACAAGGGATTCGAAGGAGAACGCCCAGAATACAAAATTGATTGCGATTGTCGCAAACCAAAGCCTGGGTTGTTGTTACAGGCAGCCAATGACTTCAATATAGATTTGTCAGAATCTTATATGATTGGTGATAGCCATCGTGATGTGGAAGCTGGCGAGAATGCTGGAGTCAAGAAGAGCATCAAGGTGGAAGAAAATGAAACTAACGCTTTGTTGAAAACTATTCAATCTATTATTTGTTGATATGAGAATAATGCATGTATCTAAGTATTACTACCCCTATATAGGAGGGGTAGAAAATACTTGCAAATATTTGGCAGATAGTTTTGCCCAAAAGAATGAGGTCGCTGTTGTTTGTTTTAATGAAGATAAGGAAAATGTCATAGAAAAGGTTGGCAATGTAAAGGTTTATCGTGTAGGAACATGGATAAATATTGCCCGTCAAGCATTGTCTCTCGCATATTTCCCTATACTTAAAAAGGCGATTAGGGAATTTAATCCAGATATAATTCATTTTCATTGGGCAAATCCTTTTCCTGCAGCAGTATTACTTTCTGTTATCCCCAAAAATGTAAAATTGGTGGTACATTGGCACATGGATATTATTAAACAAAAGAAGATATATCCTTTTATTAAGCCTTTTGAAACGGCATTGCTAAAGCGTGCTGATAGAATTATGGTGACAAGTCCTAATTATCGTGATAGCTCAATACCACTTCAGCCATTCAAAGATAAGGTTGATATTGTACAGAGTGCTATTGAGGAAGATTTGTTTGTTCAAAAGGATGGTGATGCAGCTCGCATAGTCGAAATTCATAATCAGTATGGTAATAAGCCAATTATATTCTTTGTAGGTAGACATATTCAATACAAAGGACTGCCATATCTGATAGAAGCAGAAAAGTACGTTAAGTCGGATTGCGTATTTGTGATTGCTGGCAAAGGACCATTGACAGAAGAGTTGAAGGCTTCTTGCCAATCTGATAGGGTAAAGTTTATAGGCAAGGTATCTGACGAAGACTTGCGTTGTTATCTTTATGCCTCTAGGGTGTTAGCCTTTCCTAGCATAACGAAGAATGAAGCATTCGGTTTGTCGTTAGCTCAAGGTATGTATTGCAAGCTTCCAGCTGTTACCTTTACAATAGAAGGAAGTGGCGTAAACTGGGTATCGATTAACAATGAAACATGTTTGGAAGTTGCCAATGGGGATTCTAAAGCTTATGCTCAAGCTATTGATAGGTTAATAACAGATGATGCGTTACATCATAGATTGGCCGAAGCTGGTTTTGAAAGAGTAAAGAAACTCTTTGTACTGCCAAAAGAGATCGAGGCTTGTAAGGAGTGCTATGGAAATATAAAGTTTATGTAAAAAATGAGTACATTAATACCCTTATTGAATAGAATTCAAAATTCTATCGGAACTATAGAAGTAAAAGGAGTGCCTGATAAGCTGTGGCGAGTATTCCTGTTACTTATTGTCATATTCTTGTTTGGGGCATATTTTGAGGTTAAGGAATGGTGCTTGGTATTGATAGCCGTATTTCTTTGTCTTATATTGGTGCTTGCTGTAGGCGCATATCTGTTTTTCATGTTTAAGAATCCAGTTTATTTGCGCTCAGAAAGTTTCCAAATTCGTAAGCAAGCTATTGAGATTCTTGGAGACAAGGACGGTTTGCTGCCTACGGATATTGCGAAAGTTATCAACGTACCGTCGCCTAATGCTAACATGTTAATGAATCAAGAAGGGGATGAGCAAAATGAAGAATAGTATTTATGTTTTGTCTTTCGACAGAGATTCTGTTGAAGACATTAAAAGTTTTCATAAAGGGATTACTTCTAATTCTCTTGTAAAGAATTGGTTCCATTATATAAAATCGTCTTACCTTTTAGTGGCCAACACAAAGAATGCCTCCACCTTATCAAGAGGGTTGGAAAGTACTCTCGGTGACATTTCCTATTTCTTGATGGAGGTAAACCTTGCCAACTATTCGGGATTCCTACCTCAAAAGGCATGGGATTGGATAGATAGGGTTATTGATTGTTCTGATGAGGGAATATCTTTTGACAGTATATTACGTATAAGTAAATATAGGCTGCATTTGATAGAAAAGAAAGCACAATCCTTCAAAATCGGAAAAACGAGCCAGCCATTGGATGAACGCCGTAACCAACCAGATTATTGTAACACTTATCCAAACATTAAGGCAATTTATACAAGCAGTAACAAAGAACTTGTTGACATAGCCGAAGCTGAAATCATTGATGATTACATTGATGCCCCTAAGTGCGATAATGAAAAGAATGGAAACAGGAGCATCAATGACACAATGGGGGAAGCTTCAAAATATTATGTGTATGTCGTTTGGAGGTAGCTAACTTGTATGTATCTGTGAATGCCGTATTTTGTGCTTAGATAATGTTTCGTACCTTTGCACCGTGATTTTAAATTTTTCAAATTATGGTACAAAGCAAGAAACAATTAAACAGCAAGCCAAAGTTCGCCGAGATTGTAATCGGTGACAATGAGGCGAAGGAAATGCGAGGATATGGATCTTATCACTTACGTGACAGACAGAAAGGGTCACGATATGCGTTACGCCATCGATTCTCGCAAGCTCCAGAAGGAACTCGGCTGGGAGCCATCACTCCAGTTTGAGGAGGGAATCGAGGAAACGGTGAAATGGTATCTCGATAATCAGGAATGGATGGATCATGTTACTTCTGGGGAGTATCAGAAGTATTATGAGGAGATGTATTGTAAATAGACCCTCCTGTCTTCAATAGTCTTTACGACCCTTTCGGTTCCCCTTGTAGGGGACAGAAACCCTTGAGGGAGGGTCCTTAATCCTAAACCAAGCCTTTCCCTTAACCATTAAGGGAAAGGATGTAACCGCCCTCCGGTGCTCAGAACCGCTACGCTTTAAGGTTGGCGGGGCATCAAAGCCCTTCGCCATGTTATGCGGGATGTGACCGCCTTACTAAAGGTGGAGATACATTGGAGACTGAATAATATAATTATTCTTTGTCA
>UMHE01024447.1_pt1 | contig 18314 bp, 8 predicted proteins | sample 1965451 | NCBI WGS metagenome assembly UMHE01 (sample SAMEA4836090, study PRJEB28245) | human gut metagenome | biome: gut microbiome; material: fecal sample | place: Denmark | collected 2008 | reverse complement strand
AGCCAGGTAAATATCAGTTCCTTGCCCTTGCCGGACAGAATGCTTACGCCGACCAGTTAGCTTCAGGCCGTGCCAAGTTCGTTCGTACCGCTCCATCGGCTACAGGAGATAAGATGCAGAAACTGGAAGTGAATCTCGACCATGAAAATAGGGGAGAGTATGATGAGGTTGTCAACAACAGCCTTCCTCTCGATACCCTCTGGCATGGTAAACTGCTGAAGGCAGTAGAGGTATCATCCTCAAAACCTTCTTATGCAACCATTCCTCTGGTGCGTGATACCAAGAAGATCAATGTGGCGCTTCGTGACCTTGACTCTCCACAGGATATGGATGTCAACGACTACACGATGACCATCGAAGACCATAATGCCCGCATCCTTTGGGATAACTCTCTCGATGAGAGCCGTAAACTCATTTATACCCCTCATGCTACATGGAATACGGTAGATGAGGACGAGCAGGGCAAGATAGCCCATGCTGACTTTATGACTTCCCGCATTCTGAAACACGAAGATTACAACCAGGATGGCCGACTCCTCATTAAGAGTAAGGAGACCGGAAATACGGTAGTCAATGTAGACCTGCCAGACCTCTTGAGTCGTCTTCGCACCAGCGAGGAGTACAGTTACAGTGCACAGGAATTCCTAGACCGTGCCTACGATTACAAACTTCAGTTCTTTATCCAGGGTGGCAAGCTCAAGTATTGCTACATCACCATCAGTGTGAATGTGCTGAGTTGGAGCAAGCGCATCCAGTTCGAAGAACTCCATTAACATGTCCTACCCGGCTTTCAGTAAGCCGATATAAAAAGAAAGTGTATGTTTAAAATGAAAACTATAACCATCTCATTGCTAGCCCTTTTGCTGGTTATGTCGTTCGCATCCTGTGCGAGTGACACTACTAGTGATTTGCCTCTGCCAAGCAAAGATATGAAGGCATATCTGCAGGTAAAGGTAACGGTGGAAGGTAGTGGAGATACACGAGCGAGTAGGGCAACTACAGGACGACCTCAAGGAGGTGAAGATGGAGATGGAAGAGAAACAGGGCTTGATAATGAAAATGAAGTCAATTCTCTTACTGTCTTACTATATAAATCTGATAAAGACGACCTGTCGGATGATAATGCTACTATAGATTATGTATATACATTTACCGGTTTAAAGAAGGCAACAACTCCTACTTCCGGCAAAGATGCAACTTATACTACCGTTCCAAGAGAAATCGATGCTGCAATTGTTGGCAGCAAGAATTATCATGTTATAGTGATAGCCAATGCTGACGATATGACTTCCAGATGTAAAGGAAAGAAGATAAGCGAAGTAAGAGATTTGCAGATGTCGAAGGTGTGTACCCGAGATGCTGATATCACAAAGTTCTCAAACTTCATCATGTCATCAAAGAAGGATGCTAAGATAGATTTCACCAAGGAAGGTTCAGAAACAAATCCGTATCAGGTAACTGTTGACATCGAGCGCCTGGCTGCCCGTATCGACATCATTCCAAATGCTACTTATGATGCAGCAAGCAATGCTTATTATTATGATGTAAAAGATGGCGCAAATGTAATAGGCGGTTTTAAGCTTGAATCTGTTACTCCTAGCAATGTCTTGACAAAGGGAGAATATCTGATTAAGCGAGTTTCTTCAGATAAAGCTGTACCTGCAGTTACTTATTTCGGAGTGGAAAAAATGGATGCTACTACTAAGGCTTCTACTAATTATGTGGTTTGTCCTTGGACAAAGGATCGCACAGGTCTAACTCTGAGTAATGCTGAAGGTCCTGCATCTTTATATAATGTAAAGACGACAACTTCTACCAGTGCAACAGATCCAAGTTACATTCTCGATTATGTGATGGAGAATACGACCACCGATAATGACGAGGCTTATTCTACTGGTCTTATCTTTAAAGGCAAGTATTATGAAGAGACAGAATGGGATAAAGCAACAACGCGACCTACGACTGGTGCAACTGGAAAAGAAAAGGAATATACCTATACGCTCCGTCATAGCGACCCTTCAGGAAGTGGAACCACCACTGACCCGATGCATTTTGGTGTTGTCCGCAACAACATCTATCAGGTAAAGGTAGATGGTGTAGAAGGAAAGTCTAAAGGTATCAAGTTGACCATACATGTAGTCCCTTGGGCACATTACGACCATGGGGAAGTAATATATTAAACTCTAAGATTAATTTACAAAGTATAACTAAAATGAGAAAACATATAATGAAATATATGGCTTGCCTGGTGATGCTGCTGACGGCTTTTGCAGCATGTTCGCCAGATAGTGATGCTTCTGACCCAGGAAGTACCACCAACAAGACATATACTCTCCATTTTAATCTGTCTCCAGTATCAGGAAGTTCTGCTTCATCCCGTGCAGAAACTAATACTGCAGGAACTCCCGATTCATGGGAGGGCGGTTCTAAAGAAGAGAACATGAAGAGTTGGACAGTTGTCTTTGTAAAGTCTGATGGAACGGTAGCGAAAGTTGTCAAGCAGCCATCCGTAGCAGAAGGCAATGATAAGAAAGATGATGTAATAGTTACCGGTTTGGAAGCAGGAACTTATTCGGTCTATTCTTTTGCCAATATATCAGATACAGAACTCGGTACGATTACGGAGGGGGTTCGTTCTCCTGACTTCGATTCCAAATCATTTGCTGTCAATGGTAATGATATGGATATTAAAGCGAAGGGTATTCCTATGAGCAATAAACAGGAGGTAACTATCGGCTCTGACGGTCAACCGGATGTCAAGGATTTATATGTAGTAAGAATGTTATCCAAGATTACGCTCAAGTTCCGCAACATGACAGGTGAAGATATTATCGTAAAGAATGTGAGTATCAGTGATATTACAAGCAATCCTGCTACAGGAACAGAAAATGTCAAGTTGCTTCCTGCAACGCCAGTTTCATCAGAGAATGTTGCCCAAACGCCAAATTTGGTAGAGAATGCTAAAAGTGATGATTTTACACATGCGATTACATCTGGTTTGACAGTAGCCAAGAGCACAACCGATTATGATACTGATAACAGCCGTTCGGTTTCTTTCTATGTCAACGAGAGTCAAGCTGGCAATGCTTATCCTTACTTTGTAGTAACGCTCGTAACGAATGTTGGTTCACAGAGATATTTCATGTATACCGACTGGGATCAGATAGCCCGCAACGACCATCATGTCTTAAAGTTGGCACTGAGCGATTACAAGCTATGTCTCAAGGTAGAGGACTTTGGATCTATCGGTTCGGCTCCGTCATTGAAAGATGACGGAAAACAGCTCAATCTCATTTTCCATGATTTAGAGGAGTTCCATATCGTTCCTTCTGTTACGAAGTATAGTGATCCAACTGGTGCAGAAGTATCTTTCACGGATCTCAAATGGACAAGACTCTCGGAATCAGAGCCAGGAGCAGAATCAAAAGCCTTCAGTACGATACCAAAGATAGTAACTGGTGAAAATAGAATTGAGGCAGAAACCAAAGGTGAGTTAGGCAATAAGATAGGTCCTATCATCTATCAGCTTTCTGTAAAAGTGAATGATGGTACCACGACAGCCCCAACGCTGGTATATCGGGTAGCCATCTCTCAGGATTTAACCTGGTACAAAGCAAGGCGCCATAACGGTGCATTTTGGATATGTAAATAATAATACAAATATTAAAAAACATTGAAGCTTATGTTTAAGTCTAAGATTTTTAATAGTGTAATGAGATATATGTTGGTAGCAATGCTTGCATTGCTGCCAAATGCTATATGGGGATTAACGGAACAGAATGCAGTGGTTTTAGCTAACGGTGGTTCTGTAACGATTAGCGGTTTCAATAAATATTTAACCATGAGTGATTATTCTGCTTGGTTTGTATACGATGCAGCGGGTAAAACGGTGGATATATCTTCATGGACAGAGGGAAATGGTATTTTTTCTTCTTGTTCAAATGAGAAAACTTATTTTAAAACAGGTAAACCAGCTTGGGATGTAGCTGATTATCGTAATTTTACTATTAATGCTGCGTCAGGTGAAGATATTTCCAAATATACACTAGTTCTTTTGGTGTCTTCTAGCGAAGAGTTTTTTAACGCACCTTCTGAAGCAACAGCAGAAAAGAAAATCACTTTTAAATTGGTATCAAAGGATAAACTTCCTACTTTTAAGACATACTCTGGTTCAAATAGTGCAGAGAAATTAGTAACTGTTGCTGATGATAATTTGCAAGGTGGTTCCATTTCTATTACTGATTTAGGTGAAACACTTGCAGACTTTGGCATTTGGGATAAAAGTGCAGATTCTAAAGGCTTAATGTTGAGCAAGTATCCTTTCTATCTCCGTCTCTCTGTTGTTGATAAAACAGGAAATCCCGTTACAGACCTTAGTGGTTTTACTTTGAAAAAAAATGGTTTTGAAATTTCTGATACTCAATTAAGTAATCATGAGTGGAATCTAGCATGTTATAAAAATGCTAAAGGCGTATATTGTCTTCGTGATAAGAAAGAAAATGTTTCTGTTTCTTTCACAGACCTCAACTTTACCATAACTTGTCCAAGTGATAAGAAAATTGATGATTATAACGTTGTGGTATATGTTGGTAATGAACAGCCAAGTATATCGGACAATCTGATTATGGAAGAACCTACATTGGTAGGTAAGGTGAACTATACCATTTTGAGTCAAAAAACATTTGATGCAATTAAGTTGAAAACATCAAAAGAACCTACAGGTGCTGCAGTCCGTGATGTTTCTTCCATTGTTTTAGGAACTAATTTAAATGTAGATCTTACTTCTAAAGATAATTTGAAGTTTATCAAGCAGCAGTTAGGCTTGTCTGAAACACAGGATATCGGCAAACTCTATGTCCGCTGGGCTATTAAAAAGAAGGATGGCTCAGCCATAACCGGTGTGTCTTCTAAAGGAGCCCTAAAGCAACAGGAAGGTATGTACTGGACCTGGTATTCTGATGATGCATCAAGCTCTTTTGCTAATGCATTGAATGCTAATTTCGTAGTTCCAGAAGGACTGGATATTAATGATGTTGACATTTCTTGCGTCATCTCTGATGAAACGCCAACCACTCAGTATGGTTTCGTCACAACAGAACCTACTTTGAAGGCAAAGGTTAATGTGCAACTTTTGGATAAGTACAGCATGCCTTTCAATCATTATAAAGGCCATGCTAATACTGCATTAGACGAAAAGGGTAGGCAGCAGACTGCTGAATGGGAGTATTATGTCTATGTAAAAAATGCTGGTGATAACGTGGAATTGGTATTGCCTTTCGATGATTATAAAGGTAGCAGTGACCCTCTTGAGCCACAGGGCTATTTCAGATGGTATGATTTTAACAAAGATAGAGCTAGCGCTAATTTACGTGCAAATACAGGTACTCTTCTGCATAACATAAAATCAGGAAGTGAGGACTATGGCTTGTTTGCTTATAATCTTTATCCTGCGCTTCCGACAAGCAGTAAAATTGGTGTTACATATACTGCACCTACAGGAGCTTCATCTGATGAATGGGATGGTGAAGATATTGCCTGTGATATAAGCCGTTATATTGATGGTTTGGATGCAACAAAAACTTATCTGGTACACGAGCCTACGCTCTCTATCAGATACATTTTTCATATCCGTTCTGCCAAGCAGTTAGCAGACGACATTATGAACACGGCTATTGGCAATAATCCTAAAAGAGCTGGTTATAGAACTTATGAGGATGGTAAGTATATAACAGTTGGTATGAAGGATAATAGTTCTATTGTGACTCTTCGACTGGATTTGTCAGATGCTACGAAATATTATTTCCATCCATTGAAGGATGGTGTATATAAGACAGGTTCTATCGAGGGGTTCACGCATCGAGTATATTATGCTGATAAAAATGAAAAACTCGTAGAATCAGATTTCGATAAAACAACATTGTGCAAGGCAACTAAGATAGAATGGTGGGCATACGATAAGACCAAGACCTATTGTAAAAGGTTAAAAAATTTTACGAGCACGTCGAATATTCGTTTCTTTGATTTGTCGATGGGAAATCTCAATGGCGACGACTGGATGCCTGTATCTATGACAGGATCTAATAAGACTTATACATTTACCTATGGAGATCCAGTATACATCGTTGCATATGCTATGGATGATAAAGATCATCGTTGCCCTATAGCCAACTTTGATGTTCGATTCATGAATAATCATCCGATGACTAAAGATGAGATAATTGAAGCAGGATTGAATAACAGACTTATTAGTTATCTTGATGAACATTATAAAATGGCTACCAAGCCAATTACATTTGATGATGATGATGTAGAACAGACGGTGGCTGCTCCTACAACTCCAGATAACAACCAAGACCGATTGCCATCTAAATGGGATCGCCGTGCTTACAGTTTCGTATATCGTGACTTGATAGACTACGATGCTACTGATTATAGTGGTCTGGATAAAATAGGCCATTCTCCACTGCATGGAGATTATTGCTTGTATAAGTCTGCAAATCTTAGTGGTGTTTCTACTAGTGATAAAAAGTATCTTTGGTGGACTGATAAAACATTATATGATAAGACGTATGAGACGACCAATGGTTCTCAATATGGTCATTTCCTCTATGTGGATGCATCTGATGAAAGTAGAAAAATCGCTGCTTCAGATTTTACAGCAGATCTTTGTACAGGACAGCAGCTTATCTTTACTGCGGGCGTTGCTGACATGACAGGAGCGGATACCAAGCCACAGATTATGTTTAAACTATTTGGTGTTAAAAGAAATGTCAATGATGATATTGTTGAAAAACACCTGATACATAGTTTTTCATCTGGAAATTTTAGTAAAAATATAGATCAAGCGACTTGGTACCAAGTATATGGTAAGATTACTTTGCAAAAAGAGTCAAATGTAGAGCAGTATTCTGATTTCCGACTGGAGATTGATAATTACTGTAACAATACTCAAGGTGCCGACTATGCCGTAGATGATATCCGTATGTATCTTGCACCTGCTAAGGTTCAGGTGATTCAGGAGAAGCCTATTTGTAATGGTGCTGCAACAGGAAGTATCAAGCTGAAGATTCGTGCTATCCATGAGACTTTGAATGCAATTACCGGACATAAAGGACAGACTAAAATATACTTCCGTTTTGTCGATGAGGATGGTAAGCCTGTAGAAGGTACTGACGAAAGTAATCCTTACTATCAGACGATACAGAAGCATGCTACAGATGCTTCAAAGGATATTACTTACAAGAGCAATAAATATGGAGCTGTTGACGTATTCGATTCAGAGGAAACTTGCAAACAGTATACTATAGATGATACTCCTATGATTGAGAAGGATAGTGAAGGTGAAACTTATATCGTTATCAGTAATAGAGATTATCGTCTTAAAGCAAATAAGAAGTATTATGTATCTGTAGCTACAGAGGACCCTGAGTCTGGTAAAGCGAACTGGGGAACACCTGCTGAAGTCTGCTCGTTGTACAGTAACTGGTTTGAAATGGTTAGCCAGCATCCAGTCATTACTGATACAAAGGGTAATGTCATTACGGATTATAAGATTCCTTGTAATGAAGCAGGCAGCTATTCGGTAAAAATCAAGGGACAATTGGTTACAACTGACCCTAATACAGGTGGTAAGATAACATTGGATGGTATTAACTTCATCTGGTATATTGATGGTACTGGTGCAGCTAATAAAGTGGATCCTTCTGCAGCAGCTAGCAATGAAATCACCATCAGTAGGGATAGGCTTCCTTTGGGTGAGGAACATAAAATCTATATGTTGCCTGAAGGACCTAAAAATTCAGATGGCTATATTGAATATACTGCACCAAACGGCAAGACCTATCTGTTGTGTGATGGTGCAATACCTGTCCCATTGCGTGTAATGCTGGATGGTCCACAGCTTAACTTCGGATTCAACGATGTTGACTATCCATTCAATGATGGAGATTATGAGGCTTCGCTTCGTATCGGTTTGCCACAGTTGGAGAAGTTGAAGGCTTCTAATGGATATTTGAAGATACCTCTTCATAGTGCTACGATGAGAGATGGATCAGCTATTACTGAGCCTCTTACTTTCATTGATGATAGCAAAAAACCTGCTGATAATTCGCAGAGCGTATTTGTTACATCTACGAACGATCCTTTATGGGAAGGAAAGTTGAATACCAAGGTTGTTGCAACATTGGAGAACAAAGAGTTGGCTATTGATCCAAAAGTTCAGTCTACCCTCAATCTCAAATTCTCAAATGATGCCGTAGAGAACTTCCATGAGGGATACTACTATGTTCTCCGATTCGCTTACGAGAAGAGAGATGCTTCTACGGCAACTACCAACTGCCCTGGCGAGTCTTATCTCAAGGTAAAGATTGTACCGGAGTTCATTACCTGGACTCCTACAGCCGATGGCGGTATGAATGCCAACTGGAATAATGATGCCAACTGGCATCGCTCATCTTCTACTGAATTGTATAATAATGAGTATAAGAATTATCTGCCTTATGGCAGAAGCATGTCGGGTACGCCAACTTCAGAACAGGAGATTCCTACGCTGAATAGCTATGTGCCAATGAAGTTTACCAAGGTAACGATTGACAACTTGAATGGTTTGCCATTCCCTGACCTCGGTAATGTCGTTTATCGTGAAACCAATAAAATTGCTACCAAGCTGACTAACGGTAAGGGTAATGAGGCTACGAAGTATATCCAGTACGATATCATGGCTTACTGGGATGAAGCGGCTACCACCAATAAGGGATTGGATGCTGATGGTAATCTGAAGTGCGAAAAGTTCTATGGCAATACCTGCCATCAGATTTACTTCAAGCCTCAGGGCGAGCTTCGCGACCAGTGCTATCTGATATATGACAAGGCTTGGGTAGAGAAGGAATTGGTGCCTAACAGGTGGTACACCATGGCTTCACCTCTGCAGTATATCTACGCCGGCGATATGTATGTGCCAGCAAAGGATGGACGACAGGAAACCAAGGCGTTTGAGGATATCAAGTTTGATGATAAGGTTGCGGGTACAGCTGCGTATAGCAGAAGCAAGTATCCGGTTTATCAGAGAGCTTGGATGAAGAGTGGAGTAGAGGAGATTACACCAACTGATAAGTATTCCGCTTCTCATTATCCTACTGGTGCTGTTACTGGAAATGTTGATATGAATCTCGGTTACTGGAGCCACGTATATAATAAGGTAGACGAGAGCTATGCCGATGCTGCAGATGGAACCTTCGGTGGTTTCTCTATCAAGGCGGGTAATGCACTCTTGCCAAAGAAACCTGCTGATGGTTCTAAATTGCCAAATGCGCTCCTCCGTTTGCCGAAGGCTGATACTAACTATCAGTACTACGATTATGATGGAACAACAACTTCTGGTGGTAAATCAGCCAACGTTGAAAAGGGCACTGGTCATGGCAAACTTCTCGTTGCTTTCAATAACGATGAGAAGCATCTCGCAGAGAAGACCCAGAGTTTAGGAACTGATAACAACAGCGGATTCTATCTCGTGGCCAATCCATATACCTGTTCTATCTCAATGGCTAAGTTCTTCGAGGCTAATACAGGTTTGCAGAAGGCAATTTGGATTGTAGAGAATGGCGAAGCGAAGGCAATTTCTTCTACAGAATTGGATAAGCAGAACTACGCTATCCAGCCTACCCAGTCGTTCTTTGTCAAGAAGAAGAATGATGACGCTGCTATTAGAGAAGTAAGATTCACTTCTACGATGAGTATAGACCGCACCATTACTCCTGGTCTGTTGATGGCATCTGATTATGTAAAGACTGTAAAGATAGAAACAGAGAATTCAAACGGTCAGACTTCAAGGGCACGCATCGCCTTGCGTCAGGAGGCTTCTGCCGACTATGATGACGAGGAGGACGTTGACCTCTTGTACGATCAGAACCTCAAGGATATTCCGCAGGTTTATACCGTTGCCGGCAATGAGGCGGTGGCTGTGAATGCGGTTCCTGAGTTGTCATGGATTCCACTCGGTATCGTGAGCCAGCAGGCAGAAGAGGTTTCACTTACCCTGAAGGGTGTGAACAAGCTCGATGCTCCTGTTTATCTCTACGATGCAGCATCGGCAAGCTTTACCGAACTTCATGAGGGCGAGGCTGTGAAGGTGAAGGCGGGTGACCACGGAAGATACTTCCTCACCCAGACCCGTACCACAACCGGCATCGACCGCATGGAGGCTGAAGAGCAGAGTGCACCGGTGAAGGTTTATTCACCAGCTGCCGGCATGATCGTTGTTTCTGCCCTGGGTGGTGAGAAGCTCGACAGGGTTCAGGTATTTACGTTGGATGGCAAGATGGTTCATAGTTATCAGTTGCCTGATAAGCAGAGAATGATTCTCCGTGTTCCATCCGGCATTTACATTGTGAAGGCATCTACCCAATCCTGTGCTCAGGCTAAGGGTCAGAAGATTGCCGTAAGATAGTATATTCTAGTTTTTTAATATCAATAGGGAATTATAAAGAACCCAAAGGGGGGAGCCAAAGCGTTGGCTTCCCCCTTTTTTTAGCTTTATACTTTACTTGCGAAACATTACAAGGGAGTTTCGCAAGTCTGAGTATCTATATTTCTTTTTATATATTCTGCCATATCTATAATTATCTGAATATCAGTCAAAAAGATAATTAAAATATTCAAATCCGAGAAATAATTTGCGCTAAAATATTCAAATCCGAGAAATAATTCGCGCTAAAATATCCAAATCCGAGAAATAACAGGCAAGTTTCGCAAGTGGTCCAGTTAACTTGCGAAACGTTACAGTGAGTTTCGCAAATCTCACTTATTTACAATAATGAGATAAAAATGCTTAATTAAACAAAGAAAAGTCAAGTTTTTGACGTAAAAAACAAGACTTTTTGCTATCTTTGCAACCAAGAAAAGAAATGTAAATATGGTTATAACAAGACAGATAATGGAAAAACTGTCATCAACTCCTTCAGGAGTTGTACTGACAACAAGAGACTTTGGTGTGGAAATGCGGTATCAGCCAGCCCTCGCTAAGGCTCTCAGCCGTCTTGTGCTCCAAGGTGAATTGCAGAAGATAGCAAAGGGGAAATACTATATTCCTAAGAAAACGGTGTTTGGAACGTTAAAACCTTCCGACTCAGAACTAGTAAAAGATTTGCTGGAGCAAGACGGAAAGATAGTCGGCTACATAACTGGTACTGCAGCATTTGCATCTATGGGGCTTACAACCCAGATAAGTTCTTCTATCTTGATAGGTACAAACAAGTACCGACGCCCTATTACCCGAAATGGTGTGAAGGTTTCTTTCCTGTTGCAAGAGAATATTATTACTTCAAGCAATATCCCATTACTTAGGATACTGGATGCATTGCGCCTGATAAAAGAAATTCCTGCATCCTCACCCGATGAATGTGTAACAAATATCTGCAAGGCAATAGAAGTTCTTTCTCTGAAAAAAAAGCAAGAACTAGCAGAGTTATCTTTGGCATACACCCCTTACGTAAGAGCTTTACTAGGAGCTATATATGAAAATATGGGGCTTGAAACACAGATTATCAGCCGTACGCTGAATGGAGTGACGAGTTATAAACTGCCTATCACCGACAAAGTATTATCAAACAAAAGAAACTGGAATATCATATGAAGTTACATGAAAACAGGGAGTTGTTCTCCGATGCATTGCAGGCAGCATCTCAACCGCAGGAGGATGGTGGATTAGGTATCAAAAGTATTTTCATCGAGAAAGATTATTGGATTTGCCGTTCCTTGTCTTTAATGGCAACTAACGACAAAGACAATCGTGCTATATTTAAAGGGGGGACCAGTCTTACAAAGGCATTTGGTATTGGAAGCAGGTTTTCTGAGGATATAGATATTGCCATATCCGAGGCATGGACTCTCAGCGGCAATCAGCTGAAAACGCTGATCAAGAGAACCGCCAAGAGTATGACAGAAGGTTTGCAGGAAATTGATATGCCTGGTTTTACGAGTAAAGGGTCTCATTATCACAAGGCCTACTATTCCTATCCACGAGCTATCGAAACATTGCAGGTTGGTGCAATTAAGGCTGGTCAGTTGCTAGTTGAAATCAACTCTTTTGCTAATCCATATCCGTTCCAAAAATGCAAACTACAAAGTTTCTTGACTGAGTTTTTGCAGAAAACTGGCAATGAAAAACTGATAGAAGATTATGAAATGCAACCATTTGAGGTGAATGTTCTTGACAGGCGCAGAACTTTGACAGAAAAATTGGTATCCCTGCTTCGCTGTTCTTTAGCAGATAATTATATGCCTGAATTGGCAGCTAAGATACGTCACTTCTATGACTTGCATTTCCTATATCATGATGCAGAGACGCGAACCTATCTTGAAAGTAATGATTTTAAGTCTGACTTCGCCAATTTGTTTGCCCAAGATCAGCAAAGGTTTGATAAACCTGAAGGATGGCAGGAGAAAGAAATTATGGATTCTCCAATCATAAAAGACTTGCATTCCGTATGGGCTGCACTGAGCAATGTTTATGCAAGAGAACTACCTGACCTTGCATATAAAGAGATACCGACCATAGAGAGCATAGAAGAAAGTATAAAACTATTGCTTTCGTATTTGCCATAGCAGAATGTATTCGTTATTCTCGGATTTGGGTATATTAGTGTGGCATTGTTGGTAATAGTGTGGCAATAAAAAAGTCTTGCTTTTTCGACAAAAAACTTGACTTTTCTCCGTTTTTATTTATTATGAAGAAAGTAAGTTATCTTATATATTTATGGCTGGTTTGCTGCCTGGGACTGCAAGCACAGAGCCGCCGCGAAATGGGAGGCATCTATTATGCTTACCCCGTAACGGATGATGCTGGAACCGATGCTTCGGCTGTGAAGGCGCCTGCCGGTTTCTCACCTTATTATATCAGTCACTACGGGCGCCACGGCTCGCGATGGATGTCGAGGGATGAACGCTATCTCTGGATAGAAAAGCAGTTTGCTGATGAAGGCAATCTTACTCCGCTCGGACTTCAGATTAAAGGTATCGTGAAGCGGATATGTGAGAATGCAAAGGGAAACGGTGGCAAACTGACCCGACTGGGTGAACTGCAGCATCAGGCCATTGCCCGACGCATGTATGCCCATTATCCACAGATCTTTGCTGCCGGACACCAGGTTAAGGCACGCTCCAGTGTTTCCGACCGCTGCGCCAAGAGTATGCTCGCCTTTACTTCCCAGCTGCGGAATCTACAGCCCCAGCTGCATCTGGATGTGAAGACCGATTCTGCTGATATGGCTTGGATAGCCTACGAATCTCCCGAACTGAAGACGCTGAAGAAACGCACCATGGTGAAGGCTCAGGTTTCGCCACGCCGCTTCCTGCAACAGCTATTCAAGAACACCGCAAAGATAGATGAACCCCTGAAACTGATGACCGAAATGTATGGACTCACCTCCTCCCTGCAGGATGTGGGCCTGAACTTTCCTGCCTATCCGCAGGAGATGGAAGACAGCCTGAATGCGCTCTTTACCGATGCCGAATTCCGTGCCATCTATGAAGCCAACAATCTCCGCATGAACATCACCAACGGCAGTATGGCTACCAATGAAGAAATTCCGGCACGAAGCGCCATCTCGCTCTGGCAGAACATCGAAACCGAAGCCGATGCCGCCTTGCGCTCTTCCCAGTCATCAGCCACCCTCCATTTCGGTCATGATACAGCCCTCTACCGGCTCCTGTCTCTTCTTTTTGATGCCACCTTGCCTCCTTCCGGTGCCCGTGAAGACGCCGACCAGGTAGTACTCGGTGCAGAGACAGACAGGATGGACCGTGTGGTTCCGATGGGTGCCAACCTGCAGATGATATTCTACAAGAACCGGAAGGATAGCGTGGTGGTGAAGTTCATGCTGAACGAAAGAGATATCATGCTTTCGCCTGTAGGACAGGTGATTTACGGAACTCATTATTATTCCTGGAAAGAATGGAAACAGGAGATGCACCAGCGTATCCACCAGCTGGAACATGTGCGTCAGCTCTATGCCATCCAAACGATGGGAGGAGCGGGACAGGCAATTCCTGCCGTACTGGTTCCGAACGGCCAGAACTTCTGGACTCCCCAAACCCGGTATACCGAGCAGCCTTGTGTGGCTCCTTATAATGATAAGGATACGCAGTTGCAGGGATTCCGGTGCAGCCATTGGCCGGGAGGTGGCGAGAAACGGGATTACGGCTCTTTCACCCTAGCTGCCTTGGGAGGCAAACTCCGTCTGCAGCCCACTCAGCGTGCCACCGCTTTCAGTCATCAGGACGAGGTATCGCATCCCCATTACTATGGTGTCCAGCTGAAGGATGAGCATCTGAAGGCAGAGATGACTGCCCTGAGCCATACCTCCATGCTCCGTGTTACGCCCGATAAGGACGAACTGGTTCATCTCGTTATCCAGCCCAATAATGATGACGGACAGGGAACTATCGAGATTGATACCGTAAACCATGTGGTTTATGCCTATAATCCGGCGCCTCATGTATATCAGGGATGGGGGAAACCGGATGATTTCGGGGGACATTTCGTACTGACTTATGATAAAGATGAGCTGGTTGACTATGGTGTCTTTGATGAAGCGCAGGCGGAAAGAAAGGGACAGATGATGACCTGCAAGCCGGGTATCGGAGTCTGGCTCACCTTCAGGGGAAAGACTGGAAAGGCGATGGAATGGATGTCGGCTACCTCCTTTACTTCGCGCGACCAGGCGGTGACCAATCTCAATGCCGAAAACTATATGTACGGCGGTCTGGACTTCAACAGTATGATGGAGTATGCTGCCAATCAGTGGTGCGAACGTCTGCATACCATCGATGTGGAGAGTCAGGACACGGCGAAGGTGAACCGCTTTTATACCGCCCTGTACCGCAGTTCGTTTCTTCCCCATGAGTTGAGCGATGTCGGCGAACTGCAATATGGCGACTTTGCGATGTGGGATACCTACCGCGCACAGTTGCCTCTTTATCATCTTCTTACGCCGATGCTGTCGGGAGAGATGATGCAGTCTCTGGTAAAGATGTATCAGGATGGTGTCTGGATGCCTGTCTTTCCAACTGCCAACTGCGGGCAGAGGGAGATGCCGGGCGATGATGCCAGTATCGCGCTTGCCGATGCCTATGTCAAGGGCATCCGCAACTTTGATGCCGTGAAGGCTTACGAGGGAATGCGCATGAATGCCTTCTCTACTCCTTATCTTGCCAAGGATTACCGTGCCGGAAAGGGCCGCCGCTCCATCACTTCCTATATGACGAACGGCTATCTTCCGGTAGAGGAGGGGGCTGGTTCTCCTGCTGTCTCTACCTCGCGAACCCTGGCGTATGCATACGATGACTTTGCCGTGGCACAGATGGCAAAACTGCTGCTTGATTCCTGCAAGGATGCCGCTCTCCGCCAGCAGTATCAGGACGATTATCAGGTACTGATGCGCCGTTCTGAGAATTGGCGCAACGTAATCAACCCGCTTTCGGGCTGGGCTGACGGAAGATATGAGAATGGGAAATGGGCTGAAGATAAAGAGCTGTTTTCTGGTAAGAGTAATATCCTGGGAGGTTCTGCCTGTCAGGATACCTGGTCGGTTCCGCAGAATATCAACGGTCTGTTTGAGGTGATTCATGACAGTAAACCGATGGACAAGAAGGAGAAACTGATTGATAAAGAGGAGAAGAAGGAGAGAAAGGCGCATCCTCAAGTGGAGGTGCTGGTGAGCAATGGTAAGGTAATTTCCCGATTAGACAGGATGTTTGATAGGGGATGGTATCAGCATAGTTATTCGCCTTGCCATCATCTGGCATATCTCTATACGGCAGCCGGTGCGCCGGAAAAAACGCAGGAAAGGGTGCATCAGATACTGAAAAACGACAGTTTATCGAGTAAAGATGTAACAGGACAGCGTTCTGCATGGTATATTTTCTCATCTTTAGGCTTCTATCCGGCATGTCCAGGCACCCCTTTTTACTATATTGGTACGCCTGCTTTCGAGAAAGTTACGCTGAATCTGGAGAACGGAAAGCGCTTCGAAATCTCTGCACCAGCCAGTATATCAGGTAGTTATCGTGTAAAGTCATTAACACTCAATGGCAAGCCGCTGCATGATTTCCGCCTTTCTCATCAGCAGATTTTGAATGGAGGAAAAATATTTTTTTCTCTATTTTAATGCCACTATTGCCACACTTATGGTTAACCTATTGGTATATAGTGATTTACGCGTGGCAATAACCCCTGTTTTTATTGCCACCTAATGCCACCTATTGCCACGCCTTAGCAAGCAGCGCGCTGAAGCAGAACTATTCTGCCCACGTACACGGACACTCATACCCACGTACACGGGTTTCCATACCCACGTACATGGGTACGGATGCCCAAAGTCTTGGGTAACCGTGCCCAAAGCCTTGGGTAAAGATGCCCCACGTAGTTGGGCAAAGATGCCCAAAGGCTTGGGCAATTGTGGGCAAAGCGAGATGTTACTTTTCCTGTGTGGCGTTAGGGTCCGTTAGGAACGCCTAACGGACCCTAACGCCTAACGGACCCTAACGCCTAACGGACTTGCGTATCTCCCTAACGCCTATGTATTTACTACTGCATTGGGAAGCAAAGGAAATATGAAAATCTGCGATGCAAGCTGTCGCAAAAAAAACACGAGAAAACGTAAGGCAAACGAAATCTTTTTTGTACTTTTGCATCCGGAATAAATAATCATAGTAAGAGAGAATTAATCAATGGAACAAAACAACAAGAACCAAATGAATCAAACTGCAGAGACTCAGGCTCTCAGCCCGTCTCAGCAGCAGTACAAACCACACCCGCTCGTATCAGTACTCCCACTGGCTGTACTTATCGCTCTTATCGTCCTGGTTGTCAAACTCTTCCCAGATGATGCCCTGGCTGGTGCATCACAGGTAGCCCTCATGATAGCTACAGCCGTATGCGTAGCACTCAGTATGACCATCTACAAGATGAAATGGAATATCTTCGAGGAGATGATCAAAAAGACTGTGGGCGATGCAGGAGTTTCTATTCTGATTCTGCTGCTCATCGGTATGATGTCAGCAACCTGGATGATCAGTGGCGTTGTACCCACATTAATCTATTATGGTGTACAGATTATGTCGCCTACCTTTTTCCTCCCCTGCGCATGCATCATCTCCAGCATCATCTCGGTGATGACAGGAACCTCATGGACCACCATTGCCACCATCGGTATTGCCCTGATGGGAATTGGTGATGCCCTGGGCATACCAGCACCCTATACGGCAGGAGCGATTATCTCGGGTGCCTATTTCGGTGACAAGCTCTCGCCGATGAGCGATACCACCGTGCTGGCTTCGAGCATAGCCGGAGCTGATCTCTTCTCACATATCCGCTATATGCTCTACACCACCATACCGAGCATCCTGCTCTCACTGGTACTCTATCTCATCATCGGACTCTGCTATGATTCCAAGCCAGTGGATGTAAGCCAGTATCTTACCGGTCTGAGCCATGGTTTCAACATCTCCCTGTTTACGATGCTGGTTCCTGCGTTTACCGGATGGCTCATCTACCGCAAGACTCCATCTCTCATCACGCTTCTGCTTTCGGCCCTTTCAGCATGCATCTGTGCTCTCATTCTCCAGCCGGAAGTGCTCGTAAAGATAGCTGGCGAAAGCGGCATTACCGCCAAGAATCTCTTTGAAGGAATCATGACTACCTGCTATACCCATACCCAGGTAGATTGCGGCATGGACAGCATCAATGATCTCGTAGCCACCCGTGGAATGGCGGGCATGCTCAATACCATCTGGCTTATTCTCTGTGCCATGTGCTTCGGTTCGTGCATGGTAGCCAGCGGAATGCTCCACGCCATCACCCACATCCTCCTGAAAAGCATCCACAGCACCGTATCACTCGTATGCAGCACGGTGACATCCGGCGTTCTGCTCAATCTAGTGATGGGCGACCAGTTTCTGAGTATCATCATGAATGCATCTATCTACAAGGATGAATATGCCGAACGTGGATACAGACCGGAACTCTTGAGCCGAAGTACGGAGGATAGTGCTACCGTTACGAGCGTACTGGTTCCTTGGACTGCCTGCGGAATGACACAGAGTACGGTTCTCGGCATTCCGACACTCGTTTATCTCCCGTTCTGTTTCTTCAACATCATCAGTCCGCTGATGAGCTGTCTGGTTGCCATCCTTGGGTTCGTACCTAAGCCACAGCCGAAAGAAAGCCAAATGCAGGTGACGGAGGATGACAAAGATTCTATCGGGTAATTATGAGAAAAAAATCGGGTAGGAGGTAAATGCTAATCATAAAAGGCATT
>UMHE01016374.1_pt1 | contig 18425 bp, 15 predicted proteins | sample 1965451 | NCBI WGS metagenome assembly UMHE01 (sample SAMEA4836090, study PRJEB28245) | human gut metagenome | biome: gut microbiome; material: fecal sample | place: Denmark | collected 2008 | reverse complement strand
GCGACAAGTGCATGTATGAAGTCGTATAGACGGAATTGTGACGAATCTTGACAGTGTTTCCGCCACCACCGCTCCAGCCTTTGCTTATCACCGTGCCGTCACCGATGGACATGACAGGAGTACCTGTAGGAGCTGCATAATCCACACCTGTATGAGCCCTCACGCGACCGGTAACCGGATGTTTTCTGTGATAGGAGAAGCCGGAACTGATTCGGGAGAACCTCAACGGAGCCTTGAGAAATGCCTTCCTCATACTCTCCCCCTTCTCGTTCCAATACAGATTTCCGCCATCTCCCTGGTCAAAACGGATTGCAGGATAGCATTTACCGTCATGCTCAAACTCAGCATAATAGACCGTGTCAATATCTATCACCTCACCCTCGCAGGACGACTCATTGTACACGACACTGAACCTGTCGCCCGGCTGGATGGAGAAGAAGTCGATTGTCCAGGCATAGATATCTTCCAAATGCAGAATCAGCATCTGAGGCGCACCGCAGCGGCGCATATCATTCCAGAGCGACGAGGAAATGAGCACATTGGAATACTTGAGCGTATGGTCCACAGGTTTCACCACCTTCCATGCCGAGAAAGGAGCCGTGCACTTGAGCACCGTCATATTTATCTTGTCATGATGATAGACAACATATTCCAGAACATTGACAGAAGAATCGCATCCGCTGTAATAAGCCTGCCACGTATTGCCGGCACGCATCTTCTTAGGATTGAAAACCGAGTCAGTCGCATTGACAAGAGACATCGCATTCTGAGGCCTCATTCCGAGCCTCGACATCAGAGACGTGAAAATCTCTCCGTTCTTAAGCACACCTTCCTCCAAGGCGAACGAATCAGTACAGAACCCGAGCGGATAAATGGTATCATTGTCCTCAAGTACAGGCGTTTCCGTCTTCCTGTGGCAGGAAGGAACCGTCACCATCATCAGTAAAGCGGCAACAGCTGCCGCAAGCAAAGTCTTGTCAATGTTCATAAGACGAAAAAAGATTGGAACGTGAATTTACTAAAAGTTTTCCGTAAATTTGGGCCTGCAAACCGACACGAATGGAAAAAATGACGCAAATCACTCCTATCGCATACTTCAGGTCACCATTCACCTCCAAATTCGGAATTCCACGCCAAAGCGGAATACTTGATGAATTGGAGGGGAAAATCGTCTTCACTCCGGAGTTTGCCAAAGAGGAAGCGGTGCGCGGACTGGAAGGATTCGGATATCTGTGGATAATCTGGGGCTTTTCAGGCAATGAAGGCCAATGGGGTCTGACGGTACGCCCGCCACGACTCGGAGGCAACAGAAGAATCGGCGTTTTCGCATCACGCTCCCCTTTCCGGCCGAACGGGCTCGGACTGTCATCTGCAAGAATCATCAGCATTGACATAGACAAAAACGATGGTCCTGTCATCACCGTAAGCGGCGCCGACCTCATGGACGGAACTCCGATCTATGACATAAAGCCTTATGTATCATACACTGACAGCCATCCCGGCGCAGCATCCGGATTCACTGACGAGACAGAATGGAAAGAAGCGGACGTGGTCTTCCCTGAAGAACTGAAAGAGAAGTTCCGCCGCCTTAGCGGTTCACAGGACGCACATTTGCTGTCAATGTTAGTGAAAGCGCTTGCCCAGAAACCGATACCGCAATACGCCCATGACCCGGAGAGGATCTACGGAATGCCGTTCCTCGGCTGCGACATCAAGTTCAATGTTGATGGCGACGTTGTCTCAGTAACGGACATAGAACTTCTCGAAAACTCTAAGAATCAGAAACTTAAAAAATAATCAGCAATGACACCTGCAGCCATAATCACAGTGATATCAGCATACTTTGCGGTAATCCTGTTCATTTCCTGGTTCACCGGAAGGAAATCCGACAACGCCGGCTTCTTCAGCGGCAACCGCAAGCAGTCCTGGTATGTGGTAGCAATCGCCATGATAGGCTCTGCCATGTCCGGAGTGACATTCGTCTCTGTCCCTGGAATGGTGGCAACATCCGGATTCGGCTATATGCAGATGGCATTGGGATTCATTGCAGGACAGATAGTTATAGCATTCGTTCTGATACCGCTGTTCTACAGGATGAACCTCGTCTCCATCTACGGCTATCTGGAAAACCGGTTCGGCCTTTCTTCCTACCGCACCGGAGCCTGGTTCTTCTTCATTTCCAAGATGTTGGGAGCGTCGGTCAGACTGTACCTCGTATGCATTGCCCTGCAGATGATGGTGTTCGGCCCGTTAGGCCTGCCGTTCATTGTCAATGTTGCTGTAACCGTGCTGATTCTCATCGCCTACACATTCCGTGGCGGAGTCAAGGCCGTAATCTGGATTGACTTTCTGAAAACCTTCTGCATGATAGTCTCCATCGCCCTCTGCACCATCTTCATCAGCAAGTCTCTCGGCTTCACGTTCGGCTCGATGTGCGAGGCGGTGGCAGGCAGCGACATGTCCAGGATATTCTATTTCGACGACCCTGACCACCCGCAATACTTTTTCAAACAGTTCTTCGGAGGCATGTTTACGCTTATAGCAATGACGGGGCTCGACCAGGACATGATGCAGCGTTCACTCACCTGCAAGAATTTCCGCGACTCCCAGAAGAACATCATCACCAGCGCATTGCTCCAGACTGTCGTAATCTTCCTGTTCCTCACGCTCGGAGTACTTCTGTATTTCTTCGCCGGGGCCAATGGCATTGACGCGACAGGTGACACGCTCTTCCCGGCCGTCGCCACAAGCGGACTTCTCCCTGCCGTAGTCGGAATCGTATTCGTGGTCGGCCTGGTTTCCTGCTCTTACGCCGCCGGAGGCTCTGCATTGACAGCATTGACCACATCCTTCACCGTGGACATTCTCGGCACCGCCGGCAAATCGGAAAAAGAGGTAAAGTCAATGAGGGAAAAGGTTCACATAGGCATGGCCGTGTGCATGGGATTGACCATCGCGGTCTTCAATTTCATAAACAACACGAGCGCCATCGATGCCGTATATAAGCTGGCAAGTTACACCTACGGCCCGATTCTCGGAATGTTCGCTTTCGGAATCCTCACGAAACGCAGAACCAAAGACAGATGCGTTCCGTGGATTTCCATTGCAGCTCCGGCTGTCTGCCTGGTGCTCCAACTCAACTCGGAGCGCTGGTTCGGAGGATACCAGTTCAGCTATGAGCTTCTGATTATCAATGCTTTGCTGACATTCATCGGACTTTATCTGTTCAGTTCCAAAGTGGACGATCTCCGTGCAGCGAAAAGATAAGAAGATGTCTCAGCGGCAGTGAAATCCAGCCGCAGACCGAAAATGTGCACATCCCCGCCGGACTGGCATTTCAGTTTCCGTCGGAGCTCATCGCTCGTCATAGGTATATTGCGCGCGGTCACTTCCGCTGCCGGATACCTGGCCGAAAACGCCTTTATCGCACGCTTGTCCAGATGTTCCCATCCGACGATTTCATAGACTTTGCCGAAGTTTTTCGGGTCAATGTCAAACGACATTTCTTCTCCGTACAGATACAGATGCGTGGATTTTCCGGCCTTCAGCATAGATGCCTGACCAGAAGAGAACAGAGAGCCTATTTCATTGAAAATCCCCGCTTTTATCAATGCCTTGCCTGGCTCGAAAATGTATTTCATCCGGCTGAGGTGTTCCTCGTTTTCCAGGAACAGCGGAATCGGGGCTTCACCGGAAGGTTCTATCAATGAACCATTTTCATTGACGATGAGCCTGGTGCTGAGCCCTTCTTCGCGCGTGTCGGGCACAAGCCACAGCAGCAGTTCCTTGCATTCCCCCGCGTGCGCAACCACGTGCACCTCCTTCGTGAATGCTCCGCTTGAGCGCAAACGGTTCACCAGCATTGATATATCCGCCATCGGCGAAAGCTTGATGAGCAGATTCGGCGCTATGTCAAAGAGTCTTCGGGTCAATGTCAAGACATCCGGGCTGCAGTCTTCCAGCAGAAACACCTTGCTTCCGGATGAGGAACGGCGCGCGGGATCCATGTATATGAGCGACGGACCGAAACTTTTCAGTTCCGCCCATACCGCATCGTTCTCTGCTGATACACAATGACTTGTCACGACAATGTCCTGCGCACCGAGCAGCGGGAAATTATGTCTGGCGGCAGATGCCCTGGAAGGCTCCATTTCATTGTACAGCACCTTGTCGGCAACGGCTGAAAAGGCAAGGCTGTCCACTCCCAGGCCTCCGGTGAGATCTGCAATACGCCTGCCATCCGCAGCGACGTGACTCAATATCCTCCCAGCAACAGACGCCTTATAATTCGCTGTAAATGAAGAACTTGACTGTTCTGCACAGATTCTGTCCGGATAAATTAAGCCAGGAACCGCATACCATTCCGGGAGTTTCTGACGGATCTTCCTTCTGCACTCGATAATGTTTACGGCCAGAGGCACGTCCACGTCAGGCCATTTGTCCCGCCCCAATATGAGGCGGGATGTATCATCTTCCGAATGTGATATTATGAACTCTTCGAGAGTCATCTGAGTGTCAGCCTCTTGCAGCTACGACTTCTACCTCCACAAGCGCACCCTTCGGCAATGCTTTTACAGCAATCGCGCTACGAGCAGGGAACGGCTGTACGAAGAACTGTGAATAGACCTCATTCATTGCCGCAAAATCGCCCATATCAGCAAGATAGACAGTGGTTTTCACGACATTGGACAGAGCAAGTCCGGCTTCTTCGAGAATGGCCTTCACGTTCAGGATCGACTGCCTGGTCTGCTCCTTCACTCCGCCTTCAGGGAATGCTCCGGTAGCAGGATCGATCGGAAGCTGTCCCGATGCATAAACAAATCCATTGACTTCTATTGCCTGACTGTAAGGTCCGATTGCTGCAGGAGCATTCTGTGTAGATATCTGTTTCATTTCGTATAAGTTTTCAGCGAAGATAGCAATCTCTTTTTATTTTTCCACAGGACAGGCCGTACAATCATTTTCATTTAAGGGGAAAGATTACTATTTTTGCGGACGGTCTGCAAAGGCGGACCGGATAGCGTTGGACATTAGAATAAAACTATATAGTTATGGCTAAAGATTTTAAGGAAGTAGCACAGAGCTGGATTACCGGTGACTTTGATCCGGAAACCAAAAGCAAGGTCATTGAACTGAGAAACAATGATCCGGCAGGATTCGAGGATGCATTCTACAGAAACCTGGAATTCGGCACCGGAGGACTTCGTGGCATTATGGGAGTCGGCACGAACAGGATGAACAAATACACTGTCGGAATGGCCACCCAGGGACTTGCAAACTACATCAAGGCCCATGCGGCTGAGTGCAAGGACGCATACGGCGACCCTATCAATCCGAATGATGTGCGTGTCTGCATCTCATTCGACAGCCGTAACAACAGCAAGTTGTTCGCAAAAATCACCGCTGACGTGATGTCTGCCAATGGAATGCACGTGTTCCTTTTCGACAACATCAGGCCTACACCTGAACTCAGCTATTCCATCAGGGAAAAACGCGCGATTGCCGGCGTGATGGTAACGGCCTCACATAACCCTAAGGAATACAACGGATACAAGGTTTTCTGGTCAGATGGCGCACAGATCACTTCTCCGGTGGACAAGGACATTGTGGCAGAAGTCGCCAAGATTACCGACCCTGCACAGGTAAGGTTCACACCGGACGAGGATTGTGGTGAAATCGAGCTGATGGGCAAGGATGTGGACGAAAAGTATCTGCACGACATTCTCTCTCTTATGCTTACACCGGACGCCCGCAAGCGTCATCCTGAACTCAAGTTCGTTTACACTCCGCTTCACGGATGCGGCGTAAGGCTTGTTCCGGAGTGCCTTCACAGGCTCGGATTCGAGCACGTTTACCACGTTCCGGAGCAGGATGTGAGTGACGGCAATTTCCCGACTGTGGCATCACCTAACCCTGAGGAGCCTGCAGCGATGAAAATGGCCCTTGAAGTAGCTGACCGCGAGGGTGCCGACATTGTTTTGGCCACCGATCCTGACGCAGACCGCATGGGTATCGCAGTTCGTGACAATGAGGGTAAGATGGTTCAATTCAACGGCAACCAGACCGGCGCCGTGCTCACCTACTATATTCTCACGAGGTGGAAGGAACTCGGCAAACTGAATGAGAACACATACATTGTCAAGACCATTGTAACTACAGAGCTTCTCTCTGAAATCGCAAAGAGTTTCGGCGTAAAGATCTACAATGTCCTGACCGGTTTCAAATACATAGCTGAAGTGGTCAAGCGCAATGAGAAATGCGGCGAGTTCATCTGCGGCGGCGAGGAGAGCTACGGTTTCAATGTGGGCCAGTATGTCCGTGACAAGGATGCACAGATAGCCTGCTCAATGGTTGCTGAGTGTGCTGCATGGGCTGCAGACCAGGGCATGACCATCTACCAGCTCCTCCAGAAGATCTATAAGGAGTACGGCTACCGCAAGGAAGGTCTCACATCACTTGTCCGCAAAGGAAAGAGCGGCGCTGAGGAAATCCAGAAGATCATGGCAGATATGAGACAATGCCCTCCTGCATCTCTCATAGGATCGCCTGTCACCAAGGTTGTGGACTACCTCAAGACAGATGAGACAGGTCTTCCTTCATCCAATGTGCTCCAGTTCTTCGACGAGGCCGGCGACGTGGTTTCCGTACGCCCTTCCGGCACAGAGCCGAAAATCAAATTCTACTTCGGTGCCAAAGGCGATGACGCAGACGCCAAGATCGAACGTCTGAAAGAGCAGTTCATCAAATAAACCTTATACGACTTCATAAAAAGGGCGACCTCTTCAGGCCGCCCTTTTTTATTTATATTGGAATAACTGCCGAATTAAAGTGTCAGAAGTTCAGCATCTTGCACCTATAGGTATATGCTGTGATGTACTGTTTTTTTAGTTCTTCAGACAAGAAAGACTTTCTTACAAGTTCGACTGCCATGGGATTCACCGACTGGAACATCATAATTTCCTGATGAATAACTTTGTCCGGGAGTCCGATCCTCCGTCCAAATTCCACGAAGTCATCATGACCGATATTGTGAGTATCAGCTTTGTTCATCCCTTCTTTGAACAAACCTTTATCAAGGGCAAATATCCGAGGTTCATAAAGTTGAAGAGAGGTATTTACAAGATCATAAGCTGGTGAAAGATGGTACTCCCCATTTCTCTCTATGAGCGAAAAGTTCTTCAAGTGCGCATCATCATTGAGAGACACGAAGTTGAACAATATAATTCTATAAAATCGCCTGATGTCAATCAAAGCAGCCTTCACATACCTGTGAATAACCTCAGCACATTCTTCGTAACTTACTTTGTCATATTTATAGTTAGCGCCACCATTGTCTTTACTCCAGCCGAGCAATGCTGCAAAATCTTCCTGCTTGTATTTACCTCCAGGATAAACATCAAAACGTCTTGTAATATATGCTGGCTTATCATCCTCAAAGAAGCAAAGTGCATTACCTGCTGTCTCAATTCCATAAACCTGTGATGCTATCTGCATTGTAACATGCTCATTAGCTGCACAGTAATCCTTATTGGCAATCTGATAACCAGTTGGACGTGGTTTGAGTATATATGTCCCTTGCTCGCCTTCTCGTGTATATCTCAGTTGTTTGTTCTCGCCTATTATGACCGAAAACTTTGGCTGGGCGCCTGAAAGCGATATTCTACCGATATTTCTTATCGAATCCGCAGAGCCTCCATCTTCAGGGCTTGCGCCCGGAAAAATGTGAGAGACTTTGTTTCCGTCAAAAAGCGATTTGACCGCAGCCGGACAATAAGTACTGAACCCTTCCTTCAATGTGGACGGACATATATTCAAATTAATCATAGTCTGATCGGCTTTACTGTTATAGCACCTATAGTATCTATCTGACAGGTTGCCAGAAGAATTCCAAAATCGTCTTCCGGGTCAATCCGCAACAACACGGACTGAACCTGACGGTTCTCTCCTTCAGAAAGCATATTGGCAAAAACCGAAAAAAGATAGGGTGATTTATGCGGTTCCCGCTGAAGAGGAAGAGTAAGACTGACCGGATCCGCATCAGCTCTTTGCAGATATACACTATCATAAGAAAATGTGAAGGACTTATCATCCTCTTCAGTAAGCAAGCCGCACTTTATTCCATGCAAATAGATTTCACACTGTCTCATAACTGTACAATCAATTTAAGTCCTAGAACATTGCAAATAGCAAGATATGTAGAAATCTTAGGATCCCCCTGTCCACGCTCTGCAGCAACCACAGTATTGATACTGATTCCTGCTAAATCGGCGAGTTCCTTTTGAGTAATCTTAAGGGCCTTCCTGCGTTCTTTAATCTGCATTCCTAAAGTCTTCATATTCACAGCGGATTGGTAATTTCAAACAAAAGTAATGTTTTTATCTGAAAAATTCAAGAAATTCACAATGTGCTGTGAAATATCAGCATAAAGTCATCATTTGTCACACAGGTAACGGAGCCAGAAGTCGTGGTTGGCTTCGAGGAAATGTTTTCCTTGGTAGCCACGATAGCCGTGCATGCCGTCAGGGTAGATCATGAATTCGAACTTCTTGCATTGCTTGTGCAGTTCGTCGATGAGCTGAAGCGTACTCTGGAAATGCACGTTGTCGTCACCGGTTCCGTGAGTGATTTTCAGCATGACCGGCTCTACCGCAGATATTTCAGCATAGGTGGCCGGATAAGATGAGACATAATTGATGACACGGGAGGAGGCGTAGCCGTCCGGATTGGTCTGAGGCGTTTCCATGAAACGTTCGGTGTAATGGCTGTCATACAGGATCCAGTCATACACTCCGCCGCCGGCAATCCCGTAGTGGAAATCGTCAGAAGCGGTGAACAACAGCATTGTCGTCATGGTTCCGCCGAAAGAGAAGCCCTCGACTCCGATTTTGTCCCCATTGACATAAGGCAATGATTTGAGGTAACGGGCCCAAGCCTTGAAGTCTTCCAACTCCTTTCTGTTCAGATGTTTATAAATCTGGTCAAGGCCTACTCTGCCATTGTGGCCGGCAGCCCTGCAGTCGGCGGTAATCTGGATTATGTCATTGTCTGACCACCATTGGTTGGACGGAGAAGGCTGAATCCATCTTTCACGCACCATCGGAGTATCAGGTCCGCCATATATGTCCATGTGCACCGGATATTTGCGGGACGGGTCGAAATTCTTCGGATAGACTATGTAGGCAGGAAGCCTGAGTCTGTCATTCTCAATGTAGATGAGCTGCGGCAGCGCATAGTTCTGAGCATTGAAATCAGGCCCTTTCCTGTCGGCAACTACCATAACGGAAGAAGGCTTGGAGGTCTTCGCCAACAGGATCCTGTCAGGTGAGGTGAATGAAGAAACCGACGCCACGAAATATTTCCCGTCCGGCGAGAAACTTACGGAAGACACATTCAACTCAGTATCAGTCAATGCATTGATCTGTCCTTCGGCATTGACCTTATACAGGCAATGTCTTACTGAGGCGTCCCGGCAGGCAGTGAAATATACGCTTCCGTCCTTGTCCGCCCTCAACAGGGAAATTCGCCAGTTCGGACCGTCCGTCAGGCGTCTGAGCGTCTTGCCGTCATAAGAGAGGAAATAGATCTGCTGCCATCCTGTCTCAAATGAGCGTGCCATGTACAATCCCTTGTCAGTGAAGAGCATACCGTCTATCCAGTCAAGCCATGTTTCTGACTTTTCCGTATAAATATGTTTCTTGGAGCCGTCGATGGCTGAGACACTGTAAAGTTCCAATGTATTCTGTATGCGCGGTTCACGTGCAATGAAAAACTCCTTGCTGTCGGCACCCCAGAACGGAATTCCGAAATACTGGTCGTCATTTTCATTGAAATCGGCCCAGACAGTGTGAGGAGCACCGTCAGAAGAGATTTCATTGACATCCACTATTCCGATGCGGACACGCGGGTTCGGCTCGCCTGCTTTCGGGTATCTGGTGTTTCGGAGCACGCCGTCCTGACCTGCAGGTGAATAAATCGGGAAAACAGGCACGTCCGTATTGTCGAAGCGGTAGAATCCGATTTTCTTGGAGTCCGGAGACCACCAGAATGCACGGTACAATGATGGACGTCCAAGTATCTCTTCATAATATACCCAAGAGGCATAACCATTGAGTATCACCTCGTTGCCATCGAATGTAAGCCGTTTTTCCGTAGCGGAAGCGACATCATAGACGTAGAGGTCATTGTTTCTCGTGAATGCAAAAGCTGATGAGTCCGGCGCCCATGTCCGGTTCACCGCGCCTTCCGGATCTGCAGGAAATGTGGAATACTTTGCAGGGGCCTTGATTCCGTGAATGGTCTTGCGGCTGGATGCGCGCACGACAAATGCCTGTGAATCCGTGAACGAGCCGTCATAGGAAAAGGCAACTTTCTCATTGTCAAGCCATTTCCATGATGCAGGTATCTTCACGAAATCCTGGGCTGACATCTGCATTGACATTGTCAGAAAAACTGCCGCTACTGCGGCCATTCTGCCGGCAAGGCAGAGCAAATCATTCTTCCTCATATGAAATTTGAATCCTTGAAATTAACGAGATATACTTTTTCTGTCGCGCGGGTTAGCGCTGTGTAGAGCCATTTGTAGTCATCGACGGTGTATTCGTCCATCCAGAAAGGATTGTCAATGAAAACGCATTTCCACTGACCGCCCTGGGACTTGTGACAGGTAACGGCATTGGCATATTTCAGCTGCAGGGCATTGTAGAACAGGTCTTCGCGTACTGCCTCATAACGCTTCTTCTTGGAAGATATATGAGAATAGTCCTCGGAAACGCCCTGATACAGAGCGTTCTGCTGTTCGTATGTCAATGACGCCGACTCTGATTCCAATGTATCCAGGCACACTTTTGCGGAGATTTCCTGGTCGTCATAGTCAGGAAAGAGCAGCCGCGCCTGGGCGAAATGCAATCCGTATCTGTCTTCGTAATGGTTTATGGACAAGAGTTTTACGATATCGCCATTGGCTATGTAATCTATGCCCTTCACGTCGGTCAGAAACTGATAACAGTTCTTCACGACCATAAGTTTATCGTTGCGGACCAGACGTTCTTCTTTATATTGGACAGCCGAGCGGATACCTGCATTGTACCGGACTGCCCGCTTGTTGGAGCGACACAAGATGATGGTTTCGTCCTCCCCGTACTGGTCGAAGGCGTCGGTAATCTTTTCGATAAGGTCAGCGCCGCCGATACGCTCGATATCGTCATAACCGTCCACGTCAAGTTCCAGTTTCTCTACAGGAAAGAAGTTTCCTCCCGACTCGTAATCTTCTGATATCAAAGTTCTTAGAGACGTAGCATTAGACAGTATCCCTGATGCCTGCTGCTGACGTACGACATCTGTGAGGGAAGACCAGAACACCCCGCCGAAACTGTTCATATATTCCGGAGCGAGAGCCGGGCTGTATTCGTGGCCGACCGGCGGAAGCTGTGCGGAGTCGCCAATCATCACCAGACGGCAGCCGTTGCCGTTTCTGACAAATGTTACCAAATCCTCGAGCAGGTTACCAGTGCCGAAAAGCGCCGTGGAGTTCTGCCCGGAATTGTCAATGCCCACAAGCGACACCTCATCCACGACGAACAACGTGTCTTTAGCCTTGTTCGGGGCCAATGAGAACTGTCCGAAGCCGTCAGATCCGACTGAACGCTGCCTGTAGATCTGTTTGTGGACCGTATGAGCAGGGCGCCCGGCATATCTGGAAAGCACTTTCGCGGACCGCCCCGTCGGAGCCAGAAGCACAGTAGGGATGCTCAGTTCTGTCAATGCTCCGATTACGGCCGAGATTGCCGTAGTCTTACCGGTACCTGCATAACCATTGAGTATCAATATGTCACCGTCATCTCCGGTAAGAAATTCGGCCATCTGATGCAGGAACGTGTCCTGGGACGCAGTCGGCTCGTACTGGAAATGCCCGAGAAACTTGCCGTATAGAAAATCAGCCTGCCCCATTACTTGTTCCTCCTGGAAAAGGCCATCGCAACCACTGCAAGTATCGGGTAGATTTCGACACGGCCGAGGAACATATCGACAACGAAAATGAATTTGGCCATCACCGGAGCTGAATTGAAACTGCCCAATGTTCCCCAGTCGCCCAATGCGGGGCCGACATTGCTCAGAGCGGAGATGCAGGCGGCCACCGATGCGTCTATAGTCACGCCGGATACAATGGACAATGCCACAGAGATGGCTATTGTCACGAAATACAACGCTATATAGACAAGATGCGGATAGACTTCTTCATTGGTGAGAATATGGTTTCCGACATGGACCTGGTTTATGGAAGCTGGATGCAGAGCCTTCTTTACCTGCTGACCTATAGTCTTAAGCATCAGATAGATACGATCTGCCTTCACACCTCCTGTGGTGGAGCCTGCCATTCCGCAAGGAACGGAAATGATGACCATCAGCACTGCTGCGAACGCCGGCCACGTATTGTTGTCGGATATCGCAAATCCGGTCGTGGAAATAGAGCTCACCACGTGGAAGATTCCGTTCATGATAGAGTCTCCCCAGGAGAATTCAGATCCCTTCATTTTCAATGATATAGCCATCATCACTGAGGCTATCACTATCATCAGTGTGTAGAATTTCAGCACGGGATTCTTGAGCGGCTTGAGGCTGCGTGTAGCGAATACGACAAATATGAGTCCGAAATGGACAGAAGCCAAGAACATAAAGACTATGGTGATTATGTTTATGGCATTGGAATCAAAGGAGGCGATAGACAGGTTCTTGGTGCTGAATCCTCCTGTTGACGCCACGCTGAAGGCATGGTTAATGGCATCAAAGGCCGACATTCCGGCCAACCAGTAGCAGAGGAATGCAGATACGGTAATTCCCAGATATACTGCAGCAAATACCCATACGGTCTTGTTCGTACGTGTCCGGTAACCTTCTTTGGAGAGCGAAGACACCTCCATATTGGTCAGCCGGAGCCTCATCGGACTGGAGGACGGGATAATCAGCAGCAGGAACACCACGACTCCCAAGCCGCCGATGAAATGCGTGGACGAGCGCCAGAACAGCAGGCTGTCAGGCAGCTGTTCCACATCTGTCAATATGGTGGCTCCAGTAGTGGTATAACCGGATACCGCTTCAAAAAGTGCGTTGATTACCGAGAACGGGCCGCCCCAGAGAAGGTAAGGCAACATTCCGAAGACGAAGGACAGCAGCCATGACAACACGATGATCATATAACCGTCCTTCAGGGTAATGTTGGAGGATTTGCGGACGAAGATGAACGGGAACACACCCACGATGAAGGTAATCGTGAAACTGATTATCATCGCGGCCAATGCGCTGTCGTTTCCTTCTGCCAATGAAACCAATATGGACAGAAACATAAAGAACGCACTGGCAAGCAGCGCGAACCCGACGTTTCTGGATATGACTTTAAGGTTCATCAGGCCTGTTCCTCCTTGTTTTTCTCTATGGAATCACGTAGCATCTTCAGTCTCTTGCGGAGCTGCATATTCTCGCCCGCCATCTCTGTTATACCGTCATTGAGCTCGGAAAGCTGGTCGTCCCCTTCGAATTCGTAGGAGTATTTGCTCCCGAACGAGCGGTAATTTTTCAGCCCTGTGAGCATCCTGTATATTGGGTTCACATAATAAGCCATCAGGAAGAACAGCAGCAGTACCACGAGCAGAAGCCCTACCGCCACGGCTACCGCTCCCGGGATAATGCTCCTGTAGAAGCCTCTTTCGAATGTCGCGGAATTCTTCTGAAGTTCATTGTAAATAGCTGTGTTCAAGATGTTTATATCGGAACGCAACCTGTTGTATTTAGGCTGCAGCCTGTCGAAATACCACTCCCGCGCATTGATGAAATCAGAGAGTATGGCATGCTTCAACTCCAATGAAGTCAGCATATACGCCGAATAGGAATAGAGCACGGAGTCAGCCAACGGAAGCATTTTTTCCGAGGTCAATGAGGCCTTGAGGCTGTCGCAATGGTCAATGAAGTCGTTCTGTCTGAGTTCCGGCAGATGCTTTTCGGAATTGTCGCCGATTATGGCAAGGATGCCGAGATTGTAGGAGTTCGCCGCATCAGCAAGTTTCTGGGCAGCATTGATGCTACCGATATTGGCGGCAATCAGGTCTGAGACATAGCTGCTCATCCTGCTGTATTCCATTATTGAGATGAAGCTCGAGACAAGCAGAATCACGGCTATGGAACTGAGGCTCAGGACGAGCTTCATTTTCATAGTCAGTTTGAATTCACGTATCCGTGTCCGCAGTTTTCTGAGAATTGTCATAAACACAAATTTTGACCGTGCAGGAAACTGTTTTGGCGACAATTTCTGAGCACCGTCCATTCAATCTGCGAATATAGCAAATTTTCAGATTAATTCGAGCCGAAGATGTATGCGGAATTGTATTTGCGGACAAGACTCTTCAGACGGGCCTTAGCCTTGATCTGCATCGGTACACCGACCAGTGTGCATGGAGCCATCACTGCCACAGCCGCCACTGTCCCCAATACAAGCAACGCCGCCGCTTCCCGATTATCAGTGGAGTATTCTGTCAATACCAATGCCCCTGTTGCTGAGAGCAATGCGCCTCCGGCTCCAAATGAGAGGACTTTACGCCCGGAGCTGAAGACTTTCACATTCTTCTTGTACACGACTACATCAGCCTGTGAAAAATACAGCCCTGCATCGGAAATGCTTATCGGCTGGTTGTCAGATGTAAAAATATAGCCGCGTTTATAGGTCAATGTCCCTTCCACTTTCTTTCCCGAATGCAGTCCTGTTATCCTGACTCCTGAAGAAAGCACCGTCACATTCTCCTCTGACCCGGACGGGCGCGCCGACAGGATATTCAACGTATCCGGAGTCTGGGCCACTGGCAGTTCTCCGGCATTGACTTCAGACTGAACTCTTGAGAGGGAACAGCTCATAACTCTTGCGCTGGCCTCAAACGCAGACGGAGCCCCCATCATTGCGATGGACATTACCGCAAACAATCTGTATATACGATTCCACATATACTCTGACATTCATTTCACCCTACATAGATGCACCCGCCACGAAAAACGTTGCTCTTCACCTTGACATTTTTCCACATTGACCTCTTCTCTCGAGAACAACTTGGAACAACCTGCATTTGCGGCATAACTATTAAGCGCTCATTATCAGACAGTTAGGACAATTCGTCAAATTCAGGTTAGGCATAATAACAGGTAACCTGGCATCACGCATTTCACATATCACATTATCGTTCAGGAACTTACACCCATAATCCAACAGCAGGTTGTTCCAAAATATCCAGAGGCTCTACCACATTGACTTCAGCAATGACCTGTCAAGCCCTATGATTCTTGACAGACACGGCCAGGAAGCAGCATACTTTTTCTTCATTGACACCGCCAGCCTTATTTTTTCTTCAACAGACAATTGTGAGAGATTGTTTTTGTGGAACATCATTGATATTAGAGAATCTCTTGAGGCACATAATTCTGCATCAGAATATTTAGTTTTAGTCAATACACCCGTATCATACTCAAGTTCAGCATCATAGTTTTTCAAAATGTAAAACATCAGCTGAGAAGGACTTCCAAAAATTTTTTCCACCCTCTTATAGTCGGTATAATCTCCCGGAAAAATGAGTCCGTCATTATCAATATGCCACTGCTCCGGCAAAGCACAATGTGTTTTAAGCATCTGCTTCTTATATGTCATGAAACTATCACCAGTTGGATTCTGACGGCATTGAACAAAAACGCGCGAACCGAAGTACAGGCATGCAGAACTCCACCTGTATTCATTCGGGACAAGCTTAATCCCTGCCGATAGAGGATTCCGCAGCACATATGCGATTGCCTTGACAATATAATCAGGATCTGACATCTTCTTACACGCTACATCAGCACCTATAAGATTCCTTTCATTTGGATATAAATCATGCAGATACATACCTATCCTCCGCTTATAGTAAATCATGAAATTCCGCCCTTCGTTCTCTTCACAGTCAAATATGAAATGCACATGATTGTTCATTATGCAAAAGGCCAGGATATTGACCAACGGATACTTCAATTTACTGAACGCAATAGTATTCATTGCATAAATATAGTCTTGGTCGGAAACAAACAGCAGATTTTTCAATAGGCCATTAGTACAGAAATGGTAAAACATCGTTTTTTCCACAAAGTAACAGCGAATAAAGCGTTTTCAAAAAATGAACACGCTTTTTCATAAAAAGACGGTTCCCACTATTGTAAAAACGTGTTTTTAGAACTTGGAACAACCTGCATTTGCAACATAACTATTAAGCGCTCACTATCAAATAGTTAGGGCAATCCGTCAAATTCAGGTTAGGCAAAAAAACAGGTAACCTGGCATTACACATTTCACATATCATATTATCATTCAGGAACTTACACCCATAGTTCAACAGCAGGTTGTTCCAAAACGCAAGAACAGGGGCGCAGACCAGACACGAACAAGAAGAACAACAAGTGCCGACCAAGGCCCTGCCAATGGCGCCAAACATTGTCAGAAACAGGGAACAAGAATTCAGAGACGGACACAAGAATCTGATGACGCCAGGTGCAGAAACGCAAACAAGTGACTCGGCCGGGATACGGACAGAGCCACTTGATTATGATAAACGGAAAATGCCTGATTCTCTCAGATTAGCAGATTAGGCTATTCCGGCTTATAGGAGTCCTTTAGAGTCGCCGTCCTGTTGAACACAGGATGCTCCGGAGTACTGTCCGGATCCTTGAAGTAATAGGCGTCACGCTCGAACTGAACTGCTATGCCGGATTTGTCTTCCAGCAGGGCAGGCTCAGCATATCCCTTGCCGAGAACCAACGACTGCGGATTCAGGAAATCCTTGTAGTCCTTGTCCTCAGGAACCTGGCTCATATCCGCCAATGTGAACAGTTTGTCATACATACGGAGTTGCACTTCCTTGGCGTAAGCAGTTGATACCCAATGAATTGTACCCTTGACACTTCTCCACTCCCCGCTTCCCGGACGGGTTGACGGATCGAAAGTACATTTGAGTTCAACCACATTGCCCTCAGCATCCTTGATAACCTCATTGCACTTGATGATATAGGTGTATTTCAGACGGACCTCTCCATCAGGTTTAAGACGGAAGAACTTCTTAGGCGCATCTTCCATAAAGTCCGCCCTGCTGATGTACAGTTCGCCGGTAAACGGAACCTTGCGAGTGGCGCCTTCCGGTTCAGCCGGATTGAGAGGGCAGTCAAACCACTCCACCTTGCCCGGCTCCCAGTTCGTGAGAGTAACCTTGACCGGGTCCTCAACCACCATATAGCGGTTTGACCTCGCATTCAGATCCTGGCGCACGCACCACTCAAGAAGCTGGAGATCCATCAGCTGGTCACGCTTGGACACACCGATCTTTTCACAGAACATTTTCAATGCCTCAGGAGTATAACCTCTTCTTCTTACACCGCACAGTGTCGGCATACGAGGATCATCCCAGCCGCTCACAAGACCTTTCTGCACCAGTTCGAGCAATTTACGCTTGCTCATCAATGTGTAAGTAAGGTTCAGTCTCGCGAATTCATACTGATGTGACGGATAGATGCCGAGCGTCTGGATAAACCAGTCGTACAGCGGTCTGTGCACATCGAATTCGAGCGTACAGATGGAATGGGTGATGTGTTCGATGGAGTCGCACTGGCCGTGAGTGAAGTCGTACATAGGATAGATGCACCACTTGTCTCCGGTACGGTGATGAGAGGCATGCTTGATACGATAAAGAAGAGGATCGCGGAACATCATATTCGGGCTTGCCATATCGATCTTGGCCCTGAGCACCTTTTCACCGTCAGCATATTTTCCGTCACGCATCTCGCGGAAAAGCCTGAGGTTTTCCTCCACGCTCCTGTTCCTGTACGGACTCTCCACACCCGGTTTGTCCACAGTGCCACGCCCCTTGCTGATTTCTTCCTGAGTCTGGTCATCAACATAAGCCAAGCCCTTCTGTATCAGTTCTTCAGCCCATGCATAAAGCTGGTCGAAATAGTCAGAAGCATATTTTTCCTTGTCCCACTGGAACCCGAGCCACTTAATATCCTCTTTAATGGAATCCACATATTCGGTATCCTCTTTGGTCGGATTGGTATCGTCAAAACGAAGATTTGTCTTGCCGCCATATTTCTGCGCCAGACCAAAGTTTATGCAGATGCTTTTCGCATGCCCGAGATGCAGATAACCGTTCGGCTCCGGAGGAAAACGCGTAAGGACGCTGTCCACTTTGCCGGATTTGAGATCTGCCTCAATGATTTCTTCGAGGAAATTCAGCCTCTTTGGCTCTTCAACCTCTTTCTTGACTTCTTCCATCATATAATTATTTTCAATTATTTCACAACTTACAAACTTACGAAAATTCCGTTCAATTCTAAAATATTTACGCATTTTTGCAGGTGGACACAATTTTCACTTT
>UMHE01005092.1_pt1 | contig 18438 bp, 20 predicted proteins | sample 1965451 | NCBI WGS metagenome assembly UMHE01 (sample SAMEA4836090, study PRJEB28245) | human gut metagenome | biome: gut microbiome; material: fecal sample | place: Denmark | collected 2008 | reverse complement strand
TGATGGGCTTCCTGGGCATGGGCAACAACCCCATGGTCGGCGCGACCGTGGCCGTGGCTGTTGCTGTGGCGGAGGCTGTGAAGTAATTTCATTTTACACGAAAAACATCCCCCGACAGTCTGTCGGGGGATGCTTTTCTATGCGTGCGCAGGTGCGTCAGCACTTGCCGAACCAGCTGCACAGCAGCTTCAGCAGGGAAGCGCAGTCAAAATTACACATACTGTGACCTCCTATGTCTGGATTTCTCTTGCAAGGATGGGCATATTGTAACCGTTTTGTAACCATTTTGCAAATGCAAATGCTGGAAGTCACAGGATCAGCAGCAGGCCGATGGCGATGAGCAGCTCTTCGTCGGCCTTCTGCCGGGAGAGATAGAACAGCAGAAACAACAGCAGCAGGTCGCCGGCGTCCAGATCGCCCAGATGGAGCTTTTCCAGCAGGTCGTTGAAGAAGCCGCGCTCCGGTGCGCCCTGCGGCGGAGGCGGCGGAGGGGGCGGCGCGTGATGGCGCGGCGGCTCCTGCGGCGGGGGAGCGTCGTCCATGGGGACGCGGGTATAGGCGCCGCTGTCGCTGCGGATATAGCGGTTATACAGGCAGACCGCCTCCTTCCATCAGGAAACGCTTGCCGATGGTGATGAGCCGCGCCAGCCTTGCCGCGCGCTCCACCTTGTCCTGCTTGCCGTCCTTCAGGAAGGGGCGCAGCGCGTAGAGCAACTGGGTGGTCTGGCTGGTGTCGCGGGTCAGCTCCTGCAAAAGCGGCAGGTATCTGGCGATGGTCTGCGGATCGATGCCGCCCAGCGGTGCAGGCGGCGGGGGCGGGGGAGAAGCCGCCGCATCTGCGGCAGCAGGCTGCGCCGTGTCACCGCCCATGGAGCCGGAGAGCTGCTGCGCCAGCTGCATGATCTGCGCCATACTGCCGGGATCGGACAGCAGCGCATTGAGTTTTTCGTCCAGTTCTGACACGCTGCGTCCTCCTTTCCGTTACTGCTGGAGCTTTGATTCCAGACGCTGCACCAGCTCTGCACCCTGCGGGCTGGACAGCACACGGGAGAGCATGGCGCTCAGCGCCGCCGTATCGCCGGAGGCGGCCTGCCGCGCCGCCTGACCCAGCGCAGCGCTGTTTCCGCCGGAGAGCATACGCAGCAGCGCCTGCCCATCCTGAGACTGCATAACGGACTTCAGCGCCCGGGGATCGCTTTTCAGCTTGTTGACAATGTCCTGTTCGTTCATGGGAATACCTCCTTATGGGGTTCGTTACAGGTATATCCTATGTGTGCGGGGCGAAAAAAGTGCCTGTCAGCCAAGTTGACAGGCACGATATTTCGGGGCTCACTGGGCGATGCAGTAGCGGAGGTAGACATGTCCCGCGTCCGCTTCGGTCTGACCGAGAACAAAGCCGATGCTGCAGATCTGACCGAAGGCGTTTTCAAACTGAAAGTAACCGGTGCCGCCGCCGTCCAGACTGGCATAGCTCAAGGTGACGGAGTTGATGCCCGTGTCGCCGTGGGCGTGGTACCAGCAATCAGTCTTGTCCCAGTACGTCCAGCCCTCCGGAGCCAGATCGTCAGGGATGGGTGTCTCGCCGTAGAGGGTGTCGCGCAGCACCTGATACATGCCGTCCCGGGGCAGGCGGGAGACATCCGTCTCCGTGGCGCCGGGGACGTTCTCCTGCACCCACGCCCATTCATCGCCGTCCGCCGCTGTAACGAAGCCGCCGTAAACGGGGACACCGTTTTCATCGTAGGACAGACCGTCATAGAACATGTTGTTCAGGTTCACAGCCCGGTCGGTGAAGGGGGAGGCCACGGCCTGGGCGTACCAGCTGGGCGCATCGAACAGCTGCTGATAGGCGTCAAACTGTTCCTGCGGGATGTCGCCGGAGGTGGTGCCCTCCGCATCGGAGGCGGCTTTGACACGCTCGAAGAACGCCAGGTATTCGGACAGCAGGGCACTGTCCTTGATCCGGTAGCTGAAGTTGCCGTAATAGACCACGCCGTCCGTGCGGAAGGTGACGGGCTTCAGCGCATTGTCACACCAGATGTAGACGATGAACAGCTCACCGGTGTTCGGCTCGTCGGCGTAATACTTGACGCCGCCGGTGGTGTTGACAAAGTACAGCTTCGTACGGGCCAGAAGGTCGTAGTATTCCTGCACCAGTCTGGTATTTGTGGTGGTGCTGTTGACCTCGTAGAAATGGCTGGAGCCATAGGGCGTGACGGTGGAATCCACCATGTAAAGGCCGTATACGCTCTCCGCGTCGGGCAGCCGGAGGAGCTTGTCCCCGCGGCGGGGCAGAAAGAAAAACAGCAGAATGGCGGCCAGCACAGCTACGCCGATGCAGCTCCAGACGATGAGCTTCGTCTTTTCCTTTTTTGTCATGGAACTCAGTCCTTTCCTTGAAGCTGGCAACAGTATACCACTGTCTGCGTAGTAAGTCGTTACAGTGCGGTAACAAGGGGTTACATGAATATGCAGAATACTTTGCATAAACGGTTGTAAAATCTGACGGGGTATGATAAAATGGTACACTGTAAATTGGGGCGGTAGGCGCTGCGGCGTCTGCCGGTGAGATAAAGGACGGAGACAGGCTTTGATTTTAGAGACGATCAACAGTCCGGCGGACGTAAAGCGGCTGTCGGAGGAGGACGCGGCGCGGCTGTGTCAGGAGCTGCGGCGGTTTCTGGTGGAGCAGGTGTCCCGCACCGGCGGGCATCTGGCATCCAATCTGGGCGTGGTGGAGCTGACGGTGGCCATCCACCGGGTGTACGACACGGCCAGCGACCGGCTGGTGCTGGACGTAGGGCACCAGTGCTATGTACACAAGGCGCTGACCGGGCGGCGGGAGCTGTTCGGTACGCTGCGGCAGTTCGGCGGACTGTCGGGCTTTCCCAAGCCCTACGAGAGCGTACACGACGCGTTCATGGCCGGGCACGCCTCGGATTCCGTATCTGTGGCGCTGGGCATGGCGCGGGCGCGGACGCTGCTGGGCGCAGAGTATCAAGTGGCAGCCGTCATCGGTGACGGTGCGCTGGGCGGCGGCCTGAGCTTCGAGGGCTTGAACGATGCCGGCGGCAGCGGCGAGCCGCTGGTGGTGATCCTCAACGACAACGGCATGTCCATCGACAAGAATGTGGGCGGACTGTCGAAGCATTTATCCCGGATGCGGACGGAGCCGGAGTACTACGCCTTCAAGAAAAAATACCGGAAGGCGCTGGAGAAGCTGCCGGCGGGTCGGACACTGTACGAGTGGAGCCATGAGTTGAAAACGGCGCTGAAAAAGTCGCTGCTGCCGCCGGTGAGCACCGTGTTCGAGGACATGGGCTTTTCCTACATGGGGCCGGTGGACGGCCACGACGTGCAGCGGCTGACGGCGGTGCTGCGAGCAGCGCGGGAGGCCGGAAGGCCGGTGCTGGTGCATGTACACACCGTGAAGGGCAGCGGCTACGAGCCGGCGCTGCGGGAGCCGGAGAAGTTCCACGGCGTGGGCGCGTTCGATCCCGCCACAGGACAGGTAAGGCAGCCTGCGCAGGAGACGTTTTCCCATGTGTTCGGCGAGACGCTGCGCCAGCTGGCGCGGCAGGACGGGCGCGTGTGCGCCATCACTGCGGCTATGGCTGACGGCACGGGACTGACGGGCTTTGCCGTGGAGTTCCCGCGGCGGTTTTTTGACGTGGGTATTGCCGAGGGACACGGCGTGGCTATGGCCGGAGGCATGGCCAAGCAGGGGCTGATACCGGTGTTCGCGGTGTACGACAGCTTTTTGCAGCGGGGCTACGACATGCTGGTGCAGGATATGGCGCTGGAAAAGCTCCACGGGGTGCTGGCGGTGGATCGCTGCGGCCTTGTGGGGGCGGACGGCGAGACGCACCACGGCTGTCTGGACTATCTGAGCCAGATACCGGGCATGACGGTGCTGGCGCCCGCCAGCTTTGCCGAGCTGCGGCGTATGCTGCGGCGGGCGGTGCTGGACATGACGACGGGGCCGGTGGCGGTGCGGTATCCCCGGGGCGGCGAGGACGGATACGATGGCGACTGCGGAGACGAGCCGGTGACGGTGCTCCGGCAGGGAACAGACACGGCTATCGTGACCTACGGCATTCTGACGGGTCAGGCGCTGCGGGCGGCGGAGCTGCTGGAAAAGGAGGGCGTCTCCCTCCGTGTGGTGAAGCTGAACCGTGTGGCGCCGCTGGACGGCGACGGCATTTGCCGGGCACTGGACGGCGTGAAGCGCGTGGTGGCGGCGGAGGATCAGCTCCGCGTCGGCGCGGTAGGAGAGCGATTGGGCGCGCTGCTGTTGGAGCGGGGCGCGGGTATAGAGAGATATGCACTGCGGAACGCGGGCGAGGCACTGCCCGCGCAGGGCAGCACGGCGCAGCTGCGGCATGTGCTGGGACTGGATGCCGAGGGCATGGCGCAGGCGGTGCGGGAGGTGCTTAAGTGAGCAAAAAAACGAGACTGGACGTGCTCCTGACAGAACGCGGACTCTGTGAGAGCCGCCAGAAGGCACAGGCTACCATCATGGCGGGACTGGTATTCGTGGACGGCCAGCGGTCGGACAAGCCCGGTACGCCGGTGGCGGAGGACGCCAGCGTGGAGGTGCGTGGTCACGCGCTGCGGTATGTGAGCCGGGGCGGACTGAAGCTGGAAAAGGCCATGCAGACGTTTCCCATTACGCTGGAGGGTAAGGTCTGCGCCGATATCGGCGCGTCCACCGGAGGCTTCACGGACTGCATGCTGCAAAACGGCGCAGCGAAGGTCTACGCGGTGGATGTGGGCTACGGACAACTGGACTGGAAGCTGCGCAGCGACGAGCGCGTGGTGTGTCTGGAGCGTACCAACGCGCGGTACCTGACGCGGGAGCAGATACCGGAGGAGCTGGATTTTGCCTCCATCGACGTGAGCTTCATCTCTCTGAAGCTGATCTTTCCGGCGCTGTATGCCCTGCTGCGGGAGGGCGGCGAGGTGGCGTGCCTCATCAAGCCGCAGTTCGAGGCAGGACGGGAAAAGGTGGGGAAAAAGGGCGTTGTCCGCGACCCGAAGGTACATCTGGAGGTACTGGAAAACTTCCTCACGCATGCGAAGGAAAACAACTTTACAGTGCTTGGTATTACTTACTCTCCCATTCGAGGGCCGGAGGGGAATATCGAGTATCTGGGCTATTTGAGGAAAAGCGCCGAGGAGGATCGCATCCCCGATCTGCGGGCGCTGGTAGACGCCTCACATACTGAACTGAAGGAAGGTCATGGAGAAGAATGAAACGAGTGATTCTGTGCCCGAACCCCTATCGGGACGGTGAATTGACGGTAGCGAAGCACTCCAAGGAGATCCTGGAGGCCATCGGCTTTGAGACGGTGGTGTGCCTTCCCTTCAGCAGGGAGGGGTATGACGATCAGCTGGGAGTGCCTATCCGGCAGCTGCAGCAGGAGATCAAGCGGGCGGATATGCTGATCGCCTTCGGCGGCGACGGCACGATCCTGCATCTGGCGCGGACGGTGGCGCTGCACAGTGTGCCGGTTCTGGGCATCAACCTGGGGAGCCTGGGCTTTATGTCCGAGCTGGAGCCCAACGAGCTGGAACGGCTCAACGCGCTGAAGGAGTGGAATTTCGCGGTGGAATCCCGGATGATGCTGGACGTGACGGTGCTGCGGGAGGGCAAGCCGGTGTACAGCAACATCGCGCTGAACGACGCGGTGATCTCCAAGGGCAGCGTGGCGCGGGTGGTGCGGCTGGACGTGTCCACCGAGGAGGGGCGGCTGACCCGCATCACCGGCGACGGCGCCATCGTGTCCACGCCCACCGGCTCCACGGGTTACTCCATGGCGGCGGGCGGCCCCATCGTGGAGCCTACGGCGCACAACCTGCTGCTGACGCCCATCTGCCCCCACTCCACCCGTGCGGGCAGCTATGTGCTGGCGCCGGAGCACACCCTGGTGGTAGAGACGGCGGATGCCAACAGGAAGTTCGTATATCTGTCCGTGGACGGTGGGAAGGCGTTCTCGCTGAAAAACGGCGATAAGGTGCGGGTAAGACAGTCCAAGTTCGTAACGAAGCTGGTGCGGCTGAGCAAGAAGAGCTTCTGCGAGATACTGGACTCAAAAATGGGAGCGGAGGCAAGAAAGCATGAAAAATGACCGACAGACAGCGGTGCTGCAGATCATTGAGGAGACGGCGGTGGAGACGCAGGAGCAGCTGATGCAGCTGCTGGCGGAGCGGGGCTTCGCCTGCACGCAGGCCACGGTGTCCCGGGACATCAAGCAGCTGCACCTGATAAAAGCGCCGGACGGCAAGGGCGGCTATCGCTACGCGGTGTCGGCGCGGATGCCAAAGCTGAACTTTGAGGAAAAATTACAGACCATATTCCGGGAATGTGTGCTGTCGGCGGAGAATGCTCAGAATCTGGCTATTATCAAGACCATGAACGGCATGGCCAATGCTGCGGCCTTCGCGCTGGACAGCATGGAGGATACGGACATCGTGGGCACGCTGGCGGGCGACGACACGGTGCTGTTGGTGTTCCACGACAGCGCGCACGCGGCGGATTTCTGTGAACAGGTGCGGCTGATGCTGCACTGAGGAGGGAAGCGGTATGCTGGAGCTGCTGCATATTGAGAATATCGCCATCATCGAGGCGGCAGACATCGAGTTCGCGCCGGGGTTCAACGCCCTGACCGGCGAGACGGGCGCGGGCAAGTCCATTGTGATCGACAGTCTCAGCGCCGTGCTGGGACAGCGCACCAGCCGGGAGCTGATCCGCACCGGGGCGGACAAGGCCTTTGTCAGCGCGGCGTTTTCCGGCGTGGAGCCGGGGCTGACGGAGGAGCTGGGCATACAGCCGGAGCCGGACGGCACCCTGCTTTTGCAGCGGGAGATACAGACAGACGGCAAAAACGTGTGCCGTATCAACGGGCGGCCGGTGACGGTGTCGCAGCTGCGGGCGCTGGGCACGCGGCTGCTGAATATCCATGGGCAGCACGACGGGCAGCAGCTTCTGGACGAGGAGCAGCATATTGTATATCTGGACAGCTTCGGAAAGACGGAAGCCCTTATAAATGCGTATACTGAAAAGTATAGACACTTTACAGATATACGGCGGCAGATCAGCGCGTTGCAGATGGACGAGGCGGAAAAAGCCCGCCGCGTGGACACGCTGCAATACCAGATCGAGGAGCTGAAGCGGGCGAAGCTGAAGCCCGGCGAAGAGGAGGAGCTGACGGCGCGGCGGGGGATGCTCCGCAACGCGGAGAAGTTTCTGGACGCCGTGGCCGGGGCGGACTACGCCCTCAACGGGGACGACAGCGGCGGCGGTGCGCTGAGCGCGCTGCGGCAGGCACAGGACGCGCTGGGCGGTGTGCGCCATCTGGACGACACCTTCGGTCAGCTGTATGAGCGGCTGGGCGAGGCGTACAGCGAGGTGTACGACATCGCAGCCACGGTGGAGGACAAGCGGGGCGAGCTGGATGTGTCGCCCGGCGAGCTGGACCGGGTGGAGAGCCGCATGGATCAGCTGTACCGGCTGAAAAAGAAGTACGGCGCCACGGTGGATGACATGCTGGACTATCTGCACCGCTGTACCGAGGAGCTGGCGCAGATCGAGGACGTGGGCGACACACTGGCGCGGCTGGAGCAGGGGCTTGCCCGCGCGGAGACGGACGCGCGGCAGGCGGCGCAGGCGCTGTCCGATGCCCGAAAAGCGGCGGCGGAGCGGCTGACGGCGCAGATACTGGCCGAATTGCAGCAGCTGGACATGGGGAAGATACGCTTCGCCGTGGACTTTGCGGAGAAGCCGCTGGACAGCGACGGCATGGACGCGGTGCGGTTCCTGATGTCCGCCAACGTGGGCGAGGAGCTGCGGCCGATCCACAAGATCGCCTCCGGCGGCGAGCTGGCGCGCATCATGCTGGCCATGAAGAATGTGCTCAGCGAGCAGGATCGCGTGGGAACGATGGTGTTCGACGAGGTGGATACCGGCGTTTCCGGTCGGGCGGCGCAGAAGGTGGCGGAGAAGATGGCGCGTATCAGCCGCAGAAAGCAGGTGCTGTGCGTGACCCATCTGCCGCAGCTGGCGGCCATGGCGGACACGCATTTCTCCGTGGAAAAGGGCGAGCGGAACGGACGCACCTACACGGAGGTGCGGCGGCTGGATCGGGAGCAGCGGCGGCAGGAGTTGGCGCGGCTCACCGGCGGCAGCCACGTGTCCCAGACCATGCTGGACGGCGCGGAGGAGCTGCTGGCGCAGGCAGAGGCGTTCCGGGCGGAATTGTGACCGCTTTTTCGCAGCGTGAAAAATAATAGTTGACAAACGAAAAAAATCTGCTACAATAGCCTCAACTTGATACCGCAACAGCGATGAAGGGAATAAGTAGCGCATTTCAGACCTGCCAAGAGAGCCTCCGGTCGGTGTAAGGAGGAGAGGAAGAAATGGGTGAATACATCCCGGAGCAGCCTCCCGAACGTTTGCATAAGCCAGTAGGGATGTGTCGGGTTCGCCCGTTACAGCGATAGGGTGTGTCTGCACCCGACGAGGTCGTGTCTGCGAGGGCATGGCGAATATGAGGTGGTACCGCGAGCGTTAGCATCGCCCTCTGTCAGTGGACAGGGGGCGTTTTTATTTCCCTGTCAGAAAAACACATGAGAATACAGAAAGGAAATCGAAGCTATGGGTATTTATGAGGAACTGGTGGCGCGCGGCTTGATCGCACAGGTCACCAACGAGGAAGAGATCCGCGAGATGGTCAACAACGGCAAGGCCACGTTCTACATCGGCTTTGACTGCACGGCGGATTCTCTGCATGTGGGGCACTTTATGGCACTGTGCCTGATGAAGCGTCTGCAGATGGCGGGCAACAAGCCCATCGCCCTGATAGGCGACGGCACGACCCTGATCGGCGACCCCTCCGGCCGCACCGACATGCGCCAGATGCTGACCGAGGATGCCATCAAGCACAACGCGGAGTGCTTCAAGCGCCAGATGGAAAAGTTCATCGACTTCTCCGACGGCAAGGCGCTGATGCTGTATAACTCCGAATGGCTGAAGCCGCTGAACTATATCGAGATGCTGCGCGAGGTGGGCGCCTGCTTCTCCGTGAACAACATGCTGCGCGCCGAGTGCTACAAGCAGCGTATGGAGAAGGGGCTGAGCTTCCTGGAGTTCAACTACATGATCATGCAGAGCTACGACTTCTACTACATGTTCCAGCACTATGGCTGCAACATGCAGTTCGGCGGCAACGACCAGTGGAGCAACATGCTGGGCGGCACGGAGCTGATCCGCAAGAAGCTGGGCAAGGACGCCCATGCCATGACCATCACACTGCTGCTGAACTCCGAGGGCAAGAAGATGGGCAAGACCGCCAGCGGCGCCGTGTGGCTGGATCCCAACAAGACAAGCCCATTCGAGTTCTTCCAGTACTGGCGCAACGTGGACGATGCGGACGTGCTGAAGTGCATCCGTATGCTGACGTTCCTGCCGCTGGAGGAGATCGATAAGATGGCCGGCTGGGAGGGCTCGCAGCTGAACGAGGCCAAGGAGATTTTGGCCTACGAGCTGACCAAGCTGGTACACGGCGAGGAGGAAGCGGAGAAGGCCAAGGCCGCGTCCAAGGCGCTGTTTGCCGGCGGCGGCGACACAGAGCACATGCCCACCACCGAGCTGACCAACGACGACTTCGGCGGCGGCAGCATCGACGTGCTGACTCTGCTGGTGAAGTGCGGACTGGCGGCCTCCAAGGGCGAGGCGCGCCGGCTGGTGCAGCAGGGCGGAGTCACCGTCAACGACGAGAAGGTGACAGCCATCGAGACCACCTTCGGCTGCGAGCAGTTCACCGGCGACGGCGTAGTCATCAAGAAGGGCAAGAAGGTGTTCCACAAGGCGGTTCTGGTGTGAGCCGGAAATCCATTTCGTTTATGATGGTATCATCATAATATAATCTCCATCTGGGAATGGCTGCGGCAGAGCCGCAGCCATTCTCGCCTTACAGCGGCTTTTCCGGGAAAAACGTTGCATTAAGCGAAGAAATATACTATAATGCACCGTGGCATGCAAATCTGAGATAAACGAGTGATGCGACATGAAAACACATGATTTCTATTTTGATCTTCCACAGGAGCTGATCGCCCAGACGCCGCTGGAGCGGCGGGACGGCTCCCGCCTTCTGGTGCTGGACAAGAGCACCGGCGCGGTGGAGCACCGGCATTTCTACGACCTGCCGGAGTATCTGCACCCCGGCGACTGCCTGATCCTGAACAATTCCCGGGTGCTGCCGGCGCGTCTGCTGGGGCATCGGCAGCCCGGCGGCGGCGCCTGCGAAATTCTGCTGCTCATCGACCGGGGCGACAACGTGTGGGAGTGCCTTGTACGTCCGGGAAAGAAGCTGCGGAAGGGCGCACGGGTGTCCTTCGGCGACGGAGAGCTGACGGCAGAGATCGTGGAGGAGCTGCCGGACGGCAACCGGCTGGTGCGGTTCGAATATGAGGGCATCTTTCTGGAGGTGCTGGAGCGGCTGGGCAAGATGCCCTTGCCGCCGTACATCAAGGAGGAGCTGCAGGATCAGGAACGCTACCAGACGGTGTACTCCAAGGTCAACGGCTCGGCGGCGGCGCCCACGGCGGGGCTGCATTTCACGCCGGAGCTGCTGGAGCGAGTGCAGACAATGGGTGTAAAGGTTGGGTACGTTACACTTCATGTGGGTCTGGGCACCTTCCGTCCGGTGAAGGAGGAGGAGATCACCGACCACGCCATGCACAGCGAGTACTGCGTGATACCGCAGGAGACGGCGGAGCTCATCAACGAGACACGGAAAAACGGCGGGCGTGTGATCTGCGTTGGCACCACCAGCTGCCGCACGCTGGAATCCCATGCGGCGGAGGACGGCACCATGACGGCCAGCGCCGGGTGGACGGATATTTTCATCTATCCGGGCTATCGCTTCAAGGTAACGGACGCGCTTATTACCAATTTTCACCTGCCGGAGTCCACGCTGATCATGCTGGTGTCTGCGCTGGCCGGACGGGAGCATATTCTGAACGCCTACCTGCAGGCGGTAGAGGAGCGATACCGGTTCTTCTCCTTCGGCGACGCGATGTTTATTCATTGAGAAGCGTATGGAGCATTTTTTGATACTCTCGCTGGCGGTCGGCGCGGCTGCCCTCATTGTGTCGGTGATACTGCTTTTTGCGCCCCGGCGCACAGAGCGAAGGATCACCGTCGCCGCGATTTTGGGCGGACTGGCCGCCTTTTCGGTGATATTTACCCTGTGTCTCGGGTATTTTATGGTGTAAGATTTGATAGGAGAATAGCATGTTCAAGGTCATCAAAAAAGAGGAAAAAGCCCGGCGGGGCGTGTTTACCTGCGCCCACGGCGGCGAGGTGCAGACGCCGGTGTTTATGAACGTAGGCACACAGGCGGCCATCAAGGGCGGTGTCAGCGCCGTTGATCTGAAGGAGCGCCTGGGCACGCAGATCGAGCTGTCCAATACATACCACCTGCATCTGCGCCCCGGTGACGATGTGGTGCGCGCCATGGGCGGGCTGCACAGGTTCATGCGCTGGGACGGCCCCATCCTGACGGATTCCGGCGGGTTCCAGGTGTTCTCGCTGGCGGGACTGCGGAAGATCAGCGAGGAGGGCGTGACCTTCGCCAGCCATCTGGACGGGCACCGCATTTTCATGGGGCCGGAGGAGAGCATGCGCATCCAGAGCAATCTGGGCAGCGATATTGCCATGGCCTTCGACGAGTGCGTAGAAAATCCGGCGCCCTATGACTACGCCAAGGCCTCCTGTGAGCGGACGCTGCGGTGGCTGGAGCGGTGCAAGAAGGAGCACGACCGGCTGAACAGCCTGCCGGACACGGTGAATCCGGGGCAGATGCTGTTCGGCATCGATCAGGGCGCCACCTACGCCGACCTGCGCATCTGGCACATGCAGCAGATCGCCAGGATCGACTGCGACGGCTACGCCATCGGCGGCCTTGCGGTAGGGGAGCCTACCGAGGTGATGTATGAGATCATCGACGCGGTGGAGCCGTATATGCCGGCGGACAAGCCCCGGTACCTCATGGGCGTGGGCACGCCCAGCAACATCATCGAGGGCGTGGCGCGGGGCGTGGACTTCTTCGACTGCGTGATGCCGGCGCGGAATGCGCGGCACGGAAAGCTCTTCACATGGAAGGGCACGCTGAACATCAAGAACGCCAAATACAAGCTGGACGAGCAGCCCATTGACCCGGAGTGCGACTGCCCGGTATGCCGGCAGTTCAGCCGGGCGTACATCCGCCACCTGTTCACTGCGGAGGAGATGCTGGGCATGCGGCTGGCGGTGATGCACAACCTGTATTTTTACAATAAGCTCACCGAACGGATACGCGACAGTCTTGACAACGGGTGCTTTGAGGCGTTCCGGGAGGAATACAGCAAAAAACTGGCGGAGAAGCTATGAAAGCTCTTGCCAAACTGCGTAGAAGTATGTATAATAGTATCAATTTGTTTAAGAAGGAGTAATGCCCCATGATTCAGATCGCTTACGCTGATACTGCTGCCACCACCACTGCCGCCTCCGGCGGTATGGGTTCCACCATTTTGATGATCGTCCTGATGATCGCCATTTTCTACTTCCTGATGATCCGCCCGGAAAACAAGCGGAAAAAGCAGGCTGAGGAAATGCGCAACTCCCTGAAGAAGGGCGATTGGCTGACCACCATCGGCGGCGTGTACGGCCGCGTTGTGGCTATCACCGACCGCACCGTTGTCATCGAGACCAGCGAGGATCGCGTGCGCGTGGAGTTCCTGAAGTCCGCTATCGGCCAGGTGGGTACGCTGGACGAGCAGGCCGCCGCCCAGCAGCGTCCTGTGGGCAAGAAGGACAAGAAGGCCGACGAGACGCCCGCCGTGGAGGAGAAGACCTCTGAGGAGCCTGCCGAGACGACTGCCGAGGAAAAGACCGACGCGGAGTAATTTCCCACATAGAAAGATACCTCTCCCGCATAAGCTGGAACACAGCTGACGGGGGAGGTATTTTTATGTCTTGGAAGCAGGTGGCCGGCAGAGGGACGTGGCTGGGCGCGGCGGTGGCGGCGCTGGTGCTGCTGGCTGGATTGGGAGTTGCGGCGTTGCTGCTGCTGCGGGGCGCGGTGCCGGAGAGCGCCATGCGCCCGCTGGTATGGATCGTCGCCGGCGCGGCATGCTTCTGCGGCGGGCGCGCAGCGGTGCGGAAGGGTGGCGATGGTGCGCTGCCGCGGGCACTGGCTGTATCGGCCTGCGTGTACGGCGCCATGTGGCTGGCGGCGCTGACAGGCGATGGAGAGGTGCAGTTCGCGCAGGGCGGTACGGCACTGACCTGCGCCGTGTGGGGCGGCGGACTTCTGGCGGGACTGGTGGGCGTCCGGCGGAGAAAAAAGAAGCCTGCCGATCGCCGGAGGAGAAGCGGCGAACGTCGAAAGAGGGCGGTAACATAAAGCGGAGCATGGTTAAAATAACGAAAATAGGATTTCCGACATTTTTTTATAAACGGAGACGGCGGACAGCATGCGGGCTGGCCGCCGCCGTTTTTTATCCAAGATGTGGTGCATGGTTTTAGCTGTTTCCCCAGATATCGGGCTTCCGTCATATTTGCAAAGGGCTGGAAAGCGTCGGTTAATGTGGTTTACATAAAGATGTTTACATAACATTTTGACATAATTTACAAAAAAATGGATTTTGGTGAAAACCTCTTGCGGTTTTGGCGATTTTGCCATATATTTATTACTGCGCATGTCTACCCGGCCTGGCCGCTGCATAGACTGGTGACGAGGTGAGCCAATGAAGCTGCAACGTCGCCGGAGCCGCGCCCTTCAACCGCCGAAGGCGCGCCTGTACATATTGTGTCTGTTCTTTGCCGCCGGGATACTGGCGGGATTTTTAGTGCGGTGCGCTCTGCCGGTGGACGACCTGTCGGCGCTGAGCGGTTATGTGACCAGCTATGCTCAGCTTGCTGCGCAGGAAAAGGACGCCCCGGCGCTTTTGCAGATCGTGTGGGCGTATGTCCGATACCCGGCGGCGGTGTTTCTGCTGGGCTTCACGGCATGGGGCGTGCTGTTCATTCCGCTGGTGTGCGCGGCGCAGGGCTTTTTCCTGTCGTTTGCGGTGCAGTGCTTTGCCTCCGCCATGGGGCGGCAGGGCGTAGCGCTGGCGTTGGCGGCATTGGGGCTGCGGTGCCTGTTTGTGCTGCCGTGCCTGCTGATGATCGCATCGGACGGATTTGCCGCCGCGTGGCGGCTGGCGGAGCGCCAGAAGCCGGAGGTGAGAGACCGGCGACGACTGGTGATCTGTGTGTTTGTGCTTTTGACCGGCACAGTGGCGGAATGCGCCCTGGTGCCGCGGCTTTTTGCGTGGCTTTTGCCGGGCATAACCTGAAAGAGAGAGGAGTGAGGGAAATATGACGGACTTTATCGCGTCCTACCGGGAGTATCTGACCGAGGAGAAGCATTCCTCCGCCAACACCCTCAGCTCCTATATCCGCGACCTGACCCAGTTCCAGAGCTGGCTTTTATCTACCGGCGTGACGGACATGCGCAAGGTGAAGAAGGACACCATCAACGAGTACCTTCTCCACATGACCCACAGCGGGAAAAGCCCCGCCACCGTCACTCGCTCCACGGCGTCCATCAAATCCTTCTATGCGTACATGGCGCAGTGCGGCGCTGTGAAAACAAACCCGGCCAAGAGCGTGGTAGCCATGAAGGTGGAACGGAAATATCCGGAGATCCTCACCAACCGCGAGGTGGAGCTGTTTCTGGAACAGCCGAAATGCGTGGACGAGAAAGGCTTCCGCGACCACGCCATGCTGGAGCTGCTGTACGCCACCGGCATCCGCGTCAGTGAGCTGATCGGCCTTGACGTCAACGATGTGAATCTGTCTGTCGGCTTTGTCCGCTGTCGCAGCAAGGAGAAGGAGCGCATCGTGCCCCTGTACCCGGCTGCGGTGAAGGCACTGGAGGATTATGTGCGGGATATCCGCCCCCGGCTCATTGCCGATGAGGAGGAAAATGCCCTGTTCGTGAACATGAACGGCAAGCGCATGAGCCGTCAGGGATTCTGGAAGATCATCAAATACTATCAGGAGAAGGCCGGCATCGAGAAGGACATCACGCCCCATACCCTGCGCCACTCCTTTGCCGTCCACCTGCTGGAAAACGGCGCCGATCTCCGCTCCATTCAGGAGATGCTGGGTCACGCGGACATCAGCTCCACGCAGATCTATACCCACGTGATCAAGAAGCAGCTGAAGGATGTATATAACAAGGCGCACCCCCGTGCCTGAGTCCTTTGCGTGTCTTTTCCGCCAATACAGCGTTGCGGCGGCTTGCCATACAGAAAGTATGGCTGTGCCGCTGCGCCTCGTCTTGGCGAAAAAACCATCGCAAAGAGGTGTGTGTCCGCCAATACTTCGTTGCCCCGGCTTGCCATACACAAAGTATGGCTGTGCCGGGGCGTCTCGTCTTGGCAAAAAATCCAGCCCAAGGCACGGCGCTCGTTCCCCATACTTCGCTGCGGCGGCTTGCCGTACACAAAGTACGGCTGTGCCGGGGCGCCGCCCGTTTTTTACCGGGCGGTTTTCTGTTGCTATTTTGCCGGAGGTTTGGTATAATAGAACAAATGTTGGGAGGCAGGTGTGTCTATGCGGATACTGGGCATCGATCCCGGCGTCGCCATTGTGGGCTTCGGGCTGATCGAGTCGGAGCGCGGCAGCGTCAGGATGCTGCAATACGGCGCTGTGACCACCCCGGCAGGGCTGCCGCTGGCCACCCGGCTGGTGCAGATCGAAAATGACATGACGGAGCTGATCCGGCAGCTGAAGCCGGACGAGATCGCCATCGAGGAGCTGTTTTTCAGCAAGAACATCACCACCGGCATCGCCGTGGCGCATGGCCGGGGCGTGATCCTGTGTACGGCGGAGCGGCTGGGCGTGCCCATATATGAATACACCCCCATGCAGGTAAAGCAGGCGGTAGTGGGCTACGGTCTGGCGGATAAAAAGCAGGTGATGGACATGACAAAGCGGCTTTTGAAGCTGAAAGCGGTGCCGCGTCCCGACGATGCGGCGGACGCGCTGGCTATCGCCATCTGCCACGCCCGCAGCGCCACCAGTCTGCTGCGGCGCAAGGATCCCAATGTGAAGGAGACAGTGTAACATGTTCTACTATGTGAGCGGCACCGTGGCGGAGATAGAAGCGGGGCTGGCGGTCATCGACTGCGGCGGCGTGGGCTACGCCTGCGCCACCACCAACTATACCCTGTCGCAGCTGAAAAAGGGCGCGCCCGCCAAGCTGTATACATACCTGAACGTCCGGGAGGACGCCATGGAGCTGTTCGGCTTCATCGACCAGAACGAGCTGCGGAGCTTCAAGCTGCTCATCAGCGTGTCCGGCGTGGGCCCCAGAGCGGCGCTGGCGATCCTGTCAGCCATAACGCCCCAGCAGCTGGCGCTGGCCGTGGTGACGGACGACGCCAAGGCGCTGACGGCGGCGCCGGGCATCGGCAAGAAGATCGCCCAGCGGGTGATACTGGAGCTGAAGGACAAGCTGGCAGGGGAGGACGCCATGGGAGCCTCCTCCGGCAAGGGCGGTGCAGCCATAGCCGCCGCCGTGCCCCACAGCAAGAGGAGCGAAGCGCAGGCGGCGCTGGCAGTGCTGGGCTACGGCAGCGCGGAGATCGCCGCCGTGCTGAAGGATATCGACATGGATGCGCTGCCGCTGGAGGATATCATCCGGCAGGCGCTGAAGAAAATGATGAAGTAGGGGAGGGACGCACATGAGCATTGATTTCGGAGCCGATCTGTATGAAGAGCCTATCGTGGCCAAAACGTTCCTCAGCGAGGACGCCAATGAGGGCTCGCTGCGTCCCCACACGCTGGCGGAGTACATCGGGCAGGAGAAGGCCAAGCAGAACCTGTCCATCTTTATCGAGGCGGCGCGGCGGCGCACGGAGTCGCTGGATCATGTGCTGCTCCACGGCCCTCCGGGACTGGGCAAGACCACGCTGGCGGGGATCATCGCCCAGGAGATGGGCGTGAACATCCGCATCACGTCAGGACCCGCCATCGAAAAGCCCGGCGATCTGGCGGCGCTGCTGACCAACCTGAATGAAAACGACATCCTGTTCGTGGACGAGATACACCGGCTGAACCGGGCGGTGGAGGAGATCTTGTACCCGGCCATGGAGGACTATGCCATCGACATCATCATCGGCAAGGGTCCCTCGGCCAACTCCATCCGGCTGGATCTGCCGCGGTTCACGCTGATCGGCGCCACCACCCGGGCAGGCTCCCTGTCCGCGCCGCTGCGGGATCGCTTCGGCGTGACGCTGCGGCTGGAGCTGTATACGCCGGAGGAGCTGGCGCTGATCGTGACGCGCAGCGCGGGCATCCTGAACGTGCCCATTGATCCAGACGGCGCTATGGAGATCGCCCGGCGCTCGCGGGGCACGCCCCGTATCGCCAACCGGATGCTGCGCCGGGTGCGTGACTTTGCGCAGGTCATGGCTGACGGCGTCATCACCAAGGACGTGGCGGACAAGGCGCTGCTGGCGCTGGAGGTGGATCGTCTGGGTCTGGACAACGTGGACAGGCGGATGCTCCGCGCCATTATCGAGAACTACGGCGGCGGCCCCGTGGGGCTGGACACGCTGGCGGCCACCATCGGCGAGGAGTCGGTGACGCTGGAGGATGTGTACGAGCCGTACCTGATGCAGCTGGGCTTTTTGACCCGCACACCCCGAGGCAGATGCGTGACGCAGAAGGCCTATGAGCACCTGCATGTGGCCTTTGTGGGGCAGCAGAGTCTCGATTTATAGGCCGCAGGGGGCAGAATGACGGAATTTATTGGTGAAAAGCAAGGGAAACTGCGTCGATTTTGAGTTATTTTTGACAAAGTTTCTCAGGTCACTTGACAAATTATTTTGTAAAAAGGTATAATAGCGTATGGCAAATGATACAAGGGCTGAATATGACCGCCTGCAAACGCTGACAGACGAGGAGTTATGCGCGCTGGCGCAGCAGGGAAGCCGCGATGCGGAGGAGATCCTGGTCGGTCGTTATCACCGGCTGGTGCGTTCCTGCGCCCGTCCGTATTTTCTGGCGGGCGGCGACAGCGAGGATCTGCTGCAGGAGGGCATGTTCGGGCTGATCAAGGCGATACGGGAGTATGAGCCGGGGCACGCTGCCTCGTTCTGCACCTTTGCCGAGACGTGCATCCGCAGGCGGCTCTATTCCGTGCTGCGGGCGGCCACGTCCGGTAAGCATTTGCCGCTGAACCAAGCCGTTCCTTTGGATACCTCTTTCTTTGACGCGAATCTCTCCTTTGCCCATGTCGATCCCGAGGGTTGGGTCATCGACCGCGAAAAAACTGCTGCTCTGCTGGAAAATACGCGCAAGCTGCTGTCCGAATTCGAGGTAAAGATTTTAGGGTA
>UMHE01079402.1_pt1 | contig 18492 bp, 14 predicted proteins | sample 1965451 | NCBI WGS metagenome assembly UMHE01 (sample SAMEA4836090, study PRJEB28245) | human gut metagenome | biome: gut microbiome; material: fecal sample | place: Denmark | collected 2008 | reverse complement strand
GAATCAACCGTACAGTACCAAGCAAGCTCTACATTCGTCAGGCAGCTTGGTCTTAACTAAGAACAACAATGTACTTGTTTAAATAACGATAGTATTGTACTACCTTATGATCTACATCCCATTCAATGAGGAGCTGTGTAGTTATACCGATAATTGGTTGGGTGAACTTTATGAAAACAAGTATCCTTTGGTCTCTAAGGGAATGTGGTCAGCTATGATTGACTTGAAAGCTCATAAGCTCCTGACTTGGAAGCAAGAGTATAGAGGTTTTAATGTAATAATAATATAGTCTATGAAAGTCATTACATCAACACATTTGAAGCAATGGGCTGACACAAAAGAATGTCAGTCTCTCTTGCCTGAATTGATAAGACGTCTTATCTGTGCTTCCGTGAAGCAGTTAGAGAGGCTGTCTTTCCCCAGTGGTGATGCTGTGCATATGCCTGGATGGGATGGAATTGTATCATGTCAAGAACCGATAGATTTAGTTCCTAAGGGGGAATCTCTTTGGGAGTGTGGAGTGAATAAGGATATTCAGACCAAAGCGAACGATGATATAACAAAACGTGCAACGAACCCTCTCGGACATATAAAATCGGACTCTACGTTTGTTTTTGTTACACCTCGAGAATGGACTGGAGCAGATGCGTGGATTATTGCTAATCAAAAAGGTTGGAAGAAGTTAGTGGTTTACACCGCAGTAGAACTTGAAGTTTGGATTGAGAAATGTCCCACAGTCGGATTATAGTTGGCAGACAAACTGAATATTCTGAACGCCGGAGGTTATCAGTTACCTGATGTTTATTGGATGCAGTGGGCTTCTGGCGATAAGTACTCTCTGCCATACCAAATAGTAACAGCAGGAAGGGATCAGGTCATTGACCGTGTGTTAAAAGCGTGTTTTGAGCTGTCTATTCTTGAAATTCAGGCATTAACGCAGTCGGAAGCGGTTGCATTTGTATTAGCGTCAATTGTAACTTGCAATGATGCTGATAAACTACAGGCAAAAACAATCGTTGTAACTGACAAAAATACTTTTGATGATTTAGTATCTCACTATGAGAATCTGATTATTATCACGACCTTGCGAGACAATATGTCCTATGCATTGTCGCATAATCATACAGTAATCTGCGCTGTAACCCCTGAGGATCAAGTGCCTACAGCAGTGAAGTTACCAAGGGTGGAACGAGAAGGCTTTGTTAAGGCTATTGAAGATTGTGGTTTTGATTCAATCCAGGCTAGAAAGATTGCAACAGATACGGCTAGGGATGTAAATGTTTTGAGGCGCCGTATGAAGATTGACAAGCTAAAGCCGGAATGGGCGAATAGTGATGGAATATCTGCCTTATTGCCAATAATCCTATTGGGGCAATGGAACGAAAATGTACCAGGGGATTTGAAACTCGTAGAGAAATTATCTGGGAAAACATACTCGGATTATGCCAAGATATTACAAGGATTCAGATTAATGTCTGATTCTCCGATAGCGCATATCGGAACAATCTGGCGATTGAGGTCTCCAATGGATGCTATGGCATATGCTTCGGTTTATCTAACAGACGGTGATTTAGCAAAACTGAAAGAAGTATGTGAATTGTTGATTGCTGACGACGATCCCGAAGCGGTAGACAAAGTTACTTCTGATGGATGGAGAATGTGGCAGTTTAAGCAGCAGTTTTCTTCTAACGTCAAAAAGGGAACATATCAATCTTTGATATTACTATCATTGATAAATGATGATAGTGGCAATAAAAATGTTTGGGTTGATGGTTTGGTACGAGAACTACTGAATGGCTGGACGCTACAGCGTTTTTTGTCCAACAGAACGTATTTCACTCTTTTAGCGGAGGCTTCTCCTGAAGCGTTTTTAGGATTTCTTGAAGAGACAGGACAGGATATTTATGATGTTGTATTTACTCCACAGAAGTATAGTTTGGGGTTGACAGGTTGGAATATATATTATACAGAAATTCTTTTTGCGCTTGAGATGTTAGCTTGGGATGAAGATTATATTTATAGAGCCACCTCTTTTCTATTGCGTTTTTCTACATATAAGAACGAGAGTAATTATGCTAACAAGCCGATAAACTCGCTTGCGGAGATTTTTCGTTTCCAACTGCCGCAAACATTCGCCAAGTTTGAAAATAAGATAGAAGTGCTGACGTCTCTCTCTCCTTCTTTTAGAACTCTGATTTGTGAGTTGTGTTTCCATATTTTGAATAGTTTGGGAGCTGAGACATTCTCTCAGACACATTTTTATAAGTGGCGACATTTTAGCGATCTTTCTTCTCCTAAATATATTCCGGTACCAATCGATAATGTGAAAGCTGTGACAAAATTGTTATTGAACTGTACAACCTTCTCAGAAGATGACATATGTACGCTTTTAAAACTGTCGACTAATAAATGGATGAGTTGTTGTAGAACAGATATCCTTGATGCAATTACCGAGAAAAAAGATACTTTTTGTGAAAGTGACGTAGTAGAACATACTCTTCGTGACGAACTGATTCATCACCTTTCTATTCCAGAGGCTGCGTGGGCGTTGTCAGAGAAAGAACTTGAACCATATAAGAAACTACTTTCTGACATCGAGTCCAAGAATGTTGTCATGAAATATCGATGGATGTTCGAGGATATGTTTCTACGTCTTCCTCAAAAACGAGAGATGGACTTTAAAGAGGAATGTCGGATGAAGCAGGAGATTCGAAACAAGGCTGTTAAAGAAATTCTTTCGGAAAAAGGCAGGAATGGTCTATGGGAGTTGGTAAGTGCTGTAAAATGTCCTAATTCTGTAGTCAATAGCATGATACAACTATATGGTGACAACTTGCTGCAAGATGTTTGTGAAAAGTTTGGCGAGAATATACTCGACCTTACATTCCTTCAGACTTTTTTTCGGAATCTATTCTTTCAAAAGGGTGAAGATGACTATGTAAGGGTTGTGGAAGATGTAAGAGCATATGGCAATACTTGCTTGTCTGTATGCTTATATGCTCCTGGGTACAATGAAATGTTTGCTACCTTTGCGAATGACTACGGTGAAAAAATAGAAACTCTCTACTGGCAAAATATTAATGTGGCGTATATTAAAACTCCTAATCCAATACAAATTATTGATAAACTTGTTTGGGTAAACCGCTTTGACGAAGCGTTGGAACTGATATACCATAACAAAGACTCTGAACTGATACCCGATATTCTTAAAGTCAATGTCGTCAAAGGTCTTATATTCGGTGGTCAGCAAGACTTTACCCCGAAAATTGATTGGTACTACATAGATAATGTGATAGAAGATTTGGATAAGTCAGAAGATCCCGAGATTGTCCAAGCATTGGTTCAAATCGAATTTTTTGCTTATCAAGCTTTCGAGCATCGTAGAAATATAAGCTAACTACGTCTTATCAAAGAACTGATGAGCAAGCCTGAATTGCTTATAGAGTTGATGGTAATGGTATATAAATCTGATGATGGGAATGAGGAGGAGGTAAGCGAATCGGAGATAAATAACAGGATAGTGATGACAAGATGTGCATTCCAAATCTTGCATAATTTCCCATGTTGTCCAGGGGTTGATAGTCAAGGGAATGTGAATTCTGACGCACTTCGCACATATATATACCGTTTATATGAATTATCCGTGGAACGTCATCGTTCTCAAGTGACCGATATGGTGGTAGGTAGTCTTTTGGGTAACCTCCCAAGGAATGCCTCATACCCACAGGCCATTCTCGGGGAAATAGTAGAAGAATTGAAAAGTGATTCGGTTGATGAACATATTCGAATGAGGATTTTTAATAGCAGAGGTGTTACAATGCGAGCTTTTGCAGAAGGCGGTGCCCAGGAACGGTCGTTGGTAGCATTGTTCAATGGTTATCGAGACAAGGTTAAGTTTAAATATCCGAGACTTTCCAAAATATTCACCAAACTTATGCAAGAGTATGAACGCTATGCAAACCAGGAAGACTGCGCTGCACAATTGGAAGATTTGGAATATTAGAAACCGAGGAATGGCGTTTGTTTTGACTATATCACATTAAATGTACCTTCTGGAGCGTTTTCAAATGTACCACTTCGGATATGGTCGCTTTCGGTTCGGCAAAGTAATTATTTTTTTTGATTTTTCCTTCTCATTGAGTCACCTTTGAGTTCAATCCGAACTGCGTTAGCGGTGAGGCGATCCATGATGCGTGATGCCAAGTTAAATAATGCAAAGTCTTTTCTTATGGATTTCTTCAAGGGGAAACTTCCGCCGAACTTGGTAGATTATGTTATTGCAGACAGTACTCCAGGTGCTGCAGACCTAATACGTCTTGTAATACATGATGATGATACTCCGTTCTGGAGAACTCGTTATTTTGACATACCCTACGATTCACGCGAGTTGCTCAGGGCCGAGCATATCCAAACATTTATTGACGATTTCGGTTTACAGTTTGGTGCGCTTGGAATGGTTGAAGACAAGGAGACCGGAAAGAGCCTCCCGATAGCCAGATATCAACCCTATATGTCAGAAACAGAAAAGTATGGCCTCTTAGACGAGTAAGAAGACTTAATCGGTGGCGAAAAAATAGAATAACGAGAATCTCTCGACACTCTGTCTTTTGGTTTAGTTCTCGGATTGCCACAAAACATCTCGAATGTAGCCGTTTGTACTCCGGTTTTTCGCAGAAAATGAAACTCCAATTCCTTGTATTATTTTCGAGCATAGCTTGTATTTCTCTGTATATCCCTTCTTGATAATCTGTTGAAGCGCTTTCTTTGAGAGATTAATACCTGAAGCAGAATACTTGAATTCAAAGATGTATGCTGTATTGTTTAGAATGAGCGTTGCATCTATTCGTCCCTTTGAAATAGCTTCCTCGGCATTAACTTTAAAGCCGAGAAGCGTCAGCAACAACACGAGACATACATGAAAGAATGACTCGTTAACGTTCTTTTTGAAAATGCTATACGGGATTGTCGAAAGAACCTGGTTTACACATTCCAAGAAACCATCTATATTATCAGAGTACAAATATTCCCGGCACTTAATATATGCGGATGGCATATCCAGTTCTGTCGATATTCTCAGGACCTCATCACAGAACAAATGGAGTTCCCCGCAGATATTTAAAACATCGCTTATATGAGACGGTAGAGCATTATTGAGATAGTAGTGTTTTTTTATGTAATCTATGTATCTCTGGATTTCCGACCTAAAGGAATGGAAACAAACAATCAGTCCTTGTAACGAGGGATATGCGGCTGGAATCAGGGGCCTGGAATAAAAGATAATACCAACATTGCCCTCAAGGTTGCCAACGATGTCGTCTATCCTTGCTAATCTTGAATCAGAATGACGAGCCGCAGAGGTTTGATAGGACGAATGAGCATCTTTGAAAGCAGAGTAATAATGTTCTTCGTGTTGTTTACAAAACTCTGTAATGTATTGCTCTATCTTTTGGACAATATCTTCGGTATTCATGCAGACACTTTGATGTAAACAAAATCAAAGAAGCGATAATAACCCGCTCTTGCTAAATGAGTATAACCTATCTCCTGAATCGTTGATCCCACTGGGAGCATGAAGCAAGGCCTGGCATATCACATCCTTGGAATCCTCCTCCTACACAACGTCCTTTTTCATTTGTATCGTACTCTACCCACTGGCAAAAAAAGTCTGCAGATTGTCTTCCCAGCCAATGGGAGCAGGTAGCGCAATTCTTCCAATTGCTCGGTATTCTATTAGTAGACATAATGATGTGGTATTTTTCTACAAAGATACGGGTTATATTTTGATAATATAACCCCAACATTGCACAAATGAGGGAAGTGGGGGAAATGAGGGAATTGAGGGAGATTGCTATGTGGCTGAAGACAAATAACGACAGATACCGTCCACACGAAGGTCAACAAGCGATTGCTGGCCTTTTTCGGTAAGGAGGAAGTGGTAGTCGGGGAGGGCATCCATAAAGAAGTTCTCTGTCAGGACGGCAGGGCAGGCGGTGTGACGGAGGATGTAGAAGTCAGATTCGATGTCATGATCTTCATCGGTATAGTCAGTACGGAGGTGCTTGCCCGGGAGATGGTGTGACGCGGCTTCGTACAGGCTGGTAGCGAGGGCATCGGCCCGGGTGTCGCCGCGGGTGGTGAAGGCGCACCAACCAGTAGCGTCCATCCAACGGTCGCCGTGACAAGCTGCGTTGACGTGGATCGAGATAAGGATGACGTTGTTTTTGCCCAGGCGCCGGCAGTGTACGTTCACGCGGCGGCAACGTTCGGGTAGGGGAATGTCTTCCTGCTCGGGAACGAGGAGTTGCGCATCGAGGCCAAGGGCCTGCAGACGTTGGACGATCCGGCCGGATAAGAGCCGGTTGTAGGCATACTCGCGGAGCTTCACGTCGAGGCTGCGCTTGCCTGGAGTTTCACGGCCTTGGCCGTTGTCGATTAGGATTCTCATAGCTGGTTTTGTGTTTAGGTTTGTACCTCTAATTTACACAAAATCAGCGAGAAAAGCAAAATTTAGGCTGGCCTTTATTATCTGTTTCCTGTGTCGTGTTTTGCCATACTAAGGTTTTTCTGTAACTTTGTGAATCCACCTGATTTGAATACCACATGATAAGGCAACTTAACATTACGAATTTTCGTTGCTACGAAAAGACCTCTATTTTTTTCAATGGGACATCCATCTTGGTTGGCCGTAACAATGCCGGCAAATCCACTATGATTGAAGCCCTCAAGATCATTTCGTCTGTAACCAGGAAGTATAGGACCTTACGCTTTATTGCGCCGCCGGAATGGGTGCCCAAAGAGAATAACAATGGCGTCTCGCCAAATGTTGAGAATATGAATATCTCCGACAGGGGCATATTCAACATGTATGGCAATCCGCCTGCTATCATTGAGGCGATTTTTACCAATGGCTCCTCAATCAAGGCCTATGTGGGAGAAGGTCTGGATATATTCGCAATTATCACGGATGAATACGGCTGCCAGGTACGGAACAGCAAAGAAGCGAAGTGCGTTGATATCCCTGTTATTGAGGTCCTTCCTCAGATATCAGCAGTTCTGGACAGCGAAAAGGTAATCAAGAAGGCCACCGTAGATGGAAACCGGTCAACCCGTCTGGCATCCAGAAATTTCAGGAATCAGCTGTTTTATTATGGTGAAGCGTTTCCTACGTTCCAGAAGTTGGCAGAAGCTACTTGGGAGGGGCTCCAGGTAAAACCGGTGGAATCTATTTTTGCCGATGAAGGTCGAATTCTTCAGTTTTTTGTCAGAGTCCATGATTTTGAAGCTGAAATCAGCTGGATGGGGCACGGTTTACAGATGTGGGTGCAAACTATGTGGTTCATTTCACAATGTCCTAGTAATGCTATAGTTGTCCTTGATGAGCCGGATGTCTATATGCATGCTGACCTTCAGCGGCGGCTGGTGCGTCTAATCACGCCAATGTTTTCTCAATTGATTGTTGCAACCCACTCACTGGAAATCATAGAAGAAGTCTCTTCCGACTGTATCATTCCGATAGACTCCCACAAAAGAAATGTAAAGCCCATCGGGGACGAAGTCCCGCTTCAGCATCTTTCTGAAGAATTGGGAAGTCCGCTGAACATTGACTTGGCCCGGCTTTTCGTTTCCAACAGATTCATAGTCTGGGATGGGGATGACTCCGGAAGGAAGATCCTATCCGCATTCCAGTCGGTATTGTATCCTCAGGATCTTCACCCGATTATTACTTTCCCTAAGGCGTTCGTAGAAGGCTGGAACGGATGGAAGAAAGCGGTTACCATAGCCGATGTCTTCTCTGTCAACAGAATGAATGTCCAGCTGTATTGTATCTTTGAAGGGGGCTACCACACGATGGATGAAATCCACGAGCGCAGAGTCGATGCGCGAGAAAAAAAGATTAATCTGCATGTATGGGACAAAAAAGAGATTGAGAACTACGCCATCAATCCAGATGTCATCTTCAGGTATCTGTTTACGTGCAAGCGCAAGGGTGAGATTACTATGGAGATGCTTAAAGGTAAGATAAACGAGATTGTTGCAGGTATGAAGGATGAAGTTCTGAATGGAATCGCTGCCGAGATACAAAGAAATACCAGCGGAATGAATGAAGAAGCGATGGAAGATGCTTGGGAAGAGTTGAACAACCGCTGGATACAACCTTTGGATATTATTCTTGGAAGAAGGTTCTTTATCAACCTTTCGATGTGGACACAAGAGAATTACGGAGTCAGTGTAAGCGCAAGGCAGGTTATTCCATTTTTCAAGCCGGAAGAAGTTCCGTATGAAGTGCAGATAGTCATATCTGCAATTATGGAAGGGGAGCCGCTGTAGGCTGAGTTCTTACCTTGAAACAAGCGCTTGAACCAGAGAGTCAAGCGTTGCTTCAATAACGGTCTTCTTAAGCTCGCATTCCCAGATTGTAATGACCTTCCAGCCTGCAGATGCGAGCGCGACTCCGTCCCGGGTGTCGCGTTCCTTGTTTTTACCTATTTTCCCGAGCCAGAAAGCGGTATTTGACTTGGGGATGACAAAATCTTTGCATCCATCATGGCCGTGCCAAAAACAGCCATTTATGAAGATTACAGCTTTATACTTTGGTAACACGATGTCTGGTTTCCCCGAGAGGTCTTTAACGTGCAGCCGGTAACGGAACCCCAGATGCCACAAAGCCCGGCGCACCAGCTGTTCCGGCTTCGTATTCTTAGACCGGGTATGCGACATACAATCGTGCCGCTGCTGGGGCGTCATTACGTCGGGCATATCAATAACCTATGAGAACAATACCCTTGAGCGGGAGCTGGAGACGACCGTTGATATAAAGCGTTTCGAAGAAGTTGAATATTTTTTCAAAATCTGGATTACCCCGATAATCATTACGCACGGCAATCATCAAATAGTCGACGCCATACATCATACAAGCTTGGAAGACGTCCTTCAGAAACTGGTTGTTTGAATAAGCTCGTCCGGCTTCGACCTCCAGAACTATACGACCATCTGCACTTACGGCATCAGCATCAAAGAATTTGTCTATCTTATTGTTCATGCTGAACAGAACCGGGACCTTGATTTTATCGTCAGAAGCCTTGCTTTCTTCCACCTTGAAGCCAAGGTCTTTCAACTCTGGCGCAATCGTCTTCAGGACCTCGTCACTCTTTAAAGTATGACAAGACGAATTAATCTCGCCAAAATGGCGCTCAAAGCAGTCGATGACTTTCTTTATTGTATCATCCATACCGACGGAGCGGGGAAATAATTGATATCGGAGCATAACTCAGCTATTTAGGAAATCCTTTTTTGCGAAGGAACTGAAGATTGAGCCAGAAAGTGTACTTATAGGTATCTATAAGCGATTTTTTGCCAGTAACAACATCATTCATCACTTTCCATTTCCAGTCTTCAAGATTGCGCTTGCGACGGTCCCAATCCACCATTTCCTTGATTAGATCCAAAGTGATTTCATCAGTTTGGACGCCAGATTCCTGGCGCTTCTTCTCTTTCTCTGCTTCCCGTGCTTCCCTGGCTGCGCGATCCTGTTCCGCAAGTTCATCGGCTTCGTCAAGGAGCTCAATGTTGTATTGACAGACAATATCATAAATAGCCATCGCTCGCTTACGGTCAGTCTCTGTGATCAAATGATTGTATTTCAGTTTATGCGCGGTGTCCCTGGCAGCACTTTGATAATGTATTGCGAGGAATCCTGAGGACTGGCCCCAATCGGCAATCTTGTTCCATAAAGACGGCGGGATGGAGCGAATGATACCCATCTCGTGTTCGTAGGTGCCATTACCACTCTGATCTTCTCCGGCAACACGTCTTGCCGGCGGATTTGAAGGGTCAATCAGGTCGTCTTTAATCTGAGCCAGGTCATAAGCGAACGTGTGTTCCTTGACCTTGTCCCAGCATTCCTCTTTCTTTGCCCATTCTATATAATGTGAGCCAACGGAATTTTTGATGATGAATTCGTTGACCTGGACCATCAGATCGAATATGAAATCAGAGAGGGCAGGGGACAATTGCTGAGTCTTCCATATCTTGTACAGATCGAGCCTGCCACCCGTAATCCGGGTCAGGAGCGCGATGGTATAGGGCACTGTCACATTCTTGAGCTCGCCGATGTGAACAGCGTTCGCCTTGGTACCATAACGCTTATCGGCAGTCTTGAAGAGAATCGCCTTGGCTATGGTGTCCTCAAAGTACACGTTATTGATCTTCTTGAGATTCTCAGGAAGGTTGTTGTTGATGAAGCGTGCGTAGTTCTTTTCGTTACCACGCGCCACAATATGAGGACCGATAACGAGTTTCTTGCCTTCGTAGACTTCCTCGTAGGCGTTGATATACTTGGCAATATCTGTCTTTGTGAGGACCTGCCCCTTGGGGTATTTTTTGTCGAAGGCGTCCTGACGGGACTTGGTGAAGCCTTCCTTCTGCCGGAGTGTTTTGTATTGTCCACGGGCTCGCTCGAAGAACCAGTACGTCTGCAAAGGGCTGTCGGAGGACAGAGGAGTAAGAATGTATCTGGATAGTTTTTCGAATTCGATAAGGGCCTGGTTATTGGCAGTAAAGTCAGCATCGTTAACCTTATTCTGGGTATTCGCATACCTTGATATCCTCGACACGATCTCGCTGAACTGTTCCTGCTTCTTGATGACCGAAATCTTCATCTGGACATATATGCTCGAGATGTCGGCCTTGTCTTTCTTTTGTGTATAGTAAATTGATGCCGTTGTCTGGCCACCATTGACTATCTGCAGATTGTTAATCTTGCTAATGAAGTGGCCGCTTTCATCCAGCTCAATATGGTCAGCTGTGGCAGCAAGGCCGTTGTTATAAGCGAAGAACATGTGAGGCTCAGTTTTGATGGTCTCACGAATTCCCTTATTAATCTTTCCGTTGAACTGAAGGAAAGAGCGGACATTTTGCTCCAGAAGTCGAGAGCCGAAACGCTCATACAAATTTGCAAGACAAGTTCCAGGGATAATGGCCACATAAGCCTGGTACTCTTCGTTGTCTGTACTTGCCGGCAGGCAGGGGACCACAGCCTTCTCCTCGTCAAAATCTATTTCAATTGGGACGTGAGAGGCCTCTGAGATCTGGAACAGATAGTTGATGTCCAAGATTCTGTAGAAAATCTTATTCCCGTTCAAACTGGTGGACTGGGGTATTTCTCCTTCATATTCTCCATTTGTCAAAATAAAGGCATTGACACGGACAAGATTGTCTTTAAGCTCCTGGTACGACCCCAATGTATGCGCAAACTCGAAGATCGGTGAAGATTCTGCTACATCCTCTTCGTAGTTGTTGTATGTCGCTTTCCTGAAGAAGTTGGTGATACGAGTGACCGCCTGGTCGATATCCTTCTTATAAATGACAGGAATCTCTTCTTCCGGCCGGTAAATAGTGATAAAGAGATCTACCGTCTCATAATTGTCAGAGATGGCATAACCGTTGATTTTGTGTGTCTTTTTAGTACCAAAGTCTTTCTCATCATAGGCAACAGAGGTGTTCTCAGTTTCGCCGGCTTCGGAAAGCAGATCCAGAAACAAACGGGTAAACGTCTGTTCCTGCGTATCACCTTCCTCATTTGCAAGTTGCCGGGATGTGACTTCCTGACAAAGCTGGTGGTAGTATTTCTCTATATCAGTCATGCTTCTTGATTGTATTGAAAACTGCGGACTCGGATTTGATATATCCTGTGCAGGCAGACAGAACGATGGAGTAGGTGAGATTGCCGACACCAGTTCTAAGATCACTTTCCTTGATGCGGGGGAAATCTCCCTCTATGCGAAAGATGGATTCTCCGCGAACTTTGTACGCGCGGAAAGCATACAGCGCTTCATCTTCATCAAAATAGCCGGCAGAGATAAGCCGTTCATTGAATTTGGATAAAGCCGCAGGGTCATTCTCCAGGTCACGGCGCAACTTGTATATCTTATCGGGAAGAGTTTCACCGTTCTTCTTGGTAATCTCGACGGAGCAGAGGTATAAATACAAGTTCTCGAACAAGCTCTCATCCAGCTGCCTTTCGCTGTTGATGGTAACCTCTTGGGGATTGCTTGTTGCTGTCGTCTTTACTTCAACGGCCCATGAATCGCCCATGAAATCACGCTGGGCTGCATCCACGCCAACCCAGTAGTCGAGCGCCTCAGATGCAGGGAAAACATTTTTGGTGATCAGTTTACGGAGGAATGTCAGTTCGCCATACAACCCCTGCTGTTGTGATGGCGAGAGGCCTTCGGAACCGGCCTTGTCAAACAAATTGCGCCACTTATCCAGCTGGTTGATAACACTCTTGATCATCTCCTCCTCGGACTCCATGTTCTTTACAGTGTTGATCAGGCTCTCGCACAAGCAGGAGAAAGTGTCCCGCTGTGCAGGTGCCAGCAACTGGATCAACAGCATCTTGGAGTTCACCAGGGTAGCATCGTTGTATATGCCAACCTTGAGCTTCTTAAGATTGGAGAAAGGTGTCGTATCAATCCTTATCTTCTCAGGATAAGAGAAGGCCACACCATAACCATGTTCATCACTTGCATACGTCGCGAAGATGTGATATGGGGTATGACTGTCATAAAGACGTTTGACTATTCCCATCGTGCGCTGAGCCTCCATCTGGGCCCAAAGCTCAAGGATATGGTTATTCATTGTCATAAGTGTTATCGTTGGCTTCATCAAAAAGTTCTTCTTCCTCCAAATAATCACCTACAGGATTCTGGGCATAATCATATGCGATATCTGTCCTGGTTGTATTCGGGAAAGCAATTACCAAACCCACAAACGGCTCCCCATTATCGGGTAAAGAGGGGTCAGCACCTCGAGGATTCAAAGGATAAATCATCAGAAGTGGCTGCTCTTTGGGACGAAATTCCTCACGGACGATATCAGGAGACGGATAGTTTTCCTTCCAGGTTTTCTTGGATTCTTTTTTGCGTTCTTTGGTTTTCTCCAGTGCTTTCTCCAATAAACCTTGGGTAAGGTCCAGGAATTCGTCCGTCCGATCACCAACAATATGGTTCTTACGAATATAGTACGTATCAGGTGTTATGCCGGCTTGAGTATCCGTGGCATTGTTACGATAGAAACAATTAGCAGTATACTTTTCTGCAAAAGTGTACTTTGAATCTCTCTCACATATAGAACGAGACATCAAGGCAACACTCCAATTTGTCAATTCGCCCACATTGTTGAGCATCTTAATGTACTCACAGATCAAATCAAAATTGACCTTGACTAACTGTTTTCCAACCTTGAATTTGTGGAAGTAGTCGCAAATATCTTCCGGCGAGACATCTTTCCACAAGAAGCACGATTCATGGCCCTCTGGCCGTTCTGGAGAGCCAAGCCCATTAATCAAATCATTAGTATAGCGCAGATTGTCTGCTCTCACCTGAGAATCCATGTGCAATTGATATGTCTCAACCAAGCGCGATGCCCAAGACACCTGAACATTCTTGGTATACCGCATCTTGGATAAAGAAGTGATCTTAAGGCAACCGGGATGGGATCTGACTTTGAGAGCATACTTATCAGGGGTACTGCGGGCTTCCGCTAAATAGTTGAATTCCGCTCGCAGTTCTTCGCTGGCCATTGTAATATGACGGAACCATCCGTTAAGCTCTGGGCTGGTGAACAAGCGGCATAGATCCACATAACCAGGACGGTATCCGAACCAGCGGCCCATCTGCATCAGAGTATCGTACATCTTAGATGCACGAAGGAAATAGCTTACTGACAATCCCTCAAGAGTAAGGCCTCGAGAAAGCTTATCTCCTCCAATCGCTATAACAGAAACACCGGTTTCTTCGTGCTCATAATATGTCAGAACATCACCAGAGCTGCCGTTAATAGATTTGACTTCAATTTTTTGAACAGCCTTAAACAAATATGGCCGTATCTCGTCCCATGTATGGATTTTAATCAGTTTGTCAATATTCTTTTGTGAAGACTCCAAGATCTCTCTGGAGACGGTTACATACGATTTGTAATCCGGAAGATCTTTTTCGAAAATACATCTGAGCTCCTCCATAACTGTGGTGTCGTTCGCTTCAATCTCAGATTTGTAATAGCCGAATAGCTTTTCCACAAGTTCTTTCACCGCATTCTGCCAAACTTGGAATCGCGTCACGTGTATAAGCATGGAGTTATGCTTGTTGCCCTGACCTCGTGCCATTCGAATGGCGCAAGTGATAATGAAGCATTTGATAGCTGTCCGAAGCGAATCCGGTATCTGGTCGTATGAGGGTAAAGGATCGTTTTTCTTGTGTTTCTCAGGAATGAAACCCGCATAGTCGGTTATGGTTTTGACAATCGGAAGAAGATCATCGTTGGATTCATCCGGAATAACAGAAGTGCCAAATACCTTTTCTGGGTCAATATAGTTGTCTGGCGCAGGAAGATTTATGATGAAATCGCGTGGGAACAAATCATCATCTGCCAAAGGAATAAAAATATTTGCAAAAGGTGTCGCCGTGTAACCAACGTATGCAGATTTTGCAAATTGGGCTATGATTTGCCTTATATGCTGGTTGATTTTGGTTGGGTCAAACTCTTTTTTATTGGTGTTTATAGAAGCATTATCAGCCTCATCATCAATAACAAGAAGTGATTTGGTGGTAATCTTGCCATCACCGGCATGTGTATGCAGCCAAGCATAGAGACGCTTCAATACAGAGACATTCTTCTTGACCACCAAAAGGAAAGGAGTAGGGGTGTCAAAGTTAATACCCAGAGAATCCGCACGTTCTTGGGTAAAATCGCCCTTTTCCTCACTTGTGGTAATGGAATTGGCTATAGCATGTTTGAATCCTTTATAGCAGCCCACGCCTATCTTTTGAGAAAGACCTTCTTCATACTTTCTAACGTATTGCGTGTCAAAGCCCAGGAAACCTTCGTCGAGTCGGGTTTGTGTCTGGCTGCGCAGATTGTTATGTATGCCGGCAAGGACGATAATAAAATTAAACCCCGCATCAGCAGCTTTGCAGATAAGACCGGTGTAATTCGCCGTTTTCCCAGATTGCACTTGGCCAACAACCAGACCCTTTTTATCAATCTGAACATTCTCCATCTGCGGATTGAACAAGTGGTCCAATACCTCGTCTGTGAGATTGTCAAGATGAGCGATAACAGCATCAGGGAAGTGTTTATCCTTCTTCAAATACTTCACATAACGAGTCCAGAAATCCCAATCAGTTCTCTGGTCAGCCTTGAACTCTTTCAACCATGGCATTCTGCGTTCGCGTCCTTCAAGAATCTTGAAATCATCTATCTGGGTGGCATAGTTTGCCAGCAGGGAATTCTTCAAAAGATCTTTGTCGACATCGGGGTATATCATTGTGGCCTGATTAACGGCCGTAATGATATCTTGGTCTGTTATTGGAGCCATACTTTTCAGTATCTCCTCGGCTATGTTATATGCGGTATTGAAATGGTCCTGCATAGTGTTATAGTGAATCGATTAATCCTTCAAAATTGTTGAACGGCTCAATGTTCTTGATCTCGTTCCTGGCTTGATCTGGAGAAAGTCCGGCATTGATTTTAGTTTCGTACAGAGTCTCTGCCAAGGACTTGAGGGCATCCATGTCAAATCCCTCAAAAGCATCCTTCTGCGAACTTTCCATTTCAACTTGGTTGGCATACACAGCTTTGGTCGGGATGGCCTCCTCAATGATGCGCAAAAGAGTTTCGATTGCTTTGTCCGGATTCTCATGTGCCATTTCTCGGACTCGCAGAATCAGCTCGTTGTTCCGGTTAACCACAAAGGACCACTTCCCATCTTTACGCTTGTCTTCCCATAGTGGCTGGAATGAAGTCCCTGCACGTTGTTTGAGAATTCGTCCACGATGCTTATATACTTCCACGCCTGTTCTACGGGCTTTCCTAGCATATGACTCCAAGACATCGCGACAGCCGGATGGTGGATAAGCTTGGGACTTCTTGATATCAATTTTCCATTCAGAATCCTGAGTGTTGGGAATATCAACTTGGATACGGACCAGTTTGTAAGGGTCCTCTTGTTTGAACATACCCAACCAGTTCCCGGCTAGAAGAAGACGTTTGCCTCGGTAAATATAGAAGCCTTGGTGGGCATTCCATCCATTCATTCCCTCGGCGGTCATATAAGCTTTCTCTGAGGAGAAATTCTTTTTATGGGGGAGAATATATCCACGTACAGTTACTCCACCATTCAGATGGTCTTCAGGCATCACCTGGATCTTGCTTTCTGTGGGGCAGAACGGATTCCAAGGCTCAATTTCGTGACTGCACCAATAGAGCTTAATTGACTTGGATTCTATGAAGCGATGGAATGTCATTGCAATATGGTTCTTGACACGGTCCATGGCCCGGGAAAATTTCTCATGTGCATTCAGATCACTTTCAGAAACAGTCGGGCGTACAACCCGGTCCATATCTTTCCAGATTACAATGGTCCCGGATTCCACATCATCCAAGGCACACGCAAAGTCCTCGGGCATCCATTTTAGAAGGTCCCAAGTATCGTTTTGTGCGACATAATCCAAATCCCATGTCCAATATGCCGGAGCGAAATCCTTTCGTTTGCTGAATACCGTTACTTTGCGGCACTGGGAAAAAGATGCTGTTTTCAACCCGAGGCCGAACCGGCCCAAGTCTTTCTCGCTTCTCTCATCATTAGGATTCTGAGAACCAGGCCGCATTGCTTGAATGGTTTCAACACTAGTCATACCGTGACCATCATCCTTGATGGTTATAACAGACTGTCCGCCATGCCAGAATCTGTCCACCCAGATGTTCTTGGCATCAGCGGAAATAGAGTTGTCGATAATGTCTGCTACTGCCGTTTCAAGGGAGTATCCGATAGCGCGGAAGGTCTCGACCATTGACGAGGCCTTCGGCGCTGCGGATGCGGTTTCAATCTTGCTATAGTCCATAGGCTATTCTTCTTTAAGTTGTGGCCTTAGCGCTTCAGCTATGTGGTAAGACATCATTACCGGCACAGCATTGCCAATCTGCATATAGACTGACGTTCGACTCCCTTCAAAGAAGTAATCATCTGGGAATGACTGCAGGCGTGCCGCTTCTCTTACCGAGATGGATCTGGCGTTCTCAATAGTTGGCTTCTTTGACGGGAAAATGTAATAATGGCCGTCCATTGCAATATGAGCGACGACAGTGTGGCAACATCCATGAGGGTCAACAACACTGAAACGGTTCAGGAAAGAGCTTGTATTCTTGTGAGTTTTCAGCCTGTCAGGCAGAGTTGAATAATTCAAACGCCGCTTGTGCTTCCACTCTTTGATGGCAATGCAGTAGATTTCTCTGTCCCTTTCATTGTTATTACGGGTAACATGCTGGGTAGTGAAGTCGAAAACGCCACGTATGCCTGTCTTTTCCAAGTACTTCATTTCTTCCAAGGGCTTGGTATAGTGAACAATCTCACAGAGTTTTCCGTCACCGTTTTTCCTTTCTGGAAGGTCGGCAAAAATGTCAGTTCTGGTTTTGTACCTATTTACTACCTTAACCAAGTCCGGATAGTGGTACTGTGTTGGATTATGATTATCATCTTCTCGTTTCCATCCGACAATAATCATACGATGACGATGCTGAAGTACTTCATAATCAGATGCAATCTGCTCATGAGCTTCCACTTCATATCCCATCTCATCTGCAATTCTTCTCAAGTCATCAAAAGGTTTAACCATATCCACGGTCTGTGCCGTTGTAATTCTCATCACGTTTTCAAATACAAACATTTTGGGACTGAAATGGCCTATGAACTGGAGATAATAGCGATACAGATAGTTGCGTGGGTCACTTTTTACATCCTTTCCCATCTTTGCACGGCCGGCAATTGAGTAAGCTTGGCAAGGAGGCCCTCCGATGATAATATCAACAGGCTCGCCACCGGCCAAAGCATCAAGGCGGTCAAGAAGCGGGGCCATAGTGTTTTCTCCGATGGTTTCTTGTATAACGCGATTGGTCACTTCAGCAGGTACCTGACGCCAAAGTTCAGCACCGTCAGTCCCTTCACGTTTGTTCCGGAGGTAATTCTCATAAATATCGAGACGGTTCTGCTCCCTCAAATAATGAAAAGCAGCCCTTGTTTTAAGCGTATTGCAGGCGTCTTTTTTCATTTCAACATGGGCAACGGGCGTATAACCGGCCTTGATGAAACCTTCAGACAATCCGCCTGCTCCAGCGAAAAAGTCTATAAATCTTATCGGCATAAGTGTATTTTACTCCTAGTTAATCACAAATTTACGGATTTTTATTGATTATTGCAGTTAACTTGTTAACTGTTTTTAGTAATCGCTGATTATCAACTACTTCCCAACCTTCTTGTAATGGCCCAAATCCTGACGGATCAGCAGCCCTTCATCCGTCCATTTCTTGATGTTCCGCTCGGCTGTTGATAGAGGCATCCCGAGCCGGGAGGATATATCGATGATGGTCTGGCGGTCAAATTCGTCAGGTAAAGTGGTTCTTCCGCAATTTAGTTGAAAGACGGAGTTTGTACTGTTA
>UMHE01044141.1_pt1 | contig 18578 bp, 14 predicted proteins | sample 1965451 | NCBI WGS metagenome assembly UMHE01 (sample SAMEA4836090, study PRJEB28245) | human gut metagenome | biome: gut microbiome; material: fecal sample | place: Denmark | collected 2008 | reverse complement strand
TCCAGAAATCGTGGATGCTCGGAGAAATCATAGTCTTTGCCATGCTCAAAGACGAAGATGCCTCCTTCGTTGAGATAGTCGCCATTCAGAACGAGGTCTGGAATCTGCGGCAACTCCTTCAGGGCGTATGGAGGATCAGCAAAGATAAAGTCAAACTTCTGCTTGCAGGTCTTCAGAAAACGGAATACATCACCACGAATCAGAATATCCTTGTCTTCGCCCAACTTCTGAAAACATTGGCGTATGAAGTTGGCATGATCGCGGTCGGCCTCTACGCTGATTACCCGGCTGCAGCCTCGTGATACCAGTTCGAGCGAAATGCTGCCCGTACCGGCAAAGAGGTCGAGGGCAGAGGTATCTTCGAAATCAATATATCCCTGCAGCACATTAAAGATGTTCTCCTTTGCAAAATCTGTTGTCGGACGCGCCTTAAACGAACGTGGAATGTCGAAATGGCGTCCCTTATATAGTCCTGTTATGATTCTCATATTTACTTTGAACTTTATGATTACTTTGAACTTTGAACTTTGAGCTTTGAACTTTATGATTAGTTATGCTGTTGAATTCTTCACTCTTCGTTCTTCACTCTTCACTTACTCAAGTACAGCGCCATCAAATCGAATGGCAGACCTTTAATCTCTGTGATGGGCGCACGGTTGAATTCGGCGGAAGGATTCAGAATGAAGGTCTTCTTGATATAGAGTTTCGTGTTGTAGAGGAACCAATCCTTATCAGGAACATTGCCTGCTACATGCAACTCATCCTGCATCTGGTTGAATCCTAACTGCTTCCATACATAGAGAATGAAATAGAGGGCATCCTTGGCATGCTCGGCATTGAACGAGTTGAAGAATTTGAAACGGTTCTTCTCGAAACCGAAAACGTCCAGCTTCTTGTCGTGGAAATAAACATAGAGCTTGCGGTGAATGCCGGTGAAACTGCGATGATGCAGATAGTGCCACATCGGTTGCATGATAGGTGTGAAGCGGACATCCTTGAAGTTGTCTTCTACCACCATTTTCAAATCCTTGTTGATAGGAAATACCGCTACCGCATTCAGTTCCGGCTGCACTCTGTAGAGAATGGCATCGCTGTTATGACTGTTGAAGGCATGCTGATAGAGCACATCGATATCCTCTTCATGAAATTCTTCGATAGGAACCAGCAGGATAGGCGAATCGAGATATACGCGTACCTTCTGGTATCCCCGCTGCAGGAGAGTACTCTCCTTGAAAGCCTGACGCAAGTTGGCTGCCATCGAAACACCACTCTTTACTGTATAAGGTTCATAGATGAGCTGATGCTCAGCTTCACGGTCAACTACCGAAAAACTGAGGGTGTTTCTGCTCACGCGGATGGTGAGTCGTGCTTGCTGAATGTTGTTACCTTTTATTTGCATATCTGTTACCAATTACCTGCGTTGTTATTATCTGTCGTTAAATCGCCTATCTTGAGTCCGGGATAGTTGCCGGCATAGTTGGCCTCCTCTATCTTCTGCTGGATGGAACCTTCATCGAGTCCGTCGAGGAAGGTTTCATAACCGGCCCCACATTCCATCACCGGAATCTGCTTACCGCTTTTTCCTACGATAACCGTGGCAGCAAGTGTAAACTTCTTACCGTCGGCATAGGGAATGTATTGAGCATCTTCCTGTAAGAATTTGCCTTTTACCAGTGTCGGGAAATCGCCTGTATATACGCCGTGTTTCGCCTTGTATTTCTCTTCAGCCTGACGTATCTGCATCAGTTTCTCCTTCACCTCTGCTTCTCTGCTAGCCATGGCTTTCTGGAAACGGATGGGCTGGCTCACACTCAGAATACAGAGTAGCATCATGATGATGACGCATGCTCCCAAAATATAATTATTCTTTATTCTTTTTCTCATTTCAAAAAGTATTATTACTTTTGCACAGCAAATAGGTGCAGTAAATTTTCTGCAAAGATACTAAAAGTTTTCGAAATATGAACATTGAAGAGTTAAAATATCAGATATTACAGCAATTTGGCTTTCCGCCAACCCCAGAACAGGCTCAGGCGCTCGATGTTTTCGTGCAGTTTATGACGGATAGTAATCCTCATGCTGTGATGATTCTCCGGGGTAGTGCGGGTACCGGTAAGACATCGCTTTCGGGTGCTATCGTCCGTACGCTCCGTGCCGTTCGCCAGAAGGTGATGCTCCTTGCTCCTACGGGTAGGGCGGCTAAGGTCTTCTCTCTGAACAGCGGGATGCCTGCCTATACCATTCATCGCCGCATCTATCGCGAAAAGGCGTTTGCCGGAGTGGATGGCCAGTTCAATCTCAATGATAATCTCTATACTGATACGCTTTTTATGGTGGATGAGGCTTCGATGATTGCCAATCTGGGATTGGGCGGAACCACCTTTGGCAGCGGTTGTCTGCTAGATGATCTGATTCATTTTGTGTATCAGGGACGTAACGACCGACTTTTGCTGATAGGCGATAAGGCACAGTTGCCTCCTGTTGGTGAGGAAGAATCACCAGCTCTTTCTGCTGCGATGCTCCAGGGGTATGGACTGTCGGTTTATGAGTGCGATTTGAACGAAGTAGTCCGTCAGAGTCAGCAGTCGGGTATTCTCTTTAATGCTACCCGTATCCGCCAGATGATTACCCACGATGACATTACCCAACTGCCTAAAATCCGTTTCTCCGGTTTCTCGGATATCAGGGAGATGCCGGGCGCAGAACTCATCGAGGCTCTTGGCGACAGCTATCATCATGTAGGACTTGACGATACCATTGTGGTGACTCGTAGCAACAAGCGCGCCAACATCTTCAACCAAGGCATCCGCAACATGGTGCTTGATAGGGAAGAGGAACTGGAGAGTGGCGACATGCTGATGATTGTGAAGAACAATTATTATTGGATGGAGGAAGAAAGAAAGAAGATAAAGGAAAGGGAATTAAGTGAAGAACGAAGAGTGAAGAGTGAAGAAACTGCGTTAGGCGGCCGAAGGGAAAACCAATTCAATAGTTTAGCTAATCATAAAGTTCAAAGTTCAAATCTCAAAGTTCAAAGTAAAGAAGTTCAAAGTAACGAACTTCCTGCTTTTCTTGCGAATGGAGATAGAGCGAAGGTGATGAAGGTGAGCCGTCGCATCGACCTCTATGGTTTCCATTTTGCTACCCTTCTGTTGAAATTCCCCGATTATGACAATTATGAACTGGAGGCTACGGTATTACTGGACACTTTGACGAGTGAGGCTCCTGCTTTGACCCATGATCAGCAAGAGCAGCTTTTCCGTCAGATAGAGGAGGATTATCAGGACATACCACTGAAGGCAGACCGTATGAAGGCAATCCGGCAAGACCCGTATTTCAATGCTCTGCAAGTGAAGTTTGCCTATGCCGTTACCTGTCATAAAGCGCAGGGTGGACAGTGGTCGCATGTCTATGTAGACCAGGGCTATATGACGGATGATATGCTTACTCCCGATTATATCCACTGGCTCTATACTGCTTTCACCCGTGCCACGGAGATGCTTTATCTCGTGAACTGGCCGAATACGCAAATAGAAGGATGAAATAATTCGTATAGTGAAATATCAGACAGAATGTTTAATGGTTAAAGAAAAAATATGAAAAAGATTTTTTTATTCTTGCAGTTGATCATCTCGATAGGGATGTCGGCGCAGACGACTGTAGAATCAGTCCAAGTTGCGGATATGGATGAAGGTGCCCCCATCTGTGGCAAGTCAATAGATTTGCACAAGCGCATTCTTCAGGCCTACAATTGCGATAGCACGCTCATCGTCTTCGCTTGTGATACCACTAAAAAAGGAAAAAATACCGATACTGGCTATCTCTATTCACTAGATGCCAATACCTTGGAAGTGCAATGGAAAAAGTCGCTGAAACTTTCTTTGTCAAAACTCTATGGCGTCTGTTCCAAGGGAGTGCTGCTTTCCTCCACTCTGAAAAGTACAGGCAAGTCGCTCTTGACCTTGTCTGATACCAAGACGGGCCAGTCGCTATGGACGCAGTATCTTTATCCTGTCTATTTCAATGATAGCTTGGATATCGTGGTGGGACTTGAGAAAGTGGGAGACAGCAAGACATACGCTTATCGCCTGAGCACAGGAGAGTTGTTGTGGGATGCCGAGATTCCGATGACCAAGAACGTGGGATGGAAAGATGCTTGCATGGTGGATTCCACTCACTTGGTGGTTGTGGGTGATGACATCAACGAAATCAACATCCATTCGGGTGAAATCAAGAAGGTGAAGGCTGTGAATGGCATTCGTGATTCCAAGGGAATGATGGCTATGGCATTGACCAATGTCTTGTCTGCAGCAATCACCATCGGATTTAATTCTTATGTTTATTACTATTATTATAATCTTAATCCATATCTCATTACGGGCTTGACTTCCAATATTCTTCAGGTGGGCTCTGACTTGTATATTAGTGATAGAAAAAGCCTCTATTGTTTGGGAGCGGACAGTTTGCAAACACGCTGGAAGTATGATTTCCAGGACAAGGAGGCTTCTACGGCTCATCTTCTGCTTAGGGATGGCAAGATATTGATGCTCAATTACGGTTATGGCAACAGTCTTATGAGAGGTACGGTGAAGTGTGGCAAGCCTTTCTTGGCTTCTTTTGATGCCCAGACGGGAGATAGGGAGAAGATGTTTCCTTTATACGACAAGAAGCATGTCATGAACGACGGAATGCTCACGGAGAGTGGTGTCTTCCTTGCTGGTTCCGACAAGGCTGTATATCTGTCATTTGCTGATTCTGCTGTCATCAGCAAAGATTGGAATCGCAGAGCCAATGGGGCTTTGACTATGGTGTTGAGAAAACCATTCTATGCGTTTCATGGACTTGCACCAAAGCTGACTTTAGTGGAGGCATTCGACAAGGTGTGCCCGATGCAGACCAGTACCAACAAACTTTTTGTCTTCAATGACAAGTTGGACATTCTTGAATCTTATGATCTCTACGAGACCTTCTCCGTTTGTTTCCGTTTGGATGATGTGCTTTGCATACAAAACAGGGATGACAAATCCAACTTTAGGCTGATTCATCCCGATGGTTCCTCTATCGGAAAACTGAAAGGCAAGCCTGTAGCCGCCCTGCTCAAAGGCAGAAATGTGCTAGCTGTATATGATAATCACCTTACAGTCTTTAGGCTGTAAGGTGCCTAGTGCCCTCTTATTACTGAAATGATGTGGATATATTAAAAAGAAAAAATCCGGCTCTCTCTCTCGAAAGTCGGACTCTTAAATTTTTGAGTTATTTTTGGGAAAAGTGGGTAGTGATGGATTCGAACCACCGAAGGCATAGCCAGCAGATTTACAGTCTGCCCCATTTGGCCACTCTGGTAACTACCCAAAAGCTTTATGTCTCAAAAGCGAGTGCAAAGGTAATGCTTTTATTTGATATTACCAAATTTTTTCGGCAATTTTTTCTCTTTTCCTTCAAAAAATGTTCATTTTCCCCTATAAAATAGGTTTTCCCCCTCACTTTTACTTTTTTCGGTACTTCATATCCCAGTTCTACACCCACTTTTCCGGCTTCTTCAATAGCCCAGACGGCATCACCGCTCCAGGTCATATTGAGATAGGCTTTGCCTTTGGTCATGGTCTCCTTGCCGAAGTCGGCTTCCCATCCTTCTATGTTTGGCTTCAGAACTTTCAACTCTTTCTCTGCCCTGATATTTTCTGTCCCATAATGTTCCCCAGGTCTGTGCTTCCTTTATAGGTACGTGTACCTTATTATATAGGATGCCACAGGTTTGTTCATTTTTGTTGTAAATTTGCGTGCAAAGTTACGCATTTTTCGATAAATATTGAAAGAAACAAAGAAAAAGTTGTATCTTTGCAAACGTTTTGTAGTATCTGATATACAGAACTGAATAATTATTGAATAAAAATACATACATGATTGTTACAATAGAATGGATGGAGGAGTGGTTCAGGCGTTTCGACCAGGAATATTTCGGGGGAAAGCTGCCTGTTCCTGAACTCGGACTTACTCATGCCAAGACTCGCTTGGGGCAACTTGCCTATAAGCGGGCCTCCAGATGGGGACGCACCAAACTCTACGATTTCAAACTCTCCATGTCTACTTATTATGATATGACCGACAAGCAGGCAAAGAGTGTCTTGCTCCACGAGATGATACATTACATCATCGGTTATACGGGACTGAAAGATACCTCGGCACATGGTGTCGTGTTCAAGGGGCTGATGGATAAGCTCAACAGCCAGTATGGCTGGGATATCAGAGTATCGACATCCACCAAGGGTTGGAAGGTAAGCGAAACCGTAAAAAGCAGGAAAGAGAAGAAGGGACCTCAAATCTATCTGATGCTTGCCATCGAGATGAATGATGGAAGACATTATCTCTCGAGAGTGAATCCGAGTTTTGCCCGTCGCATCGAAAATCAACTGAAGACGGTCAGGGAAGTGGTTTCTCATCAGTGGTATACTACGATGGAGAACTATTTCGAAGACTATCCGCAGGTGCGCAGCTTGAGAGGAAGGCGCATCTCGAAGGCCGATTTCGGAAAGTTGCTTAATGTGCTCACTCCCTTCCAGCTGTAATGTCGGGCGAATGTATAAGATAAAGAATAACCAAAACTCATTAAAGATATAAAATGAAAGAAACCTGGAAAATGATAGCCCTCCTGGCAATAGCCATTGGAGGACTGCTGGCTTATGCCTTTATTCCAGAGCAAGTGGCTGAAAACATTCCGCTGAAACAGATTGGAATGGATGCGCTCACCGGTAAAAGCGAGGCAGAGCTTGCTGAAGAGGAAAAGGCTGACAGCATGATAAAGGAACCCGTGGATACGGCGGCGCAGCGAGTACTGATCTTCGGCGACTCGATGTCGGAATATCTCGGTCTGCGACTGGCTGACTATGCCAACAAGAACGGTCATAAGCTCACCTGTATTACCTGGGTGAGTTCAGGTACCAGAAACTGGGCTGCTACCGATACCCTGCAGCATTATATCCAACGTATCAAACCTACCCATGTCTTTGTATGTCTGGGCAGCAACGAACTGTATACGGCTGATATGAAGGGATGTGAAAAACGCATCCGTGCCATCCTGAGCAAGATTGGTAATATTCCGACGATATGGATCGGTCCGCCAAACTGGTGTGAGGATAATGGATATAACAAACTCCTCCGTGAGGTGATGGGACCACGAGGCTATTATCCTAGTTACAAACTTACCTTCGAACGCCAGAAAGACGGCCGGCATCCGACTATGGCTTCATCTGCCATGTGGATGGATAAGATTGTTGAATGGATGAATAGCGGACATTGTGTGCATCCGTTCCGTTTGGAAATGCCGGATAAGCGTGACCGCAGATACAGACAGATTACCATCTTGCCTCCTGGAACCAGACATAGGGCAGACAACACGGCTGTGAAGAAGGATTCTCTTTCTATGCCTGTTGAGGGAACTGTGCCTGAAACCACAGAAAGTCCTTCTGCAACCAAGGAACCTGCAACTGTAGGTAAAACGTCTCCGGCAGCTGCTGACAAGACGGTTCCAGCGGTAAAGCATGTAAACCATAAAGACTCCATATAAGAAAGAGTTCAATAAATAATATCTTCAGAAAAGACAAATGAATTATTCAACATTCGAAATAAGTGCCTTGTGGCATTGGATAGAGCGGCTGTTTGTTTATCAGGCAGATTCTCCGCTGATGATGGGCAGCATTCCGTTTGCGCTGCTCTTCATCTTCTTCCTTGCCATTTATACCCTGCTCAAGAGCTATTCGCGCACAGCCATGATGATGTATGTCATCTGCTTCAGCCTTTTCTTTGCCTATAAGGTGAACGGAATGGTGATGTGGATGCTGCCGCTTACGGCTTGCATCAATTATGCCGTAACCCAGGAAATGAGACTGCATGAGGGGAAGGCGCGCAAGGCGCTGCTCACCTTCGTAGTGCTTGTAGACCTGGCTCTGCTGTGCTATTTCAAATATACCAATTTCATCATTGGCGATGTAGTCAACGAGATGTTCAGCACCAACTTCTCGCTGCAGTCTATCGCTCTGCCTGTAGGTATCTCGTTCTATACCTTCCAGGCTATCAGTTATGCGGTAGATACCTATAAGCGTAAGTTTGACATGGAGGTAACGCTCCTGGAATATTGCTTCTATCTCACCTTCTTTCCGCTGCTGATGGCGGGTCCTATCACCCGTGCCGCCAACCTGATACCCAGACTGAAACGAAACGAACAGGCTTCCAGTAGAATGCTTTGGACAGGACTCTTCCTCATCATGCTGGGACTGGTCAAGAAGAATATGCTGAGCGATTATATTGCACAGTTTAACAACTGGGTGTTTGATGCGCCGCAAACCTTCTCGGGTTTCGAGAATCTGGCAGCGCTCTTCGGCTATCCAGTCCAGATATTCCTCGATTTCTCGGGATACAGCGATATGAGTATCGGTGTGGCAGCCATCCTGGGTTTCTATCTGCCCGACAACTTCTATTTCCCTTACCGCTCACTCTCGGTTACTGAGTTCTGGCGTCGCTGGCACATCTCGCTTTCCTTCTGGTTCCGCGATTATGTGTATATTCCACTGGGTGGAAACCGGAAGGGAAAGGTGCGCATGTATTTCAACAACTTCCTCACCATGCTGGTGGCAGGCTTATGGCATGGCTCTTCCTGGATGTTCGTTATCTGGGGTGCTCTTCATGGTTTTGGACTTGTGGTGCATAAGTTCTTCAGCCGTCAGTTGGGCATAAGCATTCCCCGTACGCTGGCTGGCAATTCCCTCAGCTGGCTCATCACCTATTTATATATATGCTTTGCGTGGTCTTTCTTCCGTGCCAAGGATTTGGGTGTGTTGGGGAAGATGTATGATAAGGTGGCAAATGATTTCAGTATCGATTATCTGGTGCCTTTCTTTCATGCCCGTCCTGCCTGGACGCTTTGCATCATCGGTGTTATGCTGAGCTATCTCTTTACCGAGCGCCAGTATCACCGTCTTCAGGCGCGGTTCATCCTCCTGCCTTGGGTGGCTAAACTGCTGCTCTTCATCATCTGTCTGCAGATGGTAGTGGAGGTTTCCCAGGAGAGTGTGCAACCATTCATTTATTATCAGTTCTAGTTTCGATGGTTAATATTAATATATATATTTGAAGTAACAGACAAAACAGAAAAATTGTATGAAGAAACTATTATTCTTTTTGCTCCTGATGACGGCTGTCATCGGTAGAGCACAGACATCGCTCGACCAGGCTGGAGCTTTGAAACCTGCTCAGGTGCAGACTGCTCTAAAGAAGGTGTATAATGAAAGCATCGATCCGATGGCTCAGATTGATGAGGCTTTGGCTAAAGCCAAGAAGAATGGCAAGTTTGTTATCTGTCAGGTAGGCGGTAACTGGTGTCCATGGTGTTTGAAGTTTGCCGATTTTGTGGAGAAAAATGCTGCGGTCAACAAGATGGTGAATGATCATTTTGAATATATTCATGTGAACTACAATCGCAGAAAAACTGCCGGTGATGCGGTTGTGAAGAAGGCTGAGCAGCTGATGAAGCGACTGAACAATCCTCAGCGTTTCGGATTCCCGGTCTTTGTGGTGCTCGATGAAACCGGAAAGGTTCTCCATATCCAGGATTCCAGTTTCCTGGAAGAAGGTAAGGGATATAACGAAGAAAAGGTGCTCAGATTCCTGAAGAGCTGGACACCTCAAGCAGTAAAAGGATAAAAAAGAGGGTGTGTCATTAACTTATGACACACCCTTTTTGCAAAAGTCATTTTGATAATAGTTCTAAATACTTTATTCCTTAACAGGTTCAAGCAACATAACTAATTCCGATTCAGCAATGTCGCATTTATCGAATAAGTATCGCAAACAGCGGAGTTTGCTTCTATTATCCATTGAAGTCCACAAATATTTATGAGGTGCTAATTTTGTACAATATCTATCATCAGCATTCTTCTCAGACCAGAAAAAGCCCTCTTTATCATAAAGACTGTCAACAACATCAGCATATTGTCCCATGACCACCTTTACCACTGTCAAGAGCATATCCTTCCATGTAGTTTCCGTATAATCACGACCCCAAAAACGGAACCCTATCAAAACTCTATTTGTAGGAGAGAATGTTTCTTCATCCAATGATACTTCATCAATCGGTTTTGCCAAAGGCTTGAAAATCGGCTTTGGCAATGGATAGAGGCGCAGGAATGTGTTCACGATTTTTTCACTTCTCTTTTGCAATTCTTCTTCACTCCATTTTTCACATGTTCTTACCCACTTGGTCAGGCGATATTTAGAATCTTTATATCCAGGGCAAACTACATCACCATTGTTCTTGCCGTCACGTTTAATTTCAAAAGCCTTATTGCTTAATTCACTATTAATACCTGTAAGCGTTAAGTTGGCAAAAGTATGTAGGTATTTCTCTTGAATTTCTTCATAGTTGTCGCCCAGCATATTCTTCCACTCACCATTGAGGGTTTGCGGCATTATATGTTCTATCGTTGCATCTTTTTTTTTCATATCAGCCGCAACATCATTGTATTCTCCAGGTAAGGAATTTTCCAATCGTTCAAAAAGGAATATCTGAAAAGGCTTCAACATGTGATAAGCATCACGGGTTTGAATTGCTGTTACAAACTGCACATCTCTTGGCAATTGGTAATTACCATCTCGACGCATGATATGATAAGCAAGAATATCTGAGTAAGAACATGTTAACGGAACACCTGCAGACTGATATTCATCTATACTTTTCAGAACATCCTTATGAAGTGCACAGAAAACCTGAGTTAAAGCATTACCAGGCATATTGCAAATGATTCGTCTTGCCAAATAATTTTCTACAACGTCAATCACCTTATCAATTTCATCATAGGATAAATTATTCTTTGCCGCATACTTCAAGAACTGAATAAAGAAAACATTGGTTACATCCGATTCTATATTACAAATATGACGCATTTTTGCCGACAATTTGCTTGTTTCCATTTGAGCTTCTGTAACTTGCTGGTAATAGCGGGCATAATCCAACATCTCCACCATTTCTTGTTTTCTATCACGACCATCCATATACTTTTTCCACTCAAAATAGATGTTAGAAAGACGAACAGGGCGCTGTAACTGTTGCTTTATAGTTAAATAGTCTCGAAGGAATTTTGTCGGATTATTTTCTGTTGCAGACTCAATCTTCTGCCAATAATTTTTAAAGCACAACTGTTGCTCTTCTGCTGTTAATGACATCAGAAGGTAATTTCTTATTTTATCAGCTTCTGTAAGAGCCAGACCTGTTGAATTTAAACTTTCAAAGATAAGCTGCGCATCATCATCAGCATCCAACTCTATAGAAATAATCTGAAGATGTTCAACTGCATCAAGCAAATTATCAAATGTAAGTTGTTGCGGCTTTCTTGTCAGCTTATCATAGAAATGGCGGAAATTACGGGTAATCTTTGAATCCTCATCCAATTCATCTTCGCCATTGAAGATTTTGTCATAAGCAATTCTGTCGTTTTCAATAGGAACTAGTTTTATCTTGCGCTCTGAATTGCAATATTTCGCATTCAAGAACAAATCATAAGCTTCATCCTTGCGGCTCTCATTAGAGATTTCAAGCAATCCGTCATTGACGGCTTTTATTCCGGCAAGAAGCAGGAGAGAGATTGTTGTCAAACGCTGCTGCCCATCAATGACGAGACGACTGAAGCCGGTTCCTGCTACTGATGTTACGATAGAACCGAAAAAATGGGATGTTCTACCTGAGTGTATCAATTTAACTAAATCACTCAACAACTGGTCGCAATTATCTTGTAACCAGTCGTAATTACGCTGGTAAACCGGAATCACAAATTGAATTTGTTGTCCACAGATAAACTCATTTAATGGCTTAGCATATCCTTTCATATATTTAATGTTTAAATGCTGTACAAAAAGTAATATATTTCACATTTCTAGACCTCAACACAGATCGGAAGATGATCACTCATCCTATTGGACTCCTCCCAGGAATATAGTTTATAGTCTTTAACTTCTGTATTTGTAAAAGCATAGTCCAGGAAGAAGGTACAATTACCTTTGCCGGTATGGTCGTAGGTAAATCGGCTTTCCTTACCTATCTCTTCATGTAGGAAGGTATGATGAGCTGATTTCAGCCCATTATCCTCAAACCATGCAAACACTTTCGGAGATTCTTTTCTTTGAAAACTATTAGGGTTAGATATTACATTATAATCACCTATCACAACAGTCTTATATTTGTTAATATATGGCTTGTAGTATTCGAGGATGTCCAAAAGGATGGAGATATAAGAACCACTAGTTATTCCCTTGCGAACTGTTGGCCATACAGCAAGTAGTAGATACTCATCATCAAAAATAACCGGAATAGCATAGTGCAGATTCTCATTGTACCAGTCTGGTAACACTATCTTGTGATTATCAGGGCAGATAACCCCCAAACCCTTATAGTCTAAGTCACCCGTCCAGAAGAAGGAGTAGCCATCAGGAACTGCGATGTTATCAGCATTGCCACACTCTGGCACAACATAGGCATCTATGCCTTTTTGTCCTAAGAGCCAGTCAATCTTTTCCTGCTTGCTCCACGAAATGTTATAAGATAGTATTTTCATTATTCTATCATTTTAAAGTTGTCTATTCTGTTTATTGTGAACCTGTAAAAAAAGCTCTCCACAAAGGTAACTATTTTTTTCAATAATCGACTTAGTTTAGTAAATAAAATGCGCCATAAAGGAACGTCTTAACATTTTTAAGCACAAAATGGGGGTAAGTGTAACTACTCTTTTAGTATAATTTTTAAAAGAAAAAGTTTGTGGTATGCTCGGTATGAAACAAATAGGAGGAAAACGAATACGTTTTCCTCCTACTCGAGTGTTATTTGTAATTTACATCTCCGCTTTCAGCAGCTGTATCTCCTCTGCAGACAGTCCCGTTATCTCCAAGACAGTCGCTTCATTCATACCCTTTGCCAGCATCTTTCTTGCAATCTCAAAGTTTCGCTGGGTTATGCCTTTCTCCATGCCTTCTGCAATTCCTTCCCGCTTGGCGGTATCAACGGAATTTTTGATGTCGCGATAGGCCATCTTGCTGGCTTCATACTCACGCAACTCCTGCTGGGTAAACTTGGATATCTCGGCTTCTTCGAAAAGACGGTCAAAGACTTTGTCACATAACTCCTTAGGACGTTGGGTAAGTTTGTAGAGATTTTTCAGCGCATAAAGCCATTTGTCGTAAAGTGTCTCTAGTTCCTCTAGGGATTTGTCAAATTTAGCAATCTCAACATAGATGAATTCCAACTTATTGTAGAACACCTTGTGAGTGGCGGTATCGCAAAGCTGCACGCTATGGCGAATCTTTTCCTTTTCGAAAGCATCTTCATTCATGTCGAAGTTGAGCAAAGCAACTGTATAGACATGATTGAGTTTGAAATCCCAATCCTTTCCCTTTGGCGCTTGTTCACGGATAGGGAATGTGGAATAGAACAGAGAACGGTCCTTGAAGTAAGTCTGATAGGCATTCTGCATTTCAACGATAAACTTCTCTCCGTTTTCTCCTTCACAGTATACGTCAAAGATAGCCTTGCGGTCAGCATAGACATCGCCTACATGTTCAGGGTTCAGATACTTCACATCCTTAACAACCTGTTTGCCATCAAACAAGCTGTTGAGAAAACAAATCAGCAAATCCTTGTTCATTGCTGTTCCGAAAATTCGCTTGAAACCGAAGTCTGTAAGCAAACTGATATATCTTTCTTCTACCTGTTTCATAATCATCTGTTTTAAAATGCTACCGCAAAGTTAAGACTTTATTTTCATATCAGCAAGAGTTTTCTGATAAAAGTTTTAAAAATGTTATGCCCACCAGTTCTTTATGGGAAACGGCAAGGGGCTGTTATTTTACAGCTACCTTTCTGCCGGCTACGATATAGATTCCTGGACGCAGGTTAACCTGGGCAGGAACACCGGCTGAAACGGATAACTTGGTGATAAACTGGCCTCCGATACTGTAAACAGGAATCAACTTGGATTCTGCTGATACAATCGTGAGTACACCGGCTGCAGAACTGATACGGATATTGTTCTGGGCGGTTACCTGACTGATGCCTGTACTCTCGCCAGCACCAATCTGACCAACCTTAAACTTCACTCCATCCAATAAGATTTCGCCATCACGGTCGGTTACCCAGACATACATTTCATTTGCTGTCTGGTTTAATGTAATGGTGCGGGTTGTAGACTCACCTGCCGGTACACACATATATTCCTCAGCGCTGCTAAAGGTTGGCTTCTTGTTGGTTTTGCTGGTGTAAACGTTTATCAGACCGAGATATTCGCGCTTGCTGTCATTCTTGATGGTAATATTAAACGAATTCTCTTTGTAAAGCCGAATCGCCTCGTTGCTCTTTAATTCTGCCGAAAGCTTATTGCCATTCAGCGTAAGCGATGTGGCTGTAGCTTCCAGTTCAAACGGAACAACGTTTTCCATATAGGCACATACATCCCAGTTCTTACCATTATCAGTACTGTAGATTTCGTAAAGAACGGTGGTGCCGACAGGGAAGGCATAGTTGAGGTTGAAATCAATAGAGTTGAGTTCATATCCTTCCTCTGGATCCATCGCATTAATTTTTAACTTGAAACTCTGCGTGATTGGCGTATATGAACCGTCATCTTTTCTGATACCAAGAGCAACTAAGCCTTCGAACTTATTGTAGGTAGGATTAGAAAATACAGGTGTAACCGTTAGTGAGAATTTCTCAGATGCATTCTTGCGCTCGCCCTTGGTGATGGTACATTTTCTGTAATCTTCATAGGTATCAGCGTAAAGAGAATGCTCTTTTACCAGCGGCTCATCCTTGATTCCGTTGTCCGGCGCAATACCGATGATGACAGAGCAGCCGCGGTTATAGCCGTTAGCCGATGTGCCGGCACCTGTTCCACGGACTGCAGGGTCGAGGAGGGTGATGTCGAAATAGCCATCGCTGTAGCCTGACCAGCCCCAGTTGATGTGGTAGAGACCTTCTCCGTCAGAACCATCGCATACAAATTGGTGGCCGCTTTCATCAGAAGCAGCACCGCCATAAAGGATAGGGCGCTTAGCCTCCAACTCCCGGTCGAGAATCTCCTTCCATTCTGCCAGCGTATAGAATGAGCGGTAAACCTCCTGCAAGAGGTCAGCATCATATCCGAAATAGGTTGACATATCTTCTGGGAGCACCCATGCACCCGAAGAATCTCCGTAATCCATCTGTACTGCAGCTCCACAATGGAACATCAGTTTGGCTACTGCATTGGCTTGAGTGGTATTATATTTTCCTTTGGTGTAGGTTGGGAGCATGTTGCCCCAGTCATATTTTTCACCCTTGCTGATGGCTTTTACCTTGAGCTTATTGGTTGTGGTGGTATAAGCGGGAATGGTAGCCTTCAGCTCTTTAGGATACTGATAATACATCATCACCTGTGCCATGGCTGTAGCTACGCATCCTGTAGCACTCTGGCTAGAACCTATATATTTAGGACATAGTTTATTATAAGGTGTCAGCTGGTCCCAGGCAATATCTCCCAAGAGCGGTGCTATCTTTGATTGCTGATAACGGCCATCCGTCTTCAGCGCTCTCTGCTCAGCCAAAATCTTTCTGGCTTTGGCATCACCCTGGGTGAAGGCTGCAACAAACTTCTGATAAGCTTTCAGAAACGCTGCACATCCTTCTGTCTTCATCAGATTCTCAGAGTTGCCATGAGCCGAATAGCCTACAATCTCCGGCAGTTCATCATCACCCGAAACGATGGTGAATCCCTTGTCGGCTCCGTTGTCAAAAACATAATAGCTGGTAGCTGTCTCTGTAGAACCGCTACTGTTCTGCTGATATTGCTTTCTAGCCTTGCTTACCTGCTGCTGGTCCATTATGATGCCTTGCAGGGCAGCCTGGCGCTCGGCAATAGCTTGTGCCTGTTGGAAACTGCGAGGCCCTGCCCATGCCAGAACCTGAAAGAGCGTAAGGCCTACTGCCAGTAGTGCCGTACGCTTTATCTTCAACATCGCTGTATGAAAGTTGCTCTGTTTCATATCGTAATTTTATGCATTATAAACCTCTTGCTTTCAGGAATCCGGAAGCATCAGGCTTCTCCATACCTGTAAAGTCGGTAAACATTTCCATCTGGTCCTTGGTGTTGCCACGGCTCAGAATCTTATCGCGGAATGCCTGACCAACGGCTGGTTCCAAGGCGCCATGCTTTGCAAAGTAGTCGGCGATGTTCACAGCCAGCACCTCGGTCCAGAGATAGCTGTAATAGCCTGCTGCATAACCGCCGCCCCATACGTGGTTGAAGTATGATGTGCTGTAGCGAGGAGGAATCTGGGTGTTGAGCAAACCGATGTTGTGGAGCTCTTCCTTCTCGAAGGCACCTGCCATATAAGGTGAAGGCACCTCTCCTTCGCTAATCTTGTGCCAGGCAAGGTCAAGACAGGTCGCAGCCAGATTCTCGCCCAGTGAATAAGCGGTCTGGAAGCTGATGCTCTTCAGCATGCGCTCTTTCAGATCGGCTGGCATCGCAGCACCGGTCTCGGTATGACGGGCGTAATGGTCGAATATCTCAGGAATAGATGCAAACGATTCGTTAAACTGGGATGGCATTTCTACGAAATCGCGAGCCACGGCTGTTCCTGAAAGGGTATTGTACTTGCAGTCGGAAAGGATTCCGTGAAGCGCATGACCGAACTCATGGAACAGGGTAGTAACCTCATCCCATGTGATGAGAGATGGCTGACCCTCCGGTGCCTTGGCGTTGTTGCATACATTATATATTATAGGCAACTGGCCGCGCTGCTTGCTCTGTTTGGCAAAGGCGCTCATCCATGCACCGCCACGCTTGGTAGGACGGCGGAAGTAATCGCTGTAGAAGAGGGCGATTGGCTTGCCGTTCTTATCGCTTACCTCGAATACCTTCATGTCTGGGTGATAGGTAGGAATATCCTTGCGCTGCTTGAAGTTCAGTCCGTAAACACGATGGGCGGCATAGAACACACCATTCACCTGTACGCTGTCGATGTTGAAGTATGGCTTGATCTCATCATCGGTAATGTTGAGCATCTCCTTCTTCATCTTCGCAGAATAATAGAAGCGGTCGTATGGCTGCAGCTTGAAGTCCTTGCCTTCAGTCTTCTGTGCATACGCTTCTATTGCCTTGGTTTCAGCATCAGCCTTAGGAGCATATTCCTTGATGAGCTGCTTTAGGAAATCATCCGCATTCTTGCTGTTCTTAGCCATCGTCTTTTCGAGCGAATAGTCGGCATAGTTGGCATATCCCATCAACTTGCCCTTCTCGGCACGCAACTTGGCAATCTCGGTTACGATAGGGAAGGTGTTGAATTTTGGGTTAGTACCATCGGCACGGTGGATGCTTGCCATATACACCTTCTTGCGCAGTTCGCGGTTCTGGAGATTGGTGAGGATAGGCTGCTGGGTGGTGTTGATGATGATGATGCAGTAAGGTGCCTTGCCTCCACGGCTCTCAGCATCTTTCTTGCATTGTGCAATGTCTGCATCGCTCAATCCGGCGAGCTCTTCCTTGCTGTTTACCCAAACCACGGCGTTGTTGGTAGCGGCAGGAAGAAGATTGTCCCATTCCTGCTGTAACTCAGAGATGCGGGAGTTGATCTGCTTCATGCGCTCCATCTTCTCGGCAGAAAGAAGGGCGCCTGAACGTACAAAACTCTTATAGATAACCTCAGTAAGGCGCTTGTCTTCGCCCTTGAGTTTCTTATATTCATTATCGTAAACATACTTGATGCGCTCGAAGAGTTTCTTGTTGAACGAAATCTCATTATCGAGCTCGGTCAGCAATGGGGGTAGCCTTCTTTTCGGTTTCGGCGATTCTCGGAGTTTTGTGGGCACTGGTGAGACCGAAGAAGATGTTAGTCACCTTTTCGAGCTGTGCACCGCTCTCCTCATAGGCGAGGATGGTGTTCTGGAAGTTAGGCTTCTTCTTGTTGTTTACAATCTTCTGGATGTTGGCACGCTGTTCCCTGATAGCCGCTTCGATGGCTGGCAGGTAGTCGCTTTCCTGAATCTTGCTGAAGTCAGGAGCACCGAATGGAAGACTGCTCTTTGTTAAAAGAGGATTCTGACGGTTACCGCCCGCAGTCTGTGCGAACGATGAGGCTGGCATCTGCAGGAGTGCTGCGGCCAAGCCCAGGGTAAGGAAAGTCTTGTTAAGTTTCATTATGTTTCTTTGTTTATTTGAAATCTTCTGCAAAGATAATCAATTATTTCGGATTACCGCATTTTTATTCATATTTCTTATGGAAAACCAGCAGACAGATGGCTCCTGCCAATGCCATCGGCATTCCGATAAGGGCAGGGAAGTTGTATCCCAATCCCATCGCAACAGGAATACCACCCAGGAAAGCGCCCACGGCATTGCCCAGATTGAAGGCGCCCTGAATGCAGCAGCCGCCCAGCATTTCGCCACCTTTGGCATGCTTCACGATAAGGAACTGCTCTGGCGAACCGATGCCGAAAAGACAGACGCAGCAGATGAACATCAACGCTACTGAAACCCAGCCGAAAGGAGCGAGGAAGAAGGTGAGCA
>UMHE01073464.1_pt1 | contig 18698 bp, 17 predicted proteins | sample 1965451 | NCBI WGS metagenome assembly UMHE01 (sample SAMEA4836090, study PRJEB28245) | human gut metagenome | biome: gut microbiome; material: fecal sample | place: Denmark | collected 2008 | reverse complement strand
GAAAAAAGTTCTTAAACACCCTTGACAAAACGTATCAGAGGATACCCTTCTGTCGGCCATGGAGAACGCGGGCAAGGAGGATATCCCGGAGGATGCCGAGCGCAAGGGCCTGGGAACCCCGGCGACCAGGGCGGCCATTATCGAAAAGCTGGTGGCGGCTGGTTTCGTGGAGCGCAAGGGCAAGAACCTGATCACCACAAAAGCCGGTATCAACCTGGTCACGGTATTGCCGGAGGCCCTGACCTCTCCCATGCTCACCGCTGAATGGGAGCAGCGCCTTTCCGCTATTGCGAAGGGTGAAGCTGATCCGGGCGAGTTCATGGAGGGTATCCGTTCCATGACGCAGGAGCTGGTCCAGACCTATTCCCATATCTCTGAGGACGGACAAAAGCTGTTCGCCCCGGAGAAGGAAGTGATTGGAAACTGTCCCCGCTGCGGCAAGCCGGTGTATGAAGGAAAGAAAAACTTTGCCTGTTCCGACCGCTCCTGTACCTTTGTCCTCTGGAAAAATGACCGTTTCTGGACGAGCCGCAAGAAGGAACTGACAAAGAAGATGGCCTCCGACCTTCTGAAAAAGGGCCGTACTTCTGTCCGTGGGATGTGGTCCGAAAAGAAGGGCGCAACCTATGACGCGGCGGTGATCCTGGACGATACGGGCGGCAAGTTCATCAATTTCAAGCTGGAGTTTCCCAACAGAAAGGATGGTGCCAATGGCAGGAAATAAAGAGCTTTACAGTTTACCCGAAGTGAGGGCGGCGGTGGCCGCCCTCTCCCCGGAGGACCGGGAGCTGCTGGATGCGGTGCAGGCGTCGCCATTCCGTCTGACGGAGCCGCAGCAGTTCCAGGAGTTCGCGGCCAACATTGACTATTTCGTGTTTGAGCCGAACATCCATAACCTGAACGATCTGGGCTGGCGCTATATCGCCCAGCACATGGATATGCAGCTTCCCCCGGAGCTGCTGGACGCCATTGATCCCGTCCCCTTCGGACAGCACGCCATGAAAGAGGAACAGGGACATTTCGCGGAACACGGATACATTTCCCTGTCCGGCGATCCGTGGCAGCATGACCGCAGTTTGGAGCAGGAGCACCGGGAAACGGAAAAAAAGACTTCCATCCGGGACCGGCTGGAACAGGGCAGAAAGGAATATGCCGGCAGGCAGACGCAGACCCCCAACAAGGGAAAGTCTGAGCCGGAGCTTTAAGGAGGTGACGATCTATGCCGCATTTTGAGTATGACAAGGATTACCCGTTTGCTGCCTTTATCACCAATCTGGGCAAGTACAACGAGGGCGAGCTTGTGGGCGAGTGGGTGAAGTTCCCCACCACCGCCGACGAGCTGAAAAAGGTGTTTGAGCGTATCGGGATCGGTTCGGAGGACGATTTCGGCAACCCCTATGAGGAATGGTTTATTACGGACTATGACTGTTATGTGGGCGGCCTCTATGACAAGCTGGGCGAATACGCCAATCTGGACGAGCTGAATTATCTGGCGGCGAAGCTGGATGATATGGATCGGAGCGAGTATAACCAATTCCTGGTCGCTATGGAGATGGGCGAACATACGGGCAGTATCCAGGACCTTATCAACCTGACGGAAAACCTGGGTTGCTACGATGTGTACCCGGATATCGAGGACCATGACGATCTTGGCCGGTATTACATCGACGAGCTGGATGCCATGCAGGTGCCGGATCATCTGCGTAACTATATCGACTATGAGGCTTACGGCCGGGATGTAGCCCTGGAGGAAGGCGGCGAGTTTACCGAGTTTGGCTATGTCCGGGATACCGGGGATACCTTCTATGAGGTTTACGACGGCGACCGGGAGAACATCCCGGAGGAATACCGGGTGATGAACTTCCGGGACGAGGATATGGAGCTGTCCGAAAGCGACAAGCTTGATATGGCCACCGACCTTGCCTTTGATCTGGACGAGTTTTTCCGGCAGCACGATCCGCAGTATGCGGCCCAGCACCCGGAGCACCACGAACAGAAAGAAGTTATTGCCGACCTTCTCCTGGAGGGAAAGACTGCCGCACTCCGGCAGCAGTTGGAAGAAATGGCACAGACCGGGGATGATGTTCTCCCCGGCAGGATCACCGAGTATGAGCGCGAGACCGGGTATGATCCCGAACAGGATACCGCTATCGAGGAAGATCGCACCCTGTTGGTACAGCGCCCGGAGCAGCCGGACGACCACCTGACCGGCGACAGGGTACAGACCCCGCGGGGCAGTTTCCATCTGACGGACCTTTCACGGGAGCAGATGGAGGCCGCCGGGTATGGCGTCCACCACAATTCCGATGATGGCAGGTTTCACATCATGGGCAACGGCACCAGGGCCTTTGCGGTGGTGAACGCCGATATGCAGGAGCGGGACAATCCCCTCCGTACTGCTGAAATGACCGTGGAGGACGACTACGGCATGATCGACGGGGTGATCAACAACGGCCGCCGTGACGAGGCTGTGGCAAAGCCCTCCATCCGGGAGCGGCTGGAGGATGCCAAACGGGAATGTGCGGAGCGCAAGCCCCCGGAAGTGAAGCGTCCCGGCCGTGACGCCCCGGAGCATGGCGACCTATGAGCCGAAGCAGGAAATGGCGTCTGGAATGGTCCTTCTTCCTGGGGGAAAACGGCAGGCGGCAGTATAACAAGGTCTGTCTTGGCTGCGCCCATGAGTGCAAGCAGAGTTTCCGGGCGGTTTTAATTGCCTGTCCCCGCTATCTTTCCAAACGCTCCAAAAACTGCGGGGATAAGGGTGGAAAAACGGCAAAATAATCTCCTGTATCGGCTTTTCCAGAGGGAACCTTTATGATTTCCCTTGCGGCTATGCCCTCGCCAATAGGAAGGGAAAAAGGTTCGATTTCGCACACTTCTCATAAACACAAAACGGGAGTACAGCTTTTCGGTCTGTCCGATGGCTGTACTCCCGCTCTTTAGTTATCTCTTATCTGCTTTGTGATATGACTATTCATCATCGTCATCCGAGCTTAGTTTCTTTAACAGCAATGCCAGAGTAAACTCTAATTTGCTAATTCGCTCCTCAAGATCTGAATATTGCATTTTTTCTCGCATCTCTGCAGGAAGTAATTCTTGAAGGATTTTTATTCTGGCATCCACATTTCTAAAAGAATAGCCAAACCGAACGGCCATTTTATAATCATTTATTGCTGATTGAATCGCACTATATTGTGTATCTATATTTACTCCATCTAAAACCGATTTGTGGATTTTCGCATCCTTTGAGAATCCACGATGAGCGAAAGCTGCTCCCGTATTTGATGATGGTTGAGTTTCTGCCTGACTTAGAATTGCGCGGGTTGCAGAATTTATAGCTTTCTCATAATCTCCGCGCATATGATAGATTTTTGACAGCGCAAGTGAACATTGTGCAGTCATTGCCAGACATTCTTCTGCAACTACAAGAGCACTCTCTGCAGAATCTAATTCACCATATTTCTTGAATGTTTCATATTCGGCCATATAAGCGCGTTCTTCATCTGGAAGTACTCGTTTATAGTCCTTTACACATTGAAGAACCTTGTCTCTATTCTCTTTAGTTGCCTCTCCATCGTTTAGGACATCGATATAAAAAGTAAATGCTCTCCAATTCCAAATATTTCTTTCAATTTTTTCTAATCTGCTAATCCCGATTTTAACATCATCTGTGTGTCCCGATTTGTGCGAATAATATGTAAAATCGCTCAACAAATCAATGTTATCACCAAAGAGTTCCAGCCCTTTTCTTGTTACATCAGAAGCAAATTCAAAGTAGTTTTGGTTTGCTAATTCAGAGGCCAGGTTATGATAATCACTGCTGTCTCCTTTTATGTCACCGTGTTTTACTCGATCAACTAAGGCAAGCAAAACTCTTGTTCTTTGTGATCTCTCTGCGGTATTAGCAGAAGTATTGGAAAATTGCTCAGCGATAAACTTATGTGCTTCTTCTACATTTCCAATAGCATCGGATACTTCCTCCAATTTTTCTACGGAACCAATGATTCTATCGTATTTATCAATACGTTCAGCCACTAAGCTAAAAGACTTATCATATTCGGAGAGCTTTCCCTGGAGAGCGGTTTCCCACTCTTGATACGTTTCATTGAGTCGGGGTTGTACAAGTTTAACTGCATTATCAACTTGTGTATATAAATCATTCCGAAGTTCTTTTGCGAGTCTATCTTGGCGCTCATCAAAGTTTTTCAGTCTATCAACACCAAGAAAAGCGAAAATGGAAACTATCGCTCCACCTACAATCGGGAGAACCATCTTCAGCCAGTCAGATAGGGTAATTTCCAAAGGTTCTTTAAACTTCAGCTGGAGAAGAATAAATGTTGCCACAAAAAGAGCAAGTACTGCAAAAGTAGCAGTTAGTGCCATTGCAAGGGTAGCATGAGATTTGAATGTTTTGTTCTCAGAGACATCATCTTTCACTGTTGCTTTCGTATTTTTTTTAGAAATCATTCCATCACCTTCTTAATGGGTACAATTTGTATTTCCATTATATCACATAGCTCGTATTTTTCAATGTTTATGACATTTTTCGAAATATCTTATAATACAAAAGGAGTACAGCTTCTCGGTTCGTCCGAGGGCTGTACTCCCGTTTTTTAATTGTTTGGAATTTGGACACGCTGGCGGATTTTTGCTGACACATCAGCATATAGATCCACATCAAAACCTTCTGCTACTTCAAAACTGACAAATAAACAGTATGGTATTGCTGTTTTAATTTTATCGGCTTCTTCTTTGCAATTCACTTTGATGATAAGGTCATCATCATTCCAGACAATTGGATTTTCTCCAATAAAAATCTCATGTTGCAATGAACCTTTACGAACTGCTTGCCATTCTGTATTTTGCCGATCTGGAATAAGACCTTTTCCGCCATCGTCAATATTAAACCATAGTTGTGCGCCGCGATATGCTTGCTTATTTGGTGCAACAGGAGAAAGATAGGATAATGTAACAGTCAGTTTCCGCTTCATTAGACGAGACGAAAAATCTACAGGAAGCGGGAGTCTAAAAATATCCCCTTCATCTTTCTTTAATGCTCCAAGTCCAATAAGTGTTATGCGCTCTTTGGTACACTCTATAACACGGCTTATATTAGGCACACCGTTTCCAAGCCACTTGCTTAATTGTTTTGGTGAAGCCCCCATCGCCAGAGCGAGTTTATCAGCAATTGGTTCCCAAGAGGCACCATGTGTAAGCATCGCTTTCAAAAGAATTGCGGTAGCTTCAACAGGCATATTGGCACCAGTTTCGTCAAGGAACACCTGATTCAGTACATCATGACATTTTGCTGCCTCATGTGTTATTTGTGCAGCAGCATCGCTCGTTCCAAAAGAAAAAGCGCATCCATCTGTATCGCCCGTTCCATATGGAGCAGCAGATAAGCATCCTGGCTCACGCGAAGATTCTACCCAATCGATTTTGCCATCAAATCTTCCTCTGATAAACTCTCTACCACCATAATAAAACAAGTCCGGAGTAATGACAGAACGATATCCTTTTCCAATTGCAGATATAGGGGATGGCAGCCCTCTGTCAACGGCCCAAATAAAACGATCGGTTTCATTTATATTAGTGAAATCATCATACAGAGCACCGATTGTAAGTCCGTTCAAACTTTCTGCGGGTGCCAATATTTTAAGGTTGCGTTGATTATCTTTTATGGTCTCACCAAAAACGTTGCTTCTCTGTGTTATGTTGAGAGATTTTAGCTCATCGAACGGTTTATCTACAAAGTTTACAATCTCAGGGTGGTTCCCGGCACTTATGATAAATAAAATCTTATACTCATAGGCAAGAAAATCGAGTAATCGCGCAGTTGGACTCATTGTGGCGGCTAATTGTCGCACTGGATCTCCTATAGACAAATTAATTACTCTGGTATTGGGAGCAGTTGCGCTTTCTTCGCCGTCTCCCTCCATCATTCTCTTTACAGACCGATGAAGAACATCGATAAACAAACTGTCATCAGGGACACCTTCTGTTATCCTGTCAAAGCCACTTTGTCTCGGCCGCAGAATGGGTCGCACATATACGGGACTACTAATAGGAATGTCATTCCTCTTAATATCGCCATAAATTGCAAGGGAAACCATCGATGTACCGTGAATGCGATATTTGCTTTCATATCCTGTAGCGTAGTCATCAGGATCATCAATGATAACTCGCCCACGAAGCAGACGGTGATTCTGCATTGGCATACCGTCAAAAACGGCAACCACAGCATCACCTGTCGGTAATGATGCTTCTTCATTAGAAGTGTATATTTCTGAATCAGTTGCAGAAACAAACACAGATTGACAAACAGGACGGAAGAACATGATATCGTCAACTTGCGATAATTCAATCTCTTCGTATCGATTAACTAGACCTTCAATAGAAGCTCTAGGAAGTTCAACCAACAAGCCATGGTAAAATATCTCACTTATTACACATTCCTGAATTACGCGGCCTTCTAAGGATTGAATTTCATGGCGGATCGTTTCGGTAGCATTACTTCTTTTTACTGCGTCACTTCTAAAGAACAGTTCAACCTCAAAGGGGACAGGAGAATCACCGTCAAATTCCAACGATTCACGCCAATAGTCCAAAGCGTGTGTTTCTGCAATTCTATCCCTTGCATCCCATTTTCTTATATCTTTTATATGGGTAAAAACATCACGGAGTCCTGCAAAGCCTCGTTTGAATACATCGGTTTCTCCGTTTTGGTGTCTTTGCCACAATGATAGTAATTGGGACATTGCCTGTTGATTAGACATTACGCAATATAATTTCCCATTTAGCGAATCATCGACTCTTTCGCCAGAATCTTTGTCTACTTCATAAAAATCATCATCTGGATTAAAAGGCTCAGCATCGCTATCAAATATCCATTCAAGGCCATCCGTGTTCTTCACTGCTGTATAAAAATTATCAACAGTTCCAATTATTTCAAAAACTAAAGCAAACTCAGGGTTGATTCCAACTGGTGACTGTTGAATCTTTAGTGCCTTCTGTTCAAAAGCATTATTGAGTACGTTAAAGGATGGTTGCAATCGAGTAAATTGTCTTCCGAAAGAAGGCCTTACTGTCCTTGTAAATACGGGGGTTTTGTGTTCACGATCCGCTCGCTCAGGAGACGGAAACAATATCAAAGGTCTGTCTGGCATGTTTCTACTCCTCCCTGATCTTTATGTGCAATGATTACTTGAGATTGCCAACTACGAATAGCTCTCTCGGTAATTTCTTTCACATTTTCATTCGGCAGATTTAAAACATATTGTCTATAAACTGATAGTGCAAATTCCTCCGCTTCTGCATAGCTTATACCTAAGGTTTTCTTCGCAAGTGTGCTTGGCTGCAAACCGAACTTAAAATCTTTTTCCTTTTCAAAGAAACGATAATATTCTTCTAAATTGTTTCGGGTCGGTTTTGGTATTTCCAGCCGGATTTGAAATCTTCGCCATGCTGCTTTATCAAGCAAAGTATCATGATTTGTTGCGGCAATAGCAATAACATAACTTGGAAGAGCATCAATTTGCATCAGCAAAGAACTTACTACTCGCTTAATTTCACCTGTCTCATGAACATCACCGCGTTCTTTTCCCAATGTCTCGAATTCATCAAAAAACAAAACGCATTCTCTTGTTTTGGCATACTCAAATAATTTCGATAGTCTGGACGCTGTTTCACCAAGATAGGAACCGATAATACTTTCATACCTAACCGTGAGAAGTGGAACCATTAACGCTTCGGCTATTGCTTCTGCCAACGAGGTTTTTCCATTTCCAGGGGGGCCAATCAATAGTAGCTTATTTCGAGGCTCTATCCCATATGATTGCAGCAAATCAGATCGATTTTGCTCGTTTATTAAATCTTGGCAAACTGACCGAACGTAATCTGGAAGAATTAGATGATCCAGTCTCTTTCGGGGGACTTTTTCAGAAAATAGACTTTGCTCACTTATACTACTACGGACAATCGCAGGTGAACTAGGGTTTTCTCTTGCGATTGGTCTGCGAGAGTTTTTTAGTAATTCATCAATTTTCGTTGCAAGCACAGTGTGTTGTTTTGCGCGCTCTTCTGCGCATAATGCTTCTGCTGCCTTCCTAAAACTTGTAGAATCATTTACTAAGCCGTACTTTATTAATTCACATAACAAATCTGCTCTTGCCATAATTATTTACCTCCTAAAATTTCTAACGGCAATGGCAAGTAGCGTCACAACAGGCCATTAGGAATATCGATGAAATTGTTTTCGCAAAAATCATAAAAACTCTTTACTGCCAAATTGCTTGGCACAACATGACCATTTTCCCAACGGTTAATAGTTGAGTAGCTAACATTGATTGCAGATGCTAATTGCTTCTGGCTTAATCTAAGTTTCCTACGAACAGAAATTACAAATTCTGAAAATGTCATGATCACACCTCCAAATATAGCATGTGCTACACTCTACCCATTGTATAAGTATAGCATGTGCGACATTATTTTACAAGAGGTCTACTAAAAAAGCTCTTGCTCGTTTAAACATTGAACAGAAGGAGGGTGTGTTAGCACATCTACATTCTTCTTGATTATCTCATACTCTTGGGCCTGGCTGCGAGCTGCTCGGTATTCGGCAAGCAGGGTATCCTTCTTTTTTCCGAGTGCGGCAAGTTCCGTTTTCATGCTCTCCGTGGATGGCAGCGGAACGGCGCCCATCCTCTTTAGCTCCCTGGCGGCAGCCTCGAATAAGATGATCTCGCTTTCATGTCCCCGCAAAAACTTTTCCTTGTCCCTGGACTGGCGGTAGCGGTCATAGACCGGCCGGAGCTGGCGGTAGGTGGCGGCGTGCTTCATCACAAGGGACAGATCCGCTATCCGGCGTTCTGTGTCCTTGATGGAGGTATGAGCGGTATCCCTCCGCTCCGTCAGGCTGGTCAGTCTGCCTTCCAGTTCTCCATAGCTGTCAATGCCATGCTCCGTCAGGAAGTTCATGGTCCTGGCGGCCTGTTTCAGATTGTTCAGCTTCGCCCAATGTGCAAACCCAGCGCTTTGCTGTGCCTTGATATTATTCTGAATGTCAATGAGCAGGCTGATTCTTCCGTCATGCTGCTTCGGCTGCTTGGATGGTCTGGAGCGTCCGGCGATCCGGGCAGTGATGGCTTCCTCCGTGTAGTCCGCACCCAGGGTTTTCATACGGGTAAAGCGTTCCTGGTCCGAGGCCCGGCAGGAAACATATTTGCCCCGCTTGATCTCGTATCCTTCCCTCTGCAGGCGGAGCAGCAAATCTTCAAAGTCGGCGGAGGCAGGGATCAGCCGGTCTATGGTCGCTTTCAGTTTCGCCTTGTAGCTGGTTCCGGCCTGGGCTGTTTGGTGTTCAATATAGCTCTTGCCCTTGTCTTTCCCAGGGATGATGACGGACAGGCCATGTTCTTTGCAAAGACGGTCGCTGGTACGGCGAATATAGTGGTAACTCCGCTTGTTGGAGTGGTAGTGTTTGTGATCCACGAAACTGACCGCATTGAAAATCAGGTGGTTGTGAATATGGTCCTTGTCTATGTGGGTAGTAAGGACAAATTCATACTTGCCGCCCAGGATTTCTTTTGCAAGCTGCATCCCGATCTCATGGGCTTCCTCCGGCGACACCTCCCCAGGCTCAAACGCCTGGATCAGATGGCGGCCCAGGTGGGTGCCCTTGTCGATGGAGTGGCGGCGGGTCCAGGCAAATTCAATATCCGCTGTTTCGGCGGTGCAGCCATAGGAGGATACCAGGAGCTTCCCATCTGTTTTCTCCGGGTTGCAGATATAGTCAATGGCCGCTTTCAGCGTTGACTTGATAGGATGCGTCTTTGTAACTGCCATATCTGGTCCAGCCTTTCCCGGATTTCCTCCATGTCTGCCTGATAGGGCGAGCCGGTGGCGTTGATCCGCTTTGCGATCTGGTTGATGTTCCGGCCGATGGCGGAAAGCTCCGAGGTAAATGCCTTAATATCCGCCGTGTCGGTGTAGATGATATATCCGTCAATCGCCATCTTCCGAAGATAGGCGCCATAGCGCCGTGTGGGGAGCTGGGCCATCTTCTCGTCAATGAGGCGCTTCTCTTCTTCTGTAACCCAGAATTTCATCTGGATATTCCGTTTTCGGTTTGCCATGCGCCGCCTCCGTTTCACATAAGGGTTTGGGATTATCCCAACAAGCATTTTTACATTTTCGGGCAAGGGACCTGAAAATAGGAAAAATCCGCAAGTGGGTACTCACTTGCTGTGCTTGCTGAGTTACTTCTAGTTACTGTTTCTCCGCTAACAAGACGTTTCCAAACGCCAAAACTGCCCGCAAAATAGATCGCTGGACAGAAAAAAGTGCAAAAAAAGAGGGCGCTTGCGCGTCCCCATAAAAAAGAAAACAGAGGATGCTTTTACTCACCCTCCGTTTCTTCGTTTGGCTGTTTGATTTTCAAGGCCCCGTCAATGGCACCCTCCACGATTGGTAGATACTGCTCCGGGCAAAGTTTCAGCTTGTGGCTGACCCGTTTTCGAACTTCGCTTTCCTCCCGCATGACTTCTGGATTGAAGTAGTGTTCAACGGGCAGGCCGCAAATCTTGATAAGTAGTATCACGACGGGCAGGCTGGGGATCGTCCCCTCATTCTCGATATTGGCAAGATACCGGGATTCAATATTTACCTTTTCCGCCAAGTCTTTTCGTGTGAGATGCTTTGCTTTCCGCGCTGCCTTAATGTCCGCACCGAAAGTTTCAAAACCGGGGCAATCTTCGATTTTTGCCATATTGCATCACCCACTTACATTCTATATTTCATAGACTGTCCGTGGAATGTTGCTATATGCGGATATCTTAAACTTTATAATTCATATTTTGTTTGTTGTATTCTTCGAGTAAAGGAATTATAATGTATCATGTGGAGGTATGCGGTATGGATTATATGACATTGAAAGAGGCTGCCGAGAAATGGGGTGTGACCCCACGATGGATAAACTATTACTGCACTGCGGGCCGCATCCCCGGTGCTATGAAAGTGGCGACAATCTGGTTAATCCCGAATGATACGGAGAAACCCGCAGATGGACGGAGAAAAGAAAATAAATCACGGTGATATTTCTGTGACATTTTCATGATACCCTATTCAGTGAAAGGATGTGATTATATGAAGTTATTAGTGGTTGAGGATGACCGACTTTTGAATAATACTCTGTGTTACAATCTGTCTACTGCGGGGTATACCGTGGATTCAGCTATGACAAAAGTTGCGGCAACCCACTTATGCGAAAAGCAAGACTACGATTTGATTGTTCTTGATATTAACTTGCCAGACGGAAACGGTTTTGATTTTTGTAAAGAAGTCAAAGAACGCCGTCTCGATACAGCAATCATTTTTCTTACTGCGAATGATATGGAAAGCGATATGCTCCGCGGGTTTGAACTTGGGGCTGACGATTATGTAACAAAGCCTTTTCCTATGAGCGTATTTCAAAAGAAAGTGGCAGCCCTTATCACTCGTATTCAAAAGCAGACAGGCGGGGATTGCTATTCGGACGGAAACTTGCTTATCAATTTTTCCGAAACGACCGCTACTCTTGCCGGGGAGCCAGTTACTTTTACCGCTATGGAATACCGTTTGTTACGTGTGTTTGTAAAAAATCCAAATATAGTTTTAACAAGGCAGGTTCTTCTTGAAAAGCTGTGGGACATTGATGGAAACTTTGTAGATGAACACGCCCTGACAGCCGCAGTCAGCCGGGTACGAAATAAGATCGAGGCGGGCGGTCAGCAGTACATTAAAACTGTTTATGGCATGGGTTATATGTGGATAGGAGGGCTTCAAAAATGAGCGCAAAGAAGCTGTCTGTCAACAAAGCCTGTTTGTTCTTAGGGCTGATACTTTTACTTGCCGTTTTAGCGACTATCATCATTCTATATGATTTGACACATAGCATATCCGCAATATTATGCTGCCTGTTCTTCTGTGCATTTGTTTTGTTCTGTGTGGGTTGTTTTGTTGCGCTGGTTCGGCGCAAGCTGACTTTATTTTCCGATCTCTTTTGCAGGACGCTTGACGATATGCTGTCTGGGAATATAGAGCCTCTGCAAATGGCCGAAGAAGAAAGCCTGTTCTATAAAATCAATTACCGGCTGGGGCGGCTCTATGAAGTAATGAATGAGAATCGCCGCAATGTTGCTAAGGAACGGGCCGACCTGCAAGAGTTGGTTTCAGATATTTCCCATCAGGTGAAAACGCCGATTGCCAATCTAAAAATGATAAATAGCACGCTCATGGATCAGGAAGTTCCGCCACACAAGCAGAAAGAATTTTTATCAGCTTCCGCAAGTCAGCTTGATAAGCTGGATTTTCTCATGCAGGCTATGATTAAGACTTCCCGACTGGAAACCGGCGTCATTTCTCTGGATAAGAAAAAGCAGACAGTCTATGATACCCTCGCGTCAGCATTGGGTGGCATTTTGCTAAACGCAGAAAAGAAGAAAATTGATGTTTCGGTAAACTGCCCGGAGCATCTGGCAGTTCCTCATGATAGAAAATGGACGAGCGAAGCGTTGTTCAATATTTTGGATAATGCGGTAAAATACACACCGGAAAATGGAAAAATTACTGTGACGGTGGAGTGTTGGGAGTTGTATCTCAAAATCAGCATTGCCGACACTGGAAAGGGCATCCCGGAAAAACATCAAGGCGCGATCTTCAAGCGGTTTTATCGGGAGGACGATGTTCACGATATAGAAGGAATCGGCATTGGGCTGTATCTGGCTCGTGAGATCATTACCATGCAGGGGGGATATATCAAAGTGATTTCTACTCCGGGAATTGGTTCCTGCTTCATGATATTTCTGCTCCGTGATTGATAAAACAGTGAAATGTCACAGGATAGTGAGATTTCAAGGGGAAAAAATATCCTGCGGTGACATTTCTGTGAGGTTTGGTCTTTAAGATAGAGCCATCACAAAGAAAGGATGGTGTTCTATATGAGCATATTACAAACAACCGATTTGAAAAAATATTATGGCACAGAGCCGAACATCACAAAAGCGTTGGATGGCGTGACCCTTTCGATTGAGGATGGAGAATTTGTTGCCATTGTTGGTACTTCCGGAAGCGGCAAGTCCACACTACTGAATATGATGGGTGGTTTGGACACGCCAACTTCCGGCAGTATCAAGGTGAAAGGAAAAGAACTATCCAAATTCAACGACGAACAACTTACGATCTTCCGCAGGCGCAACATTGGTTTTATCTTCCAGAATTACAATCTTGTCCCCGTCCTGAATGTCTACGAAAACATTGTCCTGCCGGTGGAGTTGGACGGTGACACCGTGGACAAGCGATTTATGAAAGAAGTTGTAAAACTGCTGGCTCTTGATGAAAAGCTCAACAGTATGCCCAACAACCTTTCCGGCGGTCAGCAGCAGCGTGTTGCGATTGCCCGCGCTCTTGTTTCCAAACCTGCCATTGTTCTTGCGGATGAACCCACTGGCAATCTTGATAGCCGAACAAGCAGTGACGTGTTGGGCCTTTTGAAAGTCACTAGCCAAAAATTCCATCAGACCATTGTAATGATAACCCATAATAATGAGATCGCCCAGCTTGCCGACCGCATTATCCGCATTGAGGACGGCAGAATTTCCGAGTAAAGGGGGCGAAAATATGACTGACATTTTATTTGGAAACAACAACAGACCTGTCCTGAAACTTCTGGCAAAGCGTTCACTGAAAGCACAGAAGAATACGATTGCTGTCTTAGCAATCATGCTTGCCACACTTTTGTTTACCAGTCTGTCCACGATTGCGATTAGTTTGCAGACTGCCATGCAGGAAAGTAACATGAGGACAATCGGCACTTCTGCTCATGTAGGTATTAAGCGGGTATCGTGGGATGAATACGAACTTCTGTCAGCCGATGCAGGAGTGAAAGACATCGGCTATTCTGTCATTATTGGTAATGCTGTGGGGGATAGTTTTAATAAAACACCTACGGAACTGCGCTATGGTGATGCTGCATATGCAGATATGACATTCAATGTTCCTGATACTGGGCGGCTGCCAGAGCTGAAAAATGAGATTGCCACAAGCCGTATTGTCCTGACGGCAATGGGGCTGCCGGACAAAATCGGCACACAAATGGAACTTACATTTGTGACCGATACAGACACCTTTACCGATACCTTTACCTTGTGCGGTATTTGGGATGGTGACACAGTGGCCTACCGCCAAACAATGTTGCTGTCCAAAGAATATACGGAGCAGGTGGCTCCTATTATTCGAGGGGAAACAGACGGAGCCACGCCCCCAGTAGGAACAGGCTATATTGACACTGTTATGATGATGCCTTCGGAATGGGATATTGAGAAACAGGCATTGGAAGTGACTTCACAATATGGTCTGGATGAACGGGTGAGTATCAATGACGCCTATGGGACAGCGACGGTCAGCCCATCTACTATACTGCCCCTTGTGGCTGGAATCTTGGTTATTTTTATTGCAGGCTATCTCCTGATTTACAATGTGTTTTACATTTCAATCGCACAGGACATTCGGTTTTATGGGATGTTGAAAACACTGGGAACAACCGCAAGGCAGATCAGGAAAATCGTTTACAAAAAAGCAATTAAGCTGTCCCTCGTTGGGATTCCCTTGGGCTTGCTGCTGGGATGGCCCATCGGTCGTTTGCTACTTCCCTTTATCGTGAATATGCTGACGGACGATATGCGGGTAGTTACTACTGTAAACCCGATCATCTTTTTGATTGCAATCATCTTTTCGCTGATTACTGTTTTCGTTAGCTGCAAAAAGCCGGCCGCGCTGGCGGCGAAAGTTTCCCCAATGGAGGCGCTTCACTATGTAGAGCAGGCTCCAGCGAAAAGGAAACAGCGGCGTAGCAGACATATCAGCACGACCATGATGGCAAAAAACAATCTCGGACGAAATAAGAAAAAGGTAATCATCGTCACCTTGTCGTTTGCGTTGAGTATCGTTCTTTTGAACAGCGTTTACACTTATGTGACCTCGTTTGACTTTGACAAATTTGTCGCCGATTTCAGTTTGACAGATTTTACTGTCGCTGATACTACGGTTATCAACAGTTACGCCCCGTTTAATACGGCGAATGTAAGTCGGGATTTCATCAGTCAGGCGGAAAGTCTGAATGGTCTTGAAGATATAGGAAGTGTCTACCTGTGGACTTCCAAACAGTCCCTCTCCGAAAACGACCTTGCCCGTTTACAGGAACTTGCCGTTTCTTCCGATGCCGTTGCAAAAGAACTGGGCAATTATATGGTGCGGCAGGAACACGGTGTTAATGTGTACGGTCTGGACGATTTTCCGGCAGGATATATACAGGTTTTGGACGGTGAACTGAACACGGAAAAATGGAGATCAGGAGCAGGCGTATATGTTACACCTATGCAGATGATGGGTGACGGTTCCCTCTATCTATACCAGCCAGGAGATCAGATCAGTATTCCCCAACTTGACGGAACAAGCAAGGCTTATGAAGTGCTTGCTGTGGTGAATATTCCAAAGGCACTGGAAACTCCTTTGAAAGTGGATATGGGGTTGGATTACATTTTTCCAACAAGTGAATTGCTGGGGAATATGGTAGCTGCCGATCAACCAGCCATGAAAACGATATTCAATGTAGATGATGAAAACCTGCTTGCCGCTGAAAACTGGCTGAAAAACTATACCGCAAACACCGACACTGCACTGGACTATCTTTCTAAAGTTGTTCTGCGGCAGTCTTTTGACGGCATGATAAATATGTACCGTCTTGTGGGCGGTGTACTTTGTGCAATACTGGCGCTTATCGGCATCCTGAACTTCATTAACTCCATGACGACTTCCATTCTTTCCCGGCATAAAGAAATTGCCATGCTGCAATCAGTAGGCATGACAGGCCAGCAGGTCAAACAAATGTTGATCTATGAGGGAATCGGCTATTCCGCTTTGGGACTTTTTTGCTCTCTGATCCTCTCCATTGTCGGGAGCTTGACTGTGGTTCGGATGATGGGGGCAGAATTAAGCTATTTTACATGGCATTTTACCCTGCTCCCCGTTATCCTCTGCATTATCCCGTTGATTCTCATTACAGCTTTTGTGCCGATTGTTTGCTACAACAAAATGGCGCAGAAAACGGTGGTGGAACGGCTACGCATCGCTGAATAAGAATATACAGACATAAACGGCCATCCGACAGGGTGGCCGTTTTCAAATGTCACAGAATTGTGAGGTTTCAGCCGGTAAAAAGTGCCCTGTGGTGACATTTCTGTGAGGTTTCCTCTTTATGATGATTTTGTTAGAAAAAACACTCCGTAAACAGCGAGTGCTATAAAAAGGAGGTAATCTTTTGGACTATGTTCTCAAAGCAGAGGCTTTGACAAAGATTTATGGACACCATAAGGCATTAGACAATTTTTCCATGCACATTCCCAAAGGCTCAATCTATGGACTGGTAGGAAAAAACGGGGCTGGCAAAACGACCTTGCTTCGGCTGATCTGCGGCCTGCAAGAGGCCACCTCCGGGGACTATACTTTGTGCGGTATCAGCAGTCGAAAACATGAAATCCTCAATGCCAGAAAAGAAATGGGTGCGGTCATTGAAACACCGGCGATTTATCTTGATATGTCGGCAACTGGCAACCTAAAGGAGCAGTACCGTATTTTGGGGATACGATCTTTTGATACCATTCCGCAGCTCTTGAAGATGGTCGGCTTGGAAAATACCGGCAGGAAAAAGGCGAGGAATTTTAGCCTTGGAATGAGGCAGCGGTTGGGAATTGCGATTGCCCTTGTGGGGAATCCCCGTTTTTTGGTGCTGGATGAACCTATCAACGGACTTGACCCGCAGGGCATTATTGAAATGCGGCAGCTTCTTCTGAACCTTAATCAGCAATATGGTATGACAATTCTGGTGTCCAGCCATATCCTTGATGAATTATCCCGGCTCGCTACCCACTACGGTTTTATCGACAACGGGAAAATGATAAAGGAAATCAGTGCAAGTGATTTGGACAATTCGTTCCGCAAATCTGTCCGCATTGAAGTGACGGACGGAAAAGCTCTTGCCGCTGTACTGGAACAAGCGGGCCAGCCTTATAAAATGCTTTCTCCCAATGTGGCAGAGGTTTTTAACAAGGTAAATATTTCCCGCCTGACCGCCGCCCTTGAAAAGTACCAGTGCGAGGTACTTTCCATACAGGAGCGGGAAGAAAATCTGGAAAACTATTATGTTGATTTAATCGGAGGTATTGGCCATGAGTAGACTGTTTACATCGACATTTTTTCGTATGCTGAAAAAAATCGTGTTTTGGATTCTGCTGATCTGTATGTTTATCTACGGTGTATATAGCGCATCAAATTTTGCTTCGGAGGCCAGTGCGGGCTTTGCGATTGATGGCTGCGTGTTTGATTTTGTTCCATTCATGGGCCTTGTAGCAGCAATTTTTATAAGCCTGTTTGTCGGTTCTGAATACAGTGACGGAACGATTCGGAATAAGCTGGTGGTCGGACATTCCCGGATGCAGATTTACTTGGCAAACCTTATTGCATGTGCGTTTGCCTGCGTATTGATCTCTCTGGCCTATATTGCGGGTATCATTATGGTGAATAACTCCAAAGGCGGTGAAGTGCTGACCGAAACGAATGTCATTGCTATGTGCCTGATAAGCAGCCTTTTCGTTTCCGTAGCCTTTGCAAGCATTATGACGATGCTGGCTATGTTAAATACCAACAAGGCGGGAAATGTGGTTGTAAGCATGATCTTGGCCTTGGTATTACTTGTGTCCAGCTCTTATATCTATCAAAGACTTGGTGAGCCGGAAATGTACGATAACTATGTGAGTGTCAATGAGGTGGGTATTCCCACACAAGTTGAACAAAGTCCGAACCCCCTGTATATTGACGGAACGCCGAGGGCTTTTCTTGAAGTCGTCAACGATCTGCTCCCCTCTGGACAGGCCATGCAGCTTGCAGATGCTTTTGATTCAGAGGGAATAGCGAACAAAGACATAGAAAGTGTTCCTTATCAGTGGTTGGGCTATTCGTTGCTGGTAATCGTCCTAACGTCCGGGACGGGGATTGTCCTGTTTAAGAAAAAGGAAATCCGATGACATAAAAACAACAAATTTTGAAATATCATGGGTTTGTGACATTTCAGCTTGTTATTTGGTCGAAATAGCGTTTAACGGTGACAATTTGGTGAGGATTTCTGATTAGAATTAAGAAAATAAAAGAAACTTGTTGCCGGACGACGGCAAAAGAAAAAAAGCCGTCGTACAGCAACCATATTGTTACGCACATTATTCTCAATCGGCGGCTTTGAATTTCAGAGCCGCCGTTTCTTTTTTCTGTTACACTCTGAGACGACCCCGACATTCTGAAAAGCACGGCGGCCCATAGGAGGATACCGCCGTGTCACTTTTATTTTTGCACAATTCGCATGATCTACATCAGCTAAAAAAAGAATAGCTCCCCCTCCAGGTCAGACTGGCCATATATATGAACTATACAATGTAAACTATAATCGTATTGAAACATATCTGCGCCCAGCAGGTCATTTGCGACCTGCCGGGCGTTTTTGTCGCTTTTTGCAGCCCGGCAAAACCATAAAAAACTTTCTCAAAAAATTTCAAAAAGATGGCGTTCAGCGGGCAGCAAAGGGCCTGTCTGGTGTCATGTTGGCGGAAAGGGACAGA
>UMHE01050069.1_pt1 | contig 18781 bp, 15 predicted proteins | sample 1965451 | NCBI WGS metagenome assembly UMHE01 (sample SAMEA4836090, study PRJEB28245) | human gut metagenome | biome: gut microbiome; material: fecal sample | place: Denmark | collected 2008 | reverse complement strand
TATAAATGCAAAGTCCTTTAAGTAATGAACAAACGTTTTTTATTTTAGGAATGTTAGCTAGTTTTATTAGTGCTATTGCACGAATGTTTAAGACGTATTCAGTTTTAACAAAGGTAAGTGTTATCAGAACACTGGCTGATGCTATTACTTGCTCGCTTATTTCAAGCGGTGTAGGACTATCCTTGCATGAATATTTAGGTTGGTCGTATGTGTACATGATCTTAATTGGTACATTTATCGGTTCAATCGGTAGCAGGTATATTGTGCTATGTGTAACTACATTAGCAAAGGCTTATGTAAAAACAATCAAGAGTACAGAGAATGAAGCTAACAGACAATGATTTTGATTGGATAGGTCAAAACGAAAATGCGAATTGTACAGGCTTTGACACTAAGACACAAACATGGGGGAGCTATTGGGATAAGTTCGCTAAGGTATGGACTATCGGTCATGGCTTAACTGTAGATCATACAGGCTCAAAAGTTACTAAGAATACCGTATGGAGCATACAGCAGGAGCATGAAGAATTTAGAGCCGTCTTAAAAGAGCATGAACAAAACGTAAATGTCATGCTTTTTCAATCCTTAATTACATTAACTCAAAATCAGTATTCAGCGTTAGTTGATTTTAGTTACAACGCAGGTGCAAGCGCATTAAGACATTCAACCTTATGGAAAAAAATTAAAGGTTGCGCTAGTGACGAAGAAATCAAGGCGGAGTTTAGACGTTGGATATATGCAAAGCACACAGAAAATAACGGCTTAAGAAACCGTAGAGAAAAGGAAATTCAAAGGTATTTTTCATAAATGCAAGTTGACGTAGAAGTAGCACCACGCAAAAAGCAAATACAAAAGAAAAAATATCATGTGCCTTTAGATCCTAAAACCGAAGAAAAGAAATTTGAGTTACAGGCTAAGTATGAAAACATGAATAAAAACTTAGCCGTAATCGACCAAATAGATGAATGCGATGTTGTCGCAGTTTTAGAAGAATACAGCAAGAATTTAGATGTTGATTTATATCATGTAGCTGAAACATTTAATATTCACCCCGCAACACTCAATGCTTTGTTACATTCAGACAAATACAAAGATTTATATCAATCAGCAAAAGATAGACGTAACGCTGTTTATGAGCGCGTAGGCTTTGAGGTTGCATCTTCACCTTATGACAAGATACAGAAAGGCGAAGAAGTAAGCATGGTTGAAGTTGCAAGTGCCAAACTTAAATCTAATTATTGTTTAGCAATCTCACAAGCAAACAGTAAACGCAATTCTAACAGTGGCGGTGTGAACGTTACAGTTAATACTGGAATTGCTTTAAAGATTTAATGTCACAGAATTACTCTATTGATTATCAATTTTCACCTAGAGCATGGCAGCAAAAATGTATTGATAGTCAAAAACGTTTTACAGTTTTAGCAGTTCACAGACGTGCGGGAAAAACTACCTTTGCTGTAAATGAACTAATCATAAAAGCATTACAGACAAAAGGTGACTATGCTTACATTTGCCCGCAATTAAAGCAAGCAAAGAAAGTAGCATGGAAACCTTTAAAAGATGCTGTTGCGCAAATTCAGAAAACTGAAAGCGAAATTAACAAAGAGCGCAAAAGCGGTGATGAAAAAATTACTTTAGTTGATATTAGAGAAAGCGATACAACAATCAGATTTTGGAATGGTTCAGAAATCTATTTATTAGGCTCTGATAATCCTGATGCAATACGTGGTTCAAAGTTAGCGGGTGTAGTCCTTGATGAGGTTGCACAGATGCCGAAAGAACTATGGACCGAGATTGTTTATCCTGCCTTAATGGATATGCACGGTTGGGCTTTATTCATCGGAACGCCTAAAGGTATCAATCTATTCAGTGAACTTTTTGCAAGAGGTAAAGATAAAAAGTTCACTAAAGATTGGATAAGTCAAGTTTTCACTTGTTATCAAACAGATGCTTTAAGTAAAGACGAAATCGAAACTTATAAAAATTCTGTTCCTGAAGAAGTATTTAAGCGTGAGATGCTTTGTGACTTTAGCGCAAGTGCTGTTGATCAGCTTATATCTTATCAAGAAGTATTTGAGGCATCGGAAAGAACTTTACCTATTTATGCTAACAACTACACCGATTTAATTATGGGTGTTGATGTTGCACGTTTTGGTAATGATCGCTCTGTAATTACATTACGCAAAGGTCAAATTATTTATGAGCCTATTGCGTTACAAGGTGTAAGTACAGTAGAGCTAGCATCTCATGTTAAGCGTTTAGCTATGGAACGTTTGCCAAAAGAAATTTACATTGACGGCACAGGTGTAGGCGGTGGTGTCGTAGATATTCTTAATTCATGGGGTATTTACGTAAACGATATAAATTTCGGTCATAAGTCATTAGATAAACAGTATAAAAACAAACGCACTGAAATGTGGTGCCGTATGGCTGACTGGATACGTAGAGGTGGCTGTTTACCGCAAAATGCTGATTTAATTTCAGAAATCGCAACACCTTATTTCTACTATTCAGATGACAATCAAAAGTTCTTAGAAACAAAAAAACAGATACGTGACCGATTAGGAAAATCACCTGACTTAGCAGATAGTTTAGCTTTGACTTTTGCCGAAGATGTACCGCAAACAGATATACAGAATTACAAAGAGCAAAGGTTAATAGCAAGAAATTCAAGACAACAAAATTATGATAATCCGTTTGCGCAATTTGAGAATGAAATAGCACATTCAGTAGGTGTTTTTTAGAGGTTAATTATGGGTTTATTTAGTCACGGCAAAAGCAATAACAGAGGCTTTTGGAGCACAATGGCTGTAAATGCCTTTAATCAAGGCAACGATCAACAAGCCTTGCAATTTGCAATGTTAGGTTATGAGGGTTCAGTGCAAAATATCCAAATGGCAATTAACAATCGTAACTTTAAAAAACAACAGGAACAAATGAAACAACAACAAGAAGAGTTACAACAAAAAACAGATGAGGCATCAGCCCTTACCGAACAATCAACAAATCAAAATCAAAAGCAAAACGTACAAGGTGTTAGACGTAACGCTAAAGAAACAAATTCACAGAAAGACAGTAACTTAACGCAAGGTACAAATTCTACAGGTACATGGCTAAAAAAGGCATTAGGTGGTGATAACACTAATAATAGTGAGGAATGGTACTAATGAGCTTTTTTAAGAACTTGCTAAAAGGTGTTGGAAATATCGTAACGATGGGCGCATTAAAAAGTTACGATGCACAAAAGAAAGCTATGCAACAGCAGGCTTTATATCAACAAATGGCTTTACAGCAACAACAGCAAGCTATGAAACAACAACAAGCATCATTGCAACAACAAAAAGCCTTGCAAGAGCGTGAGCTAGCCTCGCAAGAACAAAACTTAAATCAACAATCTAAATATAATGTTTCAGCAAAAAGAGAAAGCAAAGATATTAACAGCACAGATTTAACTAAGGGTAATGCTAATACAACTACAACGATAAAAATGGGGTTAGTTGGCGATGATGAAAGTGGGGATGAGTGGTATTAAATGACTAACACTACCTATAACCGTTGGAAGCAAGCAGACGAACAGGAAAGAGCTAATATTCTGTACGATCGTTGGCTTGATCTAAAGCGTGTACGTGAACCGTTTTTATCTAAGTGGCGACAGGTATCAAGATATATTAGCGTGTTCAGTGGCAAGTTTGACGAACACGAACACGATCAAATGCGTGATGATCGTTACATTTTGGATAGCGATACTGGGAATTTTTTAGATTTATTAGCTAGTGGCTTAATGAGTGGTGCTAGTTCACCTGCTCGCGCATGGTTTAAAGTGCAACCGAATGATCCTGCATTAGCTGATAACTATGATGTTATTAACTATTGTGATGAGGTTACAAAGTTACTCTTACGCATTTTTAGTGGTAGTAATACTTATAACACATTACACACAATATATAGAGAATTAGCCTTATTTGGTATCAGTGCTGATATTGTTTATGAAGATTTTAACAGGGGTATTAAGCATCACTTGCTGACAGCAGGTGAATTTTGTGTTGATACAAACGCTGACGGTGACATCGACACATTATATCGTTCGTTTGAGCTTACAACTATTCAAGCTGTTAAGGCTTTTGGTTACGATATTTTACCTACTGAAATTAAAAACGCATACGATAGAAGTGAACTATCAACCTATTGGCAATTTATTCATGCTATTGAACCTAGAGTAGATCGTGATGTTACAGCTTTAGACAGCAAGAATAAAGCATGGGCTAGTTATTACGTAAGCCTTAACGGTAAAGCTAAGATCATCAGAGAAAGTGGCTTTGATTATTTCCCTTGTATCGTTCCACGTTGGGACGTGGTAGGTGGTAATAATTACGGTGTATCACCTTGCATGAACGCATTACCTAATGTTAAGCAATTACAGCAAGAAACTTTACGTAAAGCAGAACTTATAAATTATTACACAAAGCCTCCTTTACAAGCACCTAATTCAGCTAGACAAAATCCTATTTCACTTGCAACAGGTGCAATTAACTATACACAGAATACAAGTAACGATTTAGCAATTAAGCCTATCGTTCAAAGTATTGGTGATCTAAATGCGTTGTCACAAGACATTCAACAAATTAAGCAAAGTATTCGCTCACAACTTTATGTAGATTTATTTCAAATGGTAGGAAGCACCGCAGGTGACCGCAGAACTACTGTAGAAATTTACGCACTACAACAAGAGCAGATGCTAGCTTTAGGTCCTGTAGTTGAAAGAAATCAAAATGAATGCTTAGGTCGTTTGGTAGATATTACATATAGACGACTGTTAGATGCGGGTAAATTACCGCCGTTGCCTGACGTGTTGCAAGGACAAGAATTAAAGATTGAGTTTACATCAGTTTTAGCTCAATCACAAAAAGCGGTTGACATTAACAGTGTTGACCGCTTTTTTAGTGCCCTCGCATCAGCAGGTCAAATTCTACCTGAAATCTATGACCGATTAGATCCTGACGGTTACGTTGATGAATATCGTGATCGCTTAGGTGTTGCTCCTAAGATTTTACGTTCAAAAGAAGATGCTGAAAAAATTAGACAGCAAAGAGCAGAGCAACAGCAACAGCAACAGCAACAGCAAGATCAAATGGCAAATGCACAAATTCAACAACAACAGAATTTAGCACAAAAAAGTGGTGTAGACACATCACTTGCTATGCAACAACTTGATGATGTAGGCGGAGGCAATATGCTATGACGACAGAACAAAAGACAAAATTTGAGCAAGATATAGACAAAGAAATTGAACTCAAAAATGAGCAAGAAGAATTACAGAGGCAAGCACAACAGCTTGCCTTTGATTTTTCAGAAGTAGCAAAAACTCCACAAGGTCAAAGAGTTTTAAAAGGTTTACTCCTTTTAGCTCCTATCGACTTTAGCTGTTTTAGTTCAGATACAAATCGCATGGCTTACCTAACAGGCAGACATTCAATCGGCTTAGAACTAAGACAATTTTTAAAAGAACATTTAACCGCAGAACTAATTAACACAATCGAAAATACGGAGCTATAGAAACATGGACGGAGCAACAAGCACCACAACAGCATCAGCACCACAAGCAAATGCAGATGCGCAGACACAGGCGCAAGCACCACAAGCTAATGTAGCTGATACACAGCAAGTGCAACAGGTACAGCAGGACGCACAGGTTGATGATTTATATACACAACAGCAACAAGCACCACAACAGCAAGAGCAACAATCTGACGATGCCTTACAGCAAGAAGCTAATCAAGATTATGAATTACAAGCAGAAAATTTAGATGATGAAGATACCGCAGAACTTAAGAATTTTGCGAAACAGTTAGGCTTGAACAGCAAGCAGGCACAAGCAATTACAGGTGTATTAGATAAGGCACAACAAGGCTTTAACGAAGATTTACAAGGTCGCTTTAACACACAAGTTAGTGAGTGGCGCAAGGCTGTAATGAATGACCCTGAAATCGGCGGTCAAAATTTTGCAAACACAAAATTAAATATCGGTCGTGTAATGCAACGTTTTGGCAATCCAGAAGTAAGCGCATTACTTAATCAAAGTGGCATCGGCTATAACCCTGCATTTGTCAAGTTTATTAATGCAGTCGGTTCAGTGTTAGGCAATGACACAAGCTATGTAAACGGTGAACAAGCAACCCCACAAAGAAACAATCGTAGTGATGTTTTACGTAGCATTTATAACAATAGCCCTAATCTTAATTTCTAATAAAAATCTTTTATATCAAGTATTTAATTCTCGTTTTTTTAACAAACATAAGGAAGTGTAAAAATGGCAGTAGTCGGAACATCAGTTGTTGCTCCAACAGGTATGCTTACTTTAGCAGAACAATTAGCACGTGAAGATAGAAACGGTAACGTAGCACCTGTTATTGAAGCATTAAATCAAACTAATGAGATCATTCAAGACTTAGTTGTTCGTGAGGGTAACTTACCTACAGGCGATCAACGCAATATCCGCACAGGTTTACCTGATGTGTATTGGCGACAAATCAATCATGGTGTACCTGCATCACATAGTACAGTTGCAACCGTAGTAGAGACTTGCGGTCAAATGGAAGCTCATTCATGCGTTGACGCGAAAGTCATGGACTTGAACGGGCACAGTGCAGAGTTTAGAGCTTTGGAAGATCGCCCATTCATTGAGGCTATGACACAGCAGTTTGCACATACTTTATTCTACGGCGATGCAACTAAGGCTAGTGAGGGCTTTACAGGTTTTGCAACTCGTTATTCAAGTAAGAAAGCAGGCAATGCTAAAAATATCATTGATTGCAATGGTACAGGTGATAACTTAACTTCAATCTATTTAGTGGGTTGGGGTGATAGTGTTTACTGTCCATATCCACAAGGCACAAAGGCAGGTATTCAAACTACCGACTTAGGCAAAACTAAGTTATATGATGAGAATGGGCACCCATTTATGGGCTATGAAACAATCTATGATTGGGACGTTGGCTTAATGGTGCTTGATTGGCGATATGTTGTGCGCCTATGTAATATTGATGTACAGCAGTTATTTGACGGCAAGGCAGGTACTATTGGTAGTGGTGACACTAAGACTGACACAAACATCTTAATGAAACTAACTCAGGCTATGGGCTTAATCCCTCGTGGCAAGAATACTAAGTTAAAGTTATACATGAATAGCGACGTAGCACAAGGCTTAGATGTTGTTGCAAGTCGTTCTCATTCAGATGTGATTAAGTACATGGATGCAACCGAAGAATTTGGTGCACCTAGTGCATGGAAACTGTTTAAGGGTGTTCCTATCCGCCAGTGCGACCAAATCGTAAATACTGAAACACAGGTAAAATAAGGAGTTTTATAAATGGCAATCGTAGATGCAAATACCGTGCTTAGTGATTATCAAGAAATCACAGCAACAACTTATTCACAACGTACTATTGATTTTCAAACACCTGCTGATTATGGATCAGGCACACAGAACTTGTACGTTCACTTTATGGCACAGGGCACACATGAAAAAGATTTGCGTATTCAAATCTTAGGCTTGCTTACTGAAGATGATGCAATTCCCCTTATCATCGGTGATAGTGGTGTGATTAAAAAGGCTGACCTCGTGGCAGGTAGTGACGGCTATATTCAAGTATTGCCTAACAAGCAGAAGTGGCGATACTTAAAATTACGCTATATTCCTACAACTGACGACACTAGTACTGAAACTGTAACAGGAACAGAAAAGCCTGATCTTACTAACTTTAATCAGCCTAAAAAGGTTGGTGAAGAACCTAAGGTTGTTGCTAATGCAATTCGTGCACAGCTTGAAAGTGTAGCGGTACTTGGCACCGTTTACCCATTCGCTAACGAAGATAAGAGTTATACAGCTTAATCTTTAGGTAAAACTAAAAGGGGCATATTACTTGCCCCTTATTTTTTTTAGGTTAATACAATGACAACAAAAGTAGATATTTGTAATAACGCATTAGATTTAATCGGTCAAGGTATTCATATCAAGAGCTTTGACGATCAAACTAAAGAAGCTGATTTATGCCGTAGAAACTATCAGCAAATAGTTGATAGATGCTTAACTAAATATAATTTTAGTTTTGCAAGAAAAGACGAACTTATTACAAATAGCTATTTAGTAAGTGACGTAGTATCTATTCCGTACAAATATACTTATAAGATACCTAGTGACGTTATGAATATTCTTTATTTAGAGCGTTATTCAAAAAGCAAAGATGAAACAATCAACAACAAAGATACAATCAAGTTTAATTTCAGAGTTGTAAAAATAAATAACGTTCCAACACGTTGTATAGTAACTAATGATGAAGCTCCATTTGTTATTCAATATCAAGCCTTTATTGATGATCCTAATCTTTTTAGTGTTCAATTCACAGAGGCTGTAGAGTACATGCTAGGAGCACGTTTTGCAAGCGCACTTATTCACGGCAGCACAGGCTTAAATACAAGTAACAATTTAATGCAAAACGCATTGATGTTATTACAGATTGCAAGCGGTCAAGATAATCAACAAGGTGCTGACAGCATAAGAGATAATGCTATCCCTGAATTTATTTCTGCAAGGTTTTAAATGGTTACAAGAACACTACAGCGTGGCTTTGGTGCAGGTGAGATTACAAGCTCATTATTCGCACGTTCTGATTTAACTCAATACGCAATGGGCGCAACAAAGATTGAAAACTTTGTTGTATTACCACAAGGCGCAATGCGTACTCGTGCAGGTTTTCGTTTAGTAGGTCAAGCTGTTAATAGCTCACACCCTGTGCGTTTAATTCCTTTTCGATACAGTTCAGAGCAAACATTCGTATTAGAGTTTGGCAATTATACTTTACGTATCATTGAGAATGGTGCTTATTTAGCTAATTCAAATAATACTATTTATCAAATATCTACACCTTACAAAGCAGAAGATTTAAAGAATATCGACTATTCACAAAATGCCGATGTTCTAACTTTAACAAATCCTGACTACCCCCCTTATGAGTTAAGACGTTATGGCAATACTGATTGGCGTTTCGTTAAGGTAACCGTAACACCTACTATCAATGCACCGACAGGCTTAAGTTATGAAGCTAGATACGCTAGCTATATGACTGATGCGGAAACAAAAACAAAAGATAAGATTAAGCCTATCTATGTTGTGACAGCGGTCGATAAGGAAGGCATTGAAAGCGTTGCTAGTTCAGCATTGCAAGCTAGCGGTAATTACTATATTACAGGTGCAAGCATTCGTGTTAAATGGAGTGCTGTAAATGGTGCTGATTATTATCGTGTCTATCGTGAGGTTGCAGGTATTTATTGCTTTGTAGGTGAAACAGAAAACACTTACCTTGATGATGTAGGCAATAATCCTGATAGTAATACTACACCGCCCAAATATAAAGAAATTTTTTCACAGACGGCGCAAGGTGTTATTCGTTCAATTACAGTTGATACTACTGGTAATGGTGATTATTGGTACGGTAAATACAATGATACCTGGAGCTTGCCTCGTACACTAACGATAGATGCAATTCCTCCTGTTATGAGTTTTGCTTGTACTACAAGTAGTGGTGAAGAAATTACAGATTTTAGCGTTTCGGCTAAACTAGATATTTTAAATATCACTACAGGTGAAGTGTATACTAATCCATTCAATAACAATCTATCCATACAGTATGACATTGTTTCTTATAATGATAACGACACGATTAAGTATAGAAAAATAGCTTACATTTCACAGCAACACATTCAATTAACTGTTGATAAATTAGAATTTCAAAATGCGGTAGTTAAGCTGAATGTCACTGTTACAAGTGGTGAAGTAAATTATAACTACAATTTTTCACAGCAAGTAACGGCAAATGCTTTTAACAATAATCAGAATTTTATTTCCTTATACACTAATGGAATTTCATTACCTGTATTTCGTAGCTTGTTTGCACAAACTAATTCAACCGTACAAATTAAATTATCTATTAAAGACAATGACGGTAAAGGTAGCGGTGCTGTTGGCTATGCTATTTGCACTAATGGTTTTGTTACAGGAACAATCGTAACAAATGGCGGTAGTAATTATACAAGTAATACTACAGTAACTATTCAATCTACTATAGGCAGTGGTGCTAAATTCACACCTGTTATTAGTTCAGGTAGTACAGCTGATAATCCAAGCAGTGTAGCCCAGTACGATCAACGCAGAGTATTTGGCGGTTCATACAATAACCCCTTAAAAGTATGGTTTACAAATGCAGGTTATCAGAACTTGATGATGTATCACTTACCTACACTTGATACAGATAGAATTGAAATCACAGCCGTAACATCTGATGCTGACAGAATTAAGCATATCGTAGCTTTAGATAGTTTAATTCTAATGACAGGTTCAAGTGAGCTAAGAGTTTTTACACAAAACAGTGATGCTTTAACTCCTAGTTCTATTGCTGTTCGTGCTCAATCTTTTGTAGGTTCAAACAATGTACAACCTGTTATTGTAAATAACTTGATTGTGTATGTGTCACAACGTGGCGGTCATGTTCGTACATTAGGTTATAACTATAATCAACAAGGTTATGTTTCTACTGATATTTCAGTACGTGCTCCACATCTATTTGATAACAAAGATGTGACATCAATCACACTTTGCAAATCGCCTATACAGGTTGTATGGGCGGTATCTTCTGACGGCAAATTGTTAGGTTGTACCTTTTCACCTGAACAAGATCAGGTAGCATGGCATAGACACTCTACTGTAAACGGCAAGTTTGAAAGTGTGTGCACAATTTCAGAGGGTACAGAAGATCATCTTTATGTTGTAGTTAATCGTAATGGAACACGTTACATTGAACGTAGTGATGACTTTAACGCTAACAAATCAAAAGAATATTATCGCTGTTTAGACAGTTACCTTGATACAACATTTTCCACTAATCAATCTAAAGTTAGTGGTTTAAATCATTTAGAGGGTCAAGAAGTCGCTGTTTACGTTGACGGTGTACAGCAATCTAACAAGATTGTAAAACAAGGCTTAATTGTTTTAGACAAAGCAGGTAAGAATATCGCAGTTGGTTTACCTATTACGGCTAGTTTTGTTTCTGTTCCCCTAACAATTTCTAATACAGAGGCTGACTTACAGGATAGAACTAAAAACATTTCAGAGGTTAATTTAAGAGTTAGCTATGAGGGTGATCTTTATAGTGCTAACTATCCACGAGGCGATGAGTTTAAGTGCCAACGTTTAGATGATTATCAGACGGTTGAGGGTGATGAAAGTTACTTAGTTAAGGTCGCTGTGAATGGCGAATGGTCGGAACAATCACAATTTTCTATTAAGCATAAAAATGCAGTTCCTGTAGAAATTCAAAGTGTGATCCTTAATATTAGTTATGAGGACGGTAAATAATGACAATTCCACAATGTGCACAAAGTGGTTACGGCGCATACTTAAAAAAACAATCATCATATTTGCAAGATGCCCTTGCAACATCACACAATACAGGAAGTACCAGTAGCCGAGTTTCTATTGGTGGTAACAGGTCGAGCACATCATCAAGCAAAAATGGAGTTAATAAAGGCATAAGTCGATTAAGAAAAAATGCAGATGCTATACTTGATCATAATGTTTGGACTGCACTTGCAAAAGCTAGCATGAACGCAACCGCAGAATGGTTTGACAGTATGACCGAGCGCAGGGGGTTAGAGGCACAAGCGACAGGTTATCTAAATCAAGTGCAAACGTCACAAATGAACGCAACACTTATAGATAATAGAAAAGAGTTAGCAGAGCTTGATGTTAGAAGCGCTTGCAATGAAGTTTACAATCAGTATTTTAACGGTCAAATTCAAGCGTTTGAGCAAGGCTTACAAGATGCACAGACAACAGCTAATCAACAGGCACAAAGTGCTAGTAGTGGTGTTCGCATGAATGAGGGAAGCAAAGCCGAAGTTGATAAAAGTAACAGAGTTTCAGCTGAAATCAATCAAAAAATTATTCAGAGAAATACTGAAAGTAACGCTAGCAATGCACGACAACAAATGTATGCGCAAATGCGACAATTATCAGATTTGGATTTGCAGAAAGCAAACTATATAGCACAAGGGTACGTGGCTATGGGTAACTATCAAGCAATGAAAATTCAAGCTAAGGCAATTAAACCTTTAGAACAAGTAGGCTTTGCGTTTGCAGAAAGTATGGCAAGCTCAATACCTAATATGGGCGGTATGGGTGGAGGCTTTGGAGGAAAGTAATGACGATTTTATTACCAACTCAAACTTTAAATATTAGTGAACGTGGCGGTATGTCTAATGCACAACGTATTACTCCTATAGAAAATTACAGCGTTGATCCACGTATTCCTTTTTTAGTTAAGCCTAAAGGAGTAAGCCGATTTAGTTTGCCTATTACAGAGGCAATCGGTGCATTAGTTGAACGTGTACAACAGCGAAAATTACAAGGTATTCAAAATGAGGCTAAGAATGAATTTACAGAACAGGCTAACAAGTTACTTGTAGATTATCGTGAAAAGAAATTAAAAGGTGCTATCAATGGCATTGATGATTATAACAATCAGTTAGATGATCTAAAAAAACAATACAGTGACATCTTTAAAAATCATCGTGACTTTAAAGAAACAACTGACAAATGGCTTGACGACCAAACAACAAGTTATAAAACAAATGGTTACGATCATTACTCTAATCAGGTATTTAAACAAAATGATATAGAGTTACAAGCACGCATTACTAATACAAATATTGCTTTTCAGAATAACGCAACATCACCACAAGCACCTAAGTTTTATCAAGAATATCAAGATGCTAATAGAGCTTATTTAGAATTTAGCGGTTATGATTTAGACAGTGAAGAGGCGCAAGTTGCTTTAACTAAAGCTAATGATGAGGCTATCACACAGCTAGTAAATTATAACTGTAATGCAGAACAATACGGCATCGCACGCAACCGATTAGAAACATTTAAGAATAGTATCAATAGCACTACTTATCGTGACTTATTGCTAAAGATTAAAGACGGTTTAGAAAAACAGGCTAAACGAGCACAGGCAGAACGTGATGCAAAAGCAAGAGCTAATGAAGTAAGCACACAACCTTTGACCGTACAGCAAAAGATACAGCTTAAAAATGATTATTTTGCTAAGAGATTTGATGAGTTAAAAGCTATTAGAGCTAACCCTAAAGCAGACAATTATGAAAAATACAAAAATTATAGTGATGAGCAGTTAGCATCACTGGCAGATGCCGATGCTTATATGTACGTAAGTAATTATGACAATAAGCTAAGAAGTATTAACAACGAAGATTTTTTTACACGTCAAGCAATTAGAAGTGTACTAGGTACATTTAGCGTACAGCAGTTATCGCAGGTAACATCTGACAATATTATGAGTTTGTTTTCTCCACAACAACAAGATGCAGTCGCTAGTTATTATGACGGTAACATGGAAAGTGCTAAAAAAATGATGATTGAAGAGCTTGATAATATTAGATCAAACATAGGCTCAAATACTTTAAAAAATTTAAAGAGCTTACCTAAAGAAAAGGCTTATCAATTTATCCATGATCCTAAGTGGATAGCTAACAACCCTATTTCAATAAAAGATGAAAATGAATTTAATATCTTTAAACAGAACTTAGAAAAAGATCATGCTGACGGAAAATTAAAAGTAGGCAATCAGCAGGCACAAGATATTATTACAGCAAACATCACCGATACTTATGGCAAAAAACTTGAAAATTTAGAGCCTTACGAATTAGATATTGTATCTACCGTAAATGATGAACTTAATCGCAGAATTTATAACCTTGAACAAAGTACAGGAAAACAAGCAAGTGCAGATCAAGTTTTGAGTATTACTCAAAATTACTTTAATGATCCGCAAGGCTTTAAAACTTTAAAGAAACAATCACAACAAAGAATTGATAGATTAGAAGATGTCTTTGATTTGTTTAAGCAAGGCGATTTATTAAAAGACAGTTACACTGACGATCAAATCATTGCAAAAATAGCTAACCTAGATAGCGAATATGCACAAGAAAATGGCGGTCAATATCCCAGTGCTAATCAGTTATATAACTATGCGTTAGATAAGAAAGCTATTTTCTTACGTTATGATGTAACTTATAAACAGTATGAACAAGCTAAGAAACAAAAAGAACGTGATACAGATAGTATTGCAATCGGTTCATATTTAGGCGAAGTTCCTGATGATACAGAAAAATCTAATTAAAGTAGGTGATTATGGAAGATAATATTACTATCAATTCTTTATTAGACAGACAATTTCCGCAAGAACAACAAGACAAGTTAAGAGAACAACTTGCAAGAAAATATGATCCTACACAATTAGTAAAACAGCCTAGAGCTAACTTTGTATCAGAAACGGAGCGACAACTTTTAAAAGAAAATAATACTTTTATTGATGATTTAACAGCTCCTGATGTCCAGTTAGATGATAGCTCCACATTATCTGATTATGCTCACGCTCAAAATGTTCAAGAAAAAAGAGCGCGTGCAAAGTTAATCAACAATGTTTTTGATTATTCTTTAAAACAAAATAAAACAAATGCACAAGCTGAAACAGAACAAGCTATCAATGAACTGGGTGAAAGCAGTGCACCTTTAATCAATAATGAAATTGTTGCACAAATAATGGCTCAAAAGGCTATGAATACTTATTATGAATACGCTGATAAGTATGGTATTCCTAGCGAAAAGCTATTAGATGATCCTAAGTTTGCACGTAACCTTGATCCTGAAACATACAAATATTTTGCGGTTGCATCTAATCTTAGAAGTTATGACGAAAAGTTTTTTTATGATACACGCAGAGCATGGAACAATACATCTAATGCTAGAAAATTCAATCAACAATTAGTTGAAAGAATAAATGACGGCGAAAGCATTGATGTAAAAGATTTAGTCAATGACTATGTACAGGCAACCGAAAGATACAGCATAGGTGAAGAGACAAAATGGGGAAGTTTTGTCTCTGCTATTAATAGTTTTGTATCGCCATTCTTTAATCTAAAAAATTTAGGTGCAGGTGTTGCAGGTGCTGCCGCAGGTGCAGGCATTGGTGCCAGTGCAGGTGCTGTTGGTGCTCATATAGGTATTGGTGCAGGTGCTGTTAGTGGTGCTTTATGGGGTGGGTTTGCAGGTGTTAATGCTTATGATACATACGTACAATCACAAGGCGATACCGTTATGCAAATCTTAGCTAATGATCCTAAAGGTAATGCGCAAGATGTGTACGATAAATATAAATATAAAAACGTTCTATTAAGCGGTGCACTTGCACTTACTGATGTTTTGTTCTTAGGTGGTACAAAAGCCGTTAAAGGTGCATATAAAGTAGTAACAGCAGGTAGCAGAAAGAAAGTACAAGAAAGCCTAGCTGATACGGTATTCAAGAATGCAACAAATAAAACTACATCGGAGCAATTATTACAACTAAAGAATAAGGCTTACAGTGAACTAGGTAAACAAACAGCAAAAGATGTTGGTTTTGGTACAGGCATCGGAGCAGGTAGCACTGGGTTATATTCAGCTGTTACACAAGACAATGTTAATGATTATTTAGAAGTTGATGACAGATTAAGTAAGTTTGCTAGTAACTTTGGCGAGGGCTTAAAAGAGGGTATCGCACCTAGTGCTATTCTTACTGTAGCCTTTAGAGCACCTAGCCTAGTTAAGCAATCAATGGGCATTCGTTCAGCCGTTAATACATTAAATAAACTTATTGAAGATAAAGCAAGCCTAGACATCTTAGCAAAATCACCATTAGCTCAAAGAGATACTGCAACTAACGGCACAATCGCTGACGGTGTTTTACGTTCTGTTTATGTTGACAGTGAGCTAGCAAACAGTAAGTTAGCGGAGCATGGTATAGATGTAAACACTTTACCTGATAATGTTAAGACTAAGTTTACACAGGAAAGCAACGGCTCACTATCAGAGATTAAGCCCAGTGAATGGTTACAGTTACCGCAAGAGATTAGAGAGGTTTTATCTGATGTAACTACTGACGGTCAAGGCAAGCCTTTACCTAGCGAATTGCGAGAGGTTTTATCAGATAAGAAAATCAATAAGTTAAGAACTGAATTAGGCGATGAGTATATCAAGGCAGTTGCACAACAAAAAGACAAAGAAAATTTAGAGCTTGAAATTAAACAAGAGCTAGCTAATGTTGCTATAAAAACTAACACACGAGATCAAGGTTTAATCGCTCACACTATTAGCTCATTCTGTACCGCATTAGGTGACAGCTTAGGTATTAGTGCACGTGAAGTGTACGCTAAATTCAAGCCTAAGTATGAACTTGTAAATAGAGAAAATCTTACAAGTAACAAAGATGCTATTGATAATCTTTATGCTAAAGGCACTTATGATCCTAACAGTAAAACAATTCAGCTAAAAAAAGATAGCTCATTTACTGACGTATTTCACGAATTAAGTCATTGGTTTTTAGATACTACAAAAGAATTAGCTAAGAATAACAATACAGCTAAAACTAAAATTAACCGTTTAATCAAGTGGTATGATCCTAACCTTGATATAAATACAATCAGCAAAGAGCAATGGGCACAATTACAAGAAAGATTTGTAGCACGTTTCTTATCAGAAATTATTACAGGCAAGCCTGCTAATTCCGAAATCTTTAGAGATTTAAAAAGAACTCTAAACACTATCAGCAAATCTACCCTGTTTACAGAAAAGATGACACCTGAAAACAAGGCTAAAATTATTGAGGGTAACTATCTAAATTCATACGGTGACAAGGCTTTACCAAACGCTGATGATAACTTTAGATTTTTTACAGACGGTTTATTTGATAGTGAGTATTTATATCAAGATGTTATGACACAATACCCTATACAGGATATGACAGCTGACATCTTTAATAGTCCTTTACCTGACCCTATAAAGAAACTAATGCAAGATGCTATGACTGATGATGTTGGAGCTTTGCAAAATTTATTACATAGTGAAATTAGTACTATGTACTTTAAGCAAGCATTAGTTTTGATGTCACATTCAAAGACATTCTTAAAAGATATTGAAAGGTTAAGAGAAAATATACCTAACAATATTTCTAAAGAAGAGAAAAAGAGATTAAACACATTCTTTGATAAGTTGACAAAAGAAAGTGGCAACTATCAAAAATATTATGCCAGTGCTAAAAAAGACTTACAAAACAATAAGTTCATACAAGGTATCAATGACCTGCGCAAATCAAAAATGTTCTCACTACCGTTAGCAGAACAGATAGGTAGTATCAGAAAACAACTTAAATATTTAAAGAAAAAGCATAAAGATTTATTTAATGACAGCAACGAGGGTGTAGCCCTTGATGAGTGGTTAGAACACAATCATAAATTCTTACCTTTTGACCTTGAAAAAATTAGAGAGTTAAACGGCGACAGTGATATTGTTGTAACATTCTGTAACCTGATGTTACATACTCCTACTGTTGAGCAAATGGCACATCAAATTGCAAGACAGAAAATTCAATCTAAATTTATCAGAGAACAATCAAAAGACTTAGAGAATGTACAACACACAGTAACTAAGATACATCATCAATTAGGCACAAGCCTTATGCGAGCTGTAAAGGTTGCACTTGGTATGCAAGATGATACCTTTAACATGACTAAACGCTTAAAGGCTTTAGCTAAATATGACTTAGACAATACATCATATAGACGTGCTAGTTTTAATGGAGCTAGACGTAATGCTAAACGTTGTAACGACAAAGTAAAAAAAGCCTTAGCACTAGGTGATTTAGAGGGTGCATTAAAACAGCTTAACAATGAGTATTATCAAAACTCATTAGCCGACCAAACACTAACAGCTAAAAAATATATAGACAAAAAGCTCACAGGTTATAAGAGTTTTATACGTAAAGCAAATAAAGATTTAGCTAAGAACTACGATACAGACATCGTGGAGCTTATGCGTATTGTCTTAGATAAAGATCATCTTAACCTATCAGATAGAACGGCTAAGTTTAATGTTGCTGAATTACGTGACCGATTAAATGATAGCTATCCACTAGCAAGCGAACTTATCACAAAGATTTGTGATGACATTGAAAACGCAAAAGAGATTAGAACATTCTATCAAGATCAATCTATCGGTTCACTTATGAACTTAATCAATCTTTTAGATACATTAAAAGATATTGCTAGAGATAGACAGCGCAAATTAACAGGTGACATCGCACAAGCACGTGATAATTTCGCTTCACGTTTAATAGACAGCTTAAAGTTATCAAAGACAGCTAAACGCTCCGAGCATGGAGTAGATACCAAATACGGTACAGCTACTACACGTGAGGAAACAAACTTTGACAAGATTAAAAAGAATGGTCGCTATCTGTTTGACTATACAGAACAAGTAGAAACTTTAATGCAGAAATTAGACGGTGAATTTTTAGGTGCATGGCATGAGTTCTACGAAAATGTAAGATCAGGTGATGTTGCTTATAAAATGGCATTGCATGATGTTATTAACACCCTTAATCCTGCATTGAATAAAGCCTTATTAAGTACATCAAAAATACAAAACTCTACATTTAGAACAGGCTTTATTAGTAGACAAACAGGTCGCGAAATTGTATTAGGTCAAAACAAATTCAAAGGTGCTACTAACCGAGAAATTATCGGTATTCTTTTGCACATGGGTACAAACTTTGAAAAGTTTTTAGACGGTTACATTCGTGATGATGAACGCTTTTCACATGAGCAAAATTTAATTCTT
>UMHE01030791.1_pt1 | contig 18814 bp, 8 predicted proteins | sample 1965451 | NCBI WGS metagenome assembly UMHE01 (sample SAMEA4836090, study PRJEB28245) | human gut metagenome | biome: gut microbiome; material: fecal sample | place: Denmark | collected 2008 | reverse complement strand
AATCGCTCATTTTAAGCTATTCAGCAGATTTTAGCGTAATTTTGTTAGAAAATAGGGCAGCTGTCATAAGTCCACTGCCCTATTGTATATACTTTTATTTGGCGAATTAGTTGGTCTTGTCCTCATCAGCCACGGCATCTTGCCAATTATCCCACATCTTCACATTCTCATCATAGCCATCATAGCCATAGTTCTGATGCAGTTCTCCCTTATCATTGCTCTTGATAGAGCTATTAGGGATAGGCCAATACAGATTGTGCTTGTCCATACGATAGTTGAGCGTTTTGCCGTTTGAGACGATGGCTCCCTTATTGTAGAGTGAGTAGTGCATTAGGCGTTGATACCAGTAGCTACCACCTTCAGCATCGGTTCCATCTTGCTTATCCCAATTACTCAAACTGTAAGTGTTACCCCACTCATCAGGTTTTCCGCTCAAGGCCAGCTCGTATGATACTCGCTTCAACTCTACGTTTCGCCACTCTTCAAGATATAGTTCTCTGCCTCGCTCATTCATGATATCGCCAATGTTGACTGTGGTATAGAGTTGTGATGCCTTGGCACGACGGCGCACTGTGTTCACATCCTTTGTCGCTCCGGCAATATTATCTTGGAAGAAACGAGCCTCTGCACGTAACAGATAAACCTCAGCCAAGCGATACAAATACATATTGTTGCAAGAACCTAGCGTATTTGTGAATGTAGTTGAGTTATCGAGAGCATGGCTCTTGACATCCTTTATATACAATTTATAATAAGGATAGTCAAACCAACTACGAATGGTATCCTTACACAACAGATTACCATCCTCATCGAACAAGCGTACATGCTTGCCATAATACTTAGAGCCCACACTTGGATCATTGTACTTAAAGTCGGTCATTCTCACCCAGTTTCCCACCTCATGATTATGACGAAGGTCGATGGTATCCTCCACACCATTCACGCTCCACATACCATGTTGAGCAAAACTTGATAAGCGGCAGGTAGCAATTCCACGTCCCGTGTAACGTACCCAGTCGAGCGTGTCATTATATTGTTTCTGTAGTTTGCTGTAATTATTGATTACCTTGCCATAGTTGTGCTTAGCATCTATGCGAAGATTGTTATTCCAGAATGGTGTGAAGATACGCAACCACTGCACACCAACGGCTCCTTCTCCGCTCTCACCTTGGTTCACCATACCCATGATGACCTCCTTATTGGCAGAGGAGAGTTTGTTTTGTGGACGATGCAAGTCCCACATTACGTTGCGAGTAACCGACTTGGTGGTAGGGCATCCCGATTCTTCCTCCACACCAAAACTTTCAGTCATCAGATGATAATCCGTACCATCAAGATTGTTAATCAAGGTATCACATTGCAACTCTGCTTTCTTCCATTCTCCTGTAGCAAGATACAATTTGGCAAGAAGCACACGGCAAGCACCTTTGTTGACCTGACCCACATATTGAAGGTCTTTCTGATTAGGTACCCATTTCACTGCAAACTCCATGTTCTTTACCAGCATATCGAGAATAGCCTCCTTCTTGGTGGAGTGATAATTCTGCTTAGGAACCTCCAAAATTTTTGTAACCAAAGGAATATCACCAAACTGGAATATCAAGTGAGAGTAGTTCCACGCACGCTGGAAGTAAGCTTGTCCCTTGTACTTGTTCTTCACCTCGTCAGATAGACTAGTTACAGCGTCAATATTAGAGATAACAGTATTGGCATATTTCACACCACTGTAACCTTGGTTCCAAAAATAACCGATAGAATTACCATTTCCACCACCATCACCACCGATAAAGGTAGTAGGGGTCAGCTTCGTTGCCCAGTCATCGAGCATAGCTGCCGAACTAACATCGGTCATACCGTAGAGAGCCATCTCACTGAAGAAGTATTCTGTGGTGATGGCGATATTATTACTACCACCATTATAATTTACAGTGGCACCACGCAACAAGCGGTCGCCCATAGCTAGAGCTGCTGCCAGACCCGACTCCGTGGCAAATGTAGTCTTTGGCTCATAGAAAGACAAAGGATCTTGCTTCAAGAAATCTTCCGAGCAACTAGTTGCCAGCATGGCTGTAACTGCCATACCCATGGCACCTTTTGCCAATTGATTGAATATATTCGTTTTCATATCGTTATAATCTCATTAGAAGTTTATGATAAGATGAATTAAAGGGTGGCACTAACACCTAGAGAGAAGATGCGGTTGGCAAAACTTCCCGTCTGAGGATCACCATACTCCCAATCTCCTCCAAAATGGCATACGTTGCGTACATTACCAAACACGCGTAGATTATCTACTCCGAGTTTCCCTAGCCATTGCTTTGGTAAGGTATAGCCTATCGTAATATTCTCCAAACGCACGAACGAAGAATTATACCACTTGTTAGGAGAGAACTTTCCGTTAGGTCCCTTCGCATCAATGCGAGCATACTTATTGCTTGGGTTTTCTGGAGTCCAGTACTCTCGCTGGGCATTGTTGAAATTGTGCAACAGAGCAGAACTGTTGTTGTAATTGTTCAAATATGCAGTAGATGAACGCTTGAAACCCATAATGGAATAGAAGTTGAACGAGAAAGTAAAGTTCTTGTAGGTGAACTCATTGCGAAGATTCCAACGCCAAGGAGCATTTCTGTTGCCTTGGAAAACCTTATCATCATCATTATATACGTAGGTCTTCACAGTTCCATCCTCATTATATTCATCATTGTCAGGATTGTTCCACACCTTAGGGTCGCCAGGACGCTGACCATACTTGGCAGCTTCCTCTGCCTCATCCACCTGCCAGATGCCTTCCACCTTATAATCCCAGATTACTCCAATCGGCTTGTCGATAAACCACCCACTGCTGGTATAATCTTTCTCTTTCTGCCCTATCACATTACCTTGAGCATCCTTTACATTCTCCATATCATAGAAGAGATGCTTGATGCGGTTCTTGTTGTAAGACAAACCGGCAGAAGTCGTCCAACTGAAGTCCTTGGTCTGAATATTCTGCGAGGTAATGGAGAATTCAAAGCCAGTGTTATCTACACGTCCCAAATTGGTGGCGATGCTACTGAATCCTGAGAAACCAGGCAGAGGCTGACTCATGATCATATCCTCAGTGTGCATGATGTAATAATCAAAGGAACCTGTGATTCTATCTTGCAAGAAACCGAAGTCCAAGCCAAAGTTATTAGATACAGTCTTCTCCCAACGCAAATTAGGGTTCGCCATACGATCCACGCCCAAGTACTTCATAGAATACACAGACCCGTCTGATGCCAGATATTGGGTATAAGAACCCGTTCCGCTACCCAAGTTGGAGAGTGATATGTATGGATCTGAGAGCGAACGGTTACCATTTTTACCCCAAGAAAGACGAAGTTTTCCTGTACTCATGATGTCATTCCATTTCCAAAATTTCTCATTGGCGAAATTCCATGCCACAGCCACAGATGGGAAAGTGGCACGAGGATTGGACGAACCGAATGCAGAATAACCATCTCGTCTGACAGAAGCAGTAATCATGTAACGGTCATCATAGCTATAGAATAAACGAGCCATAAGCGCATCAGCAGTCTGATGGGTATCACTGGTGGAATAGCTACTATTCTCTTTCGCACCGTTTTGGGTGTTGTGGAACCCCAACGCGTCAGAAGGTAGAATGTTGCGAGCAGCAATGTTATCACTCCAATAGCGCAGTTCCTCTGCCTCCTGAACGAGCGTCAATACTACGTGATGTTTCTTGGCAAAGGTCTGGTCCCAAGTGATGGTGTTGTTGAGCGAATAATTGAAATGTTTATTCCAGTTGCGATCCACTCCTCTGTCCTTTGCACTTACACCTGGCTCTGACGCAGAAGAGAAATAACGGTTGTAATACCATGAGTAACGAGGAGCGATGTTAAACTGATAGGTAACATTAAAAGGCAGCTTCACTTTGGCATTGAAGATGGTGTTCAATACGGTCACACCATTTTCCTTGTCACGATATTGTCGCCAGAAATCCCAGTTGGAGCCTTGTTTTACAGTCTCACCATGAGGATATTGGGTATAAGAACCATCCGCATTGGTGTGGTTGCTGAAAGGACTATTGCTGATGTCATCCCCCACTCCTGTTACGTTGTCTTCACGGCGGTCTTGGAAATTGACGTTAGCACCTATCTCCAACCAATTATTTACCTTGCCTGAAATCTTCATGTTGGCTCTTACTGCCGAATAGTTATCATCTCGATAGGCACTCTGATTGTTGACATAGCCCACAGAGAGATAGTAATTCATCTTCTCACTGGCACCCGATACACTGACATTGTAATCCTGGTTAAAACCTGTTCGGTACGCATTGTCAAACCAATCATAGGTTTTTCCATCGATGTAGTTTTGGAGCACCGTCTCCTGAAAACCAAGTCGGGCACCCAATATTGCCTTCCAGTTGTCATCAGTAGCACCATACTTCCAGGTTTCGGCATCCACGCCATACAAGCGTTGTGCCACTTCAGGGGTATCATAATATCCAGGTTGGGCAATGAGGTTTCCTTTAGTGTTCTTGGCTGCGTATGCCACATAGTTACCATTCTCATCAAATCCGTAAGTTTTCTCCTTATAATAATCGGTGTACATTTGTACATAACTATCAGCGGAACGCATTTTCTCTCTAGTAGCCTTGGTGTTGAAACCAAAATTGGCAGTCATCTTGATGGTTGGTTTTCCTATGGAGCCTTTCTTGGTGGTAATGATGATGACACCATTGGCAGCCTTGGCACCATAAACGGCGGCGGCCGAAGCATCCTTCAGAATATCAATCTGCGCAATGTCATCAGGATTGATTTCCGACATCTCACCATAAAACATCATGCCATCCACAATGAGCAATGGGTCGTTATGACCTCCACTGGTATAGAGTGAACGCTGTCCACGAATCTGCATCGAGCCACCACCCTTGGCTGAGGTATCCAATCCAATGTTGACACCTGCGGTACTTCGCAAGAGGTCTTGCACACTACCAGGGTTTTCATTCGCCAATTTGTCTGGTCGGATTTGTACGACACTACCCGTCAAGTCTTTCTTGCGCATCGTACCATAACCAACAACTACGACATCAGAAATCTGCTGGGCATCCTCCTCCATTGTAATTTGAAGATTTGAAGTAGTAGCTTTTAGGCTGATGTTCTTATAGCCGATATAAGACACCTCAAGAGTTGCCCCCTTGGAAGCATCGAGAGAGAAGCGACCATCGAGGTCGGTGATGGTACCGCCCTTGGCACCCTTTACTTTCACCGTGGCACCGATGATAGGATCACCATTGCCATCGACGACTGTACCTTGTAACTTGCCTACTTGCTGCAGAATCGTAGCAGAAGGAGTAACCTCATTGGCTGCGGCAGCGTTGATAGCTGGAGCACTTGCCATGACCATCATGAACAAGGCCTTCCGCGAAGCTGTGAATAGGATTTGCTGGTTCATATTTATTTAAATTAGTTAGTTGATATACATTATTTATTAGGTTCATCTGCCTATCACTTATTGAAGGACTAGGCTTCAAACTTGATGCCGCAAAGTTATAGATTCGTACAAAAACAAACGAGCAATTAACATTACATAACGTATAAATATCATTATTTGATGGTAAAATCCCGCTATTTGTACACACATTAACAATATTTGCGTTCTTTTCCTCCCTCCATATCTGAATTATTTTGTATTTTTGCAACGTTTTTAAACATAACACATCTATACAATTATTATATGACACTATCACTTAACACCTACAGACCATCTAACAACAAGAGATACATCATGGCTATCCTCTTGGCGTGCATATCGCATATCCTCCCTAGCTATGCACAACCGAGGTTGCTCAACGCCGTATATCCCTACCCTTCTGAAGAACAGCACTGCTTGCTCATCGACAAGCAAGGATTGATTTGGATAGGGTCCAACGCAGGCATCAAGTCGTATGACGGCTATCGCTTCAAGAGTTATCGTAGCAATGCCACAACTCCGAATATCCTGCCAAGCAACAATGTGCTCTGCATGACAGAAGGCAACGATGATGTATTGTGGATAGGAACACGAAATGGACTCGTAAGCATGGATAAGAAGACGGGCAAATTTACCACCCATAATCTGCCAGGCACCGACAACCGCATCATCTACGCCTTGTTCACCTCGCATGATGGAAGAATATGGATAGGAACAGATGGTGGAGTGACTTGTTATCTCCCACAGGGAAAAAAGTTCTTCTTCTATTCCTCTCTCAATACCACCATCATCGAAGCCAATGGAAAGAAACACCCTTTACAAGCTACCATCAAAGCTAAATCATTCACAGAAGACAAATGGGGAAACATTTACATTGGAACTTGGTCGAAAAGCCTTTACCGCTTAGACACCAAGCGCAACATCATGTACCAATACGACACTTCAACACCAGGCAATACGGGCTATACCTATCTCGTCAAGATGGATAGCCACGACAGGTTATGGATATGCACCTGGGGAAGCGGTATCAAGTGCATGACCCAACCTCTCAACCAAAAGAGCCCTGGGCTTATCGCCCCCATACAAGCAAATGAAGACTTTAAATTCCATTACAACTTAATAGAAGACCCCATCTCGCATACCTTATGGGTATGTTCTCGCAATGGCTATGGCATCATTCACGCAGACGATGCCAAGAAAGACATCACGTATTACAGAACATTGGATAACCATCAAGTTACCAACGTAACAGACATCAAGACGGATGGGAAAGGAAACATTTGGTTGCTCACCATGAATAAAGGTCTATACCATGTATATACCCAGCCAGCCCTTTTCCAAACACTTCCTATCATCCCCATTGACGCAGAGGCCAACCGCATCAACTCCATCTTCAGCATAGATGGCAGACACATTTGGCTGACCCTCTCACCTGTCGGCATTGCTTGCCACGACCTCGTGAGCCAGCAAACCCTGTTGAATGCCAGCATTCCAGCTGCTGACAACATACCTCTCAGTGCCATTAGCACCCACTACTCCTCCATCATTAGCAATGGAAAAGGAGGACTTTGGTTTGGCAACAATGGATTTGGCATCACAGAACTACAAGACGGTCATGTTACCCCTTTAAAAAGATCGAACTGTGGGGCTATCAAAGACCAATTCATAAATACGCTATATCGCTCCCGACGAGGCATCATCTTCGTGGGCGAGAAGATGCACCTCAACTACATGCTCCCATCAGGCAAAAGCTTCACTTGCCTAGAGGGAGTCGATATTAGAGGTATCACCGAAGACCATAAGGGCAATATCTGGGTGGCTACTGAGAACCAAGGCATCTTGCGCATCAACGGCAACTTCAACAACCCGAAATCACTCAACATCCAATATTACAATGCCTCCAATGGCAAGTTTATCCTCAATGATGCCACCAAATGCCTAGAAGACTCCAAGCACCGAGTTTGGGTCATCTCCAATGGCGGCGGTCTTTTCAGATATGATGAGAAGGAAGACAAGTTTGAGAATGTCAACAAGGCATACCATTGGGACATCGACCGCGTATTCTCCATCATCGAGGACAGCAATGGTTGCCTATGGCTCACTACCGATAATGCCCTCATCTGCCTAGAAGTGAATGACGATGGTGAGGCTCAATACACCACCTATACCAGTGAGGATGGTTTAGGCGAGTTGATCTTCCAAGCCAACTCTTGCTTCCGCATGGGCGATGACCTCTACTTCGGTGCAGGACGCAACTTGATACACTTCAACTCCAAGCAACTACATGCTCATCGCAAGGAGATGCATCCAGCCAACATCCTCATCACCGACCTGCTCATTGATGACAAAAGATACAGTGAACTCGACTCTACCCTAAGAGCTAAACTTTGCGAGAGTACTCCTCAATACATCCGTACCCTCACGCTGCCTGCTTCCATCAATAAGTTTGCCATCGAGTTTGCCTTACTGACGTACACCAACACCAACCAATGCAAATATGCCTACTTCCTAGAAGGCTACGACAAGGAATGGCACTATATGGACGCTAGCTTACGCCAAGCCACCTTCGAGAATCTTCCATCAGGCACCTATAAGCTGCACGTAAAGGCTGCCGACAGCTATGGCAAGTGGAACGAGATGGCTTACATCATCCGCATCAAGGTATTGCCACCTTGGTACGCATCGTGGTGGGCATACCTTATTTATATATGTATGCTCCTCGTGGGCATCAGAGTCGCCATCATCTGGTATCGTGAGCGTCTGCGCACCAAGAACCGATTGCAAATGGCGGTGGTATTCACCAATATCACCCACGAGCTGCTCACACCGCTCACCGTTATCTCTGCGGCTGCCGACAGTATCAAGCGCATCGCTCCTGGCACAGACAGTCAGACCCATATCATCCACGACAACATCAATCGATTGACTCGTATGCTCCGACAAATATTGGAGGTAAGAAAGGCACAGGCAGGCAAGTTGCAACTCAAGGTAAGCGAAGGCAAGCTGGGCAACTTCTGTACCGAGACCACAGCCAGCATCATGCCGATGTTCACGGCAAAGAATCTGCACTTCGAGCAAGACATCACTTGCATGGACGAAAAGGCGTGGTTTGATACTGACAAGGTGGAAAAGATGCTCTACAACCTGCTCAACAATGCCGTGAAATACACAGAGGCAGGTGGCAAAGTGAGCCTCAGCGTGAGCATCGCCGAGAGCCAAGCCACCCTCATCGTATCAGACACGGGCAGGGGCATCTCCAAGGACAAGATGAAACATCTCTACAACCGATTCCTCGATGGTGACTACCGACAGATGAACACCATCGGCACGGGCATAGGTTTGTCGCTTGTCAACGACCTTGTGAAGTTACATCATGGCAAGATACATTGCGAGAGTGAGGAGGACAAGGGAACCACCTTCACCATCACTTTCCCTATCAACAAGGATAGCTACTCCGCGGCTGAGATTCTTCAAAAAGATGCCATCTCTGAGGTTGACAACGTCATCGTGACGACTACTAAGAGTGAAGAGGCGATGGCTACCAGTCAAGTCAACAACGACTTCAAGGTCATCAACGAAGCTGCCAATGGCGAAGTAGCAGATGAAAACGAAAACAAGGAGAAAGAATACACTATTCTCTTGGTGGAAGACAACAACGAGTTGCTCACCCTGATGAGCAGCCTACTCTGTACCCACTACAACGTGCTGACGGCAAGCAACGGCGAGAAAGCTCTGAGAATGATACAGAAGTCATCGCTCGACGTGGTGGTTACCGATGTGATGATGCCTGTCATGAATGGTATAGAGGTGACCAAATGGATCAAGGAGAATGATGACTACTCGCAACTGCCTGTGGTGATGCTGACAGCCAAGACGCAAGACTCCGACCGCAACGAGGGTTACAAGGCGGGTGCCGACGCCTATCTCACCAAGCCATTCAAACTTGAAGACTTGCAACTGCGCATCGACAACATCATAGCCAATCGCCAGCGCATCCGCCAGAAGTTCCAGTCGCAGGCCGACTTCAAGGTGGAAGACCAGCACTACAGTAACCCAGACGAGCTGTTTATCCAAAGTTGCATCGACAAGATCAAGGAACATCTTGACGACAATGACTTCGGAAGAGAGCAACTCGCCAAGGAATTGCTCATCAGCAGCAGTACCTTATACAACAAGCTCCGTGCTTTGACAGGACAGAACATTTCGGGCTTTATCTCCAGCATCCGTATGAAGGAAGCGTGCCAAATACTGAGACGAGAGCCTAACATCCGCATCAACGAGTTGGCTTACCGTGTAGGATTCAGCACCCCGAGATACTTCTCCCTCTGCTTCAAGAAGGAATATGGAATCGGTGTCAAGGAGTATGTGGAGCAGCTATCTTGACATAGACGTTTTAGATGACAAAAAGGGCTTGCCTCCACGGCAAGCCCTTTCTCATTAACAATAACCTAAAAACATAAATCTTATAACCTAAAACTCAAAACATTTGCTTCTATTCATGATTTCTTCTACATAGCCTGCCAATACTTCTCCAATCGCTCAGCCTCCTCCAAGGTGATAGGGATAATGGCACCATGCTTAGGAGACACAAAATTGGTAGCCTTCATCACACCACCCTTGTCGTTGAAATGCCCCAAAGGCTTGAACGTCTTGAAATCAGTGGTTTCGCAGAAACCGAAGTTATGAGGATGCAAACTATATACATCAAACATCAGCACCCACTTGTCTTCACCGATTCGTTTCCATACATTGGGAGCCTCGCAAGAGCCCTTCTCTGCATCCAGCCATTTGTCAACAAACTGATAACCCTTGTTGATATGCTTGGAGAACGCCATTCGAATGCCAGCAGACTTCTCTTGTGCCACATACATCAGGCAATATCTGCCATCTGGTGTGCGAGATATGTCGGCATCCAGCACCTGAATCTCAGGCTTCGGATACTTGTACAGCAATTTGGGAGCAGTCACCAACTTGGTGAAAGCCTTGTCTGTATAGGCATAATAAAGATGAGACTTTCCATTGCCTAGACGCATGGTGAAGTAGATCATCATCTTCTTTTTCCCAGGGTCGTATATCACCTCTGGTGCCCATGCGCAACCGACATCCAGCTTAGGGAACTGCTTGTCGATATGTACGATATGGCGTGTCCAATGAATCAAGTCGAACGACTTCATCAAGACAAAGCCATGGTTGTTGCCCCATCCATATTGCTTGGCATCACGCTCCCATTGGGTGGTACGATAGCCCATCTGCTTGGCACTGATATGCAAATCTGTCATTGACAGATAGAAAGCACCATCAGGTCCTCTATAGATATGTGGGTCACGGATTCCTTTCTGAGTAGCGAGTGTATCACCTCGCATCACTGGTTGAGCATTGTTGACAGCCGTAAAAGAATATCCATCCCTACTGGTCGCCATATATAGACTGCTCGTCGCGTCATGATGGAACACGAAGAGATAAGCACCCATCTTATTATCTGTTGGATTTTGGGCATTTGCTTTTCCAAATGGCATCCATGCTGCCATCATAGTCACCACGCCCATTAGGCATTGCATAAAAGTTGTTAGTTTCTTTGTCATCGCTTCAATTCATATTAAGATAGTCATTGATACTTATCTACCATTCTATGATTCTTTATTTCATTCCATCCGTAGGCATTACTCGCTTGATGGTGCCATCGGCATTGAACTCCATCTTGTCGATGCACACCTCACGATGCACACCTGGCTGGAAGCGAAGGTAATCCTTGTTGATGCGGTGATAGACGATGTACCACTCATCCGTACCCGGCTTTTGAATGACAGCGTTATGGGCTGTGCCATAAATCTCATGCTGAGGGTCTTGAATCAAGACGATAGGGTCTTTGGCTACCTCGATAGGACCTAGCGGACTCTTCGATGTGCCGTATGCCACATGATAGTTGGCTGCGCCTGTATCATCCACAGACCACATGAAGTAATACAAGCCATTGCGGTAGAACACGTATGGAGCCTCGCGATAGGCATAATCCTTGAGGCTTCCACCCTTTGGAGTCATCACCTGGAGGGTGTTCTCCTTGATGGCAGTCATGCTAGGCTCCAGCTCTGCCACTGCCATATATCCATTGCCCCAATAGAGGTAAGGCTTCTTGGAAACAGGGTCGATAAAGACATCCACATCAATCTGCTGACCTCTGCCCACAGGCGACTTGCTCACAATCGGCTTGCCGAAATCCACGAAAGGACCCACTGGCGAATCCGATACAGCTACTCCAATCTTCTTGCCATTGTTCTCCTTCGGATTGGCACTGTAATAGAGAAAATACTTGTAGCTGCCATTCTTCTGCTTCACCTCAATGGCGGCAGGTGCCCAAAGGTTGCCATTTGCCCAACTGATTTGGTCGCTCTTGGCATCCAGTGCCACGCCCTCGTTCTTCCAGTCCTTTAGGTCTGATGAAGAATAGACGTAATACTTATAGCCGCCCCATCCTGGTTTGCCATCCGTGGTGGAATAGATATAGTACTTGCCAGTCTTGTTGGAGTACAGTATCTCTGGGTCGGCATGGAAGCCTGGCAAGATAGGATTGCCCTGTGCCACCGCCCCCTTGGCAGTAGGAGGAATCGGACGGATGGTGCCATCTGCATTGTAAGACATAGGCTCTACGATGACGCTGCGCTTGTAACTACCTCCATCACCCAAAGCACCATTATGAGAGAAGAAGAGCCACTGGTCGTTATAATTGACGATGGCAGGGTGAGTCGTGTTGCTGTTGCCAGCTATCTCGCTGATGATGCCCTTTGCCGTCCACTTGCCCATGATGTCGTCCGCCATGGCGTAGGCAATCTTCTCTGGCCAACCAGATGCATAGCTCAGATAATACTTGCCATTGTACTTATGCACCCAAGGAGCCTCGGTAAAAGGGAACTCAGTACCTACGTCAATGCGCTTGATGTCGCCATCTATCTCCACCATGTTGTCCTTCAACTTGGCGATGTAGCACTGCTTGTTGCCCCATATAATATAAGGTGTATTGTCATCATCGATGAAGATGGCAGGGTCGATGCAAGCCCAACTGTGCTTGGAATCGAAGCAATCCTTGTTGGTAAGCAATGGTTTGCCCAAGGCATCCTTGTAAGGACCCGTAATCTTATCGCTCACCGCCACGCCGATGCCACACCAGTTGGTAGAGACATACCAATAATACTTGCCGTTGCGTTCCACCACATGACCAGCGTATGCCTGCTTGCTCTTCGCCCACTTGAAGTCGGCGACCATCAATGGCGTAGGATATTGCGTCCAATGCTTCAGGTCGGTAGTAGAGAATACCTTCCAGTCGTGCATCTCATAACTAGGATGATTGCCCTTGGCATCATGCCCTGCGAATAGCCACAAGGTGTCCTTATCCACCAAGACGGCTGGGTCGGCGGTATGGATATGAGAGAAGAGAGGGTTGCCTTTGGCAGTAAAGTCGTGCTTCAAGACATAGCCCCATTTCTGTTGCAAGCGTTCCATCTCATCGTTGGTGATGGAGCATACCGTGCCATGACGTGGGAAGAAGTCCTTGCGGAACGACTCTGGCTTCGTGCTGAAAGTGTTCAGGTCTTTGGAAGTCTGATACTCATAGCGACCAGCACCATACAGGTCGTACATCAAGACATACTCATCTCTGTCATTGAGTTTGAATATTCCCGAACCTTCCACCACCGTTTTATTATTGGCGTAGGCATCGATATACTTGAAGTCTTCCTTCCAAGGACCTTTCAGGTTCTTGGAGGTAGCCTGCTGGATGCCATTCTGTATCTCCTTGCCCTCGGCGTTTTTGGTGTTACCCTTATAAAATAAGTGATAGACACCATTGCGCTCGTAGATATCATTGTCGATGCTGCCATACTTGGCATTAAACAAGACCTTCGGCTCGCTTTCGAAGCCTGTGAAGTCCTTGTTGGCGTAAGCATAGTAGGTAATCAAACTTTTTCTTCCATCGCCCGTACGCTGAAGCGTGAAGTAGATCATATACTTCTGTGCCTTGCGGTCATAGATGGTTTGTGGAGCCCATACCCAATAGGCATCGCTGAAATATTCCTTATAGTCTTCCTTCAACACGATTTTAGAGTGCGTCCAGTTCACTAAATCTTTTGATTTCATCAATACGATACCCGGATTGTCTTTCCATCCATTCTTCTTCACGTTCATATCGGTGGCTACGATGTAATAGCATCCATCCTCGCCACGCAGGATATGAGGGTCGCGGATTCCACCGCTGGTACTGATGCTGTCACTGGCTATCACTGGCTGATTATCATTCAGCGCATACCAGTTCTTGGCATCCTCGCTAATGGCGAATCGCAAATGCTCCTGCCTATTGCCAGATCCCTCAAAATAAGCGAAGAGATAGCCACTATATTTTTTTACGCCAGATGCTTTCTTAGCTGCTCTCGCATCTGTAGGCATCCCAAAAGCCAAAGCCGCCAAGAGCACACTATAGGTTACAAGTTTCTTCCTCATTATTTTTCTTTTAATCTGTTAGTATTCGACTGCAAAATTAGTATAAAACGCCCCCTTGATGCCTTGCGCCTTCACTGCCAATCGAGCAGTACCTTTCTTATGGGTAGAGCGCACTACGATCAAGGCCCTTCCCTTCCAAGTCTTGTGGGTATCATCCACATAGCTATCCGTGTCCTTGATATCCGCATTGCCCATGGCAGCCAGCGTGCCTTGACCTGTGACGATTGCCTGCAAAGGAATAGAAGCATTCGGACAAAGATTGCCATCCTTATCCACCACCTCCACTTGCACGAAAGCAAGGTCTTCCCCATTCGCCTTCATCTCCTTATTCTCTGGAATGAGGCGGATGGCTGCTGGCTCTGAGGCTGACACGAGAACCTTGGTCTCTTTGACGGCACCATCGAGAAGACCTTCTGCCTTGAGCGTTCCTTTTTGATAAGGAACGGAGAATACTGCCTTCATCTGGGTATCTCGACCTACAGCCTTCTCTCCTATCAACTTGGCATCCAAGTATAAACGTACAGTAGGATATTTGCTATACACCTCTACATCTATGTTTTTGCCTTCATATCCAGGCCAGTTCCAACTCTCCCATGTAGGCCATACCGCCCAAAGTCCCGTACGGATTTTGCCATTGTAACCATCCGGTTCCCTCACGGCAAGATACAACTTCTCATTGTCATTGTAGAGCATACTACGATAATGAGAGATGGGCTTTCTCCAACCCGTCAAGTCGATGTCACCACAATAAGCGGCATGCCATGGGAAAAGAGGACGCTGGTAATGCTCTCCAGGCACATCCCCATCATACCACCATCTGCCTATGCCAGACTCGCCAATATAGTCGATGGCTGTCCACACGAAATCACCGACGATATAGTCGTAGCCGTTGACCAAAGTCCAGTTTCGGAAGGCATCCTTAGGGTAGGATTCCGTTTGCCACATCACACGATTGGGCACACGCTGATGGTCACTCTTGTGCTTGTGAATCATATAGTTGTAGCCCACAATGTCGTGTTCTGCCGCCAGTGGGTCGTATATCTCCCAGTCCTTGTCCCAGGAAGCCAAGGCTGAGGTGATGGGACGGTGGTCGTACTCTCGTATCTTACCAGCCAGTTTATGAGCTGTGGTCACCACCTCCAACTTCTTGCGCTCTATTACCTCGTTGCCGATGCTCCACGCCATGATAGAAGGATGGTTGATGTCTCTCAACACCATCGCCCCCACATCCTCTTGCCAATATTTATCGAAGAGCATGGAGTAATCATACTTGTTCTTGGCATCACGCCATCCATCAAACGCCTCGTCTATCACCAACAAGCCTTCTCGGTCGCAAGCATCGAGGAACGCCTCGGATGGAAGGTTGTGGGAGGTACGTGCGGCATTGAATCCTGCCTCTTTTATCAGTCGAGCCTTTCTCGCCTCAGCACGGTCGAAGGCAGCTACACCCAGAATACCGTTGTCATGATGGAGGCATCCACCACTGATATTGAGTTTCTTGCCATTCAGAAAGAAACCCTTGTTGGAATAACTGATCGTACGAATGCCAAAATTTTGGCGATAGGTGTCGATGGTCTTGCCATTCTCCCGAATAGATACCTGAGCCTCATAAAGGTTAGGTGAATCGATATCCCAAAGCTTGGGAGACATCACAACCAACTGCTGTGTCACCTCCTGTTCTGTATTAGCAGCAAGAGTTACCTTCGTGGCAGCATCTTTTGCTCCAACGACCTGCGCTACCAAACTGATTTCCTTATCCACCGAAGTTTCATTCTTGACGATTGTCTTCACCTCCACGGTCGCCCTTGAGGCAGAAACCTCTGGAGTATGCACTCTCACTCCCCAGTTGGCGATATGCAGATAAGGGGTATGAATCAACCAGACATGGCGATAAATGCCCGAGCCTGAATACCATCGACAATTCTTCTGTTGGGAATTATCCACCCTTACCGCTATCACGTTTCTCTTGCCAGGAGCAACCGCTTTTGTGACATCGCAATAGAAAGAGGTATAGCCATAAGGATGCCCTCCCACCTTCTGGCCATTCACATAGATGGTGGAGTTCATATAGACACCCTCGAAATAGAGATACATCTTCTCGCCTTTCATGGATGCAGGCACCACGTATTCCTTGCGATACCATCCGATGCCCGTAGGATAATAGCCACCATCATTTCCTGCTGGTGCATCCTTGTCCACCTGATGCTCTATGCTCCAGTCGTGGGGCAAGGTGAGGGTCTTCCACTTGGAGGCATCAAAGGAAGGTTTGGCTGCATCGGGAGTGTCGCCCAAGGAGAACTTCCAAGTAGCATCAAATAGGATTTTCCGTGCCAATTGAGAGGCATGGGACAGGGATGGGCTGATGGACAGCCCTATCAATAACAGAAATAGCTTTAGATTGATTTGGGTAAGATTTGTCATATTCATAACTTAGTTATCTATTTAACATTGATGATTCTGCTATCAGCTTATATTGATGACTTTATTGTTTTGCCATCATAACGAGTGCAAAAGTAATACTATTTTATCAGACAAAGGGTAAGAAATCACTCAAAGTTGAACAGGAATCATTAAAAAATGTATTTAGACCTAGCCTTTACCAGTTTTTTTTCTTACATTTGCACCTCGATAAGCAAAGACAAAAAATGGATAGAATCAATTCGTACTAGATATGGACAATAACAAGATAAACCAAGGGACAGCCAAGCATTTCCCTTTCCGCGCCATCGCACTCGACTTGGACGGCACGCTCACCAACCACGACAAGGTGGTTACCCCTCGTACCCGACAGGCATTACTCCAGGCTGAGAGCAAGGGTGCCATCATCATCCTCGCCTCCGGTCGCCCCACCTACGGCATCGTACCCGTGGCGGAATGCCTCGAACTGGAAAAGCGAGGGGGATATATCCTCTCCTACAATGGTGGCAACATCGTGAACGCCAAGACTGGCGAGAAGCTCTTCTCCCAATTCTTGCCCGATGCCGTGATACCTATATTATATAAGTATGCCAAGGAGAAGAACCACGCCTTGCTCGGATATGCCGGCAACGAGATTATCACCGAGATGCCAGATGATCAGTATGTGAAGGAAGAATCTCGCATCAACAAGATGAACATCCGTAAGGTGGATAACCTCTTGGATGCCCTGGAGCCTCATCCTACCAAACTGCTCATGACGGGCGACCCTACCGATATGATCAAGGCAGAGGAAGAGTTGGTAGAGATTCTAGGCGAGAAGATGGACATCTTCCGCTCTGCCCCATTCTTCTTGGAATTGGTACCTAAGGGTATCGACAAGGCACAGTCGTTGCTTCGTCTCTTGTCGAAAATCAACCTTACACCTGCCGATCTAATGGCGTTCGGAGACGGTTATAACGACCTTAGCATGCTCAAGCTCGCTGGTGTGGGCGTGGCGATGGCGAATGCCGCTCCTGAGGTGAGAGCCGATGCCGACTATGTGACGCTATCCAATGAGGAAGATGGCGTGGCAGAGGCTTTGCTGCACTTCGGAATGTAAGAATAAACAAAATAAACAGCAGTTAGATATGTTACAACTAGACAATTTCTACAAGGCTCGCTTCGTGCTGAGCAAAGTAATCAGAAAGACTGAGCTGGTTCACACCCCTAGAATCAACCCAGAAAGTGATGTATATCTGAAGCCTGAGTGTCTTCAGAAGACGGGTTCGTTCAAGATTCGTGGTGCTTATTATAAGATTTCCCAACTCACCGACGAGGAGAAGGCAAAGGGAGTAATCGCTTGTTCGGCAGGCAACCACGCTCAGGGCGTGGCTCTCGGTGCTACCGCCATGGGCGTGAAGAGCCTCATCTGCTTGCCAGAGGGTGCGCCTATCAGCAAGGTGGAGGCCACCAAGCGTCTCGGCGCTGAGGTATGTCTCGTACCAGGCGTCTATGATGATGCCTATCAGAAGGCACTCGAACTGAGAGATGAGCGCGGATATACCTTCGTGCATCCTTTCGACGACGAGAATGTCATCGCTGGTCAAGGCACCATCGGCTTGGAGATTCTCGACCAACTTCCTGACGTGGAAGCTGTCGTAGTACCTGTAGGCGGCGGTGGTTTGATCTCCGGCGTTGCCTTCGCCATCAAGTCATTGAATCCTAACGTCAAGGTGTATGGCGTACAGGCTGAGGGTGCTGCCAGCATGGTACAGAGCCTCCACGACCACAAGCAGGAGAAGTTGCCATCTGTCTCTACCGTTGCCGATGGCATCGCCGTAAAGGAGCCAGGTAGCATCACCTTCGAGACTTGTTCCAACTATGTCGATGAGATTGTGACGGTGAGCGAGGACGAGATTTGCGCAGCTATCCTAAAACTCATCGAGAGCGAGAAGATGGTGGCTGAGGGTGCTGGTGCTGCCAGTGTAGCAGCCGTGATGTACAACAAGGTACCGGTGAAGGGCAAGAAGACCATCTGTGTGGTCAGCGGTGGTAACATCGACGTAACCATCCTCAACCGTGTCATCAATCGTGGTCTCGCCAAGAGCGGTCGTCTCTGCACCATCGAGATGGAGTTGGACGACAAACCTGGCGAATTGGTGGAGGTTGCCTCCGTCATAGCCCAGATGGGTGGCAACATCACGGGAGTTCACCACGACCGTTCTGCCAATCGCAAGAAGGTGAATGCTTGTGTGCTCCGCATGACAATGGAGACTCGTGACGAGGAGCATGTCAAGAACATCAAAGAGTGCTTTGGAAGCGAAAGGCTTCCATCTCTATATTGTATAAAAACAGTCGCTACTAGGGGCTGAGCCTCGTCGGTACTAGCGACTAAGCTCAGTCGGTACTAGCAACCAAGCCTCGTCCCTAGTAGGGACGAAAATAAGGCACTATAGACGACCAAGCCTTGCCG
>UMHE01005255.1_pt1 | contig 18929 bp, 14 predicted proteins | sample 1965451 | NCBI WGS metagenome assembly UMHE01 (sample SAMEA4836090, study PRJEB28245) | human gut metagenome | biome: gut microbiome; material: fecal sample | place: Denmark | collected 2008 | reverse complement strand
GACCTTTATAGTGTTGAATTTACAGAGATTATTTCACGGGCTCGCTATCCTTATAAAACAGGATAGCTCTTTTTTGGGTGTGAAGAAAGTTGCGCCAAATTGGCGCAAGTTATTTTACCTCATACCATATATAGTAGGCATAATCTGCATCATTTCTGTCTGCAAATACATTTACACCAACCAGCAGATCAAATAGTATACTTGGACAATCATTGGTCCAACATGACACATAACGTAGATGCTCGTGTGCTGATGCAATGTTGTAATAGCTTTTGACTGGGACAACATTATAATTGCCCTGCATGTCTCTGATGATTCCGTACCCGGTGTATTTTTTCATTTGTGTTTCCTCCTTATTTGTATGGCTTTACAATTTCATAAATAGGATGACAGAAAATCTTTGTAAGTTGTGTTTCTATATGGCAAAAATTTATTTGTTTTCTTCTGGGGTGTTAGGGGTATCCCCTTGCTGCACATCCGCCTGGCGGTGTGGGTGCATAAATCTCCGATTGGAGCGTAGCGGAGAGAGTGTGCATTTATGCGTATCCTGTTACATGGAAATAGGGGTGTTTTTATATGTACATTTTTGAGAAAAGGACATTGTGTCTTTTTTGCGCCAAATTGGCGCAAAGTTTATTAAATGCAACTTAATGGGCAAATAGTGGTTTTTTCTATAACAATTTTTAATGATGTTTTGGGTATGCTTATTATGGTCCTGACTGGAGGTGAGAATATGGAATTGTCAGAAATAATTGAAATGCTACAACAGGAATATCCTGAAAAAATCGTAGTTGATCTGACAGAATATGAAAATGAAGATCATCAGACCTATAAATTTTTATATGAGCAATTAGATATGACGCATACACAGAAAATGAATGAATTTGGACTTGTGATTTCTGATATGCAACAATTTACGAAGGAAAATGCTGAGCTGGAAGAACAAAACAGGACATTGAAGGAACAGCTTGATAAAATGAATTCTTCCGTGTGGCAGTTATTGGATCAGTTTAAAAATCAGGTGAATAGAGAAATTGTTGTATCTGATGTTACAACGAGCAGAAAATTTGATCAGAAAATTGATGCGAAATCATTTATGCAAACAATATCTACAACTCCTGGAATCTATGGGGGAAAAAGACCATCGTGGTACACACCTTTGAAGAGACAGTTATCCAGGGAAAATATGAAACAGAAAAATGTAAGTAATACGATTGGTACATTGAAAAATAAATTATTGTTTTGGAAGAATATGAAAACACAGTCACCTGATAAGGCAGCTACAGAATATGACAATAAACGCAGGGATAATATTTTGAAATTGTTACAGGAAGAGTGTTCCAACGAAGAAAAGTATCTGAAGTATTTCCTTTTAACACCGGGATTAGATCGAGAATATTTAAAAACATTACAAGGGGCTGCTCAAATCAATGTTGATGCAAATCTTGTTATTGCTCTTTTGGAGCAGCCCAATGATTCGTATAATAGAGAAATTATTGAACTATATGTTTCAGAAATTCATAAGGGTACGGAATATGATCTGAAGCAAGAACTTGCGGAAGAATTGATTCGTGGGGAGTGGTGCATAAATGCAAAAGTTGAAGGAAAAGAAACTGTGTTTCAACTTGTCCCAATAGATGAATTAAATGCAGTAAGAGAAATACTTTGTAAAATTTCAGATTATATTGATTCAGAAGCGAACGGAGAAGTTTGCGCCAATTTGGCGCAAACTTCTCCGAATACCAATAAAACAGATTTTGTTCCAGAGAATATGTTCCCCGAAGAGGAATTTCCGGAATCTGTAAAAATTGAATTTGATGATAGTATGCTTGATGATATTTGATTTGCGCCAATTTGGCGCAAATCAAGAAAAGAGGTTTTATGGAAAGATTTTCAATTACAATGAATAGCACGGATATAGACTTGTTTGAACGCTATAGATCTGAACTTGGACTTACAAAATCTGCTTTTATCCGATATTTGATTGCAGAACACGAAAATGGAGTCCCAGATTTTCTCGCTTTCAAAGAGGTTATTAAGCAAATGGCAGAATTAAATACATATATGAAAGAATTTATTATAAATGAAAATTTTGAGACAAATGATAAATTGCTGCTATTTGAAAAAATTAATGCGTTAATGGGTGTATTGAAAAGTGCGATCGATGATTGCGCCAAATTGGCGCAATCATCGAAAACAGATAGGAACAAAAAATGAGCAGTGGAATTGTTGTAAAAGTCTGGAATATTAAAGGTCAATCAATTGCAAAAGGAACAAAAGAACAATTGGCAGATAGTGTTGGTTATATTCTTAATGACGAAAAAACAGTTGTACATACAGAATTGAATTCGCTGGATCAGTTAACTAGGGAGTGCAAATATGTTGAAAATGATTTGAAAACATTTGATGGCGCATATGTTGGTGGACATAATGTGACTTCGACAAATGTAACACTTGCAGTTAACGAAATGATGAATGTCAAAAAGTTTTTTGATAAGCAGGATGGTAGAGCTGCTTTACATATGCTAATATCTTTGCCGGAAGAGGAGTCTGATTCTGTAAATGCCTCAAAACTTATGCAGTTGTGCAGCGATGTATTAAAAGATATATTTCCTAATAATCAGGCAGTATTTGCAGTACATACAAACACTGATAATCTGCATGTGCATGTGATTGTAAATTCGGTTGGACTGAATGGCCGCAAAATACATCAAGATAGTAATTTTGTAAGTAAGGTATTACAGCCATGTATAAATAAATATGCTAAATGGTATAATTTTACTCCAAACAGCAAATGGGAGAAAAAAGAAAAGGTTTCTTCTTATAAATATCCGCAGTTAAAAGCTGTATTGAGAAACGCAATAGATGTTGCAATCGAAAATGCGGATTCTTTTGATGATTTTGTGCAAAATTTAAATGAGCAGGGGATTGATACTAGAATTGGAAAACATATATCTTTATGCATTCCAGGTCAAAGGAAAGCCATACGTACTCATAATCTTGGAAGTAATTATACAAGAGATGCTATTATTGAAAAAATAATAACAAAGAGAGAAAAGTTCGTTTTGACAGATGTAGGTAATTATACTCACAGTGGTCCAGAAAATATTTTTACACCTACTATTGTTAAAATGAAGAAATATAAAGATATGACGGATGCTGAGAAGAAACAAATTATCCGTGAACTTAAATTAGGAAAGAATCCCTGGCGTGAGAATCGTAACATGAGTTGGCAATTAAATAAAATAGCCGATGATCTCAATTCATTTGAAAGAGTTCAGGGATATGTAGAATTATATTCAGATGATGGCTCAATACAGGGAGCTCTCGATGCAATACTTGATGCAAAGAAACGTGTTGCGCATGACAAAAATATGATTGCTTATGCAATGAGAAAGTATCATCCGATTCTAAAAATATACGAAGAAATGAAAAGACTGGAGCGAAAATCATATTTATATGAGTACCAAAATGTTGCTGAATACAGAGGAGAGTTTGAACGATATCGGGAACTGACAAGAAGATTGAAAAACAATTATGGAAAAGAAATTTTTGAAGTGGCTGACTTTATGAATGAGTGCACAGAAAGAACTTTATATGCTCGTGCACAGCTCAATGAGTTATCCCAACAGTATCGGGAATTGAAAAAATATGGATTGGAAAGGGGAATGTTTATTGATGACCGGGATAATTTTCAGAATGTAATTGGATACGAATGGAAAGCAGATCATTCAGTAGCAATAGAGATGAATTCTTTTTATGTAGCTGCCATAAATTCGGATGTGGTTCTTAAGGTTACAAAATCTGTGGGACAGGATTCAGATGGAAAAAATTATCAGGCATATAGTATTGCAGTAATAGATACGAAAGGAAATATTATTGATGAGATAAATAATCATAAAGATAAAGAACATTTTTATGATTCGATGAAAAAGTTCCAGAAAAGATACGGATTAACAGCATGTAAAAAATTTGACCAATACTATGTTGCTAGAGAATATTCGAAGCAAACAGTGGATTTAGAGGAAACACAGTCAAGAACCATAGGGACTGATTTAAAAAATATGGAAGAAAAGTATCCGGATTTAAATACAAAGGTAAGTTTTCCTCAAGCTGTTAACCATGTATATGAGGATCGACCGTTATGTGTTATTGCAGATGCAAAGACTCCATCCTATATTGCATTGTCTTCGATAAAAGACGATCAGCTAGAAATTGAAGTTATTAACAAATTTGGACAGTATCAGGAAAAAATTTTAGTTCCTCTTGTGAAAAATAAGGATTCCTATGGATATTTTCATATTGTTGACCTGCAAAAAAAATATGGATTTTCAGATCAGGTTTATGAATTTGAAACTGTTGAATCTGCAAAAAAATATATAACAGATACATTGCGGACAAAATCAAATGTACAAAAGAAGGGATTATAAGATGAATTTATTGAATTACAAACCTCATAATGATTTAAAAATTTTAGAATCAGATTATGAAAATGTTTTTTTGCAACCTGAGATATATCATGTTTCATCCCTGTATTCACATAGCCAGATAAGAAATGACTTTATTAATTTAAGAACGAATATTGTTGATTTGAACCCAGCAATGATTACAAAATGCATCCAAGGTACGGAGCAGGACTTTATTATGCTTATGAATAAAGCTAAAGAGTTTTTGAAAAATAATCACAATTGTGGGGATGCAGCTCAAACAATATTATTGGATCTCTTTCAGGAATGTGTCTTTGGCTATTACATTTTAACACCATTAATTAAAGCAGCGGATGTTTCGGATATTAAGATATATAAGTGGAATCAGATAACTTGCAAGGCAAATGGCAAACGTTATGTTACGGATCTCTCTTTTGAGAGTGAGGAAGATTTTAATAACTGGTTTGATAGAATAATGCGTATTCATCGTTTGACAATGAATGAGGAATCATCGTTGCAGCATTGCACAGATCGGAAGGGTGTGGATGATTTTTACCTAAGAATTGATGTCGAACTGAAACACATTGTATCCACGGAAACGCATAATATTCATATACGAAAAATGCCCAAACATAAATATACATGGGATTATCTTAAAAAAGCAGGGATGCTTGATGATGAAATGATCTTGTATTTGAAAGATCGTGTTGTATCTGGATATGGTTTCTTGATTTCTGGCAGAGGAGGATCGGGAAAGTCGACATTGTTAAATAATATGATTGATTTAATTCCCTTTTATGAATCGGTTCTTGTATCACAAGAATCGGACGAGCTTTATTCTAATGTGCATCCTCAAATTCAGTTTGAACATACCATGGAAATTAAACGTCCAAATGAAAAAATCGAATATACATTAGAAGATGAACTTAGACTTGGTTTGTTACAGGATATTGACAATTTTGTAATTGGAGAGATTAAGGGAGGAGAAGCCCTAAATTGCTTTACCACAGCCATGAGTACAGGTGCTAGATTCTTTGGAACGATACATAGCAATTCAGCTGCTGGATCTGTGATACGTCTTGCACAGTGTGCAAGATATGTATCGGATTATTCTATGGAAACATTGGAGGAAATGCTCACAGCAACACCGTTTACACTGATACATATGAGTAATTTCAGCATTGATGAAATATTGGAAATTGATGGGTGGAATACATCAATGCAACGATTGGAATACTTAAAAGTTTATAACAAAAAAGATCATCTTAAACCGTGTGCATAATAAAAATGAAATATTTGAGCCAATTTGGCGCAAATGGGAAGGACTATCTTATGAATGAAGAAAAAATGAAGCGAAAACAGGAAGAGCGTAAAATTAGGGAAATCAATAATTCCTTAAAATATCTTTCAAGTCCAGTGCAAAAAGAAATAGGTATTCTGGCAGTACAGGAACAGGATAATGTTTTTTTGTGTGAGGATAAAATGTATAAAAAAGTATATACTGTTCGTCCGGCAGTATTGAAGAATAAAAAAAATGAATTGATCAAGGCATTATGTAATGGATTCCACAATAGAATACGCTTCACCCAGATTTTGAAAAATAATGGGGATAAATTAGGTAACTATATGTTTATGACGGTGAACTTTGAGGCAGAAACATATTATGAAGCAAGAAAAAAGATTACAGAATTTGAAAACAAACTCCGGATGGAAATTACTTCGATCTTGAATATTGATATACAGACCTGTACATTAGATAGTTTACTTAGTTATATTATTTGGAACTATTCCGGGAGAATGCAACAAATAGATACAGGTCAATTATTTACTTCAAAAACAGGGCTACATTTTTTTGATACCTGTAAAGATAGAGGAATAGGAAGATTTTCGGTTGATGGAAATTATGGAATTGTGTGTATTGGAAAAGCTTATCCTGATGATATGTCGGATGTAACAACAATGTTTGCTAAGCAAAAGGCAACTTATCAGATATGTGTTGATTTTCAAAGTTATTGTCCGGATGATAAGGAAATTTATCAAATAGCCTTAAAGCGCAGATATTGTAACGAAAAATCTGAATTGGATCAAGAAAAAGTTATAAACATGAGTTATTTCCTTATAGCTGTTAGAAATGATTCCGAACAGATGGAAGATCTCGCAGACTATATTTTTGATTATTATGATCGTAAGAACGTATTGATTATGCCAGGAGTGGATCGTGCTAGGGAAATTTTTCTAAGTACAAGTTCACTTGGAATAAGAGATTTCCATTCCATGCAGAATGTAGACACTCAAACTATTGGCAGGCTTTTTATGTAGGGGGAAAGAATATGGCATTTTTAATGACAAAGTATGGAAAAACAAAACAGTATGATGAGCCTTTATATATTAATCCACAATCAACAGAAGAATTATTTCCGGTAAAAGCAATTGATGAATCCGGAATTTTTGTTCTTAACAATGGAAAATATTCTAAATTATTTAAACTGTCTGACATTAACTTCGCAGGGGTAACAGATCTGGAACAGAAAACAATAATTATCAATTTCAGTAAGGTACTCAATAGTATTAACTGCCGTTTTTCATATACTGTAGCGGATGAATATGTAGATGAGAGTGCATTTAGTAAGCGTATCTTATATAAAAAGCGTGGGGATGATATGGATATGCTTTGCGATGCTTTTAATGAAGTGATTAACGAAAAAGTCACAGATGCAAAGCAGGGATTATATCAAACGATATATCTGACTCTAACTGTAGAAGCAAAAAATATCCGTGAAGCAAAAAATGCGTTGTCTAGCGTAGAAGCAACTTTAAGCAGTACATTGATTCAGATTGGAATCAATGGAATGGCTGGATCGTCATTAGAGCCAGTGTCTTTAAATGAGAGAATGCAGATCTGGTATAATTTTACACATACGGGACTTCATACAAATTATAAGTTTGATTGGAGAAACTGTATGAAACAAAATAAAGACTGGATTGACATTGTCAGTCCGGAATCGTTAGTTTTTTATAATGACTATTTTGTCCTTAATGGTAATCGTTATGGGCGTGTAATGTATATTTCAAAACATGCACAGTCGTTAGAATCGGATACATTGGCTGAACTTGCTAAGATAAACTCTACTAATTATGTCACAGTAAACTCAGAATTATTAGATCTATCCGGATATAAACAGGAAATTATTCGAAAGCATTCATCTGTTGGTCTACAAATTGAAAGAGAAAAAAAAAGAAATAGGGATAATAATGATTTTCTTGCGGATGCAAGTGATAAATTATTAACAGAAAAGGATTCTTTGATCCAACTTTCTAAGCAGGTAGAAACAGGTGATGATCATTTCTTTAATACAACGGTGATGATTGCATTTTTAGCAAAAAATTATGAGGAAATGATAGATATTACAGAGCAGATTGAGGCAATTGGAAGTATAAAGTCTTTTGAGGTAAAAAAATGTTTTGATAAACAAAGAGAAGGTTTAAATTCAACATTTATGTTTGGTGTGCAGGAATTTAAAAGAATGGATAATTTTTCTGCACCATGTCAGGCGATGTATATGCCATTTAAGACACAGGAATTAAATGATCCGGATGGTACATACTATGGAATTAATAAACTGAGTCAGAATCCGATCATTGCGAACCGAAAACTTTTAGACAGTTATCATGGCTTGATTTTAGGCAAGACCAGAAGCGGAAAATCTGTTTTTTCTAAATGCGAAATTATTAGTAATAGATGTTTACACCCTGAAGACCAGATACTCATCATTGATCCACAAAATGAGTATAAAGGGATTGCATATGCTCCTGGTGTAAATGGTGTTGTTGTATCATTTGACACACAAAAGGAAATATATGTAAATCCAATGGATGTAAATTTTGAAGATGTTGATTATGCTACTCTTCAGGAAATCATTTCAGAAAAGACAGACTTTATACTTACGTTATTATCCAGCTGCATGAGAAGAGATATTGATGCGGAGGAAATGGGGGTTTTGAATAGGGTAATAGAACAGGTATACTCTGAAAACTATGCTATGCGGAAGAAAATAAATGGAGAAACAGAACTGGTTACAGAATTTAGTGTACCATCATACATGAAAAGGCCTGAAACAATTCTTCCGATTGCCTCTGATCTAACATCGGATGAGCAGGAGAGAAAATATAGTCCGACTTTACAGGATGTGTATCAGAAATTAAAAGATATGGATAAGGATGTTACTGCTCAAAAGCTGGCAGCTCATATGCAGATTTTTGTAAACGGATCTTTGAATCTTTTCAATCACCGTACAAATATTGATCTTAACCGAAAATTCATTGTTTTTGATCTTAGTGGTATTAAAGAAAATCTACGTGTAACGTGTATGCTTGTTATGCTTGAAATCGTTCGGTCGAAAATTGTACAGAATTTTAAACAAAATAATTGGACAAATGTATACATAGATGAATTTCATGAACTGCTTGGAATTCAAGCAGTTGCAGATTATGTAATTAAATTGTGGAAAGAAGTTGGTAAGTTACATGGTTCTATGACCGGAATCACCCAAAATATGACGGATTTATTGAATAAGTCTCCAAATTCTGATAAATTGGCTGCCATTTTAAGTAATACAGAATATTTTGCTATGTTAAATCAGTCTACAATTGACCGACAAAAACTTGCAGAGTTTCTACCTGCTATTAGTCCGGCTATGTTTAATTTTGTTGAGGGGGCGCCGAAAGGCACTGGGCTTTTAAAGATGGGTTCGGTTACTGTTCCGTTTGATATGCGTATGAGTGATAAATGTGATTTATATAAATATGTAAATACAGATGGATATAATCAGGATTCTGCTATTTAAATTTGTTTGCGCCAAATTGGCGCAAATCTCTGGAGGTGAATATGAATGTCAACTTTTTCTGATGATAAAGCGTTTGACAAATTTAAAAATGAAACAGAAGCCTTTTCTTCCTCAAAAAAAGCAGATAATACCAGGAACCGATCTCAGGATCATGCTTTTAAAGGAAAGACACCTGAGATTGTAAATCAATATGGTTACAATATAGTTAATCCTAAAGACAACAGGACCGAACAGAAAAAATATGATAAGCAAAATCTAGAACCAAATGATACAGAAAATAATAGTTATGTGAGCAATAAAAAGGAAGCGAAAACACCTCATTTACATAATGCGCCTCTATTACAGACGCATACAAAATATACACAAAGGGATTCTTCACTTCAAAAAGATGAATTTATACATTTTGATTTTGAAGATAAATCAGAGAAGTATGTATTTCGGGATGAGACTCCGTTTGCGCATGGTAAAACTGCCAAAAAAACATATACAACGGATGCTGGTGGCGGTGCAAAGATAGCAGCATCTTTTGATAAAAAGGGACAAGTTAAAAGCAAAATCACATTGAACAAGGGTGGAGAGCGAACCGACACAAAAGGTTTTATAAATAAACTTGTTCTATTTGGTGATAAGGCAGAAAATGCACATGATTATTTTAAGTCAGATGAAAATGAAGCCCTGGCATCTTTCGCGGATGAAAAGGCTGAAACTATTTTTTTACATAACGCCAAAGATCATTTAAGAACATCTTATCGCTATAAAGACATCCGTAAGGAAACCAAAAAAGATATCAAACAATTAAAAAAAGAATTACAGGAAGAAAAAAAAGAGGAGACAGATAAGAAAAAGGAGAAAGCTGAAGCTAGTAGAAATGTTGAAGATTATTTTAAGCAGACAAACGGACAGTTTTCAGATGACCGGCATCCATTTGTTGTGCCGATTGAACAAAAATTTGGAGAACGAGGGCTAAGATCCAGAGAGGAAATTCTATTTATATCAAAGGCTGAAGAAAATGGGCAAACGGTTCCTGCAATGGAGAAAAACAAACAACATCAGCCACAATCCCAATCGAAGTTTGAGCCTGATAATCCAATGACTAGACAGGAAAAACTTGAACAGAGCAGATCACAGTATAAAGCAGCAAAAAAGGGCGAAAGAAAAGAAGTAAAGAAAGCTGCAACCAGAACAGCTGTTGCGAAAATGCTCGAAAGCAAAAAAGATCTTCAGAATCAGATCGGCGATTTATCGGGGCAGACATCGGGTGATCTTCTGAAAGATGGAAGTGCAGGTTTACTTACAACATTCATTAATACATTCAAGCAGTCAGCAACACATATAGCAAAAAAAATAGGGTTATCGATGTTAAAGGTTCTCAGTTCGCTTCTTACACCGTTACTTATTCCTATTTGTTTCGTTTTTTTGATTATTACGATTACAATGTCTACGTTTGCTGCTGTTGGTGGTCTTTTAGGATCAGATGGTGGTGATGAAACTTATGATAATGTTGATGTGACAGGTGACGGTTATGTATACAGCAATCTGACGGATGATCAAATAGAAGATATTATGCAGGCATTGTATGATAATTATGATGATTTCAACTCAGATCAGGAGCAGGTGTTACGCTATGCTTTAACAAAAGTAGGATGTGCCTATGATCAGGAATACCATGGTAATTGCAACGTGAATATTTTTGATTGTTCTTCATTGGCATATCGGTCATATCGAAGTATTGGTGTAAATATATCGAATAATGGGGCATATTCTGCTGCTGAAGAATGCCATGCAATGATGAACGCAGGTAAGACGGTAACTGGAGATTTGAAACCAGGGGATCTGATTTTTTATGGGAATTCTAATAATGGTAGATATATGGGAATTTATCACGTCGCTATATATGTAGGCAGAGTAAACGGGGTTGATAAAATGGTAGAAGCGCGTGGAACGAAATGGGGGGTTGTATATGGGGATGTGAGAACATCAAATATAGTAAATATCAGTAGACCTTTGTAGTGGGGACAGCTCACTATAAAAGATTAGGGTTGCAATATTCTTTAATGATAGGTATAATATATTTAACAAGACAGCCGATAAGATAGCTCAAACCTATCCGCTTCGGTGAATTAAGTTAACTGAAATAGTCGCCTTATCTTTACCAGAGAGCAGGGCGGCTATTTTCTATCTTTGCCATTTCTGGCTAATGTGATAATAGCACATATCATAATCACAAAGGTGAATAAATCACTGTATGTAACCATGTTACCATCCCCTTCCACAAGACTAGAAGCGGATGATATGGCCGCCCTACCGGCCGCCTTGGTAAGTATATTAATAAAGTACATAAGAAATTATATCAAATTATGTATGAAATCGCAATTCTTGTTCCTATATTGTCTGCATATATGTAGACATCCCCTTTTCCCTCTAAATGTTGATTAAATGCAATATTTCATGTAAATTGTGTCTTTTTTCAAAACAAAACCATATTTCATTCTTGCTAAAATTATTTGTATCAAATTTAGGAGGTAGATTTATGGCAGATGAAATAGCACAGATATTAGCTATGGAAGTGGATGGTGTCAAGCTGGTATTCAAAGCAACTTTAGAGGTTGCGGAGTTTTTAGCCAGGGCATTGCGGTCACTGATTCGTTCGAGTCAGAAAAAAATGGCAGAAAGAAAGGAGAAGAAAGCAGATAATGATCTGCACAGTGCCGGCGAAAAATCAATTGGCGATATTTTCAAATTGAGCGAAGGAAATCCTCCACAGGCACTTGACATCCGAGAGGTGGACTTTGATGCAGTGATTAAATTAGCAACTGATAAAGGATTACATTTTGCAAAAACTATTGATTTTACACCTAACGATGGATTGACACCTATTATGATTCCAGCACAGGAGGCCATTGTATGGTCACAGATTTACAAAGCGGTGTCTGGCAAGCGATTGGAGGAGGACCGAAAAATTGTATCCGGATATGATAAACATATCCAGGAGGAAATGGAAAAACTTCTCAATTGTAAAAGCGATGAAGAACGTGAGCAGATGGAAACAAAGATCGAGAATCTGCAACAGGCAAAAAGCGAAGCATCAAAATGGGTGGATTATGGTGAAGATGTAGCAAGTAAAGATGATACCACAATGACAATTCAGAATTATATCAGGCAGTCAGAGGGGACTGACTTTGAAAAGAGTCCGGAGATTGCCACAGCTGAATATGAAAAGGGAGTGGAAATTGGGGCAAAGATTAGTGCAAAGGAGAGTTTGCAGCCGATCCGCGACAAGAACTATATTCCGAAAAGTAACTATATGTTTTATGTACCAGATACAGGAGCAATAATTACCCGAAGCTTCGGAATCGATCAGGATACAGGAGTTGCATATAGTAAATATGCACTTAAAACTCAGAATGGTGAGGTTTACAGATGTTCGGACAAAGATATGACAAAAGACAAGTGGAACCGGACAGAACTTCCAAAGCTGATGGATAAAGCAGGTGTACTGGAGAAAACCGAGTGCAGGGCATTTAATACAGAAGAAAAACTGAATGCTTACCTGAAGTACCATGGAAAAATTAAGTCACCGGCGCAGGAAAATGTTGAAAAACAGTTACGGGAGGGAAAAGAGGTTTTTCAATCGGCAGAAGCTGAACGTGAAGTTATGAATGTTGTTTCCGAACAAAACAAAGGTTTTGCTTCTGCAACCGTTAGAAATGAAGATGTAGAACTTATATGTGATCCAAAGATGCTTACACGTGAAAATGGACGGTTATGTATGCGTCTTTCTGATGATGAAAGTATTACTTTTGCTAAAATTTCCGGTGAGGGAATGACAAATAACGGAATGGCTAAGTTTTGTATTAACAATGATTCTGATGTTACGTTTGTGAAAAGGACAGACAGAGCAATTACACAGATCAGTATTACAACAAAGGAGGCTCAGCAGAAGATCGAGGAAGTTCTTGGAGAGAGATCTGGAATCACAAAAGATAATTCCATTACACATAACAGATCAGCGGGGCGGAGATAGTCTATGGAAAATATGGTAATAAATGAGCAGGATACTCCAAAACAAAAACTTGTTCGTTATGTCATTGGATTTGTTGTAGTGTTTTACGCAGCTATGCTATTTGGTGCAGCCTGGGTTCCGGAATGTTCTCTTTCGGAATGGTTTGATAATTTTTATACTTTTGTGTTTGAACAGCATCATCTCATAGTTGGGTTCACACGGGAAACTCCAATGGTAATTTTTCTGTTTGAGTTTGTATGGACACTTGCGTATCTGGTAGATATTACAAAATTCAAACATCCATTTTCAGGGCGTGAGTATGGAGACGCAAAGTGGGGAACTGCAGCTGACTTTACAAAAAAGTTTGGCAATCATGAACAAAAGCATATTGTGAAAATAAATTTTGGCGATTTTCAGGAGCCGGCAGAACCAGTTTATGTGAATACGCATAATTATTGGATTGGGGAAGGTGTTTTTCTAAATATTGATAATAAACTAACATCTAACTTAAATATTGAAATTATTGGTCCTCCTGGTACAGGAAAATCATTCAGGGTTGTTCGACCGATGTTGTCGCAGCTGGCCGGAAGTTATTTGGTTACGGATCCGAAAGGAGAATTGTCACAGCAGACAGGGCAGTTTTTTGAAGATAATGGTTATGGCGTGTTTGTGATTGATTGTGAATCAGAAGCAGGAATGACAAATAGCCATCATTTTAATCCATTTGACTATATTGAAACTGAATCTGATATTTTAAGTTTATGTGAGATTTTGTTCAAGGCAACGAAAAATAAAGATGCTTCAACTGGTGATCAATTTTTCGAGGATATGGCACAGGTGTTGTTGACAGCTATCTTTTACTTGATGCATTATACATATCCAAGATCCAAAAAGAACTGGAAAAATTTTGTAGAACTTTTAAATTGTGATACTGTTCGTGCAAATCCGCAGACAGGAGCAATTGACATATCCGATCCGGATTGTCTGATGCAGCGATTTATTCGAGCAAATAACAAATGGAAAGAAGATCATGATGGAAAAGAATTAAAGGGATTCCGGGATGTTGAAAAAATTTATACAAATGCCCAGGAAACAGCATCATCTATCGTTTCTTCGTTAGATGCACATTGTAAATTTATGAAATTGGATTGTGTAGTAGATCTGCTTACAAATGATGATTTGAATTTTATCGAGACATTTGGACGTGGACGACCTACAAAGAGATCACCTACAGGAAAATATATACTCTACATGGTTACATCGGAAAGCGTCCGACATTTTGACTGGATTCCTTCAATGATCTATTCGTTATTCATAGACAAGCTTTATACGTTGACAAAAAATGATCCTTCATTGCATCAGACGTTACCAAATCATTTGACTTTTTTGATGGATGAATTTTACAACGTTACACTTCCGGATTCTTTTGTAGGTTTAACTTCTACAATGAGATCCAGAGGTATCAGTGTTGTAATTATTGTGCAGAATTTATTACAGTTAAAAGATAAGTTCCCTCAAAACGATCAGGATAAAAACTTAAGATCTAATATGTCAACAACAATTATTCTTGGTGGACCGGATCAGGAAAGTTGCAAAACTCTGTCAGAAGAATTTGGTAAACATACTATACATAAACAGACAACAGGATTGACCAGAGGTGGACAGGGAAGCTCGTCTGAAAATGAAGATGTCATGGAACATTATTTGTTTCCAGCACAGGATATTTATGGTATGCCAAAAGATGGACAATGTGCAATCAAAGTAAAAGGTGCGGATCCTCTTTGGGTTAATAAGGTACAGTTTCAAAATAGTCCTTTATGTCCTCTTTTAACACGTAAAAACCCGTATGTTGTAAAGAAAAAGATAGATGTAACAACAAAAGAGTATGATTATGATAAATCAATTTACGAACAACTTCCTGATTTTCAAGCTGGCAAAGCAGCGGAGATTTATCTGAAGCAGTGTGAAGATGCGGGAATTCAAATAATTAACCTTGATGACATAGGGTTAGATTCACTGATTGTTTTAAAGGAGCATGGTAAGAAAATTCCAGGAAAAAATGCTGGAACAAATGAATTTTGGAGAAACATTGTAAAAAACAGGAATCGGCTCATTGAAGAGGACAAAAAAAATACAATTGACTTTGATCAGTATTCTGATGAACAGATTATAGTTATTCAAAGATTAAGAAATAGTGGTTTCAAACCCAAACAGATAAATGCTTTGATGGAATTGGTTAAGGCTGGATATGCTTACGACAATCTTATCAAGTATTTTAATGAAGATATGGCCGTTGATGAAATACAGATGTTTGCTCATCGACTAGCAAACATGAAAAAACAGAACATAGGAGGAAACTAATATGATAAAGGTAAAAAATATTTTTAAGAAAGTAAAAAATGATTGCAGTAAATTCAAACAGACTTTAATAGCTATAGTGAATGCATTAGTGATTGCATACATTACATCTCCAATCCCAGTATTTGCTGCATCTTATACAGCACCATTAGTCAAACTAAAAATAGCTTTTATTGCAATTATTGCTTCCGCAGGTGTAATTGTACTTCTTTATGGAGTAATAAAGTTTGCAGAGTCTTTTCAGAAAAAAGATCAAAATGGTGAGTATAGTGCAATCTATACAATAGTTGCAGGAGGTATTATGACAGGTATTTCAGCATTTATTGCAGTAATATCATAATGAAATATGAAAGAGGATATATGCCTATCTGTAAAGGATGGGCATAGTAATTTAGCAGGTGGGCAATATGACAGAAGATATATTTAATACAGCGTATAGCATATGGAATAGCCTAATAAAAATTGCTATGACATTGTTTACTACCTCTCCTACAGCTGCTGCAAATGGTTCGGTATACAGCACATGCAATGCTATATATAATGCTATTTCAGACATTGCATTGCCGATTGCTATTGTTTTTTTCTTAATTGCAATTTGCAAAGATGTAATTTCTACCCCACCAGAACAACAGGCTAGAAAGTTTTTAAATGATTGTGTGAAATTTTGTGTTATGGTAGGAATACTTGCAAACTTATGGGATGTAATGGGGTATATCATGCAGATTGCGGATGGTATAACTGGCAAGGTTGCAAGTAATGCAAGTTCAACTTATGAAATGGAGATGTCTGATGATTTAAAAAATATAATTACGGAAGTTAATAATTTAGCTCCGACCACTCAAATTCATTTTACAAGTTTTGGATCAGATTTGATTGCTTTTGCCAAAGAATTTTTGGACATAGCGATGACACGGTTACTATTTTTTATTGCTGCAATAATTACGCTTGGTGTAATCGTAGCTGCATGTATTTCTATCATTAACTGTTCTTATCAACGTATATTAAAACCATTGGTAATTCTTCCATTTTCAAGTATCACAGTTGCAATGGCATCCGGATCACATGAGGCAGAGAGAGTTGCAACGAGTTACCTAAAAACATTTTTTGGATTATGTCTTAGTGGTGCATTTATGGTTGTCAGTGTGAAACTTGGAGTTGCATTGGCAAATGGCGGATTTATAAGTCCACCAGGGGATGCATCTATCAACACCAAAGTGCTTTTTATGGCAGTAGAAAATATGGCAACACCAACTATAATTGCAGGATTGGTAAAAGCAACAGATAGTACAATTGCAAGATTTTTATAATTTATAAGGATGAAAGAAGTGATAACATGGCGTCAATGAATAGAAATGTTAACTTGGAAGAAATAAATACAGATGCATTTATGGGAATTTCCTATTTAAATTATCAATCTCTCTCACAAAAGATTGTGTTTATAGGTGGAATAATTGCTGGTGTGGGCATAAATCTAATAGGAACATTTATCTTTAATATTAGTATCAATGTTAGCATATTTTTAACACTTATACCAATTCTGATCGGTGTAGCATTTGGGTGCAATTACAATGAAGATTTATCGTTGATACGGTATTTTAAATTATTGATTTCAAAACCTGCAAAAGCATATTATTCGAAGCCAGTCGAGGATTTGGAGCAACTTCACAATGCAGCTGCAAGAATTCGTGAGGAGGAAGAATTACGAAAGAGCCAGCAAGAAAAGATGTCTGATGAAGCTCAAAGGAAGTTATTGATTAAAATGGGGATTGGAGCACTGATTGCAATCGTTACTCTTGTTATTTCCCTGGTAATAATAAAATCAATGAAGACGGAAGAAATTCATCATACCGTGCAGGCTGTGAATCAGATTGAGGTTGGGAGCGAAAACGTATGAAAAAGAAGAAATTATATTTTTTCCTAATTGTTTTTGGAATTGTTGTTTTTATTATAATAATGATAGCTGCTGGAGGAATAGCACTGGAAACATTTAGTCAGAATGATGAAACCAAAAGTGCTACATCTACAGTGGATGATTTGATGGATAACTGTTATTACATATGGCATAATCCGAAAACTAACGATATTACTAAGAATTTAACACAACCAGCTAAAACAGATGTATTTAAATTATGTCCATCTGGAACGGTGAATTGGGGTAAAGATTCACTTGTTACGCATACGATTTGGTTCACTGGTAATAAAGATAAAAATATTCCTACATTATATGCGGGAGATAAGCTTTTATATGTGTCTTCCAATAATGTCCCGTATGATGGAATTGAGTGGGAACGTTTTTCGGATTATGGATATACGATTGGTGTGGCAAATATGATAGGAGATGAAAGCGGACATTATCATATAAGCAATGAAAATGGAAAAGGATTTGACGGATATGTGTGTTCAGATTCGGACGCAAATCAGTTGAATGAAAATTTTTCTACAGTATCCAATTTATTTTTAGATAAAATTGGCGGAATTAAAATTAGAGAAAATGAAGTTTCAAAAGGCGGAACGGCAAGTAATCTCGTTAAAAACAAAGAATATATTTGTGAATGGTATACCGGAACAATATATCAGGATTTTAAAATGACTGCCAATGTACACACGTTTGGTTTTTTGGAGTCATTTACTACATATGATTATGAATTTTTGCATAGTAACTGTATTGAAATAGCTATCCCTAGCTGGTTTAAGACGGGATATTATTATGTAGATGGGATTGGAATGTTTCGGTATGTGTCTAAAGGTGATGAGTCATTGTACAATGGCAAGGAATTTGATGATAAGGTAAACTGGAATGATCCAATTATTTTATATGATGAGAACGATAATTTAATTTATGATCCATCTACTGGTGTTGATAAAAGAAATGGAGATGAAAACGGCAACGTTTCTACTGAAAATAGTGGAAACAACACAAAAGGGAAGGAAGACATAGACCATACTGATTACGATATACCAGAAGATCAAAATGATATACCGGAAGATGAAGGAGATGCAGGGGCTGATGGTTACGACGATTTTGGAAATGAAACTATTATCAATGATGAAAATACAGTAGATTAAATTAAAATTAGAAAAAATAAATGAGGTGATTCCTATGGACAATGAATTGATGCTCATATCTCTTAGAGATAGAGAAAATCCGGAAGTTGAAAAGATGTTTGTACAGTTAGAAAAAAATAATAGTATATTATATAGATTCTTGAATAGTGCTTTGCAAAAAGATCCTTTGTATGGAGTACGTCGAGATGTGTTTGTTTATGTTGTTGAGAATGCTGCACAGTTCAATCAGAA
>UMHE01077525.1_pt1 | contig 19068 bp, 10 predicted proteins | sample 1965451 | NCBI WGS metagenome assembly UMHE01 (sample SAMEA4836090, study PRJEB28245) | human gut metagenome | biome: gut microbiome; material: fecal sample | place: Denmark | collected 2008 | reverse complement strand
TTGCCAAGACGGGTATCAGCATCACCTGCGTAAACCGCGACGGTGAAGTGGTAAAGAACATCACTTCCAACGATTCGAAGGATGTGGAGGACACCGAGGGTGGCAACACAGAGAACCCTGACGAGAACAAGGGTAACACCGGAACTACCGGCGGCAACACGGGCGATACCGGAAACCAGGGTGGCGGTTCGCAGACAGGCGGAAGCGATACCGGTGATACTGGTGACAATGGTGAAAATGGTGATAATGGTGATAATGTAAGTCTCTAAAAAAATATAGCCCATGAAACGTGAAACCTGGAAAACCGTAATTAAGATTGCTCTCTCACTCCTTACAGCCATCGCTGCCTCTTTAGGTTTGACAAGCTGTATGTAAGTCGGGATGTAAAAACTAAGAAAAATGTCAAAGAGGGCGTGTCATCAATTCATGACACACCCTCTTTTTATCTTAATCAATCACCAAGAAAAGTCTCTCAACCTTAATCAAGCTTATATAATGTACATGCATGAGGATTGAGAGTTACACTGACTTTTCCCTTTACCTTTCCTACCTGCTTGTTAGACCACAGCAAGGTAGCACGCTTAGCTCCCTTGATACCCATTGAGCTCAATGGAACCTGAATCTTTTGTGCCTTATCAGAAAGATTGAAAATAGCCAGATAAGTAGCGCCGCTGTTCTTGTCCTTGGAAGTAACGGCAAGCTTCTGTTCATCATTGAACAATTCCTTGACGCTAGTACCATCCCTGTGCATCTTCAAAACACCCTTATTGGTAAGCAATGACAATGTGAAAGGATCAATAGAAGGCAAATCACCACCATACATCAAAGGTGAACGGAAAATACTGAAGAATGTCATCAGTGAATATTGCTCATCTTTGGTCAGACGAGTCATTCGGTCTTCTCCTCTTTCACCGCGAATGGCAATATGACCGAGCGGAATCATATCACAGTCTGGCCAAGTTCCTTCACCGATATATGGATACCAGTCATGGGCAACCTTCACAAGATGTGTGAAGTCCTTCCATACATCCCAGACATCGTTTACCATTCTCCACATGTTGGCATGACTGTCCACATGCTTGGCTGCAACCACTGGAGTTTCACCCGGAGAGGTACTGAGCACGATAGGCCTGCCGGTTCTGTCAATAGCCTTTCTGATCATATCGATTTCAGGCTGATGATAGTCAGGTGCAGACAGGTCGTCAATCTTGATGAAATCCACTCCCCACTCTGCATACATTTCAAAGATGGAGTTGTAGTATTCCTGTGCTCCCGGCTTGGAAGCATCCACTGTATAGTTGTCCTTCAACCACTTGCATCTTCCTTCCTCACTGTAGATCTGGTCTGCAGTAATGCCGTTCGTTCCCTTGATCGGGAGATGACGCATCACAGCCACCTTAGGAATACCGCGCATGATATGAATACCGAACTTCAAGCCCTTGCCATGCACATAGTCTGCCAGCGTCTTAAATCCTCTTCCATTGGAAGAAGATGGGAAACGGTTCTCGGCAGGCTGATATCTACCATAATTATCAATGACATAAACAGGATTGCTCTCGTTGTATCCTCCGGCCTTGTCGTTGGCAATAAACCAGCGGATATCCACTACAACATATTCCCATCCATACTGCTTCAGGTTCTCAGCCATGAAGTCGGCATTGGCCTTTGTCTCTTTCTCTGTAACTGTAGGTCCATAGCAATCCCAACTATTCCAACCCATAGGTGGGGTCTGTGCCCACTCTCGGAAGCTTTGCTTCTCCTGGGCACAGACGCTATTAACCAAAACCATGAACAAACTAACTAAAGTTATAAATGTTTTCTTCATACTGATACATATTTACTTACTATATCCAGGATTCTGAACGAGATTTGGATTCTTGTCCATCTCTGCCTTCGTGATAGGCAACCAGTACATCTTGTCATCCCATTTACGGTCACCACCCACATCACTTCTCAACTTATCCACCTCATATGTCTTCTTTCCATCAGGATATTTCTTGATAGTGATGGCATGAACGGTAGAACCGAAGTATTTAGGAGCTTCCTTCCAGCGACGTACATCAAAGTAACGATGCTCCTCAAAAGCGAATTCTATGCGACGCTCATTCTTGATAGCCTCCAGCAGATCGGCACCTGTAGCTGTGACAGCAGGCATTCCTGCACGCTGTCTTACTGGCTTCAATGCTTCTCTAGCACCTTCTTCGTCACCTATGTGATACAGCGCTTCTGCCTTGTTGAGATATAACTCTGCCATACGGAGGTGGATCCAGTTTCGGGCACAGAAGTTCCATGAGTTCAAGGCATATCCCTCATCCATAAACTTCTTCATATTGTAGCCCGTTGGTGAAGCATTCCAACTGTCATTGCCAAATTTGGTGTCTTTTCCACCACCTATGATAGTACCATTATTGTCAACATCGAAGTAGGTTTCCACATTTCTGGTCATCCACTTGGCTCCATCATATAAGATGGTGGCATAGAATCTAGGATCACGGTTGGCATAAGGATTTGCCTTTTCTTCCGGATTGTTCCAGTCAAACTTGCTGGCAACGCCATCCTTTACCACTTCATAGGCATCCACAAGTTCCTGCAAAGGACAGTTGCCTCCCCATCCACCATAGCCGTTAGGATTGTTGTACTGATCGCAGCTGGAGATGCTTTCACCATCAGCACTGCTGGTACCCATGCGGGCAAACAGTGTTTCCTTGTTGGCAGCTGTGTTGTCCATGAATATCAACTGATAATTCTTGGAAGGATCACCATTCAGGTTATAAAGCTCATATCCGGCAGTCTGTGCAGCATCCAGTGCTTCTGTTGCAGCCTTGGCAGCTTTCTGCCATCTGTCAGGTTCTGGGGTAGTATAGCCTACCTCTGGTATCTTGACATCCTCATTCATAAGAGGACTGGCAGCATAAAGCAGGATACGGGACTTGAGAGCCAAAGCGGCAACGCTGGTTGCTCGTCCATAGTCATCCCCACTCCAGTTAGCCGGCAATTCCTTGGCAGCCTGATCCAATTCGCTAACCAGGAAATCAATACATTCCTTATACGTATTGCGCTTCTGTCCTACGATTTCTTCACGATCGTTGATAGAAAAGCTCTTGGTAATGATAGGCATAGCACCCCATCTGGCAATAAGATCCCAATACTCAAAGGCACGGATGAATCGTACCTGTCCCACCAACTTCGTCTTTTCAGTCTCGTCAGTGAAACCTACATTGTCCACACGCTCAAAGAAGATGTTGCAGTTGGAAATATTGGTCCACTTGGTACTCCAGGAACGATTGTCCCATCCCCACCAGGCACCGTTCATTCTACCTAGGTCAGTAGGACTCAAACGGGCAAAGTTATGAGTCTCGCAACCGCGCAACCAGGTAAGTTCCGTTTCATCCACAATAGAACTTTGCATGGATTCTGCACCATTAACTCCCACCTGATTGTATCTTGAATTGACGAATGCCTTCAAGAGAGCAGGATCCGACCAGAGGTCATTGTCAGAGATTTCAGTCAAAGGCTTTTTGTCCAAAATATCAGCACATGAAGCCAACATCGTGGTAGCCATCAATCCTATAGTAAGGTACTTAATATATAGTTTCATAATTCTTCTAATTAAAATGTGACGTTAATTCCGAAATTGTACACTTTTGACTGTGGAGTGTTCCATGCAGCCCATCCCTGACTGTTTTCCTGTGTCTCAGGGTCGATATTCTTGATACCAGTAAAGGTAAGAAGGTTATAACCCGTCAAGCAGAGGCGGACACCTGATATTGGAGTGCCCTTGAACCAGCTCTTAGGACAGTTGTATGCCAATTCAATGCTCTTCAAACGCAGATAGGATGCATTGTTGAGCCAGAATGAGTTACGGTAGTTACCACCACCGGTAACTGTTGCATCACGGTTATAGGTACGAGGATATTTGGCATTAGGATTGTCTTCCGTCCAGCGGTTGTCATAGAAATCCTTGGTAAAGTTACCGATGATACCAGCCTCCATGAAGGTATATTGCCATACATGGGCTGCACCCTGCCACAACATGTTCAAACTCCAGTTCCTGTAGGTGGTACCGATGTTGATGCCATACATGATTTCAGGTACAGCCGGCTTGTCCATTCTAACCTTGTCATCGCCGTCAATCTTCTTATCACCGTTCACATCTCTGAACTTGACATCACCTACACGTGCATCAGAAAGATGTGGATAGGAATCAAGATCATCCTGGGTACGGAAAATACCGATAGACTCATACATCAGATAGTTGCTGCCCTGTGTACCGATGGTCTTGCCTGTACGGCGCTGCCATTCCAAGGTTTCAGCAGGCTCGTCGATATAATCTATCGTACCATGGCTGTAACTGAAGTTACCACTCAGATGAAGTCCCCAGTCCTTGTTGAGCTGACGATTGTAACCAAGGGTAAGTTCTGTACCGATGCTCTTGCACTTACCGATGTTCTCATCAGGAAGCGAAAGACCGGCATACTCTGGAATCGCAGCATTGCGAGCTGTGAGGATATTGCTACGCTTGGTTACGAAGAAGTCACCCTCAAAGTTGAAGTAATCCAGGAATTTAGACTCGATACCAACGTTCCATGTATCAGCCACCTCCCATGTGATGTTAGGATTGGCGGTACGGTTGAGACGCAAACCTGTATTTGCTTTTCCACCATTGGCACCAAACACACCAGGATTACTGAATGTATATGCTGTTACATACTGGAATGCAGAAACCTTGTCATTACCCATCTGACCCCATGAAGCACGCAACTTGAAGTAGTCCATCCACTTGACGTGTTCTTTCCAGAACTTTTCCTCAGAAATACGCCAACCCATAGAAACTCCAGGGAAGAAACCGAAGCGGTTACCCTTAGGGAAATTCTCGGAACCGTCATAACGCCAGTTGAACTGGAAGAGATACTTGCCTGCATAGTCGTAATCTACACGACCAAAGTAGTTGAGACGGGCTGTTTCGGATGCAGTTCCGTCATTGGTTGCTGAATTGGAATCACCGGCAAAAAGCTCATCAATGGAAGTAGAAACAAAGTCCTGGCGACGACCAGAGAGATAGTCGTAGCGGCTCTTGTATTGCTCCCACGCAACAAACGCACTTACATTGTGTACCAAATTAAATGTGCGCTTGTAATTGATTCGGGCATTCATGGTGATACCCAAAGTCTGGTGCATGTTCTCCGACAAGACATTTTGACCCTGCTGTACAGGAACATAGTCATTGTTCTCATACGAATAGAGATAGAACTTCTTCTGGAAATTCTTATAGAATACATCAGAACGGTCCACATAGAATCCTGCATCGGCAGAGAGACCCTTTGCCAACCAAGGCATCTCCAGATGCATGGTGAGATCGGCATTCAAATAAGAGCGGCGATCACGCTGGTATCCCATTGTATCATCCATACCGGTGGCAGGTGAGAAATTATCCTGCTTGGAAGAAACGGTACCATGGTTGGTACCAGGATACCATATGTTTACCATCGGATTGTATTTAATGAGATAACGCCAGATATCCTCAGAACCGGTAACAGGAGAGTTGCGGTCTTCCTGTCGGAAGGCTACATTCACGCTGAATTTCAAGAGATTCGAAGGAGTGATGTCAATATTTGATCTTAAGTTATACTGATTATAGTTGCTGGCACTATTCTTGTAATAGTTGTCTTGATACTGATAGCCAAGTGAAACATAATATGATACCGTCTTACCTCCACCACTGGCAGAAACATTATGCTGGGTTTGAACAGCAGGCTTGAGCATCAGGTCAAATGCATCAATATTAGGATAGTTCAAAGGATCACTTCCATCCTTGAACTTCTGAATTTCTTCTGCAGAATACTTACCTGGAGTGATTTCATTCAGCAACTCTGCATACTGCCATGAGTTACACATCTCAGGTAATACAGTAGGAGAGCTGACACCCACATTACCAGTATATTGAACCTTGAGATCACCCTTTGAACCACGTTTGGTGGTTACCAGAATGACACCATTGGCTGCTCGGGAACCGTAGATAGCAGCCGATGCATCCTTCAAGATGGTGATACTCTCAATATCATTAGGATCCAGACGTCCCAGAGAACCGGCGCGGTCAGCCACGCCATCCACAACCAGCAAAGGAGATGCATTGCCGATTGTACTGGCACCACGAATCAGAAGACCAGCGTCATCGTAACCAGGCTCACCACTACGGTTGTAGGAGATAAGACCAGGGAGACGGCCAGCCAATGTATTGGTAATGTTAGGAGTAGGAACAGCTGCCAGGTCATCACCCTTGGTAGATGCCATGGATCCAGTTACGGAAACTTTCTTCTGCGTACCGTAACCTACCACAACAATCTCCTCAAGAGACTTGTTGTCTTCCTTCATAATCACGCTGAGCGATGAAGAGTTGCCAGTCTTGATGAGTTTAGTGCTGTAACCTACATAAGAAACTTCCAGCTCATCCCCAGGAGATACCTCCAGCGAGAAATTACCATCCAAATCAGAAATGGTTCCATTGCTCTCATGTCCCTTTACTCTAACGGTAGCACCAATGATAGGTTCACCGTTTCCGTCCTTGATGACACCTTTTACACGTCGCTGGTTTCCCACCTGCTGAACGCCTTGATGCTTGACAGAAGCCTTTGAAATAATGACATTTTTTCCTTTCAAGGTATAGGTTACACCTTGACCTCTAAGGACTTGTCCAATAGCTTCTGCACAATTGGATGCATTGACTGAAACACGTTTGCTGGTGTTTAGGTCTTTTGCTTCATAAACAAAAGAATAGCCGCAAGTCTGCTGCAACTTGTTAAGTGCCTGCTTTACCGTGACATTCTGCAAGTTCACGCTCTGAGCCGAAATGCTCATGTTCAAGCACAAGGCAGCAGCAGTTAGAAAGATTTGTTTTTTATCCATAACAAATTTCATTTAAGTTGTTAATTGTTGTTGCTTAATTTGGCTTATAGACGACGTATTTTGCAAAAGGGGTAGTGAAAAAGCATTTTTTTTCTAAAAAAAACTATTTTTCCTCAATTTCCTACTGAATAATGATGGTCTTACCGCTGATTTTATAGGTGAATTTGCCTGTTGCAGCAAGGGCATCCATTACATCTTTAATGCTTTGGCTGTCCTTGTAAAATACACCATAAAAATGGAGTGAGTTCTGCTTAGATGGAGCAATCTTGAATTTGACAGAATAACATCTTTCCAAAACTGTAGCTATGTCCTTGAGAGACTCGCCATTGAAGGCAATGACACCTTTGGTCCACTGACTTTTGTTAGCCAGCGTGTTTGTATCCTGCAATCTCATTGTACCGCTTTTCTTGTCAAGCACCACATGCTGGTCCGGAAGCAAGGTGATTTCCTGCTTCGATACAATACTTGTCATATTCACCTTGCCTTCATCAAGAGCTACAAGAGCCTGTGCCTCCTGTGGGTAATCACAGAAGTTGAACTTTGTGCCCAACACCTTGACAATAATATTGGCAGAGTTAACGATAAAAGGCTTGGTAGAGTCCTTCTTGACCTCAAAATATCCTTCACCTTCTATATTGACGACACGGCTATCCACTCCATATCCTTGCGAATATGAAATCCTGGAACCTCCGTTAAGCTTCACGATGGAACCGTCCGGCAAGTTCACGCTGGTACTGGATCCGTTAGGGGTGGCAATCACGATATCGGCAAAGGTACTCTGCAGATTCTTCTGTCCCTGATGATAAGACAGATAGGTGGCTCCGAACAATATAAGGAGAGACGCAGCTATGCCGCCAATCCACCTATATATATAATAGGTACGAGGCTTCTCTTCCTTCAGACCCTCATCAGTTTCATCAGAGCCTTCGGAAATTTTATGCAAGAATCGCTGGTAGGCAGCCTTGTAGTCGTAGCTGTCCAACTCTTCCTGGGTAGTACTGGCTGCCCAGATTTCCTTCAGTTCATCAAATGTTTTTTTAGCTTCCTCAGACTGACGAATTTCGTCTTCAAGAAGAAGGATACTTTCCGAATCGAGATCACCGGTAAAGTATCTTATAGCTAATTCTTCAAATTGTATCTTGTTCATACCTTAGTCAGTTTTACTTATTGACGATAGTGTTATAAAGAAGTGTAGTGAAAAATACATCTTTTTCAGTTCATTAACAAAAATAAGGATAAAGCGATGAAATAGTGTTCAAGTTTTTCTCGCAATATCTTAAGTGCATTCTTGAGATGATACTTTACGGTATTGACTGAAATGCCTAATTCTTCTGCTATTTCCTTGTTTTTCTTGTTTTCCATCCTGCTCTTTATGAATACCTGTCTACACTCTACAGGAAGGGATTCAATCGCCTGGATGACCTTTTCCTCCAACTCTTTGGAAAGAAGGGTTCCGTAAGGAGAATCCCCCGCAGTCTGACTATCCACATAGTAACCAGCCTTTTCCGATAAGCTTGATATGGCTTTTTCTGTTTGGTTTCTCTTGAGCTTGAGCGTATCAAGACATTTGTTCCTTACAGCCGTAACTAAATAGCTTCTGATGGATTTGGTAATATTCAAACTTTCACGATTTTCCCAAAGGTGGTAGATGACATCTTCCACAACAGATTCAGCCGAGAACCTATCATGAAGATAGAAATTGGCAAAATGACACAATATGGCATAATGATTCCTGTAAAGAATGCCATACGCGCTCTCATTACCTGCTTTCAGCTGATCGTAGAGAATTTGTTCTTCTGAATTCATTATTATTTATATGTTTTGCACACCCAATTCCGCAACACTTATTTTTATTCCATAAGCACCCCAGCTACAAAAAGCGGCTTAGGATTTTTTTCATTTCAGAACTTTCACTCACCTTAGTGCTGCAGTTAGAAAACAAGCTAAATTCTGAATGTCAGCCGCAAAAGTACAAATAAAAATCGAAAAATGTATTTATTTGGGAGAAATATTTCCAATTCAGACTATTCAAAATCTGTTTTTCCAAAAAGGCATATTCTTCAAATACACAAGAGAGAGAGAATCCAAGCAACATTAGCTGCCCAATTCCCCATATTAAGCTTGTTTTCTTTTGCAGTTCTAATTATTTTTGTTAATTTTGCATCCGTAACATAAAAAGTGCTGTATGAAGAAGATACTATTTTTACTGTTTCTGTTGTATTGCAATCTCTGCTATGCCCAACTGTCTGAAGTCAGCGTCAATCCGATACCTGCCATCTCGCAGTTGCCTGTGAGTGCCATTTCCGATATCTTCGAAGATTCTGATGGATATATGTGGTATGGCACGGTAGATGGTCTGTGCCGTGACGATGGATATCATGTACATGTGTTCCGTAGTGATTTCCATACTCCCGGTCTGATGGATATCAACTCCGTGCTCTGTATTGACGAGGGCAAGGACAAGCGTATCTGGTTTGGTACCCAGAAGGGAGTTTACATCCTCGACAAGAATACCTATGCCATCAGAAAGATAGCCCAGAAGGAACTGCAGAATGCTCCCATCACCTTACTCAAGATTCGGAAGAACGGGGATGTCTGGATTTCCTGTAACAATATGCTGTACGAATTCGATTGCGATGGAAAGCTCCGCAAGCGCCATCAGCTTTCATCTTTCTGCACGATGCTCTTTGAGGACAGGCAGGAGAATCTGTACTATGCTACCTGGAACGGGGAATTCTACCGAAAAGCAGGGACAGGAAAAGAGGTTCTGCTGGAAAAGCACATGTCGGTAAAGGCGATGTATGAAGACCAAAAGACGGGTAACTTCTGGCTCCTCACTGGCGGCTCTGCCGTGTGGTATTATTCGCCTCAGGCAAAGACGGCAGCTGCCCGGTTCGCCAGACAGCAATTGCCAGCTTCCATGGATACAGCATTATTCAGAGAGATTGTTCAAGATCCTCATTATCATTATCTGTGGATCTTGAGCCAGGACCACATCCTTGTTTTCAATCCCAAGCAGGGCAACCGGCTGGAACCCGTTTCTACAGAAGGGGTCTTTACGCCCGAAAAGAAGATATTCTCACATATCTACCAAACCCGGGATGGAAATATCTGGATTTCTGCATTCGACCATTACAGTTCTGTCATCAACTTCAAGGGCAGTGATGTCAACAACTATCCGTTTACCCCTCTTGTGCAGGCTACAGGATTCAATCCTGCCATTGTTACGCTCTGCAAGGATGACGATGGTGCCTACTGGTATTACCAGGAAGCCTACGGACTCTTTCTTTATGACCCTCAGCAAGGAGGTATGCCGATAGATTACCGCAAGTGTCCTGCCGTAAGTCATCTTCCACTCTATACGATACCTTACCTCATCAAGTCGCAGCAACGCAATGCCATTTGGGCGATGACCCCTTACAATCTCATCATGAAATTGAGAAGAGAAGGACAGCAGATCTATCTGGAAAAACAGCTTGATCTGATGAAGGTAAGCAAGACTGCAGGAAATGCGGAGGTGATATTCGAAGACAGGCAGCAGAACCTCTGGATAGGTACTATGAACGGCATATTTCTGTACCGACACCATAACCAGCAACTGGTTTGCCTATCCGAAAAGATTGGCGATGTGAGCGATTTCTGTCAGTCGGAAGATGGAAACATCTGGTGTACGGTTCGCAACAGGGGTATCTGCCGTATCTCGCCATCGGGCAAGTGGAAGCTCTATCCGCATGCGAAAGACTTCCTGACGCTGGATGTCACTACCGATGGCACCATCTGGGCAACTACGGGCGAAGGTCAGCTTCTGTCTTTTGCTTCTACCGACCCTTCCGTCTATACGGATTATACCCTGAAAGCAGGTCTCAATGGCGATATGGTAGATCATGTGAAAGTTGACCGTTTCAACCATCTCTGGATCATGACGCCACAGACCATCAGGGAATTCAATCCAAAGAATGGAGCCGTCAGGGTATATTCTACGGGTGATAACGATATTGTCCAGCACCGTTTTCTGCCACGTGCCGTATTCCGTGACCCGCAGAGTGGCGAGATGTACTTCGGTGGAATCCCGGGCATGGTATCCTTCAAGACCAGTCAGCGTCTGGAGAGTATTCCGCAAGACGTACATACCCGCATCACCGATGTCAAGGTGATGGGTAAGAGTATCTGGCTTGATCCACTGCGCAAGAAGACGGGTAACAGTATCGAGATCGGTCCTGATGAGCAGAATATCACCATAGAGTTCTCTTCGCTCGATTTCAACAACCAGGCACGCATCTGCTATGCCTATCGGCTGAAGGGTGTGGATAAGGACTGGGTATATCTGCCAACCGGTAAAAATGCTGCTATATATAATAAGGTGGCGAAAGGCGATTATACCTTTGAAGTGAAGGCTACCGATGAGAACGGACTCTGGAGCAAGCATGTTGCCACCTTCGAAATACATCGTCTGCCAGCCTGGTGGGAAACCGGTTGGGCATATACCTTCTACGCCATCCTCGCAGTTCTGGCAATCTGGCAGATCATCAAGCGGTATAAGGAAAAAGTAGAAGAACATAACGATCAGATCATCGAAGAGAATGTGGCAGAAGGCAAGAAGGAATATCTTACCCAGGTTTCGAAGGAATTCGTTACCCCACTGCAGGCGATTGATACCATAGCCAACAACATCAGGAATGGAGATATGATGGTGGAGCAGAAACTGGGAATTATTCAGGACAATGTGGAACGCCTGAAGGGTATCATGCAGGATGAGATGAATTCTCAATTGGATGCAACCAGACTGGACGAGCGATTCATCAAGAAGGCTACGAAGATTGTAGAGGAGAATCTGGGCAGTGACCATCTGGATGTGGTATTCCTGTCTTCAGAAATGGGTATGTCGCGTTCTACCTTCTCCAGAAAGATGAAGGCTGTACTCCAGCAGACTCCATTGGAGTTTATACGCAGCATCAAGATGAAGCATGCGGCAGAGATGCTGAAGCAGAAAACGGCAACCATACAGGATGTGATGCTGACCATAGGATATAATGACCACAAGAGTTTTACGCAGGTTTTCCGGGATACCTTCGGAGTTTCGCCGAGCGAATACCAGCGTGACAACAAAGAATAGATGATGAGATTTCAGATCCAAGATTTATGAGAAAGTCTCTGATTGGGGCTTTTTAATCACCCAAAAGGGGGTATTTGTTCAAAATAGCACTTGAACAAATGCCCCCTTTTTTCTGACTAAGAACCATTAACCGTTTTTCCTTCTTTTATGATACCTTTGCAACCGAAAGAATAAACATCTTAAACTAAGCATAATAAATATGAATAGAATTTTGATTAAACAATCTCAAAAGCATTTATTGCTTTCAGCGGGCTTTGCTTCGCTCATGAGTCTTGGAATGCCACAGGTGATGATGGCCAACACCATACCTAGCGGCGTAGTGCAGAACAATAACATTAGTGGTGTAATCGTGGATGCCAACGGAGATCCGATTATAGGTGCAAGTGTCGTTGTAAAGGGAACGAGCAAGGGAGTAGTGACCGACTTGGATGGCCGTTTTACCCTAAAGGATATGAAGGAGGCAACCCTTACCATCTCTTATGTAGGTTTCTTGACACAAGAAGTGAAGGTACAAGCAGGCAAAAGCATCCATATAACCTTGAAGGAAGACAACAAGGTTCTCAATGATGTAGTGGTAGTAGGTTACGGAACCCAGCGCAAGGAAGAACTGACCAGCTCTGTAATGAGTGTCAAGGCAGACAAGTTTTTGCAGGGCGAGAACAATGATGCTGCAAGTTTGATTCGTGGAAAGGTAGCAGGTCTTACCGTTGTTCAGAGTAATGCCAATCCGCTTGCCACATCCGAAATCATGCTTCGTGGTATTACTACCCTGAAGGCAAATTCAGCTCCACTCGTCATTATCGATGGCGTACCAGGAAACCTGAATGATGTCTCTCCTAACGATATTGAACAGATAGATGTTTTGAAGGATGGTTCTGCAGCAGCCATCTATGGTACCCGCGGTACGAATGGTGTCATTATCATCACCACCAAACGCGTAAAGGGAGAGATGAAGCCTACCATCACCGTGAACAGCTATATCTCTACTCAGAAGATTACCAAGAAACTGGATATGCTCACTGCAGACGAATACCGCCAGAAGGTAAGCGAGGGAGTAGCAGGAGCAGTAGATTACAAAGGCAGTACCGATTGGCTCGATGAGATTCTACAGACTCCGTTCAATCAGACTTACAGTGTTGATTTGAAAGGCGGAAGCAACAAGACCAGCTATATTGCTTCCCTGGAATACACATCCAATGAGGGACTGGTAAAACATTCCAAGGTAGAGGTGCTTTATCCTCGCATCAATGTAGTACATCGCATGTGGGACAACAAGCTGAAGCTGGAAGCTCAGTTAAGTGGTTATCATCGTACCTATGGCATCCCATACGACTCTAATGTATATAAGGGAGCCCTACTCTATAATCCTACCTATTCTCTGAAGAATGAGGATGGAACATGGAATGAGCATGGTAGCGGTCCGCTGCTCTCCAACCCAGTGGCCAGACTGGAAGAATCAAAGGGCGATAACAAGGATACCAAAATCAAGATGTATGGAAAGGCAACCCTGACTCCAATCTCAGGACTCAGCTTTACCGCTTTGGGATCTAAGGAAATCGATAATTTCTTTGGGGGATATTACGAAACCAAGCAGCATCCATCCAATACCATCAACGCCCTGAATGGATTTGCTTCGCGTACCACCACCCGAATCCAGAACGACCTTCTCGAGTTGACAGCCCAATATACCAACCGTTTCAATCAGCATAGCATCAATGCACTTGCCGGATACAGCTGGAACAATTACAACTACCAGTATGCCTATATGGAGAATAGAGATTTCTCTACCGATGACTATACTTGGAACAATATGGGTCAGGGAGCAGGCTTGACAAAGGGTACAGCTGCCATGGGTACAACCCAGAACAGTAGCCGCCTGGTAGGTTATTTTGCCCGTGCCAACTACAATTATGCAGATCGTTATTTCCTGTCTGCCAGCATCAGATACGAAGGTAGTTCCAAGTTTGGTACAGATCACAAATGGGGAGCATTCCCTGCTGTAAGTGGTGCTTGGAACCTTGCAAATGAGGCTTTCATGAAGCAGGTAAAGCCTGTCAGCACGCTGAAACTTCGTGCCGGCTATGGTGTTACAGGTACAGTACCTGGCAGCTCTTACATGAGCTTGAGCCGTCTGGATATGGGTGGTTATGGCTACTATAAGGGCGAATGGGTTAACCAGCTGAAGCCAGGTGGCAACTCGAATCCCGACCTGCGCTGGGAGAAGAAGAAGGAGTTTAACGTAGGATTGGATTTCGGATTTCTGGGCGACCGCATCAATGGTAGCATCGATTATTATCACCGCACTACCGATGATTTGATCTGGGACTACAGCGTGCCAGTTCCTCCGTACGTATCTGGTTCTATCACAGCGAATGCCGGAACCATCAGAAATACGGGTCTTGAGGTGAATCTGAACCTGATTCCAGTGATGAGCAAGGATTTTGAGTGGGATTCCAACATCAATTTCTCTACCAACAGCAACAAGCTGGTGAGTCTTTCCAATGATGAGTATGTAGCTGGTTCCTACTTTGATGTGAATACGCTTGTAGCTCCTATCCAGCAGAACAGCCATCGTGTAGAGGAAGGTCAGCCTATCGGTAATTTCTACGGCTATAAGAGTGTGGGTGTTGATGATAACGGTCATTGGCTCATAGAAGGGGCAGATGGCAATGTAAAACCTATCGCGGAACAGAATGCTTCTGACAAGAAGGTAATCGGCAATGCCTTGCCTAAGTGGTATCTCAACTTCAACAATACAGTGAAGTACAAGTGGTTTGATTTAAGTTTGACCATGCGTGGTGCCTTTGGCTTCCAGATCTTGAACGAGCCAGAGCTGTTCTATGGTTCTCCAGTGGCTCTCGGTAATGGTAATGTGCTGAAATCAGCATTCGAGCCTAAGTATGGCAAGGTGCTTGCTGCCGACCAGTCTTTGCAGTATGTAAGCTATTATGTACAGAATGGTGACTATTGGAAGATAGATAATCTTACCTTCGGATATACTCCAAATGTAAAAGGCATCAAGTGGTTGCAGAATCTTCGCATCTATGCGAGCATCTCCAATCTTGCTACCATCACAGGCTATAAGGGCATAGACCCAGAAGTTAGCGTAAGCGGATTGGCTCCTGGCATCGATTCCCAGTATCGCTACCCTTCAGCCCGTACCTATACGCTCGGTATCAATCTCACATTCTAATGACACTAACACTTAAAAAGAACAATGATGAAAAAAATAAATAAAGCCGGTTGGGTGATGGCACTCTTGGCTGCCACTACATTCACTAGCTGCAACAACAGTTTGGATGAAACGGTTTATTCCGAAATCCTGGAACAGAGTTATAATTATCAGAAGTCTGATTTTGCTTCAAATATCGTAGGAGCCTACAGCGTGCTTCGTGGATCTACCCAAATGTTCCTTTGGCAGACCCAGGAACTCTCCAGCTGCGAAGTGGTTACCGCTCCTAACATTTCCGGATGGGATGATGGTGGTATCTACCTGCAGTTCCATTACCATAACTGGAATTCAGAATTGGGAGCCATCACTACCGTATGGAACGACTATTATCGTGGAGCTGTGCTCTGTAATTATGCCATTGAGAAGATTGAGAACAATTCGTTCCCTTCTATCTCGGATGCCGACAAGGCTGAGGGGCTGGCAGAACTCCGTGCTCTGAGAGCCTACTATTATTGGATTATCTGCGATAACTTTGGAGATGCACCTTTGGTTACAACTACAAATCATGACCTTCCAGAGAAGTCTTCAAGAAAAGATATTTACGACTTCATCGTCAAGGAACTGACCGAAGCCATCCCTGATCTGAGCGAGAGCCAGGATGTTTCAACCTATGCCCGATTCAACAAGTGGGCAGGAAAATGTCTGCTGGCAAACGTCTATCTCAATGCCGAGGTTTATACCGGCACTCCACAGTGGGAAGCTTGCCTGCAGCAGTGCAACGATATCATCAATAGCCACAAGTGTGAGCTGGCTGCCAACTATAAGGACAACTTCAGAACAGAAGGAGTAGAAGATTCCAAGGAGGTGCTGATGACTATCCCTTACGATTATAAGCACGGCATCACAGGTAACTGGTTGTGGATGAACAGCTGGCACAAGGAGCTGAAGAAGAAATTCAAGACGGCAGCTCAGCCGAATGAAGCGGGTGGCATGAAGGCCATCGGACAGTTCATCGACTCTTATGATCCTGAGGATGGACGTATTGATGACACCTGGCTGCATGGTCTGCAATACGATGCAGACGGCAATCTCCTAACCGGTCAGTACGATATGGCTGGAGAGCCTCTCAACTTTACCAAAGACCTCCCTAGCGCTAAATATACCAACGAGATGGAAGGTTACCGTATGAACAAGTATGAAGTAGAGGAAGACGCCCAGTGGAGTTCAAGCACCGATATTCCTATCTTCCGTTATTCTGAAGTTCTCCTGATGAAGGCAGAATGCCTGCTTCGCACAAACCAGCCTGGGGCCGGAGCTTTGGTGACAGAGGTAAGACAGCGCAACTTCAAGAGCAATCCAGCCAAGGCTGTGGTGACTGACGATGATCTGAAGAAAGATTCACAGTATCCTTGGGGCTATGTAGAGGATTATAAGATTGTGGATAAGGGCGATCAGACTCCTGTAAAGTTTGGTGCTCTCTTTGATGAATATATGCACGAGTTTGCTTACGAGAGCCATGCACGTAGAGATATGATCCGCTTTGGCGTGTTCACCACCAAGAGCTGGCTGAGCCATAAGCCAAATGGTACATATCGCATGGTATTCCCTATCCCTGAGAGTGCACTGACTGCCAATCCGAAGCTGGTGCAGAACCCAGATTATATGAGTAAGTAATAAAACAGAAAATTAAATAATATGAGTATCAAGACAAAGACAATGAAGGCTTTTATGATAGTCATGGCTTCTGCCATGGCTATCCCAGCCCTAGCAGACAAAAACGACAAGGTAACGCTGCTGGAAACCCCAGTGAAGGTTTCTGAAATCTCAGGCATCGATGGATTCATCGGCGACCGCATGAAACTGAACAGGGATGTCTATCTCAAGAACTTCCCTATCGATCAGTATGTAGATTTCGTGGTAAACCGTCAGCACAAAGACTGGAACTGGACCCAGGCTGAACAGCACGGCAAGTGGATAGAGAGTGCCTATCTCTCTGCTATCCAGAGCAAGGACAAAGAACTTTACAAGAAAGCACAGAAGGAACTCTATCGCATCATCGCATCCCAGGAGCCTAACGGCTATCTCGGTGCTACCGCCAAGAGCTATCGTTCGGCTAAGCGCCCTATCCGCGGTATGGATCCATACGAGCTTTACTTCGTGTTCCATGCCTTCGAAACCGTATATGAAGAGACGGGCGACAAGAAGGCATTGAAGTCGGTGGAGCGATTGGCAGATTACTTCCTTGCCAACTTCGGTCCTGGCAAGAACGAGTTCTGGCCATCCAAGCTCCGTGCTCCGGAAAACAAGCATAAGATCCTGTCAGGAACAAGCGATTTCGCAGGTCATAGCGTACACTATGCCTGGGAGGGAACATTGCTCTGCGACCCCGTTGCCCGATTATATGAGATTACCGGAAAGAAGAAATACCTCGACTGGTCGAAATGGGTAGTTGCCAACATCGACAAGTGGGGTGGATGGGATGCCTTCTCACGCCTCGACTCTGTAGCCGACGGCAAGATTGGCGTTGACAAATTGCAGCCTTACGTTCATTCTCACACCTTCCACATGAACTTTATGGGCTTTCTCCGTCTGTATCGCATCACAGGCGACAAGAGTTTGCTCAGAAAGGTGGAAGGTGCATGGAATGACATCGCCAAGCGACAGATGTATATCACCGGTGGTGTGAGTGTGGCTGAGCATTATGAGCATGATTTCGTAAAGCCTCTGAGCGGAAATATCGTGGAGTCGTGTGCCACCATGTCGTGGATGCAGCTTTCGCAGATGCTCCTGCAGTTGACAGGTGATACCAAGTATGCCGATGCCATGGAGCGACTGATGATCAACCATGTCTTCGCAGCCCAGGATGCCCTGGAGGGAACCTGCCGCTATCATACAGCTCCAAATGGTGAGAAGCCAGAGGGCTACTTCCATGGTCCAGACTGCTGTACTGCCAGCGGTCACCGCATCATCTCATTGCTCCCTACATTCTTCTATGCAGAGGAAGGCAAGGAATTCTATGTCAATCAGTATGTAGATGCCAACTATGACGGCAAGGACTTCCAGTTCTCCATCACCGGCAACTATCCTGCCAATGAGACCATAGAGCTGACCATCAACAAGGGAGCCAGCAAGGAGATGAACTTCCGTATTCCATCCTGGTGCAAGAATCCAGCCATCAGTTTGAATGGTCAGGCATTGGAGGGCGTGAAGCCAGGTTCCTACTTCAAGTTGAACCGTACCTGGAAGAAGGGCGACAAGCTCACCATCCACTTCCCGATGGAAGAGCGCTGGGTAAAGCGTGAGAACCATGCTGACTACGAGAAGCATTATCTGGCAGGCGGCGAGATTATGTATAATCAGAAGCCTACACAGCATATCCCGTACGCTTATCTCCGTGGTCCGGTAGTGTATTGTGTAGATATGGTCTGGAATCCACAGTTGCATAATGATGATTGCAATATTGAGAAAGATTTGAGAGTTGATGTCAGCCAGAAGCCGGTTGCTATCGAGAAGGTAGATCCTTCGATGATGACCGAGTGTTTCAAGGCGAAGGGAACCTACAAGGGTTCATCAGTGGACCTCATCCTCACTCCATTTGCCAATATCGGCCAGTGGTGGAGAAATGGTGAGACGAAGCCACAGAAGAGTAGCGATGCCTTTACCTACGGCATCTGGATTTATCCACAAAAGTAAATAACAAAAAAAAGAGGGTGTACCGGAATCTTGCGTTCTGATACACCCTTTTTTATGTAAACCGGGATATTCAACTTCTGATGATCATTCATATCTACGATGGAACACCAGGAGGCAAATTGCGCCAGCCAATGCCATCGGCACACCGATAAGTGCAGGATAGTGATAGCCCAAGCCCATCGCCACA